>MDTD01142252.1_pt1 | contig 15818 bp, 13 predicted proteins | sample 811221 | NCBI WGS metagenome assembly MDTD01 (sample SAMN05326646, study PRJNA326480) | marine metagenome | isolation source: seawater | place: Pacific Ocean: South West | collected 2011
AAGCTGCACTAGCTATTCCAAGCTGTATCCTGCTCTCCATGGTAGGTGGGGCTTTAAAATTAATTTTTGGTTGGGCGCAGCAAAAAGTTTCATCTACCACCCTTTTTTTTTATTTACTGAATGCTTTTGGGCAAAAGATAGGATAATATGCCAAAAATTATCCATGAACAATCTCGAAAACCCTAATACCATTGATCCGGAGGTCAATCTTGCCGACCTCTTTCTTACCTTGTGGAACGCCAAATGGTTCATCGGTCTTATAACATTTGTTTTTTGTTTCTTTTCCATTGTCTATGCTCTTTTACAACCCAACCAATATGAATCTTTTGTAATTCTTTCTCCTACATCTGACGACGAGAGTTCCGTCTTGGGAGGAATGTCATCTCAATTGGGAGGATTAGCATCCTTGGCTGGTGTGCAAATTGGAGCTGGAAAATCTTCTGAATCAGATCAAGCGCTAGCAATTATGGAGTCATGGGCTTTTGTAGAAGAATTCATCGTAAAACAAGGTATTGATAAAGAAATCTTTGCAGTAAAAAAGTGGAATTCTAATAATAATTCTTTCGTATATGATAAAAAATTCATTGATGAAAATAACAAGTGGATTCTTGATGAGAGGCCTACTAGTTGGAAAATTTACGAAGAATTTGGAAAGAAGCTCAGTATTTCAGAAAATAAAAAAAATGGGATGGTCACAGTTTCTTTTGAGCATCATTCACCTTTGTTTGCACAAATGGTAGTTACTGAATTCGTAGGTGCAATAAATTCTCACATGAGAGAAAGGAAGATAGTAAGTTCCTCGAAAAATATTGACTATCTTATGGACCAGATAGATAAGACATCAAACAGCAGAATGAGAGATATTTTTTATGTTATTGTTCAAGAACAACAAAAAAACAATATGCTTGCCCAGGCTACACCTGAGTACGCTTTCAAAACAATAAGTAAAGCAATGATTGCTTCTGAAAAATCTAAACCTGTAAGATCACAAATTGTTATCTTATTTACACTATTGGGATTTTTGATTGCTACATTCATAACCTATGTCTATCAGTACAATGGGTATGAATTTAATAAATACCTTCCAAAAAAAAGTACATAAAATTTTTATTGAGGAGACAGACTGTTGGAAACTCAAGATAAAGTTGCTGTAGTGGGTTTAGGTTATGTAGGACTCCCTCTTGCAGTTGAGTTTGGTAAATATTTAGATACCGTCGGTTATGATATAGACACTGACAGAGTTAATGAACTAAAAGGTTTTCAAGATCGCACTCTTGAAGTCTTATCTGAGGAAATACAAAACTCCAAAAACTTATCTTTTTCCTCTGATCAAACTGATATCAAAGAATGCAATATATATATCGTTACAGTACCGACCCCAATTGATAAACACAAAAGACCTGACTTATCCTCATTGGAAAAAGCAAGTTTGATGATAGCTGGAGTACTGAAAAAAGATGATATTGTTATTTATGAATCAACTGTATATCCTGGTGCTACAGAGGAAGTTTGTGTTCCTATCTTGGAAGAAAAGTCTGGTTTAATATTCAACAAAGAATTTTTTTGTGGATACAGTCCTGAAAGAATAAACCCTGGAGACAAGAGACATAGACTAGAAAATATAACTAAAATTACATCTGGATCCTGCGAAGAAACAGCTAACAAAGTAGATAGCCTTTACAAAAAAATTATTACAGCCGGAACATATAAGGTAAGTAGTATCAAAATTGCTGAAGCAGCAAAGGTGATTGAAAATACGCAAAGAGATGTCAACATAGCTTTAATAAACGAACTAGCCCAAATATTTAATAAGCTTGACATAGATACATATGAAGTTCTCCAAGCAGCTGAAACAAAGTGGAATTTTTTACCCTTTAAGCCTGGAATAGTGGGAGGACATTGTATTGGTGTAGATCCTTATTATCTTACACATAAATCATCTGAGGTTGGTCACCATCCTGAAATAATCTTAGCGGGTCGAAGATTGAATGATGATATGCCGAACTATATTGTGGATAGATTTATAACTTTAATGATCAGTCGTGGTCACAAAGTTGCAGATTCTAATATTCTTATTATGGGACTTTCTTTTAAAGAAAATTGTCCTGATATAAGAAATACTAAAGTCATCGACATTATTCATGGTTTAAGCGAATTTAAATGTAATTTACATGTTTACGATCCTTGGGTTGATTCAAAGGATGCCTTAAAAGTATATGGCATCAGTCTTATTGAAGAGATAGAAAAAAATAAGTATAACGGCATTCTTATCTCAGTTGCTCACCAGGAATTCAAGGAATTGGGAGTTGAAGAAATAAGATCATATGGAACAGATGACAGTGTTTTATTTGACTTGAAAAATTTATTTAACTCCAATGATACTGACGGTAGACTTTAGTGAAAAATTTCAATTTGGTAAAAGAGCACTTACTTGAAAACAAATATAATTGGCTTGTAACTGGTGCAGGAGGTTTTATAGGCTCCAATTTATTAGAGTTTTTGCTTTCTTATAATCAAAGTGTTGTAGCTTTGGACAATTTTTCAACAGGTTATAAAAAAAATATAAATATGGCTCTTAAAGAAGCTAGCGAAAGCAATTATTTTGATAAAAAAAATTTCTCTCTAGTTGAAGAAGACATTCAAAATCTTGATTCTTGCATAAGTTCCACTCGATATATTGATTTTGTTCTTCACCAGGCTGCATTAGGTTCTGTACCTAGATCCATAGAAAATCCCATACAAAGCAATAAATCAAATATTGATGGTTTTTTAAACATGCTTTTCGCATCGAAGGAGAATTCTGTTAAGCGATTTGTGTTTGCAGCTTCAAGCTCTAGTTATGGAGACCATATAGCTTTGCCAAAAAGGGAGGATATTATCGGAAAACCACTCAGTCCATATGCTGTCACAAAGTTGGCAAATGAACTATATGCTCATGTATTTTCAAATTGCTATGGTCTAGATTATATAGGCTTAAGGTACTTTAATGTCTTTGGAAAAAGACAGGATCCTAATGGTGCTTATGCGGCAGTGATACCCAAATGGATCGGAAGCATGATCAAAGGAGACGAAGTGTTTATTAATGGCGATGGCAATACTTCTAGAGACTTTTGTTACATTGATAATGTAATACAAATGAACATTTTGTCTGCCCTATCAGATAACAGAGAATCAATTAATCAGATTTATAATGTTGCTTTAGGAGATCGCACTTCTCTAAAAGAGCTGTATGATCATATACAAGCGGAATTAAAAGCTGTTAGACCGGGTATAAATTTAAGAGAGCCGACTTACAGGGCTTTCCGTAAAGGAGATATTGCCCATTCACAGGCTGATATTTCTAAAGCTAAAGAACTGGTTGGTTATAGTCCTACGCATAGAGTAAGGCAAGGGCTTGAAGAGTCTATGAAGTGGTATTCTGAAAACCTTATGGTCTAGTCTCTTATTGTGAAAATAGAATTAAGCCCATTTATGAGGGACATGGCAACTACTACAGCTACGTCAATCCTTACAATTATTTTCCTTATCTTCACAGTAAGATTCCTTACAGTCGGACTAGGGCCGGAGGATTTCGGCGCATATTCTTTAGCTAGAAGAATACTTACGATGCTGGAGCCTATAACTACATTGTGTATCAGTTTCGCATTGACTAGATATGCCGCTATTTCAAAAGACAATGGCGAAAGTTATTTCTATTTTTTCCCTTCCTTTCTTTTAGTTTTTTTTGTTTCTTTGTTGTTTTTAGTTTCAATCTTAACTTTTAATTCAGATATATCTTATTTGATATTTGGGGACTCAAACTACAAAGATCTAACAACTTCCTTGGCAATAATGCTGTTTGTCTACTCCATTTATATTGTTATATATTCTTTTTATCGTGGTATTGGCTTGATGAACATAGCTAATTTCTGGCAAATACTCTTGATTGGTCTGGGCCCCTTTTTAGTAGCTTATTTCTTTTCAAGTTCAGGTGCAGCTAAAGTTTTGTTATATATGGCCATTTTAACTGCGCTTGCTTTCTTTCCTCTATCAATTGAATTGGGGAGGATGTTTTACAGAAAAATGTATTTTTTTAAGCAAAAACATATAAAAGAAATTATGATTTACGGCTTTCCGAGAGTACCCGGAATCTTTGCTTATAATGCTCTATTTGCAGTAGGCCCTTTCTTCTCGGCATATTCAGGAGCACTAAGAGGCTCTGGCTTTATTCTAATAGGTCAATTGTTATTAAGAATGGTGGAGGGTGGTATGGAGGCGTTTAGCAGAGTTGCGTTTCCAAAGATTTCTGAAATGTTTGAGAAGAGCGGTAAGTTCGAACTCGAAGATAAAGTAAATGACTTGATTCAAATGATTTTTCAAGTTGGGATTTTTATAACCTTACAATTGTATATCTGGTCTGAGTTACTTATCTATTTATGGTTAGGTGAAGAATTTGGTGAGGCCATTAGCTCTGTAAAAATAATATCTTTATCCTTACTACCTTATCTCGCATTTATTCTGCTAAGAAATATCGTAGACGCAATAAATATAAAAGCTTACATAACCTATTACTTATTTTTCTCTTTGACTTTAGCAATTTTAGGATCCTTAACCTCGATTATATTAGATTTTGGCATTGAAGGTCATTCGTGGTCGTTCGTAGTTGGAGTTTATTCAATGTCAATACTTACATTCTATAGGATACGGAAGGACTTCAGAATTTCCTTAAAATTTAGGGATTTTATATCGACACTTTTTTTTAACATATTTCTTGGCATGCTTTCCTTTATTTTTTCTAAAATTTTCCTCGATCTAGAGGTTGTTTCAAGGATGTTAGGAATTATTTTTAGCGGTTTAATACTAGTTGTGATTTATACTTATTATCTTCACTTTACCAATTCGGTCTGGTTACAACGAATAATGGCAAGAATTACAAGCTTATGAATTCTTTAAAATTTAAATTACTTTCCATTTTTTTTCTATCTGGGTTTAGTTCTTTAATCTACCAAGTTGTTTGGCAAAAAGCACTGTCTCAGATTATTGGTGTCGATCATATCTCTGTCACACTTATCATTTCCCTCTTTATGCTTGGCCTGGGTCTTGGTGGAGCATATGGAGGAAAGTTAACTAAACTCAAATTCAATCTACTTTCTGTTTACATTTGGCTCGAAATAATTCTGGGTCTCTTTGGTTTTTTTAGCGTAGAGGTCCTCAGATTTGTTAATGATTCTTTAGCTATATATAGCTATTCTTACATTGCCGAATACATAATCAATTTTCTGATTTTATTACTTCCTACATTCCTGATGGGTGTTTCCTTACCAATAATAGCGCACGTATTTAAAGAAGAGTATGAAACAGGCGAATTAGTTGGCAACGTCTACTCCGTCAATATATTTGGTGCTGCTTTGGGTACTTTGATGAGTGGATTTATTTTTATAGGTCTTTTTGGTTTGAACTTTACTGCATCAATAGCAGCTTCTTTGAACTTACTTTTGGCTTTCTTTGTATTTACTTTAAATAATAAAAATGAACCTAGAAATTCTGAAGATAGTCCAAGTTTTACAAATACAAATCCAGTTTCTAAAAAAATATACTTTTGTTCTCTTCTGGTTGGCTTCGTAGCTTTGAGCTATGAAATTGTTTTATTTAGAGTATTTACTTCCTATTTTGGTGCAACAGCTTATGTATTTACATTATTAATTTTTTCCTACCTAGTAATGATGGCCCTAGGTAATAATTTTTTTGGTAAACTTTCGGATAGAATCTCCCTGCGAAGCCTATCTATCTTTTTAAGTTCATCTGCAATCATATCCACACTTTTAATTCTTTGGGGTCAAGAAATAATTTACTTATTAGGTTTTAGGCAAAACTATCTGATTCTATGGCCTTTTGATACTTGGATTTTGTACGCACAAATTGTGCCAGTTATGTTTATTAGCATGATACTTATGTTGCCTGTGGCCTTCATATCTGGTTATTTCCCTTCTATTGTTAAAAAAGTCAACACAGAAACTAATCATATTGGAACATCAGTAGGATACATTTACGCGATTCAAACCTTTGGAAACTTCAGTGGGGCTCTAATAACTGGATTTCTACTACTTCCGTTTTTTGGAACTACAGGTACGCTTACTATTTTGGGATTAATGCTTTTTTTGGTAACTACAATAGTATTATTTCCAAATTATCATGAATTATTTAAGTCAAAGAAAGCCCTTCTTGTGAGTTTAGCTTTAATTAGCTTCCTCTCATTTCCGTCAAATTTTTATAAATCTGTAAGACTCTTTTCCGAGAGCAATCCTGAATTCTCTCCAAAACCAACAAAAATATATGAAAGCGGTTTCGGCACAACATTGGGCTATGAAATTGGTGAAAGAATGCATGTATATGTGGGAAGAATGTTTAGTAATAGTTTCCCTACAGATAAAAGTGCTCTCAAAAGTAAAGACGGCTGTTTTCCACTAGATTGGCTAAAAAATGTATCTGAAGTAAACATCAAAAATTCTCTCTATATTGGATTGGGATCAGGCTTAGGGCCTAAATGCATAAAAGATCTTTATCCATCTTCAGAAATAGATATAGTTGAGATTAATCCAGATTTAATTCAAATGGCCAGGGAGTATGGATCCGAGGATCTTAAATTGTTACTTTCTGAAAATAATGTTTTTATAAATGACGGAAGAAGATTTCTTTCGAAAACGAAAGATAAATATGACTTGATACAAATAGGTGTATTCAATGCTTGGTGCTCAGGATGTGGTAATCTGTTTACTCAAGACTTTTTTAAGCTCATCTCTACAAAACTTTCATATAACGGTATTGCTACCTTCAATGCCTATCCTGCAGCACTGAAAGCCTCTTTATCAGTTTTTGATCAAGTAAAAGTATTTTCTCCAGGTCCCGAAAGAATCTCAGATGTTTTTGTCTCGAATACAAAATTAATTGATGAAAATAAATTGTTAAGCTCATTTAAAAGAATTGAAAATAAATCTTATTTAGAAAAAGGGTGCATTTTTGATGGAAATAAATTATTCGATAGGCTTGAACACATAACCTCAAGCCTTGATGATCTTCCTTCAACAGAGTATTTTATTAATAATAGTCAGTTCACTTATGAAATTGATTTTTATACCAGTAAACCTCCTATTGATATGAGAGTTTTTACTTGTGAAGAGAGCTGAAAATGGAACTGCTTCCCTTTATTCTAATATTGGTCTTTTTATTTTCTGCTGCTTTGATGCATTTTCAGATAAATGTTTTCAACATCACAAGAATTACCTTACCAGCTACCTTTTACTTGACTTATCTGGTTATGATTTTTTTCCCCTCTATATGGGTGTATTATGACCAGATTAATAGCGCTCGCGATGACTATATTTTGGGAGTAACGAGTGTACTTTTAACGATACCTCTTGGTATATACCTTGTAAATAAACTTTATTTATTTGATAAAGCCGAAATTAATCGTTTTTATATAGCGCCCATTACGGAGAGCTTTTCGCCTCAACGATCTTTCCCTTTCCATCTTGTTTTTTCCCTCTTAGCATTATTTTTGGCTGGCTATTATTTCTACTCAATACCTTCTATTCCAGTCCTTGAGTTAGTAAGCGGACTTTCGAATCCCGCAGAATTGGCTCTTTCCAGAGAGATGGCATTTAAATTATTGGATCCAAGATGGGAAGGTGATGAAAGTACATATCTTTTTTATGCTTACCTCTTCTTAAGAACTTTGGTATTCCCTGTTCTTATAGTTTCTTTATTGGGTTATGCACTTTTTACAAAACAATTGAAATGGACTTTACTATTTTTAGCAGTTTTTTTGGTAGGAAGTTTTTATGCAGTCTCCCAACTATCTAGAGCTCCTATAGCAGCCATAATAATGAGGTTAGCTGTATTTTGTTTACTTTTCTATAGGGGTAACATAAGTACTAAAACCCTCATACTCATTGGGGCAATAATGTTAATTTTTCCTTTGATTGTAACAATGAGCTATGTTGTTGATTATACAATTTTTGACGCCCTCAAAGCAGTATTCATTAGGCTGACATATACACCAGCTGAAGATCTATATTATTATTTCGAAATATTTCCGAACGAGCATGATTTTCTCTATGGACAAACTATTATCAAACCTTTTTTGAAATTACTGGAATTTGATTATTTTTATATTGAAAATTATGTAGCCTTATATATAAGCCCTTGGGGTCTTGACAGTGCTCATGCCAACGCAGCATTTGTCAGTAACTTTTATGCTGATTTCGGTATTCCTGGTGTTTTAATCGGCGGCACTATAACTGGAGCACTTATTCAATGGATACAGATATTTCTTTTTAGAAGACAAAAAAGTATATATAACATGACTGTATTTGCCTTTTGTTTGTACGCTGTATGGGTTTTAAATTTTGGTTCTTTAACCTCAGTGCTGTTTGTTAATGGATTGATACCTATCTTTATCTTTGTATTTGTTATTAAAGGAATGGTAAATCTAACTCCCAAACTCTTACCAAGAAAGAGTCAACCTTTAGTGAAATAAGAATTTACTAAAGCAATAATAAATATATATAATTGCGGGTTCTCCAAAATGGCCAATAATAAGGATTTACCAAAGATATCTATTCTCATTCCCTGCAGGAATGAAGAGCACTATCTGGGTGATTGTATCCAGGCCATCTTAGACTCAGATTACCCAGATGAAAAGAAAGAAATCATAGTTGCTGACGGAGAGAGCGATGACAAAACCCTAGTTATCGCTAAAGAGTTTGAGACTAAACACAATATTGTAAAAGTATTTAATAACCCAAAAAAAATTCTTGCAGCTGGATGGAATGTAGGCATTCGTAATTCCACAGGTGAAATACTTATTGCAGCAAATGCCCATGCCACGATAGAAAGAGATCATCTAATGAAATGTGTTGAAAATCTTGAGAACAGTGGTGCTGATTGTGTTGGGCCAGCGTTAGTTACTCATCCGCAAGACACAAACTTATTGGGTAAATCTATTGCAACTATGATGTCGCATCCTTTTGGAGTTGGTGATTCCACCTTTAGAACAGGGACATCATCACAAGAACCAATTTGGGTAGATACTTTACATTTAGGTGCCTATAAAAAGGAAGTTTTTGAAAAAGTAGGACTGTACAATGAGGAACTAACAAGAAGTCAAGATAAAGAACTTCATAACAGACTGCTCAAATATGGTTTTAAAATGCTATTGGTTCCAACAATGAAAGTCCACTATTACACCAGAAGTAATCCAAAAGGCTTTTTTCAATACGGTTTTTTAAACGGTTACTGGGTAAGTAAGCCTTGGTCTTTAGGGACTTCGATAGCTAGCTTAAGGCATCTGGTTCCAATGTTTTTTGTCATTACGCTCATATTAAGTTTTTCTCTTTCTTCCATAACAAATATTTTGATATATATATTTTTTTCAGCTTTATTCTCATACTTATCACTTGTTGTTTTAGCCTCTTTGCATGTGGTCAGTCAAAAAAAGGACCTTAGATACTTAATAACGATGCCCATAGTATTTTGCTCATATCACATAACTTACGGGTTAGGAACAACATACGGTGCTATTTTGGCAATCTTGTCAAAAAGAGCTTGGGCTTTATTAATTAATAAATAAATCAATGACAACATACAAAGAAGTTACGGAACTTAGTGGAGATGAAGTTACCGAAGAGCAAGTACAGAGAATATTTCATCGTTATGTTTGGGCAGTAAACAAGTCTAAGGACTTGGATGTCTTGGAGGTCGCTTGTGGAACGGGTCAAGGTCTGGGGGCACTTTTAAAAGTTGCAAAGTCTTTAGATGCAGGAGATTATTCAGATCAAATTCTTGATATAGCTAGAAATTATTACAAAGACCGTATCGAGTTAAAGCAATTTGATGCTCAATCAATGCCTTATGAGACTAATTCAAAAGATTTAATCATAATTTATGAAGCCTTGTACTACATTCCGAGCATAGAGACCTTTATTAGTGAATGTAAGAGAGTTTTGCGAAAAAATGGTAAAGTATTAGTAGCTACTGCAAATAGAGATTTAGAAGACTTTAATCCGAGTCCACATAGTTTTGAATACTTAGGTGTAGAAGGGCTTAATAATGTATTTAGTTCTCAGGGTTTTTCATGCTCATTCTTTGGATATTTAGAAATTGACCAAATTTCTTGGAGGCAAAAGGTCTTGAGACCCATAAAAAAGTTGGTCGTCAATTTAAGATTAATGCCAAAAACAATGGCTGGGAAAAAAATACTTAAAAGACTTGTTTTTGGAAAGCTCATAAAAATGCCATTCGAGATAATTGGAAACGAATTTGAATACGAAGAACCTCATCAGATATCACAAATAAAACCTAATACAGACTATAAAGTAATATACTGTGAAGCAAGACTGAATAATTAGTTATGAAATTTGAGAATCAAGTTGGCAAACTCTCACATCCCAAAGAGTTCAATGCCCCTATAGATCTAGAGGGGATCTCAGAAGAACTTCGACTTAATTTCGCAAAAAAAATGATACTAGCAAGAAATGTTGAAAAATTTTTAGCTATCAAAAGAAAAGAAGGCCATATAGGAGGGCCGGTCCATCTCAGCGCAGGTCAAGAAGCTATTCCTGTGGGAGTTTCTGAAAATCTCACACGAAGTGACAGAGTTTTCAGCGCCCACAGATCTCACGCTCACCTAATGGCATTAAATCCAGATTACAAAAAGCTATTTGCGGAAGTCCTTGGAAAGAATACTGGCTTTTCAAAAGGCATGGGCGGTTCAATGCATTTATGGGACCAAACAAGCGGGTTCTATGGAGCTGTGCCAATAGTTGCTGGGACAGTTCCCCTTGCAGTTGGTGCAGGCCTTGCCGCAAAACTGCAGAATAAAAAAGACATAGGAGTTGTTTACTTTGGTGATGGGGCTATGGAAGAGGGAGTTGTCCACGAATCGTTAAACCTAGCAAAAGTTCTAGAAGTTCCAGTTTTGTTTGTGGTTGAAAACAATTTCTTTTCCAGTCATATGCATATCTCTTTAAGACAACCTTCAAACTTAATGACTAGATTTGCTGAAGCAAATCACATTGTAAATGAATTGTCTGATGGAAATGATATTGTTGATGTCTATAAAAAATCCAAAAGACTTATAGAAACATCAAGAAATGGGGGAGGCCCAACCTTTTTGGAGGTTATAACCTATAGGCATTACGGTCATGTTGATTGGCGAGAGGATATCGATGTTGGAGTAAATCGATCTCTTGAGGACGTGGATGATTGGAGATTAAGGGATCCAATCAAAAGAATGATCGATGCAATGAAACAAGATACAAAGTCTATAAAATTGCTAAATGACTTTGAGAACAAATTAGAGAAAAAACTCATTGAGGCGTGGCAGGAAGCGGAAACCGATGAGTATCCACCGCTAACTTCTTTGTTAGATAGGGTATACAAATAATAAGGTATAAGATTTGGAAGATCAGAAATATAACTACGGGTCAGCCATTAGAGAAGCTTTCTCTTATTTACTCAAAAACTATGAAGAAGTTTTTGTTTTGGGACAAGGTCTTTGGAGCCCATGGTATGTAGGTAATTCTATGACAAATTTGGATAAAGATTTTGGCGTAGAAAGAGTTATAGATACTCCTGTATCAGAGTCCGCATGCACTGGAGCTGCAGTTGGAGCATCTCTGGCAGGTATGAAGCCCATAGTAGTTCACCCTAGAATGGATTTCATGCTTTATGCCATGGATGCAATCGTAAACGAAGCAGCCAAATGGTCACATATGACTGGAGGGCAGGGTCATCCAGGATTAACAGTAAGGGCTATAATAAATCGTGGAGGTGAGCAAGGCGCTCAACATTCTCAAGCTCTGCACAATTGGTTTGCACATGTTCCTGGTTTGAGGGTTGTAATGCCTGCTTCTGTCTCTGATGCACGTGATCTTCTTATTGCATCAGTTTTATCAGAAGACCCTGTTATATATATTGATGATCGTTGGTTATATGAACAAGAAGATATGTTAAAACCAGTGGAAGAATTAGATTTAAACAGTATAAGGCCCATTGTTGTCACAGAAGGAGAAGATATCACATTAGTTGCATCTAGTTTTTCTACATTAGTTGCAAAGAGGTCAGAGCAAATGCTCATAGATTCAGGAATAAAACCTGAAATAATAGATTTAAGAGTCCTCAATCCAGTTAATTATGACTTAATACTAAATTCTGTTAAAAAAACTGGTCGTTTAGCAGTGATTGATTCTGGCTGGTCTTCGTCAGGATTCTCTTCTGAAATAATCACTTCTGTTGTAGAGAAATTAAATCCTGAGATATTCAAGAGTTCTCCGATAAGGATTGCTCTTCCCGATGCTCCGGCCCCAACGTCAAGATTTCTTGAAAAAAATTACTACTTTGATGAAAAGGATGTGGTAGAAAAAATTAAATTACTTTTTAATTCCTGAGGAGGGTTAAAGATGAATGAAGTTCAAAAATTAAATAATATTATCGATGAAATTGACAGAATAGCTAACGATGATTGGGTTGATAATTTGGATGAAAGAAAATTAAAAGAACTCCAGTTTCATGATCGTGATAGGCAAAACATGGGTTCAGATAATCAAGTTGACCAGACATCAGAAGGCGACACATTTGAAAAATTTTATGGAAACAAAAAGTATTATAGTGTCGTCAAAAGATCCAATGATTATGTAGAGAATTGGATTAAAACTGAATCAAATGGAAAAGTTTTTCTAGATTACGCCTGCGGTAATGGAACTAATGCAAGATTAGCAGCAAAAAATGGTGCTCTTTTAAGTTTAGGTTTAGACATATCAAGCGTCTCAATTGAAAATGCCAAAAAATTTGCAGCTGAAGAAAATCTTAATAATGTTAGGTTTTTTCAAGCTGATGCTGAAAATACACTTTTAGAAGAAAACTCCATAGATGCAATAATTTGCTCAGGAATGCTTCATCACCTTGACTTGTCTTATGCATTCCCAGAATTAAGAAGAATATTAAAACCTGGAGGTAAAATATTGGCTGTAGAGGCTTTGGATTATAACCCTGCAATAAAACTTTATCGAATGCTTACTCCTGACATGAGAACCGAATGGGAAAAAGCACACATATTGAGCTTTAAAGACATTAAGTTTGCTAAAAGATTTTTTAGGATTGGAGACATAAAATTCTGGCATGTTATTGGATACATCGCAGGTAAATTCCCTTTCCTATTCAAACCTATCGAATTAATCGATAGGGTTTTGGAAAATATACCTTTTGTTAGAATGATGTCCTGGATATTTACTTTTGAACTAATCAAGGAAGAAAATAATGACTGAAGAAAGAAATGTTCCTTTTTTTGATTACCCTAGGCTATTCATGGATGATCAAGAAGACCTCTTGAAAATTTTCAAAGATGTAGGATCAAGAGGCGCTTTTATAATGCAAAGTGACTTAAATGAATTCGAAAAGTCGCTAGCTGAATACACTGGTTCAAATTTTGCAGTAGGAGTTGGCAACGCAACCGATGGCTTAGAATTTTGTTGGATGGCCTTAGGTCTTAAACCTGGCGATGAGGTGATTTGCTCATCCCATACGATGCTGGCTACAGCTTCCGCAATTATCACCGCGGGGGGAAAGCCTATTCCTGTTGAGATTAAAGATGATGATTGCCTGATAGACCCCGATGCGATAGAAGATGCCATAGGCCCAAATACAGTTGGAATTATGCCAACACAACTCAATGGAAGAGTTTGCGATATGGATAGTATTCTGAGAATAGCTGAAAAAAATAGTCTTTTAGTTGTAGAAGACGCTGCACAATCTTTAGGAGCCCACTATAAAGGAAAACATTCCGGTACTTTTGGCTCAGCCTCAGCAATAAGTTTCTTCCCAGCTAAAGTCATGGGTACTTTAGGTGATGCAGGTGGAGTCATAACTAATGATGAGAAAATCTTTGACAAGGTATATCAGCTTCATGATCACGGAAGAAACTATGAAGGAGAAGTTAAGAGCTGGGGAAGAAACAGTCGACTTGATAATCTTCATGCAGCTATCTTAAATCACAAATTACCACAATATGAAAAAGTGATAAAACGAAGGAGAGAAATTGCTTCTTTATATGATTATTATTTAAAAGAAATTCAAGAATTAAAACTCCCGCCTCCTCCTACTGAAGAAGGAGAAAACTTTGACATTTATCAAAATTATGAACTTAGGGCCGAGAGGAGAGATGAATTAAAAGAGTTCTTGAATAAAAATCATATAGGAACTTTGATTCAATGGGGAGGTAAGGGAGTTCATCAATGGAAATATCTAGGCTTTGAAGAGAAGCTCCCAAAAGTTGAGAAGTTCTTTGAAGAATGCATTATGTTGCCCATGAATGTTTTTATCACTGATGAAGATGTCCGTTACGTATCTCAAAAAGTCATTGAATTTTACAGGTGAAAAGAATAGTAGATATATTAGTCTCTTTTTCTTTACTAATTTTATTTAGCCCACTTTTACTCGTGGCAATGTTTCTAGTTTGGAGACAGGATGGTCATTCCCCATTTTATGTTGCTCCTAGAGTTGGAATTAACGAGAAAGATTTCAATATGGTCAAGCTAAGATCTATGATTGTTGATGCAGACAAGAGCGGAGTTGATTCAACTGGATCAAGTGATCTGCGGATTACTCCGATCGGAAGTTTTATTAGAAAATATAAACTGGATGAACTTACTCAACTTTGGAATGTTCTTATTGGAGATATGAGTTTGGTCGGGCCACGTCCTAATGTGAAGAGAGAAACCGACCTCTATACAAATATTGAGAAAGGTCTTTTGAAAGTGAAACCCGGCATAACTGATCTTGCCTCAATAATTTTTTCAGATGAGGGGGATATATTAGCGGATAAAAGTGATCCGGATCTTTCCTATAACCAATTAATAAGACCTTGGAAAAGCAGGCTTGGATTAATTTATATTGAGAATATGAATTTTTTTTTAGATATTAAAATTATCTTTTACACTGCTGTATCAATTTTAAACAGAGATACCTCCATCACTTGGGTGGTTAATATACTTAAAATATACAATTCAGACGAAGAGCTAATTAAAGTATCTAGACGTAATAAAGAACTTTATCCACATCCTCCTCCAGGATCTGATATTGTAGTTGGTTCCAGGGACTAGATTCTATGGATGATGTTGAGATACTGAAATCACTTCAATCAGGTTCAGCTCCTTGTATTGATACTTTGGGTGGAAAAGTAGTTAAGTTTAGTTCTGATCCTCCTGAAATAGAAATGGAATTTGAAGCTCTAGAAGACTTTACACACTCTGACGGCAAGGTTGTACAGGGGGGTTTTGTCACTGGAATGCTGGATGCACCAATGGCCCATCTCCTTATGGGCTTATTTAGATTTGAAGTTACTCCTATGACATTGGATATTAATGTAAGCTTTCTTGCTCCAACTCGCCAAGGAAAATTAAATTGTGTAGCAAAAGTCTTAAAGATTGGTAAAAGCACCGCATTTATGACAAGTAAACTTTTCCAAAAGGATATAGTTGTTGCAAGCGCTACTTCTACTATACGTTTGGTATCAAGAAACTGAAACTCAAACTCCAAAATCCCATGACAAACCGTCGTGATATCTTTTTAAGATCTCTTTGGCAATTAAGATCCTATGTACCTCATCAGGCCCATCGGCTAATCTGAGGGTCCTAAACCCTTGATACATTCCAGCCAGCGGCGTGTCGCTTGAAACGCCTCTCCATCCATGCATTTGAATTGCTCTATCCACAACTCTAGTGCCAGCTGCAGGAACGAAAACTTTTATAGCGGAAATATCAACCCTCGCATCACCTTCCTTATCC
>MDTD01109066.1_pt1 | contig 15813 bp, 13 predicted proteins | sample 811221 | NCBI WGS metagenome assembly MDTD01 (sample SAMN05326646, study PRJNA326480) | marine metagenome | isolation source: seawater | place: Pacific Ocean: South West | collected 2011
CCTGCATTGGCGATCGAATCTCTTAAGTTTTCCACTTCAATATGTTGTCGTATTTTACAGTATTTAAAGTGCAGTTATCGCCGCGTAAGAAGCCGTGATTCAAACTAATCTTACTTTTTAATCTCGCCCATTGATATTTAGATTGCTAGTAATCATAGACCTATAATAATGGCGCTGAGAGTCAAGGGTACTAAAATATGTGTCTGTTTTTAGAGATCTAGGAATTGGTTGCTTTTTCAACAAAACCTCTTTAAAACAGGGGTTAAACGCAACTAACTCCTGTACTTAAAATGTGAGAGGCAGATGAGAAAACGAAAATTTTGGGGTTGGGGTTATGAAGATCAGATTTTGACTCCAACAGAGGATCAGATAATTGCCAGCAGGATTCTGAGACACTTTGGCACAGAGGCTGCTTTACCCATTCCTGAGGCTGATGATATCGATTTAATTGAGCCTAGGGTTTTTCCTCCGCCGACTCTTGAATCGATTGTTACTAATGATCATTTGGAACGTTTGAACCATTCCTATGGAAAATCTTTTCCTGACTTAGCACGTGCTCTCTTGAGACGATTTCCGAATCCTCCTGACCTTATCGCTTTTCCCGAGAGTCGAAAAGACGTGGTTCGAGTTCTAGATTGGGCGAATGATAACTCGATTGCAGTCATACCTTATGGTGGGGGGTCGAGCGTATGCGGGGGGGTTGAGGCTGATGTGGGACATGACTATGCCGGCGTTATATCAATGGATATGAGGCGGATGAACAATATAATTGAGTTAGATCGAAAAAGCAGAGCGGCGCATATTCAAGCTGGCATACTAGGCCCTGATCTTGAGCGCCAATTAAAGAAATATAAACTAACATTGAGACATTTTCCTCAGAGCTTTGAGCACTCAACGCTTGGAGGTTGGATTGCGACCAGATCAGGAGGGCATTATGCGACGTTGTACACTCATATCGATGATTTTGTTGAATCAATAGCGATGATTACGCCTTCCGGGACAATGGAATCTCGGAGACTGCCGGGTTCCGGCGCAGGACCAAGTCCCGATAGAATGATTATGGGTTCTGAGGGTACCCTTGGTGTTATTACTGATTCTTGGGTCAGGTTGCAGCACAGGCCTGTATTCAGATCGTCCCACTCGGTTGAATTTTCGGATTATTCAAACGCGCTCGATGCAACAAGGTTGATAAGTCAATCAGCGCTCTTTCCAGCTAATTGCAGATTACTGGATGCAAATGAGGCTTTATTCAATGGTGTAGGGGATGGCACTAAGCATCTCCTTATCCTGAATTTTGAATCTGCAGACCATGATATGTCCCCTTGGCTTGAAAGGGCCTTAGAGATAGCGATGGACGTGGGAGGAGAAGTCGAATCTCAAGACGAGCGCAGTGATGACGCATACAAATCAGGTGCAACTGGCAACTGGCGGAGCACTTTTTTCAGAATGCCATACTACAGGGATGCCTTAATACGGCGAGGTATTGTTCAGGACGCCTTCGAAACATCCATAACATGGGATAAGGGCCATAAGTTTATTAGGTCTATAAAAAAAAGAACTGCCGAAGCTATAAAAGAAATTACTAATCGAGATCCATTAATCAACTGCAGACTTACTCATGTGTATCCAGACGGTTTGGCGCCTTATTTTACTTATACTGTGCCAGCCACTCCCGAGACTATGATCGATATCTGGAGAGAGATAAAGGTAGCAACTAATGAGATTTGTATTTCAGAGCATGGTACAGTCACGCATCATCATGCAGTGGGCCGGGATCACAGGGTACGCGGCTATGACCATCAAATACCTAATCTCTTTAAAGAGATGCTGTCGGCAGCGAAACAAAAAATTGATCCAAACTCAATATTAAACCCCGGAGTGCTTTTTGACCCTATAGGCTATTCACATGAGCACTGGATGGGGAAATAGTAGTAATTCGAATTACCAATTCTTTGCCGCGCTAGCACTTGCAGATCGTTAAATCCTGACTCATAGCAGAGCGTAAAGGCTTAGTCCGCTTAAACTATCGCCCATTAGTTTTCGTGATGAGGGTTTGAAAAACCATTTTTGTTTAGCATGCGTATTGTTCGTGTTCGAATGGTATTTACCTATTAAAAGAATGTTATTCGACACCATATCGTTTCACCAGAAGATTGACATAGGTTGTTTTCCATGAGTTTTATGTATGGCATGGTTGGTTTATATGCGTTATTGGCGTCAGCCATAGCTGTAGAGCGTTTTATATGGTCGAAGCCGCCAACTAACGACGAGCCCTAACCGTTTAACGTTTGGGAAAGGTATGGTAGTAAAGATCCCGAGGCATCAGGTCGTCAAGGCTTGAGATCGGTTCAGGGCGTTCTAGGAGTCATTCAAAAAGCGTCGTTGGATTCTCTAACAACTTCTTTAGATCTTGAATAAATGAAGCCGCTTCGTGCCCATCGACAATTCTGTGGTCAAATGAAGCCGACACATTCATCATTTTTCTTATGATAATTTCACAGGCACTCACAACGGGACGCTCCCTCACTTTATTCGGGCTGATGATCGCGACCTCTGGATGATTTATAATGGGAGTGCTCGTGATACCCCCAAGTGGCCCTAGGCTAGAGATTGTTATCGAAGATCCTTTCATTTGATCTGGATGCGCCTTATTGGCTTTCGTGGCGTCAGTGACCTCTTTCAATTCCCGAGCACATTCCCAAATATCGAGTGATTGAACATTCCTTACTACCGGAACAAGTAGACCCGCGCTCGTGTTGGTTGCTATGCCGATATGAATGCGATTATAGGAATATAAGATTTCTTTTTCATCATCATAACGAGCGTTGATCATAGGATATTTTAGATAAAGTGAAGCTAGAGCCCGCATAAAAAAGGGCAGTAAGGTTAATTTCGGCTGTGCTTCGGAACGATTTATGTTTGCCTTGCTTCGCATTAACTCTAGCTTCGTAACGTCGCATTCTTCTGAATATGAAAAGTGAGGTATCTTCACTTTTGCGTTGTGGACTTGGGCGGCTATTTTTCGTCTAAGGCCTGATAGTCTTATTTCGGTTATCTCTCCAGTATCTTGATCTGAATCACTACTCGATGATTTAGCGCTATAGTTCGAAAAATAATCCTCGACATCTGTGATAGAAATCCGCCCAGCAGGACCAGAACCTTTGACTTCCTCTAACCTAACATCGAGTTCCTTTGCACGACGGCGAGTCGCAGGAGCTGCCAGCGGTGGATTCGAAGGTCCTTTGGCGATAATTGGTTTTTCGTTCATCGATTCATTTTCCGAAATCTCATTTGCAGGCTTGTTGATTAGATCGGATGTTTCCAGATCCGAGTGGAAACCTTCAAAATTTTTTTCGTGCTTGCCTTTGTAATCGGGGTCGGTGATTGACATCAACATGCCGCCAACCGGAACGATATCACCGGTGTTCACGAATATTTGAGAAATTTGACCGGAAATAGGTGAAGGAATTTCGAGAGTTACCTTTTCGGTCATGATCTCGAGCAGAGGTTGATCCTCTTCGATTAGGCTGCCTACCGCAACAAAAAGATCAGTAACTTCTGCCTCAACGATACCCTCGCCGACATCTGTCAATTTCAGTTCGAAAGGGTTTGGCATTTCAGGACTCCAAAAGTTGTTTAAGGGATTTAGCAACCCTAGCGGGGCTTGGGAAATAGTCCCATTCAAAAGCATGAGGATATGGCACATCCCAACCTGCCACCCTGATTGTTGGTGCTGACAGATGATAGAAACATCTTTCGGTGATCAAAGCGGACAATTCAGCGCCAAAACCTGAAAATTTTGACGCCTCATGAACGATAAGACATCTACCGGTTTTTTTCACTGATTCTTCAATCGTAACTACATCTAATGGAACTATGGATCGCAGGTCAATTAGCTCAGCATCCACACCGCTTTCTCGAATGCCTGCAAGTGCTACATGCACCATCGTTCCATAGGCGAGGACTGTGGCCTCACTGCCTTGCTTTTTTACTTTGGCTTTTCCTAGAGGAATCGAATAGTAATCTTCGGGAACATCGCTGTCAGTCTCAGCCGACCACGGCTTCAAGGGCCTGTCGTGATACCCCTCAAATGGACCGTTATACAGTCTTTTAGGTTCTAAAAATATAATGGGATCATCACATTCGATGGATTCTATCAGTAGTCCTTTTGCATCATAGGGATTAGAGGGAATCACTGTCTTCAGACCTGTTATGTGCGCGAAGATTGTCTCGGGCGACGAACTGTGCGTTTGTCCGCCGAAAATCCCGCCTCCATAAGGTGCTCGGACCGTTATTGGTGCTTGGAAATCACTATTAGATCGATATCGTAAACGAGCAGCTTCTGAAACTAATTGATCATAGGCGGGCAATATATAGTCAGCGAATTGAATTTCCATGACTGGCCGCAGACCTTCAGCAGCCATCCCGATCCCGGTTGCTATGATGCCTCCTTCTGATATTGGGGAGTCAAAACAGCGGTGATGACCGTGTTTTTTCTGTAATTTGTCGGTTACTCTGAATACACCACCGAAGTATCCGACATCTTCACCAAAGATAAGGACGTCTGGGTTCTTCTCAAGCATCACATCTAGAGCACTATTTAGTGCCTGTACCATATTCATGATCATTGTTTATGAACCTAATTCTCTAATCTGCTCAATAGCGCGCCAATCCGGGTCTTTGAAAACGCCTTCAAACATTTCTCGGACATCTGGCTTTGATTCTCCAAGTACTCCAACTAGTTCTGCTTCTTTTACAACTTTGATAACGAGATTAGCAAGTTCTTTATGCATGAGCTTATCCTGTCGGTCCGACCATTGTTTCGCGGTTAAAAGATGTTGTTTCAGACGTTCTATTGGGTCGCCCAGTGGCCATTGGGCTGCCTCATCTTTTGGTCGATATCTCTCGGGATCATCACTGGTTGAGTGAGCTCCAGCACGATAAGTAAAAAATTCAATTAGGGTGGCTCCGTGACCTTTTCGAGCTCTCTCGGCAGCCCAATCAATTACCGAATGGACAGCCAGCGCGTCGTTCCCGTCTACCCGCAGACCTGGGATGCCATACGATATGGCTTTGGATGCAAATGTAGTCTCTTCATTGGCTGCAAGACCCGTAAATGTTGAAATAGCCCATTGATTATTTGTGACTCCCAAAATCACCGGAGCTTTATAGACGCTTGCAAATGTCAGAGCTTCATGAAAACTGCCCTCTGCAGTCGTCCCATCTCCGATAAACCCAATGGCGATATCATCAGAGTCTCGGTAAGCTTTTGCCATAGCCCATCCTACGGCATGACCGAACCTAGTTCCCACATTACCGGATAACGAATAAAAGCCGAATTCTCGTGCTGAATACAAGACCGGAAGTTGTTTGCCTTGCAAAGGATCATCACGATTATTGAAAATTTGATTAACTAATTTGAGTAGCGGATAGTCTCGGGCGAGCAGCCAGCCAACTTGCCTATAGGTTGGAAAGCACATGTCGCTTGCCCTTAACGCAATAGAAGGCACTACCCCAAGTGCTTCTTCTCCTCTGCTTTTCAGGAAAAAACTGGTTTTTCCTTGGCGTTGTGCCCTGAACATCCTGTCATCAAAAATGCGCGTCAGGCACATATATTTGTAGATGTTCTCAAGAACGGAGGCAGGAATATCTGGTTGCCAGTCACCTTTAAGGATCCCGTCCGCGTCGAGTGTTCTGATCAATTCGAACGGCAAATGTCTCAAATCTTCTGTGGACGCATCAATTGGAGGTCTCCCGACGTTGCCTGCCTCTGGGATGTTGATTTGGCTAAAGTCGGGGACATCACCCGGTCTCGCCTTTGGTTCCGGCACATAGAATCGCTGATTTTTTTTCATATATAAATATTGTTCGGATGGTATATGGATTATAATTGTCAAAATATGATTCTAGCGACTTAGGTGGAAACATGTTTTCTAATTTTTCACTATTAGCCTATATTTCCGAAATTATTTTCTGATAAAATCCAAATTTGGAAAAATTTTATTGAAAGATTATCATTAAATGAATGCTCTCGAAGAAAGAATACTAAAAAATTATCAGGCATACCCCGATCTGGCACTTTCAGAATTGGCAGAGAAGGTTAGTATGTCTAATTCCGCTTTTTGGAAGCGTTTGAAGAAGTTGGAAGCGGACGGTTTCATCGAGGGGAGAGAAAATATTCTTAATCAGGAAGCTTTGGGTCTGAAAGTTACTGTAATTGCTGAGGTAAAGTTGGCAAAGAATACTACCCAAGCGCTTAATGAATTTGAAGCCGCAGTTAAGAAACACGAAAAAATTCTATCTTGCTATGTAATGAGTGGTGATAGTGATTATCTATTAAAGATTGTGGACAAGGATATTCGAGATTACGAGAGGTTCCTGCGAGAAAGTTTAGCAAATTTGCCATATGTCTCGTCACTCAAATCTAGCTTTGCATTGAAATGCGTTAAAAACTCTACCCACCTACCAATCTAAAATTACATCAGGATTTTTTATGTAATGCTGCGCATGATTAGTGGCTATCTAACGTTTCTCTGAATGCAATAGGGATTGGTGTTTTGTTGAATAATCACCTCATTCTAGAGGGGTTTTTCCGCTCAACGACTGATGCTATCAAAAAGTTTTTTCATGGCCGCACTTGTTCTTGGCAAAGGTTGGGCACTCAATTTGATAAACATTATTCTTGACTAGTTTTTGTCGCGGCTAAGCCGGCATAAGCGACTAGAAGCCATGCGGTCATTATTATTATACCGCCGAGGGGTGTTACGCCTCTGATGTTTGGGCTTTCAAAAATTACAGATAAATAAATAGTAAAGCTAAACATCGCCGTGCCAAGTATGAAGAGAATAGCGCTCCACTTGAGTAATGGAGTTTTCATGAATTGTCCGCTCGTTATCTGGCCAAGGCCAATTGCGCTAATGATTACTGAATTAATTTGATTATAGGTAATTGCAATTGCAATTGAGTTGAAGTCCGCTTCGGAAACCGTTTCTTTTAGACCGTGTTCAGCGAAGGCCCCGAAAGCAACAGAGATAAATCCATATAACGCGCCAAAAAACAAGACCATAAAACCCCCCTAAACAAACTTTAAGTGTGGAATGGAATCTGGCATCTCAGACCAATTTCATGCCGCTTTTAGCTAGCGGGAATCGCCTTATTCTTTGGCCTGTCGCGTTAAACAAAGCATTGGCTACCGCTGGAGCAATCGGCGTGGTGGCTTGTTCTCCAACGCCAGTAGGCGGTTCTTCACTCGGTACAATGTGCACCTCAATTTCTGGCATCTGAGGAATGCGTAAAACGTTGTAATCATGGAAGTTACTCTGTTTTATGTGGCCATTTTGAAGTTCGATTTCTCCAAATGCTGCAGCACCAAGACCATACGCAATGCCGCCTTCTATTTGAGCCTCAATCCCGAGCGGATTAACAGCAAAACCGCAGTCTACAACACAGATTACTCGATCTACCTTGAATTCGCCATTATCACCCATAGTTACTTCTGCCACTTGGGCAATTGGTGAAACTGAATAAACTCTTGCTGCTACTCCTCTCCCTCGGTTCTTACCGATCGGCTTGCTCCAATTGCTCTTTTCTTTTAGCAGGTGAAGTAGCCGATGCATCCGAGGATTATTTTCGGTTAGCGCTATTCGCAGATCCAAGGGATCTTTTCCTCCAGCAATCGCCAGTTCATCAAGGAAACACTCATACGCGATACCGGTGTGGCTGTGCCCGACAGATCTCCACTCCATGGGAATGACGCCGATTTTTGGCGGGTTATGACTCTCTACTCGATGGTTCGGAATCTGATATGCTGTGCCGTATGGAAAGAGTCCTAGAGGCTCTTGAAGACAGCCATCCAGAGAATATAAGTCAACGCCATTGACCATAAATGCGGGAGCGAATCGAGTGCCTTCCATAATTGATTGACCTACGACCGTTTGATGCCATGCGAGTGGCATGCCACCGTCATCAAGAGCCCCGCGAAGTTTATGGACGAACAGCGGTCTGTAGTGACCACCTTTAATGTCTTCTTCTCTTGACCATATCACCTGGACTGGAACATCTTCCCCCCTAGCGGCTTCTACGGCATTCACAGTAAAATCAGCTGATTTTGCAGCTCGCCGGCCGAAACTTCCGCCCATTAGAGGTCGATTAATTATAATTGATTGCTGTGGTCGTCCCAGTAATTTAGCAATCACCTTTTGGTCATTGCTTTGAGATTGGGTTCCAGACCATATCTCACAGCGGTCATCGGTGACCAGAGCTGTGCAATTGGGTGGTTCCATGGTTGCGTGTGCAAGGTAAGGCATTTCATACACTGCTTCTAGGACATCGTCGCTTTGCTCTATTGAAGCAATGCTATCACCTATATTTTCTGCAACGATCCCCGGGCTATCAGCCAAATCACGGTACTCTTGGAAAAACGAATCCGATGAAAGTGTCGAGTTAGATCCCTCGTCCCACTCGATCTCCAGGGCCTTCCTGCCTTTTGAAGCAGCCCAATAGCTGGTGGCCAAAACGACTATTCCTGAACTGATCTCTTTGACTTTAACTACACCAGGCATGTTGAGGCAAGCACTTGCATCATATCGTGTCGCCTCTCCGCCAAAGACTGGACACCTTGCTATCGAACCATACAGCATGTTCGGCAATTTGATGTCGATTCCAAAAACAGCGCTGCCATCAACCTTCGATGGTCCTTCATGCCGCCGAGCTGGTTTGCCAAGAATCTTAAACGTTTTCGGGTCTTTGAGCGCAACTTGCGTTCTAGGCTCAATGCCTTCGGTGTGGATGGTTTCCAATAGATCGCCGTAGCTGATTTCCAGTTGTCGGGTTTTTGAGAATACCTTTCCATTGCTAGTGTACAAATTCCCGAACGGCTGATCCCATTTTTTTGATGCAGCTTCAATTAGCATTGCGCGAGCTTTGGCACCCGCGATTCGAAGCGGCATCCAGCAGCTTCCCGTTGTCACAGATCCCGCAGTTAAATATTCCTGAAAAATTGGGCTGTAGTACTCTGGTCTGGTGGGTGCAGGTTCTAAACGAATTTCTTCATAGGACACATCCAGTTCCTCGGCGACCATCATCGGCATGATCGTGTATGCCCCATTTCCAAATTCTGAGTGGTTAGCGAGGAGTGTGATTGTATTATCGCCATCAATGCGAATAAAACTGTTAATTTGTGTTTGCTCGAGCGGGAGTCTTTTGTGTTTAGACAGCGACGGCATGCTTATTCCAATGAAAAGATTTCCCGCAGTTAGGCCAGCATATTTAATTAGACTTCGTCGAGATATTCCGGCTTCACTAGGTCTTTTCACACCGATATGCCCTGCGTCAAAACTTTGGAGGCGTCTCGGATGGCATTCCTGACTCGCTGATAGGTGCCGCAGCGACAAATATTCCCAGACATAGCTACTTCTATTTCTTGATCCGATGGATTTGGATTCTTGTTCAAGAGAGCGGTTGCTGACATTATCTGGCCTGATTGACAGTAACCGCACTGTGCTACGTCATGCTCTAGCCATTTTTGTTGGACAAGACTAAGAGTTCCATCCTTTTTTTGATGCTCTATTGTTGATATTTTTTTATCTTCCAGCGCTTGAATTGGCATCGCGCAGGAACGAATAGCTTCCCCATCCATGTGGACTGTGCATGCACCGCACATTGAGATTCCGCAGCCATATTTTGTTCCCGTTAGCGCCAATTCGTCTCTTAGAACCCAAAGCAAAGGCGTATCAGGTTCGCTTTTAATTGCATGTTTTTTGCCATTGATATCAAGTGTTACCATGAGCTTTTTACGGTGTCAAGTTAGTATCCATTAGAGTCATCTATCGCAGGTCCAAACTACTGACTATACCCCATCGGACAGTTAGTCTTTGAAGCAAAGATGTTATTTTTTTAATAAAGTATACAACACTAGAAAAAGTCCGGCAGGCTCTTTTTTTTAATATATTCAATCCAATTAGAGTGGTAAAGATGGCCAATTGCGATGGGTATTTTCCCAAGATCCATTTAGGGTTAAAATCAATCGGGGTTATGATGAGGTGAGTATCTCAAAGTTGATCATCGTAGAAATCCTCTGACGGAGAAGATACTGGATACCAAAGCTAAGAGACATTAATAGGTGAGTTTTTGCTGTTTACAACTGATCGCCGTTATGCGGCGTTTGAATAAATAATAACCACAAAAGATCAATAGCACATGAGAGTCCATAGAGTCGATACCTATAAAGATGTTGAAGCGGCCTTGCGGCAGAATGATTTAAAGCAAGCTCTGTATGATGAGGGCGGAATATTGATGGATAAGGTCCTCGTCACACTTCATGGCGAGGAGCATCGGAATCGCCGGGCTGTGGAAAGTCAATTATTTAGACGAAATTTCTTTCGCTACTATGAAAATGATGTTTTCCCCTTTCTTTTGGATCAAACTCTCCATCAATTTCTTGATTCCCCGTCGATTGATCTCAAGACCCTGGGTTACCGGATTATGGTTCATCTCTCTTTATCCTTTGCAGGAATAGATCGAGTAGACGGCTCAGTTGCTGAAGCCGACGCGCAACACAGACTCCTTATTCAATTAGGTCAGGCAGCGACCATTGGCCAATATAAGGGTGATAGGCAGGAAATTCTTGAGGAGATTTCGTCGGCTATAAAGGAGTTTGAAGAGCGCTTTTTCGCCCCTTCTCGCGCTAGGCGTGAACAGCTTATAAATAAGATGAAGTCAGGAGAGATAGGCGAGGAGGAACTGCCTCGAGACATCCTAACGGTCTTGCTCCAAAACGAAGAAAGATTAAAACTGCCTGACGAATTGCTTGTCCGAGAAGTGGCTTTTTTCTACCTCGCTGCCTCGCATACCTCAGTGCATACGCTCGTGCACGCAGCGAATGAGATTTTTTCCTGGTATGCAAAAGAGTCTGGGACAGCGATCGATCTCGCGAATGATTTATTGCTCATGCAGCGTTTTGTTCATGAGAGTATGCGATTGCATCCTTCAAGTCCTGAGGCCTGGCGCAGAGCCATGACGCCCATCTTACTGAATGATGGCTCCCAAGTGTCGGTGGGGGAAAAGGTTGTGATTGATTTGCAAACTGCTAATCGCGATACGCGAATTTTCGGACCTGATGCAGAACGATTTAACCCATTTCGCGACCGAGTGTCACGAGTCAGTCCCGCAGGGTTGTCTTTTGGTGGCGGCATGCATGTTTGCATAGGCATGAATCTTGTCGCAGGGAAAATTCTCAGGGAGGGCGAAATCGCTGATCCTGATAACCATCAATTTGGCACTATAGTCCTTATTCTCAAGGAACTCTTGCTCCGCGGCATGTTGCCCCACCCTCATCTTAAGGCGGAAAAAATAGAAAATTCTGAACGCGATCTCTGGCGTATATTCCCGGTTATCTTCAAGAATTTGGATCGTGAGATTGTCAGATGACGGATGCCCGTTCGGTAGTCGGTTACCATGATGCATTTAAGACACTCTGTGACAGGCGTCTAATACAGTCTATGTATGGCGAGTGTGATGAACTTATGGAGCGAGTATTGTTGACGCTCCATGGGCAGGAACATACTGAGCGCAGAGCCATCGAGTTAAAATTATTTCGACGAGACTTTGTGCACTACTATGAGCGGCAGGTATATCCTAGTACCCTCGACAAAATTTTAAAGCCATACTTGACGCAGGGCAGGATGGACTTGCCCCTGTTTGGTAAGCAGGTAAATATTAATCTTAGTGCAGATTTAGCGGGCATAGATCTGCCAGAGGGATCACTTGAGCTTACGAATCTGCTGATTTCCATTGTGACGAAATTTGGTGAAGGAGCAACTTTATTTCACTCAACGCGAGATAAATCGGAGGTACGAAAGGAAGTTGCGGAGGCACTCGCAAAGTTCGACACATTTTTTTTTCAACCGTCGTTTCTCCGAAGACAGCAACTTTTAAGAGATATTGTTGCTGGTGATAGATCAGAATTAGATATGCCGAGAGACATCCTTAGCACATTGCTTGAAAAGCGCGACTCGCATGGGCTTGATGAGGCCATGATTAGACGGGAGGTTGCATTCTTCATGCAAGCTGGATCTCATAGCTCCGCGGTTGCAATGGTGCATGCATTTCATGACATAGAAACATGGTGCGAAAAGAATCCAGGTGATGCCCTCCTTATCAGGGAAGATGATTTGTTTTTGCAACGTTGCGTCCATGAAAGTTTGCGACTGCATCCTGCTAGTCCTGTAGCATGGCGCAAAGCTGAGTGTCCATTCACGCTGGCTAACGGGGAATTTGTAGAACAAAACGGCAGTGTGGTAATAAACCTTAAAAACTCCAATCAGGACGGTGAAGTTTTTGGAGATGATCCCTCGGGATTTAACCCTTACCGAAAAGTCGCAAACAGGGTGGCTCCCTATGGGCTGACATTTGGTGTCGGTCTTCACACTTGTTTCGGTCGCGAATTGGCAGGTGGAAGCTTACCGGGCAATGTCAAAGATATTTCCAAGCATCACCTTGGTACGATCACCAGCCTGCTGAAAAGTCTTTACAGGCATAATGTTAGGCGAGATCCGCATAATGCTCCTGCAGCTGACAGAGACACGAAAAGACGAAATTGGGGCACCTATCCGGTATGCATTGGATAACCAGACTAAACTCTCAAAGAAATGGTCTCTAGCGCTGAGCGGGATAAAACTTGATAATACTGCTTATGTGCTGATGGATTTTGCTTATGAGTGAATTTTCTCTGAAAAATATGTCAATTTTAATTACCGGCGGTGGTTCAGGTATCGGGCTGGGCGCGGCAAAATATTTTCTTGAGCTAGGCGCTAAGGTAACAATTTGCGGTCGACGAGAGAGCAAAATAAAAGCTGCTACTGATTCTCTTGGGTCGAATGTTTTGGGTTTAGTGGGGGATATTACAATTGGATCGGACCGAGAGCGCCTTGTTGAGGCAGCTGTGCTACATGGCGGAGGATTGGATGTTCTTGTCAACAATGCGGCGAACATGTATCGAGGCGCTATCACCGACTTGGATGAAAGTGAGCTGTTCGATATATTTAACAGCAACGTCGTCGCCGCGATGATGCTCTCTGGTTTGTGTGTCCCGCACCTCGAGAAGGAAAAAGGATCGATTCTGTTCGTTGGGTCAGTGCATAACCGCCGAGCTTTCCCCGGAGCTTCTCCGTATGCTGCGACAAAGGCTGCCGTGCAGTCTTTAACTCAAGTATTGGCAGCCGAGTTAGGCGCAAAAAAAATCCGGGTCAATTGTGTCGTTCCAGGAGCCGTGTTCACTGAAATTAATCAGCGTGCCGGTTTGTTTGATGATGCAACAGCGATGGCACGTTTGCAGGGGATGGCTGGAATGCATGTCTTGGGGCGAATTGGTACAGAGAGAGAGATCGCTGAAGCTATGTCATATCTTATTTCTGCAAAATGGACGACAGGAGCAATTGTTGATGTGGATGGTGGCTTGGGATTAGGATTAACTGATGATTAAATCAATTTGCTGCCCGCTTGAGAGGACAATTTGAATGACAAGCGAGCCCGGGATTATGATCTTCGTTACGGATCGAGATGGCGCGGTCAAGAAAATAACGAGCAATCCCAGTCAAGAAAATCTAATGCAAGCTTTGTACGATAATGATGTGGATATAGAGGCGAGCTGCGGTGGTTGTGCCTCATGCGCGACATGTCACGTACTCATCGATTCGGATTGGCAAACTAAGCTTCCCGCCCGTGATTCAATCGAAGATACTCTATTGGAGTTTCAAGAGCACTTTGATCCTGCGTTATCTCGACTAAGCTGCCAGGTTAGATTGGACGAGTCCATGAATGGTTTATCGCTTAGAATCGCACCAGAGGAGTAGGAACCGGTTTTTCCTTGAGAAAATTCGAAATTTTAATCTTAATATAGAAGCTTTGTTTCTAATTGCATTTAACTGTTAAAAGGAAAGAGAACTTTCATGTCAATCACTATTACCGTTAATGGTCAAAATCATAGTATTGAAGCGAGCCCGGACACCCCCCTGCTTTGGGTTCTCAGAGACCACATTCAATTAACAGGGACCAAGTTTGGTTGTGGCATCGCCCAGTGTGGCGCGTGTACCGTGCATCTTGATGGAAAACCCGCTAGGTCTTGCGTTTTGCCTGTGCAAGCCATTGCAGGAATCGATATTGTTACCATTGAAGGCCTTCAATCCCCTGAAGGTAAGGCCATTCAGGCTGCTTGGGAAGACCTAGCAGTGGCTCAATGCGGTTATTGCCAATCGGGTCAAATCATGGTGGCGGCAGCGCTCTTGGCGGTCAATGAGGAGCCCAGCGATGATGACATCGATGCAGCAATGTCAGGCAACATCTGCCGCTGTTGCACCTACCAAAGAGTGCGGCAGGGCATAAAATATGCTGCTAAAAACATGAACTCTAAGTCGGTAGAATATAATGAAATTGAGGAGGGTCAACTAGGTGCGTAAATCTGAAATATCCAGAAGAGAGTTTATTAGAAAAACGGCAAACATTGGGACTGGATTGACCTTGGCAATTTCTCTGCCTTCTGTATCCGAATCATTTCCGCGTGAGGCTCCTGCAGTCGCCTCATCATCAGATAACTACATGAACGCCTTTGTAAGTGTAGGTACAAATAATACTGTCAAAGTTATCATCAAGCATATCGAGTTTGGTCAGGGCACTTTCACCGGTTTGGCAACAATTTTAGCGGAGGAAATGGATGCTGCTTGGGATCAAATTGTCTGTGAGTCCGCTCCATCAGATACAGCCCGATATGCAAATCTTTTTTTTGGTGCTCAAATGACGGGAGGAAGCACGGCCATTGCTAACTCCTATACACAAATGAGGGAGGCGGGGGCCAGCGCTCGTCATATGTTGATCGATGCTGCCGCGATTAAATGGGGGGTGCCAAGAGAGCAAATCATTGTCAAAGACGGAGTCTTATCACATCCAAATGGTTTAGCCGCATCGTTCGGGGAACTGAGTCAGCTAGCTGCATTACAGCCCGTTCCTGAAGAAGTAAGTCTCAAAGACTCACGCAATTTCAGTTTGATTGGAAAAACAAATTTGTCGAGAAAAGATTTTGGAAAATCCGATGGGTCTGCCATATTTACTCAAGATTTATATATGGAAGGTCTTTTGACGGCTGTGGTAGCTCACCCGCCTCGTTTTGGAGCTAAAGTTGCCTCATTCGACGGGAGGCGCGCAAGCGAGGTAAGGGGGGTCAAAGAAATTGTTCAAATACCTAACGGTGTTGCAGTGCTCGCTGATAGTTTCTGGAGTGCGAAACAAGGCCGTGATGCACTTGTTATAACCTGGGATTATAGCTCGGCAATGGAGGAGGGCTCTGTCGAACTCATGCGGCGCTACAAAGAAGCGGCCAAAGACGAAGGAGCGGTCGCAAAGGCATTAGGAGATAATTCAAAAGGCTTTGCGGGAGCTGAAAAGGTGCTAGAGGCGGAGTATGAATTCCCCTATCTGGCGCATGCGAGCATGGAACCCATGAATTGCGTCGCACAAATGTCGTCCCAGGGTATAGAGATGTGGTACGGGTGTCAGGGACCTACCATGGATCAGTATGCTGTGGCCAGTGCCCTAGGAATAAAACCAGATCAGGTCAAGATAAACACATTGTTCGCGGGAGGAAGTTTCGGTCGAAGGGCTAACAAGGACTCCGATTTTGTAGTAGAAGCCGCCCTAATAGCAAGGGCTTGTAATTCTGATTCTCCGATAAAGTTGGTCTGGACACGTGAGGATGATACCCGATCAGGCTATTTTAGACCGATGTATTATCACAAAATGAAGGCTGGCCTTAATGCGGAAGGA
>MDTD01048268.1_pt1 | contig 15812 bp, 13 predicted proteins | sample 811221 | NCBI WGS metagenome assembly MDTD01 (sample SAMN05326646, study PRJNA326480) | marine metagenome | isolation source: seawater | place: Pacific Ocean: South West | collected 2011
CTGGTTGGGTTGCTGCTGCCCACTTGGGCCGGTTAGGTGCTCTGGCCGGTCTCGCAGGAAAGCTTGTTCGACGCCTGCAAGAGCGTGGTGCCTGTCTTGAGACGATGATCTTTGCGGTGGGTCCCCACATCCAAGCGTCCAGCTATGAGGTGGGCGAGGCGATGTTTGCAGCCTTGCCCTTGGTCGCCCAATTTCAAGACGAGCGGGGGCGATACTGTTGCAGTCTCAAAGGGCTCATCGGCGCCGATTTGGAGGCCGTGGGCGTGCGCTCCGACCAGATTCAGTGGAGTCCACTGGACACGTTCAGCGATCACCGGTTCTTTTCCCATCGTCGGCAAGGATGTGAAGCTGGCCGTCAACTGTCGGCCATCGTCGGAGGCTGTTCGGGTGGTTGATTCATATCAGGAACCACCGAACCCGAAGAAGGTTCTCAATCAAGCGCTCGTCCGTGGCGACCTCGCCTCCCAGCATTATCTACCTCGGTCTGCGTCCTGGCGTGGTCAACCCGACCGGCTCCTCAAGGGGGGGAAATCCGTCATCAGTCGTTTGTATCGCTACCATTGCGAGCCAGATCAGGCTGAGCACGACCCTCACTGTGGAATGATCGCCTCGTATGCCCGGGGTTCAGACTATCATCGGGTTCTGAAAGACACGCTGTTGGAAGAACTTTCCGAGGAGTTGCGGCAACGCCATGGGAGAGGGATTCGTTTACGCCCCGCTGTGGATTCTGCACCTCTTTTTGAACGTGATCTGGCCTTCAGGAAAGGGCTTGGTTGGTACGGGCGGCAGGGGTCGATCATTCACCCCGAAGTGGGCGCGAGTGGCTTACTCGCGCAACTTGTCGTCGACCGAGAGATCGATGCGGAAGAAGAGCCGGATTTTCATCCCGATCGCTGTGGGACTTGCCGCCTCTGCATTCAAGTGTGTCCGACATCGGCGATTCATCCCGATGGCTACCGAGTGGATTCCCGCCGTTGCATCTCCTACTGGACCATCGAGACGCGAGGGATGATTCCCCGTTGGATTCGGGAGCGTATGGGGCGACGAGTCTTTGGTTGCGACGATTGCACCATGGTTTGCCCTTGGAATCGTCGAAGCTCTCGAGATGTCCCCGCAGGGCTGGAGCCTCGTCGTGAAAACATGGCGCCCCGTTTGTTGGAACTCCTCGACGATTGCGTTCCCGAGCGTTTTGAGGGGCGCTTCGCTAAGTCACCTGTGCTGCGAGCTGGTTGGGACGGAATGGCTCGTAATGTCTTGATTGCCATGGGCAACAGTGACGCCTCAAACTTTAAAGAGGTGGCTCTAGAGCGGTTTCGTAGCACACCGTCCGAGGTGGTACGTGCGACAGCGCTATGGACTTATTTCCGGCATGGTGGGGATCCTTCAATCGGCCGAAAGGACCCGTCGCAGATCGTTCAGAATGAGGCGGAAGACCTTCTGTCTGACCGTCCTTCAGAGGCGCCTTCTCCAGCATTCTTATCAGGCTGAACGAGCGCTCATTCAGTCCAGATTGAGCAGGTTGGCGAGGGCGTCTACGATCACTTGATCAAAGCGGGTCGCCATCGGTTTTCGCATGGTTTCTAAGGCCTTGCTCGCGCCCATCGGTTTACGGAACTCTCGGGGGCTCGTGAGCGCGTCGAAGTGAGCAGCGATCGACACAATACGACTGTAGAGTAGCGGCCGCTCGCGAACGGGGGTCGTCACAATCTCGCCGTCGGCCCGTTTGCTTCGGGCGCTCACCGGTTGTTTGAGTTCGTAGGCGACGAGCACCTGTTGCATGATCTCGTACGTGGGCGCTCGAGCCTGGATCAGCCGGCGAGCGTTGTTGAGAGGGAGTTCTGCGAGTACAGCGCGTCGCTCTTTGTCGATGACCCCCTCCGTGGTCGTCAACTCGGCAACATCGACGATGGCAAGGTTATGAAAGAGCGCTGCGGTACCCACTTCAAATTGACTGATACGATCCAGGCCGAGTCGAGTCGCCAAGGCGATCGACAAAACCGTCGTCGTTGCGTGGTGATACGGCTCGTAGGTTTTTGGCGGCGGACGACTGACCACCAGGGTCAGAAAGGATGACCACTCTTCTTGAGCACAGTCCACCAAGTCTTGAACGATCGGTGCTGCCAGTCCAAGGGGGACTTTAGGACCATCAGCTTCGACTGAGTCTAAAACACGGGTCACAAAGTAGACAGCTCGAGCATAGGTTTCTGTGACCCGTCGAAGGGCTTGGAGTCCTGTGTTCTCGTCTCCCAGATCCAGAAGGTTCGCCACCTCTCCTAGGTTAATTCGACGCATCTCGGTCATCTCGGCACCCTTGCCTTTGATGTGCTCATCGATCTGCTGGTATGGCAGGAGCTTGATCGGCCCCAGGACATCGATCAATTGGGGATGGTCAAGGGGAGTACCCGGTTGGGCGAAGGGAATGATGACACCTTTCAAGTGACGCTTTGAGACTGGATGCTCGGTATGAAACCCGCCCACCTGACTTTCCTTGCAAGCGGCTTGAAGAGCTTGCAGATGGGGGCGCCAATCCACCTCGATTTGCGCCGGCGTTTCGTTGAGATAGAAGTTTTCCGAATCAATTTGAAGGTGGCAGCGCCCTTCGAGGTCAATCATGATTCGAACCGCCTTGCTCAGGCGGTCCAATGGTCCATCGAAGATATCATTACTGAGTTTGTGGACTTTAGCGTTCCGCACGAGCCGAACCAAACTCCCGAGAATCGCCATGATCGCCCGACGGCGTGCTTCGTCATTTTGGGTCATGGATTTTTCGCCGTTAGCGCCGCTCGTAAGGCCATTTTAACCGGCCCAGAGAGATTTTTTTGTTGAGCCGCTTGCACTAAAACTCGTTTCGCTGTGCTGTCTCCCGCATTCGCCAGGCCGTGGACGGCCAATGCTTGTTCCTGCGGGGTATGTTTCCAAGCACCCAGCATCGTTTTATCGGTCAAGCGCTTCTTCAAGAACTCTAAGCCATGGATGGAGTGCATGGAGCCTAGGGCTTTGTAAGCTTCCATGATTTCGTCCCGGGGCAGTTTGGTGATCTCGAGTCCTTCAAGCCAACTGACCAACGTTTCAGCGGCTCCATTGTCGCGGGATCGAGCAAGGCTTTTGACGCAAGCCACCCGTTCGATGGGATCGACGGATTGCAGTCCACGTGCAGCATCTTTCAGGTTGGTAATGGTGAAGACGGTCGCAAGCATGTGCGTCACGCCGGTCCGAACACCCGGTTCGTGATGATTGAGGTTTCGTTCCAGGATGGCTCGAATGCTTTCGCTTGGGCGGAAGTCTTCAAGCCCTTCGGCGAATGTCGGCAGAATGGAGGCCACAGAAGGCAAGCTAAAGAGAGTCTCGACCGCCTCTGGGTTCACATTGAGTCGATTGCCGAACCCGGCAGCCATGGCGCTTATCGCTTCGCCACCATCGGCCCGTTCCATAGCCTCGATGTAGGCGGGAAATGCTTCCGTTCCGACGATGCGGCAAAGATTCTGGAGTCCCGATGCTTCTGATTGAAGCGGGCTGAGCACCTGAATATAATCCTCGTCATTCATCGCCGCTCGAACCGCATTTAAAACATAAACCCGTCGTATACGGTCCTGTCTCGTCTCACCCTCACCGGGCTCAGCATCCAAACGCTCCACGATCTTCGGAATGATCCCAACGAGACCTCGGCGAAAGGATTCGTGGAGAAGACAGATGAAGGCTCGTGTAATGACCTCGTTGTCCTGACCTCGTCGGTCCTTTGACAACACATGCATCAGAAACTGAGCAAATCGATCGAGGACCTTTTTGGGGTCAGCGGGGTGGTCGAGAAGCCCTTGAAAGGAAGGAGGCTTCTTTGCCTTGGTTCTCAGCGGTGCGAAGGCAGAGCTTTCTTCTTTTGGAATTTCGGGCATTGAGACACCCAGATCAAAGTTCCCTACCTGGGTTTTCTCATCGGCGAGCAACTGAGTGACATCTCGAGCGATTTGCTTGATCGAGCCCAGGACGTCAGCACTTCGATCTTCCGGCATTAACTTCAACTGCTGCGCTTGTTCGTAGGTAATACAGGTCAAGCCAGCCTTCCACAGGGACGTAATCAGGTGGCCAGGCGGCAAGTCCATGGACAACGTATTGAGTTTGGGGAGGCTCAGTTCGATGAACTCAGTCAACTCGTCCAACTGCACGCCTTCGTGGAAGATGATCTTTCGAATACCTTCATTGTAATAGCGAAAGCACAGGCGAAATTCTCCCGTATCGTCCTCGAAGACCCGCTGGTCATGGAACAACAAGGCATCGGCGGATACGCTCAGTTCCAACGGCGCGTGGTGGGCGAGCAGTCGATGCAGACCACGGTAAAACGGAGATAAAAGCTCGGGATAGCGACGGGGATCGTGCCGATACAACGCAACGGACTTGAGAGAGCGTACCAACTCCTGACAGAGCGTAGTGACCTCTTCATGGATGCTGGCGTGAACCGATTCGGACACAGTGTCTTCCTAAGGCGTAGGTTGGGCGCGCTCTGCCCCCTGGGTCAAGGTCTTAGCGAGCGCCGCTTGGTGGCGAGTTCGCATAGCGAGGCAGCGGTCGATCCGCTCACCTGCTGCGCTGATGTGACGTGACAGACCTTCCATCGCTTGGGGCCCCTCAAGGTAGGGCTGAAACAACTCATTGAGTTCCTGCTTCGCCTTGGCAGTGCAGTGGGAGCTTGGATAATAGGGCAGGTAGCGCCCTGAGTTGCGCGGGAGCTTTTCTCGGAGTTGAGTGAGGTTTTTCTTCAACCATGTCCAGGCCTGATTTCGCACTCGGTAATCGCCCGAAGGCCCCCAGACAAGTCGCCCAATCTCGTTCGCCCGTAGTTCGCCGGAGAGGGCTAAGTTTAAGCTCCGCAAGCTAATCTCAGAGCGACGAAAGCCTGCAAGTCCCTGCAGTAATGTGCTCCGACGCCACGGGTCCTCTGCTTCCTTGAAGGCCTTCAGTAGTTTGTCGAAGAGGGCGGCATCACCATCCTCGACCAAGATGCTTAAAGCGGTACCAGCCAACTCCCTCTCGATCTCCTGACCTTCGATCAGGCTTTCGGCCATCTGAACAGCTTGCGCTTTCAAGTTGGCGTCACCCGACCAGCGACTCGCCCAACTCAGGGTCCGACGGCGAATCTGCCAATGTGCTGGATCATCGATTCCATCGTCACCCCAGCCATGTTCTTTGGCATGAACTAGTCCCAACTGACCCAACATCGCCTGCCAACGGGGTCGAATTTTATCGTCAACGAGGCCGCCGAGATCACCGATTAAACCCAAGACCTGCTGCTGAACCCGGTCGCTGGAGTTGGTAATAGTTTGTGCGAGTTCGAGGACCTGCTCCGGACTGAGGTTACCTGCGCTGTACGCTTTGCGCAGATCGTAGAGGAGCGCGACATACTCTAACTCATTCATAGAGGATTGCTTCGATAGCAGAGCACTGACCCACGCCCCCCCCAAACTTGGAATCATATAGGCTGCGCCGCCCGGGTTGGGGAGCAGTGGCCCTTCGCAACTCTCGGGAAAAGTGAGTGTATCCTTTGGTTTCGTCAGTAGTCGGCAATGAACTTCGCCACCTTGGAGGTCCTTGAAGCACATGGGAATATGCCAAGGCTGCTCCTGGGGTAAGGGCGGACTACCCAAGGGTTGCCAGCGTACCTGCCGCACGGTCACTGGGCCACAGCGCTCGCCCCCGCTCATCGCTACATTGGGCACACCCGGTTGGAAGATAAAGGTTTCGAAAGCCGCTTTGACTCCCGGTTTGTCTGCGGCAGCCTCAATTTCGGTCAGGAGGTCTGCGAAGGTGGCGTTCCCCCACGCATGTTTTTTCAGGTAGCGACGAACCCCCGTCCGAAAAGCAGCCTCGCCAACGTACTGTTCAAACATCGAAAGGACAGCGTGACCTTTGGTGTAGGTGATTCCGTCGAAGGCATTTTCAATATCACCTCGGGTTTTGATGGGTTCACGAATCCGGCGTGAGGTGGTTGTGGAGTCACTTTCTTTCACCCAGTTGAATCCGCCTAAACGGTCGGTAAGTACCTGCCAATCCGGTCGATATTGATCCACCATCTTGTAGGCAAACCACGTCGCAAAAGCTTCATTGAGCCAAAGGTCGTCCCACCATGCCATCGTGACGAGATCACCGAACCAGATGTGGGCGAGTTCGTGGGCGTGGACGTTTGCATAGGATTTGTATCGTCCGATCGGATCCACCTTTTCGTCGAAGAGGAGGAGTTGCTCACGATAGGTGATCAAGCCAGGGTTCTCCATGGCTCCTGCAGCAAAGTCGGGGACCGCAACAATATCCAGTTTGGCGTAGGGGTATGCGCTGCCGAAATATTCTTCCTCTAACGCGAGGATTTTCGCAGTCTCTCGTAGCGCGGTTTTTCCTCGATGTGCCTTGCCCTTAGCCGCCAGTAGACGAATCGGCAGCGTACTGCCATCTGCCCTCTTTAAGTCCCATTCGGGTCGATGAAGCACATCGATCGGTCCGACCGCAAAAGCCAGTAAATAGGTGGGTAAGGGCTTGGTTTTTGCGAAGCGGTGCAGAATTTTTCCAGCCCGGCCCGGCTTTTCTTCCAGCTTCGGCGTGTTGAAGAAAACTTTAACGTCTTTTGGCGCCACGATTCGCACGTGGAAGGGTGTTTTAAAGCCGGGTTCGTCAAAACTTGGAAAGGCCTCTCGAGCTCCCAAAGCCTCCAGTTGGGAGAAAAGATACCAGTCGTCTCCTTCTTTGACTCGATAGATTCCGAACAAAGGATTGCTGAAGCGACCGCTAAATCGGAGCGATAGACTCGCATTACCGGCCGGGACGACTTCGGGAAGTTGGATCGATAACCAGTCTTTACCCGCCCGTGCTGTCTTTAGTGATGCCCACTTTTTGCTGCCTTGGTGAAGGCTCGCCACTTGGATGGTGTGCTTCAGACTATGCAGCCAAATTTCCTTCGTTGGCTCGGTGAGTCGAAGGCTGATTTTGACCTGTCCACCATAGGCCTCCTGACTCGGGTCGATATCCAACAGTAGATCGTACGCTAAAGGCACGACCGTCTTGCTGATTCTGTCATCGCTCGGCGCTTGAAGCGAGGGTTGAGAACCCGTCTGCGTCGGTTGGGGTGGGGTCGGGGGCGACGCACAAGCGGAAATCATGGCGAGGACAAGGAAGCGATATATGCTCATCTCAACTCCTGTTGGCTCGACGCCTAGCACCGGGAGCAACGGATTGCCACTGAGGGGTTTACACCGCGCCCTTGGTCTCTCTATTCCCCGCTTCCAGTGGAAGACTTCGTGATATCGGCTGAGGGCTTGCAGCGGTCCTTCGGCGAACTCAAAGCTGTGGATGGGGTCGACCTGGCGGTGAGAAGGGGCGAGTGTTTTGGACTGCTCGGACCCAATGGTGCAGGGAAAACATCGATCACACGCATGGTCCAAGCGGTTTTGCCTCGGACAGAAGGCCAACTGAGGGTCCTCGGATTGGACCCTGACCAGCAAGGTGCTGCGGTTCGTGCTCGTCTTGGTGTCGTGCCCCAGGGGGACAATCTCGACCCCGACTTAAGCGCCTCCATGAACTTGCAAATCTATGCGCGATTTTTCGGTATTTCCGCAGCGGTCGCCAGAGATCGAGCCGATCATCTTTTGGAGTTCGCCCGACTCGCTGAGCGCGCTGATGATCGACCAAGTCAGTTAAGCGGTGGAATGCGCCGTCGGTTAATCCTGGCCCGAGCAATGGTCAATGAGCCTGAATTGCTTTTACTGGACGAACCGACAACGGCTCTTGACCCACAAGCTCGTCACCAGGTTTGGTCTTGGCTAAAAGGGCTCAAAGACCAGGGCTTGAGTTTTTTGCTGACGACTCATGATATGGATGAAGCGGAGCGCTTGTGTGATCGACTCGTGGTGCTCGATCAGGGGCGCGTCATTGCCAAGGGCGCTCCCCATGATTTGATACGAGCCCATGCCAGCGAACAAGTGATCGAGTTCGAGCGCGACGAAGGGATCGTTCTTCCTGATTCGGTGGAGCAAGAGACCCATGGAGGCACCACCTATCTTTATTTCTCGCGATCAGAGCTTGCGGATGTCACCGATGCCTTGGGCGGCATCGGATTGTCTTATCGGGTCCGCAGCGCCAATCTAGAAGACGTGTTTCTCCGGTTGACCGGAAGGGACCTCCGCACGTGATGAGTTTATCGAGATCATGGCGCGTTTGCCTTCGTCACCTCTTCATGTGGCGGCAGCACGTTGGGGCGAGTCTGGCCGGTAACGTGGCTGAACCACTGCTCTACCTTCTGATCTTGGGTTTTGGAATGGGGGAGATGATGGACACACGGGCTTTGCCCGAGGGGATGAACTATCGTCTCTTCTATGGTTCCGGTTTGATCGCTTCCGTCGCCATGATGAGTGCCAGTTTTGAGAACCTGTTCGGTGCTTTTACTCGAATGATGGGTCAGCGAACGTACGAAGCGATGATCGCAACTCCGATCAGTCTGGCCGAAGTATTGGTCGGCGATGCGCTGTATGCGGCCATCAAAGCGAGTATTGCTTCGCTCGCTGTACCCGCCGTCTTGTTGTTGGTGGGTGAGCCGGTTTCGCCAATGGTTCTTCTCGGTCTACCGACGACGGTTATTATCGCTTTTTTCTTTGGCAGTGCAGCTTTGCTCGTGATGGCGCATAGTCCTGATTACGGCTGGTTTAACTACTACATCACGCTGGTTTTGACACCGATGTTCCTGTTTAGCGGCGTGTTCTTTCCCCTCGACGTCTTCGGGCCCTTCGCAGAAGCTGCTCGTTTCGTCCCCCTCAGCGTGGGTGTCGAGGTGCAGAGAAGCCTCGTGACAGGGCAGATTCCACCCATTCAACCTGTTGTACTGGCATTAACGTTACTGCCTGGACTTTCTTGGCTGTTTCTGAACTTAGCCCATCGCAAGTTACAGCGGAGGCTTGTGGGTTGAACGACTTTCTTGCGCGCGAGAGAGCCGGAAACGATACTCGCCAGGAAGAGGTGCATTTTGGTTGCTGGACGTCCCACGTGGGCTGAAATTGATTTGGATCGAATCGCGCACAATCTCGATGTGATTCGAGATCGCTGCGGCGGGCACGTTCAAGTTCTGGGTGTGGTCAAGGCGGATGCCTATGGGCATGGTGCCGTCAGCATCGCCCATGCCCTCGCCCGAGCAGGCGTCGAGCGACTCGGCGTGGCCTCGATCGCAGAAGCCATGGAGCTTCGACAGGCGGGGGTGACACTCCCCATTGTTGTCCTCGCCGGCAATTATCATCAAGCCGAGCAACTGCTGCAGCAAAACCATCTGGAACCGGTGATTTTTCGACACGAAGTGCTCGATGCTCTGGAAGCGTCGATGGACCGAAATGGGGACCCGCTGGCCGTCCACGTGAAGGTCGATACGGGGATGGGGCGACTGGGCTGTGCGCTCAGTGAGGTTGAGTCTTTGGTCGACCGGGTACAAAGGAGCCCCCTCTTCTCTTTAGCCGGTGTAATGAGTCATTTTGCTCGGGCCAGCGAAGTGGGGCCGCAAACAGCGCAGCAATTCAGTGAATTCACAAAGTGCCTCGAGAAGAGTCGCTGGCAGGGATCGTTGCGCCACTGTGCCAATTCGGCAGCTATATTCGCCGATGTAGACTATCATCTTGATATGGTTCGACCCGGTCTTTGTCTCTACGGTGTCGACCCCTTTGAATCAGCGAGTGACGGAAGGCTCTTGCCCGTGCTGTCCTGGTGGACCCGAATCAATACGATTCGTGAGCTTCCGGCGGGTGCTGCAGTGGGTTATGGTGGCCGCTGGGTTAGTCGCCGACCGACTCGGATGGGTATTCTTCCGGTGGGCTACGCAGACGGCTATCCGTGGGCCAGTGAGGGGCGAGCAGAGGTGGTCGTTCGAGGGCAACGAGTACCCGTGATTGGTGCCATCTCCATGGATATGACCGCTGTCGATCTCACCGACTTGGTGGAGGTCAGTGAATTGGACCCCGTTGCTTTGTTGGGAGGAGATAGTGGGAAAGCGATTGGCGCCAAGGAGTTGAGTCGCTGGAGCGGTCGACTTGTCTATGAGCTGCTCTGCGGAATCGGTCCCAGAGTGACCCGGGTGTACCGAGCCGGAGGCCTCCGGCAAACAGGAGTACTGGATTTGCGAGTCATTCAGTCGTGAAGGAATCGATTGAGAATTTAGGCTCGATGGTGATGGAGACCATCGACCGTATGGGTGGCATGTTACGACTTTGTGGTGCCACTGTAACTCGTATGCCCATCCCGCCTTTTCGTACTCGACTCGTCTTCAGTCAACTGGACCAAATTGGATTTGGAAGTATCTTCATCGTCTCGCTCACGGGATTTTTCACCGGGATGGTGTTTGCACTAAACTCCCTGAACGCCCTGACGGAATTACAGGCAGAGGGGATGGTGGCGCCTTCGATGACCCTGGCGTTGACCCGAGAGTTAGGTCCTATTTTGACCGGTCTTCTGGTGGCAGGTCGGACCGGTTCAGCCATCGCAACCGAGATTGGGACCATGCGGGTGACCGAGCAAATCGATGCCATGGAGATGATGGGTGTCGATCCAATCAAATACCTTGTTGTCCCCCGTGCCATCGCGTTGGTCGTTTGCTTACCACTGTTAAATGCAATGTTCGTCTTTACCGGGATTTACGGCTCGATCCTCGCCGCGGAGCCCTTTGGAATCAGTGCATCACTCTTCATCCAAGAGGCTCTCAGAATGGTGGATGCGAATGATTTTTGGATCGGTACCATCAAGATGGTCGCCTTCGGCCTCATGATCGCTGCAGTCTCCGCCTATGAGGGCATGGCTGCGAGGGGCGGCGCCAAAGGCGTCGGCATGAGTGCAACTCGTTCGGTGGTTATCACCTCATTGATGGTGCTCGCCTTGGACTGGATCATCATGCTTCTGTTGGCTCCAGTCATGCTGGATTTCGACTTATGATTCGCGTCCAAGGTGTGAAGAAGTCCTTTGGTGATCGCAATGTGCTTGCGGGTGTCGATCTGGTTTGTGGGCAAGGTGAGACGACCGTCATCCTTGGTGGCAGTGGAGCAGGAAAGTCGGTCCTGATGAAGCACATGGTTGGCTTGTTACTCGCCGATGAGGGAACCGTTGAGGTGGAAGGGAAGCGTGTCGACACTCTTGATGCGCGGGGTTTGCGAACTCTTCGAGATCAAATCGGTATGGTTTTTCAGCAATCAGCTCTTTTTGATTCGATGACTGTGTTTGAGAATGTCGCCTTTCCTGTGACCGAGGCAGCACGGGAAAAAATGAGCAGGAAAGCGTTGACGGAAAGGGTCCGGGAGTCTCTTGCTTTGTTCGACCTCCATGACGTGGATGATCTCACTCCGGCGGAATTATCGGGCGGCATGCGCAAACGAGTCGCTTTAGCACGAGCAATAATTCGCCGACCGGGTATCGTCCTCTATGATGAACCTACCACCGGGCTCGATCCGGTGACCACGAGACAGGTAGACACGATGATCCAGACGGCGCGACAAAAGCTTGGGGTGACCTCTGTAGTGATTAGTCATGATATCGGATCTGCCTTCCGAGTTGCGGATCAAATCGCCTTTCTCCATGAGGGGCGTATCCTCGCTCATGGGACGCCCGAAGAGATCAAAAGTTCGGACCAGCCGGAACTGGTTGAGTTTTTAAGCAATTGGGAGCCAGCATGAGCAACTTGCGCATAGGGCTTCTTTTTCTCTTCGGTCTGGGCTCCGTTGGGAGCTTCAAGGTGTATTTAGATACCGCTGACGTCGCGCCCGACAGCGAGTATCGAGTCCACGCCATCTTTGATGACGCATCGGGACTGACCATGAGTTCCCGTGTTCGCATCGCTGGGATTGACGTCGGGCACATCGAGACCATCGAGTTGGTTGGAGCCAAGGCGAAGCTCACCCTGCGTCTCCGTAACGATGTGGATCTGTATGAGGACGCGCAAGCGGGTAAGCGCCCCGAGGGGATTTTGGGTACGAACAATGTCGAACTCATCCCGGGCACTCCGGCCTCTCGCCGGCTGGCGGACGGGGAAGAGATCAAGAGGGTGAACAACAAGGACCCGATCACCGAGGTCACCGAAACACTCAGTGAGACCGCAAAGCAAATCAAAGAGGTTTCAGACGAGATTCTCTTGGTGGCGAAGAGTTTACGTCAGTTTATTTCACCGGAATCTTCCAAGGAAGAGCCGCCTTTGTCGAAGTTCACAAGGGTTCTGACCGAACAAGTGATGTCGTTGTCAGGAACCGCAGATCGTCTGCTGAGGCGCGTCGATGGAGTGCTTGATACCAACAGCGGTGATCTGCGCTCGACGATCATCGCCATGAAGAACCTTTCGGAGCAACTGGACCAACTTACAGGCGAGGAAACGCGCGCACCCTTACAGTCAATGCTTCGCAACATGAATGAGGCAACGGCGGGTCTTAACCGAGTCCTCGGGGAAGTCGAAGCCTTAGCCGGGACTGGCAATGCAGAAGCGAAGAGCCTGGCGAGTACCCTTCGACGGACCGTCGACAGTCTCGCCGAGGCCTCCGACCAGGTGCAGAAAACTGCAGCAGCAGCCAGTTCCGGGAAGGGACCCGTCGGCCGATTACTTAGTGATGAGTCGTTGGGGGACAAACTGGATCAGGCGGTTTCAGGCTTAAGTGATTTGGTCGCGAGCTACGATCGGCTGCAGACTCATGTGGAACTTGGCGGTGGCGTGAGAATGGCACCAGGAGGAGCCAACGTGGGAGGCAGGGCCGGTCTACGAGTGGATTTATTGACCCGAAAAAACAAAGGATATTTACTGGGGCTCAATTCGGACAATCGAGTCTCGCCCCAGGTTGACGTCATCAATGGGATCCGTCGCTCGACAGTGGAAGACAACTATCGACTGACGGCACTGTTCTGGCAGCGCTTTGGCGCTTTCGGCTTCAAGGGGGGGCTAATGGATGGTCGTGGCGGAGTGGGTCTCGAGGGGTATGCCCTTCGGGATCGCTTGCGTTTAAGCGTGGACGCCTACGACTTTGAGCGAAGTTTAGAAGATGGGGATCAGGTACCCCGTCATCGAGCACATTTGGATATGGCCTTTCACCCCAACCTCTTTCTTCGTTTCGGAGTCGATGATCCATTGTTGCAGGAACGCGCTTATTTCCTGGGCGCAGGTGTGCGCTTTCTGGATCCGGATTTGAAGCGAGTGATGGCTGTCGCCCCAAGCCCCTAGGCGGTTCGGGTTCCAGATTGGGATCGTGAAGGTTTGACCTGATGGCTCGATGGCGTCATCCTCGCCATCTGTGTCGTGGACGGAGGACACGTGAAACGCTCATTGTGGATCGTCTTCACAGCGTTGCCACTCATCGCAGCCAGTTGCGATAACGAGTGTATCGGCCACGAGTGTGTCGACGTGCCACCGCCTGAGGCAGGACCCGTGAACATGGAAACAGATTGGTGCGAGGTTCGGGATGAGGTCTTTCCGAGTTGTTCAGCAGCCGGTTGTCATGGAGCAAATGGTCTCGATCCCATCCTGAGCGGCGATGATGAGGCAGTCTATGCGGGGTTGCAGCAGAATGGGAGCAATGGTGCGCCTTATGTGGTGCCCGGGAGTCCTGAACTGAGCTATTTGTGGCGGAAAGTGGAGGGCACCCACAAAGATCCCGAGGTCGGTGGTTCAGGGTCAACCATGCCGATCGGTGGCTTCACGGGGGTGTTCGATGCGGACGAGGAACTGGCGCTTCGCTTGAAACTCCGGGATTGGATAGCCAATGGTGCTGGAACGTCATGCCAAGGGGCTGCCGATGCCGGGGTGTCACGAGATACAGGCAACTCCGTGGATGCGGGTCAATTGATGGAGGCGGGCTCGCCAGTGGATACAGGCCCAGCGTCCGTGTGCGGTGATGGTGAGGTGACAGGTGATGAGGCTTGCGATGATGGCAACTCGGAGAATGGGGATGGCTGCGAAAACGACTGTACCCTGACCCCGTCTCCGTATTGTGCTGTGGTTGGGCGATTGGCTGCGTGCACGGGCTGTCACGGTAACTCCGGCGGCTTCACGATGGGCAATAACCTTCAGGCGTGGTTGTCCAATACGGTGGACCAGCAGAGTTCTAACAATCGTGGCAATGGAATGCCTTACATCACTTCTGGGGACAAAGAACGCAGCTTCCTATGGCTGAAAGTCGCAAACCGTCAGGGGCAAGCAGGAGGGGGGAGTCCTGGTGGTGCGATGCCACCGGGTGGCTCTTGGCCCACGTCGGCGGTTGACCTACTCGGAGAATGGATCGATGCCGATCTGCCAACGCCCGAGAATTGTCCTTAGGAGTGACCTCATGACACGTCGGTTTCTGTTGCTTGGCTGGTTTTTACTGACAGCGACGTCTGCGTGGTCAGCAAACGATCTCTCGGCCGTCGATGAGGCTTGCCATGGTGAGTTGGAAGATTACGACGTTCCGATCGGCCCTGATCTCGAGGCATTTAACCAAATTCAAAACTCACAGATGCTCAATCATCCCGCCCTCTACATGATGGTGAGTTCGGTGTCGGCGCCGCTGTCAAAAGGGGGGCGTTTAAGTCTCGAGTTGGCGCAAATTCCTGCTTTGAACTGCATGCAGCGGACGGTCGTCTTTGCGGGGAAACTAAAGTCCGAAGATACCAACAAACTCGCAGTTCTACCGAGACCACGCTTGACGGTGTCATTGCCTCCAGTGGGCTCAATGCACGGTAGTTTGACATTGGCCTATCTGCCACCGATCAAATTCGGAACGACATCAGCCCACGCTGTGGGCGTCAGCCTCAGTCTTCACAGCCGTTTTGGCGCTAATTTTGATTTGGGGCTTCGATTGCAAGGACTGACTGGGCGGATCGCCGATGATATTGCCAGGAACACCGTGCCCGATGGACCCATCTATTTAGACTTCTACAGTCCCGGGGTGATCGGACTTGGGTTTCATGCGGGCTACGATTTGAAAGCTGCGTTGCCGGGTTTGGCGATGTACGCCGAGGCTGACTTTGTGAACGTGGGCACCTTCTTCGTCGTGGGTGATGACAACGTGGTGGTGAACAATCGGCATCCCTTCCTCGGCCTCGTCTATTCCCTCGGCGCCCAAATGGTACACAGAGGTATCGATTTGGGGCTAGGTTGGCACCATGCCCCCGGTTCAACTTACGGGGGGCTCCGGGCGCGATTGGGCTACCGCTGGGACTGACATCGCTGACTGAACGCCTTTGATGAGGCCCATGAAAACCAGGACGTCCAGTAAAATGAAACCATCCCAGTAGGCTCCCGCCATCACCCGGAGCGTGACTCGGCCAAGCAACCAAACGACCAAGCCAAGGATCGCTGGCTCGATCGCTCTCCAGCGAGTACCGACCAGCATAAACAGGTAGAACGTCGCGCCGCCAGTGTACAACTGCAGACTGGTGACGAGCACCTTTCTTCGAGTCTCCAACTCTTCGCTCTCGAGGGGCAGGCTGTCCGGCGACAGCGGTGAGCCCCCACCGGAGAGCAGGCTGCCCAGTTCCATGTAGGATGCGATCGCGCCTAGACAAAGGAAGAAGCCCGCAACGGCCAGTGCCCTTCGAGTGATGGTGAGTCCTCGGTCGTGGCGAAGATGGTAGGCTCGAGTTTCGGTCATGACCGGCTCGCAAAGTGGCTGACTAAAGGTGTGTAGGGCGGTGGCACAGCGAGACTATCTGCAAAGCCTTCCACGCCCTCGACGAAGACATCGAGCAGCCCACCGATCGGGTCGCTACCATCCTCACCCTGGGCCGGTGGTGAACTCTGGGCATTCAGGCAGACTCGCCATCGTTCTTTGGGGGCTGGTGAATCGGAAAGATCCGCC
>MDTD01035546.1_pt1 | contig 15810 bp, 16 predicted proteins | sample 811221 | NCBI WGS metagenome assembly MDTD01 (sample SAMN05326646, study PRJNA326480) | marine metagenome | isolation source: seawater | place: Pacific Ocean: South West | collected 2011
AATGACGGGATCAAAACCCGCTGCCTTACCGCTTGGCGACACCCCAAGATAAATTTGCTTATAATATATCAAGAGTATCTCAGATTTTCTAGGTCCTTCATAACTATTATGTCATCATAACACAAATCTCATTACCATAATAATAGTTGTGAGAATCAGAGGGAAGATACCAACTTCGTGTCATATTTTTGTGGGAGTTTTTTTAATATCTCTTTTGCTCTTTCATAATCATGCTCTGGTAAGAAAATTGTGCCTCCTGTGCCAGTCATGTGAGCTTGTCCAAAATTCGATAAAGTTCTTGCTGCTTTTTTAATACTTGGATAATTTTTGAATACATAATATTCAAATGAGTTCGATGTATTTCCATTCAAAAAATCCTCATATGAACAATCGCTACTTTTATCATGAAGTTTTATACTTTGATATATGTCTTTGGTTGAGATAGCGTGTTTACTAAAAATAAGAATAAATGCACAAGATTGTATGTGAATATTTGTTATAATATCACCTTTTCCCTCAACCCATGCATTCTGCTGATTAACAAAAAAAGGTACATCAGAACCTAGTTCGGATGCTAATGATAGTAATTTATGTTTTTTCATATCCAGCTTGTACATACTGTTAATAGCTCTAAGTGTTGTTGCGGCATTTGAACTTCCTCCTCCTAACCCTGACCCAAGAGGAATCTGTTTTTTTAATTCAATATCTAGACCTATATTCTTTTTGGGATATTTTTTTTTAATTAATGAAATTGTATCGAACATTATATTTTTCCGCTCTAATTCTCTTATGTTCGATTTTATAAGTATTTTGTCATCTTTTCTTTTCTTGAAAGAAATACTGTCGGATAAATCTATTAATTGAAACAAACTCTGGATATCATGATATCCATCAGCTCTTTTTTTCAGAACATGGATAAATCTATTTACTTTTGCATATGATTTATATTGATTCATCTTTTTTAAGAGATTTAAGTTTTTCAACAAATTCAGAATCATAACTATCAGATGATATAACAGTTTGTATTATCTTTTCATACTCATCAAAGAGAGAATTTTTTAAAAGTATTATACAGTGGTGTTCTACAATTTCCGGATCTTTGTCTTTCATAAAAGCAACTTTGGAGTATTTTAAAGCCTGAGAGTAGTCTCCTTGTTTATACAATACCCAACTCATACTATCAATTATCGCAGCGTTACCTGGGTCATGGCTATATGCCTCGGAAACATAATATGATGCGTCATCATATCTATCTGTGTGTATCGTGAGACTATAACCCAGTGCATTTAGTGTATTAGTATTCTTGCTATCAATACTGAGAATCTTCAAAAGGTCGTCTTCCATATGATCTATTTTATTCATAGATTCATATGCCATAGCTCTAGAGTACAATACGCTTATATCTCCGGGATTATCATCTAAGTATCCAGACGTTATAGTAACTATGTCCTCAAATTTTTCCTTTTCTCTCAAAATTGAGATACTTTTCATCAAAATCCTCACCTGGTCAGCTTTAAGCTTTAGGTTGCCTCTAATCTCATCGAGATAGCTCAATGCTTTACTTGGCCCATTAAGTTTATCTAATGATGTCGCGATATTTATGTATGCAGGAATCTTTAAAGTATAATCTTGAATTCTCTCAAAATGATATACTGACTCGACATAATTTTCTTTTTTAAGATAGAGTAGACCTCTCAAATATTCTATACGGTCATTGTTGACAACTATAGTTGATAAGTATTTTTCCGAGAGATCATAGTAATTGTGATCATATAATAAACTAGAAATATCAAATAGAATATCAACATCAGTTGGCGAGATATCTACGATAGACTGTATTAATGGTTTTGCTTGAACAATTTTCTTTTGTGCCAGATAACTCTCAAGTAACTCTAGGCTAACTTGTTTATCTATTAGTTTTTTACCATCCAAATATGTCTTTAGAACTTGCTCTGCCGATTCAGGTTCGTCAATCTGTAAATATGAGCTAGCAAGTAATCTAACAAGATTTCTATCGTTGTATGTTTGAATGTTGTTAATAAGATCAATGACCTCTTGTGACATATTATATGAATAAATTAACTCGATATACGAAATGGCTAAATCTCTTGAATAATTTGAATCTAGCTCTTTTTTTAGAAAACTCATTACGTTTAATCTATTTTTATTATCAATTAGATAAAAAAATAATCGAGAGAAATCTATTTTTGAAGATGATTTAGTTAAAACGAGATAATCTCTATAAAAACTTTGTGCTGCTACAAAGTCTCCATTCTCTAGAGATGAGATTAGACCAAACTTCAACGATTCCCGAGATTTTTCAAGTTTGTTCCAATATCTTGAAATTGTATGAGCATCGTCATATTGGTAACGTGATATTGCGAGCTTTGACATTTCTGAGAATAATTTAATGTCTCTAGTGACCTGAATATCTCTCAAAAATATATTCAAAGCTTGTGTCTGCTGATTTTTCTGTAATGCAATCCTAAGGTATATTGAATTGAATAATCTTTGATATTTAGGATCATCAAAGTTTTTAATAGATATTATCCCAGTTTCATTTGAATCAGTATCGTGACTGGAGGTGCATCCTGCTAGACTAACTATGAAAAAAAAAGCTAAAAATTTCAAATATTTCATGATAATAGTATAATATAGCACATAAGGAATTAAACAGGTTGAATACTGGAGAGAGAGCCATGACCATCAATGTACTTGGTATTAACCATAAAACAACACCTATAGGAATTAGGGAAAAGTTAGTTTTTGATAAAAAATCTGTCTCTCAGGCACTTAAAGACATTAATAAAATTAAGGGTGTAAATGAAGTAGTCGTACTTTCAACTTGCAACAGGACAGAAATTTACACAGAAAATGATAAGGACAATTCTCAAGTCATTACATGGCTGAGAAACCAGAATTCTTCCGTAGATATTACTTCTTACACATATAACCACTATGATGATGACGCAATAAAACATCTATTCAATGTAACTTCTGGAATTGATTCTATGGTGATCGGTGAAAACGAAATTCTGGGCCAAGTGAAAAATGCTTTCAAGATTGCCGATGATCAAAATACTGTCAAGACAACGCTCAAACGCTTATTCGAGTATTCATTTAATGTAGCAAAACAGGTCAGAACTGACACAGACATAGGCTCTAATCCAGTATCCTTTATGTTTACTGCTATGAGCCTTATAAAAAAGATCTTCAGTAAACTTGAGTCAAAGAGTGCTACGGTTCTGGGTTCAGGACACATGAGTCAACTTGCTATTAAATACCTACAATCTCACGGTATATCCAATATTAGACTCACTAACCATACACCTGAAAAAGGTAAAAAGGTCGCTGATGACAATAACTGTGTATACTCAAAAATTCAATACTTGGGCAATCTTATTTCTTCAAGTGATATAGTTATCTCGTCAACATCAAGCTCAACTCCAGTAATCGGTAAAGGTTTAATAGAAAGTTGTCTTAAATCAGCTACAAACCTTCCGCTTGTAATTATTGATCTAGGTGTTCCAAGAGATGTCGAGCCTGAAATTGCAAAACTGGATAATGTATATTTGTATAGTATTGATGATTTAGGGAAAGCAATAAAAAACAATTTTAAAATAAGAGAGAATGCACTAGATGAGGCAAATAAGATAATCTCCTTTAAAATCTCTGAATTTAAAAAATGGCTAAATACGAATCAATCAAATGATCTTATAAGAACATACAGGAACTACATAGATGATATTACTCTTGGTGCTGTCATCAAAGCAAAAAAGCAAATCCAATCAGGTGAAAATTTAGATCGATGTCTGATGCAATTAGCAGATTCATTAAAAAATAAATTAACTCATCAGACAACTTCACAAATGAGAGATCTACTACCACTTCTAGATGAAATTACCGCTAAGAAAGCAAAAGAAATTTTTAAGAAAAAATAAACTTCGTCAATAGATCATGGACTTAGAAAATATTGAAAAAGAATTCTCTGGTCACTCAAAAGTTTTTATAGCATTAAAGGAAATTTTTCTAAGGCATCAGGAAATTAATACATTGCTTGAAGATCCAAAAACATACGAGGATCACAAGCTGTCAGAAAAGCTTAATAAAGAAAGAGCTGAATTAGATAGACCTGCAAAACACTTTAAAGAATATGCCGAATTAGTAGAAACAATTATTAATACAAAAAATATCATCGATAATGAAAGCGATGAGGATATCAAGCAACTCGCTAAAGACGAGATCTTGAAAGATCAAGAGTTGAAGCAAAAACTTGAAATTATATTAACTGATTTAATTACTAAGACTGATCCTAATGATTCAAGGGATATTTTTTTAGAGATACGCGCAGGGACAGGTGGTGACGAAGCGGCAATATTTGCAGGTGATTTATATAGAATGTATACAAAATTTACAGAGAAAAATTCCTGGTCTAGTGAAATTATTTCGTTGACTGAGGGTGATCATGGAGGCTACAAAGAAATTATTATCAAGATCACTGGTTCAAATGTATATGGTGAAATGAAATTTGAATCAGGAACTCACAGAGTCCAAAGAGTACCTGAAACTGAAACACAAGGAAGAGTTCACACCTCCGCTGCAACGATCGCTGTTTTACCTGTCGTCCAGACTATCGATGAAGTCCAAATCAATAATAACGATCTCAGAATCGATACTTACAGAGCCTCAGGGGCTGGAGGACAACATGTTAATAAAACTGATTCAGCTGTTAGAATCACTCATCTTCCAACAGGTACTGTCGCTGAATGTCAAGATGGAAGATCTCAGCACAAAAATAAATCTCAGGCACTAGAAATTCTATACTCGAAATTATTAGTACAGGAACAAGATCAACAAAAACGCGAAACAGCTGAGGAGAGGAAATCACTTGTAGGGAGTGGCGACCGATCGGAGAGAATAAGAACATATAATTTTCCACAAGGGAGAGTTACAGATCATAGGATAAACCTTACTCTATATAAACTAGAGCAAATTCTTGAGGGTAATATTGAGCCTGTAGTCGATGAACTTAAAAAATCTCTTTAATTAGTATGCAAAGATTAACAATAGAACAAAATCTTGAGAACTCTAAAACGAGAGTGAAAAAAAATGATATAGAATATTGCTTAATGGATTGTTTAGGTAAAGATAGAGCATTCTTACATACACAAAAAAAATATTTACTTACTGATGAGGAACAAATTAAATTTAATGCGCAAGTTGATAAACTTAAAAAATCAATCCCACTTGCATATATCACAGGCTCTCAACCTTTTTATAACAATAATTTTGTAGTCACTCCTCATGTTCTTATTCCAAGACCTGAGACAGAAATTCTTGTAGAGGAAGTTATTAAAACTGGAGAGAAAATATACGCTGAAAAACAATCAGTTAAGATTCTAGATTTAGGTGCTGGATCTGGTTGTATTGGATTATCGATCGCTGCTGAAAAACCAAAATGGAATATATGCTTAAGTGATTTTAAAAAAGAAATAGCGAATATAATATATGAGAATAAAATTCGGTTAAATATAAAAAACTGCGTTATCACGGTAGGAAATTGGCTTACCGCATTCTCGGAAGATAGTTTTGATATCATAGTGTCTAATCCACCATATATTGATAAGACATCAGATATGATTGGGGATAATGTAAGAGAATTTGAACCTAGTTATGCTCTTTTTGCAGATAATAGTGGGTTATCATACATTAAAGAAATAATAGTATCGTCAAAAATGTCTCTTAAAAATAATGGTTACCTATTCATCGAAAATGGCTTTGATCAATCAGAAGAAATTAGATGCTTTCTGGACAAACACGATTTTAAAGACATTAAAGTTTTATTAGATTATAATGACATCTGCAGATTTATTAAATGCAGGCACAAAAATGGATAAAAAAACAGTTTCAAAAATTGCTGATTTAGCAAAGATACACATTGACGATAGTCAAATTGATAATATCGTTAATAATCTCGAAAAAATTCTGGATTTAGTTGACGAAATGAATTCAGTCAATACAGAAAACATTGCGCCCATGTCACACCCACTAAATCTTAAACAAGGATTGAGAGTGGATGAAGTTACTGAAAATAATTTACGTGATACATTTCAGAAGAATAGTAGTTCTTCCGAGAATGGTTATTATAAAGTTCCAAAAATCATAGATTAGTATGAACGAAAAAACACTAATAGAGTTAAGAGAAGATATTAGATCAAAAAAAATCAGTTCAACTGAGCTTACTAAATTTTATCTGAATCGAATAAGAAAACATGACAAAAAACTAAATAGTTTCATAACTGTAACAGAGGAGCATGCTTTAAACAGAGCTAAGATTGCTGATGCAGAAATTGCAAAAGGTGAAGTAAAAAAATTAACTGGAATACCTATTGCTCAGAAGGACATATTTTGTACGAAAGGGGTCAAAACAACTTGTGGCTCCAAGATGTTAAGTAATTTTATAAGCCCTTATGACGCCACAGTAATAGAGAAATTAAACAACGAAGGTTCCATCATGATCGGAAAAACTAATATGGATGAATTTGCTATGGGTTCTTCAAATGAAACTAGTCACTTTGGAAATGTTCATAATCCTTGGGATCTCAAGTGTGTACCTGGAGGTTCGTCTGGAGGATCAGCAGCATCCGTTGCAGCGGGTTTAACTCCATGCGCTACTGGCACCGACACTGGAGGGTCAATACGTCAACCTGCTTCTCTCACTGGAATATGTGGATTAAAACCGACCTATGGAAGAGTGTCAAGATACGGAATGATTGCTTTTGCATCCAGTCTTGATCAAGCTGGAATTTTTGCTAGAACCGCAGAGGATTGTGCGCTACTACTCAGTTGTATGTCAGGTTATGACAGCAAAGATTCTACATCATCAAAAAAAGATATACCCGATTATTTAGAAGAATGTCGTAATTTAAATTCAACAAAAAAAATTGGGGTCCCAGTTGAATTTTTACAAGATTTAGATGGAGGCGTTGCAAAAGTTTTTCATGAGGCAGTAAAAGAGTTAGAAAAAATGAATTATGAGATCGTTGACATAAGCTTAAAATCCTCCAAGTTAGGTGTGTCCGCTTATCAAGTCGTAGCCCCTGCAGAATGTTCGTCGAATCTATCAAGGTATGATGGCGTAAGATTTGGTCACAGAGCAGATAACGTAAAGGACATCTCAGAACTTTATAAAAAATCAAGGTCTGAGGGCTTTGGTAATGAAGTCAAAAGAAGGATTTTGGTTGGAACGTACGCTCTTTCTGCCGGTTATTACGATGCATATTACTTAAAAGCTCAAAAAATAAGAAGCCTAATATCAAGTGAATTTAATGCTGCCTTTAAGAATGTTGACTTAATAATTGGGCCAACAGCTCCTGATGTTGCATTTAAAATTGGTGAGAAATTAAATGATCCGATTGCAATGTATTTATCTGACGTCTATACAGTTAGCACTAATCTTGCAGGTCTTCCAGCAATATCGATTCCAATGGGCTTCAAAAATAACCTGCCTCTTGGATTGCAAGTAATAGGTAACCATTTTGAAGAATCACGGTTATTATCTCTTGCTCGTCAATTTCAAGAAGTGACTGACTGGCACAAAAGACAGCCGGGTGAGTTTAAATGAGTACGGAATTTGTATCTACTATTGGCCTAGAAGTCCATGTGCAATTAAACACAAAAAGTAAAATATTCTCTGCCGCATCAACTGAGTACGGTGCAGAGCCTAATACTCAAGCTTGTGCTGTTGATTTAGGTCTTCCTGGTGTATTACCTGTACTTAATGCAGAAGCAGTTAAAATGGCAATCATGTTTGGTTTGGCTATTAATGCAAAGATCGAAAATAATTCCATTTTTGCAAGAAAAAATTACTTTTATCCCGATCTTCCAAAAGGATACCAAATATCTCAATATGAAATTCCTATTGTCTCAGGCGGATCAATTGAAATAGAAACTGAAGAAATAAAAAAAATTATTAACATTACTAGAGCACATCTTGAAGAGGATGCAGGTAAATCAATACATGACCTATTCGTCAATGAGACAGCCATAGATCTTAACAGAGCTGGTACGCCATTGATTGAAATTGTCTCGGAGCCGGAGATGGCTAACGCAAAAGAAGCAGTGAGTTATCTAAAAACTATTCATTCGCTTGTGAGATACCTTGATATCAGTGATGGTAATATGCAAGAGGGCTCATTCAGGTGCGATGCTAACGTATCTCTAAAAGAAAAAGGATCGATTCAATTAGGTACAAGAACAGAAATTAAAAATTTAAATTCATTCAAATTTGTAGAACAAGCAATTAACTTCGAAATTAAGCGTCAGGGGAAATTGTTATTAAATAATCAAAATGTTGTCCAAGAAACCAGATTATATGACCCACAAAAAAATGAGACAAGACCTATGAGATCAAAAGAAGAGGCGAATGATTATAGATATTTCCCTGATCCTGATTTACTCCCAGTTGAAATAACAGAAGAGACTTTGACTAAAATCCGTGAAAATATGCCAGAATTGCCTCATGAGAGAAAAACAAGGTTTGCTGATCAGTACAACCTTAGTGAATACGACATTGGTATTCTTACATCTGATAAATCTCTTTCTATTTTTTTTGAGGCTATTCTTAAAGAGAGAGATATTGATCCAAAATTTACTGCTAATTGGGTTATTACAGAATTATTGGCATTAGCAAATAAACATTCAATCAACCCACAAGATATAACTATCACTGCTAAAGATTTTGCAGATTTACTTTTTTCAATAAAAAATAACGAAATCTCTTCAAAGCAGGGGAAATCGGTTCTAGAAAAAATGTGGGAATCTGGTGATAATCCAAGTAGTATAATAAAATCTGCAGGTTTGTCCCAGATATCCGATGAAGATGAGCTGAACAAACTAGTTGATAATGTTTTAAAAAACCATTATAAAAGTGTAGAAGAATACAAGAATGGAAAAGAGAAACTATTTGGCTTCTTTGTGGGTGCGGTAATGCAAGAATCAGAAGGTAAGGCTAGTCCACAGATTGTAAGCAAAATATTAAAAAATAAGCTAAAAAAATGATTACCAATATACTAAAAAAAATTAAAGGGACGTTTTCTACTGATTTATCTATAGATCTCGGTACGGCAAATACACTAATCTATGTAAAAGGTAGAGGAATTGTTCTAGACGAGCCCAGTGTTGTCGTTGTCAGAGATGATAAATCTACTAATGGGAAAAAAATTGAAGCTGTTGGTGTTGAAGCCAAAAAGATGCTTGGAAGAACGCCGACAGGTCTTCAGGCTATTAGGCCGATGAAAGACGGTGTAATATCTGATTTTATGGTATGTGAAAAAATGCTCCAACATTTTATTAGGAAAGTCCATGATAGTAAATTTTTCAGGCCGAGCCCCAGAGTCCTGGTATGCGTACCATGTGGTGCCACCCAAGTTGAAAGGAGAGCCATAAGAGAATCTGCCTCTGGTGCTGGTGCTAGAATTGTGCACCTCATAGATGAACCAATGGCAGCAGCAATAGGTGCTGGCATGCCAACGGATGAACCCAGAGGCTATATGGTCTGTGATATAGGAGGGGGTACATCTGAAGTCGCGACAATTTCATTAAATGGCATCGTATATTCATCATCAACAAGAATAGGTGGAGATACATTTGATGATGCAATTATGAGCTACGTCAGAAGGAACTATGGATGTGTAATTGGCTACCCAACCGCAGAAAAGATCAAACATGAAATTGGTTGCGCATACCCAAGTAGTGATCTACTAGAAATAGAAGTTAAAGGAACAAATCTCTCTGCTGGTGTTCCTCAATCATTTACAGTCAATAGCAATGAAATCCTTGAGGCGCTTCAAGATCCTCTTCAAGGGATTATCACTGCAGTTAAAACTGCTTTAGAGCAAACACCTCCCGAATTAGGAGCAGATATACATGAGAGAGGCATGGTGCTTACAGGAGGCGGTGCCCTGCTCAGAGATCTAGATAAACTGTTTACGGAAGAAACGGGAATGTATGTGATTGTTGCAGAAGACCCGATGAGCTGTGTAGCAAGGGGTGGCGGGAAAGTTCTAGAAATCATCGATAAAGAGGGTATCGAATTTCTATCTGTCGAAAGTTAACGAGACTGTACAATCCTCATGGAACGAATCTATAAGAAAAGCACTAAAGATTTTTATACCTTAATTCTATTATCATTATTATCTATTTCTATGATCATTATTGATCACAAGTATAATCAGGCTGATTATGCTCGTTCGTTTATTAACGATATTATTATTTACCCACTCTACAATATTTCATCTCTTCCAAGGAATGTCATCATTTCATTTATGCAGGAGTATCAAGATATAGACATGCTTGAAAATGAAATAAAAAAACTCAAAGCAGAAAATATGTCTTTAAAGATTAAATTACAAGAATTTGATTCACTCAAAGAAGAGAATGAGAGGCTTCTTGCCATTGAGAAAAAATCACTTGCTTCGACAAAAAAGCAAAAGATTGCGAAAGTTTTAAATAATTCCGCTAGCCCAACAAGGAAAATTGCAATTATAGACAAAGGACAGAATGATGGCTTATATAAAGGACAGAACGTAATAGGCATCAATGGATTAATTGGTCAAATAGTAGAATTAAATACAATGTCATCTAAAATCATTCTAATCAATGATATTAATCATAATGTGCCTGGAACAATAAGTAGAACTGGTGAAAAGGTTATTGTAGCTGGTAGTAGCAGGAGTAGCAATCTCATGGTGCAATTCACTCCGATAGATACTGAGATTAAAATTGGCGATATAGTCACTACCTCTGGTGTTGCAGGAAGATTTAAATCGAATATTCCCATTGGTAAAGTGGTCTCCATTACGAAAGACCCTGAAAAAAAATTTAGTGACATCGATGTGAAAGCTTTTGAAAATTTGGATAACCTATCAGATGTCATATTAATATGGGACTATCAACCATCAATAGAAACTGAGAATGAATAGCCCACTAGTTATAATATTATCAACTTTTTTATCTGTAATTCTAACGATCTCAACATTTCCCCTTGGTTACTTTTCACCAGATTGGATTTTTTTGGTCATCGTCTACTGGATTATTGCAGTACCAAATATGTATAATTTTTTTGTAATTTGGCTCATAGGCATAATCACAGATGTAGCATTAGGTTCAACATTAGGTATGAATGCTTTAATGTATGTATTCCTCTCGTTCATCGTCAAAAGATTATATAAGTCCTTGAGATACTTTACGGTTATCCAACAAAGTATTATAGTTTTAATTTTAATGATACTAAAAATAACTTTTCTTTTGTGGATTGATGCCATGCTGAGTAGTGATATTTATTCAGCTTACATGTACTGGACAACACTTACAAGCGCATTTATTTGGCCAGTCATATTTTATAGTTTAAGATATTTTAGAAGAAGATATAATATTGCATGATAAAAGTTACGTTCGATAACGAATGTGCAGATCAAGGACAAAATATTAAAAATATTATTGATCAGTCACATCTAGCTAATATTGAACAAGATCTAGAATTAAGTATCAATCTGAAAAATATATCATTTCTGAATTATGAAACGTCACCTCCATCAAAAGTCCAGATTACTGAAACCGAGAATATAAAAGGTAGTTCGCTGATTTATAAATTATTCCCAGAAAAGAATGCAAGAATTCTAGACTGCACTGGTGGTTTTGGCAAAGATGCCCTGGAATTTTCAAAATTGGGCTATAAAGTAACTATGATTGAGGAGAACCCTCTTGTTATATCTATGCTCAGAAACTTCTTCGATAATAATAAAAAAATTAATATTACCCTAAAGTATGGGAACTCTCTAGATTATTTGAGACTGTCACCTAATACTTTCGATTATATTTTCATTGATTCTATGTTTAAAAAGATAAAAAATAAATCTAAACCGAAAAAGAAAATGGAAATTCTACAATACATATGTAAAGAGAGAATATGTCGTTTTAACCTTATTAAAGAGGCTTTAAATTGTTCTTGCAAGAGAATTGTTATCAAAGAAAGTTTAAATTCATCTTTGAAATATAATTATGATTACTCTATCGCAACAAAACTAGTCAGATATAATATACTGAAAGGTAATACATAGGTAGTCATGATCGTACAATCTTTTTTTTCTAAGAAACTTAACGTGATAATCAAAAACCTTAAGTTTAGTAAAATAATATATATATCAGAAAAGTGTGATGAATATATAATTAATTCTCTAGCAAACAGTATTGAGTCAGTGGAAATAAGAAAACATATCAACCAGATAAAAGACTCCATCAATAAAAAGGATCTTATCATATTAGAAGTAGATGAAATACAGTTTAGTAAAGAAATGCTTTTTGATATAGCTAATCTCAGAACCTATCATCAAACAAATCTAATAGTTCTTGTGAAACATCAGAATAATCTTACAAACAATAAATTTCATGAAACTCTCATGTCATATGGATTTAAAAAACTTTTTGGTGAGAAATTACAAAATATATTTTATGATCTTTATGAATATAATATAATTGATTATAAAATAAAGCCAGAGTGGCTCAATAGTGACTACTGGGCTAATCCTGAGTTATGGAAAAAGTAAATGGAAGAAAATATTAAAAAAGAAATTATGGATCAACTAGCTGATTCAGAAGTGATAGTAGAAGGCGGTGATTCAAAATTCACTGTGCATGTCAAAAGCGACAGCTTTATTGGAAAAACAATTATCCAGCAACACAAAATAATTTATGCTATTTTGAATAAGTATATTGAGACAGGAGAAATTCACGCATTGACTTTAAAAACTAAACCTAAAACATGAAGTCAGTAAATATTTCTCATACAATTAAGCTTAACAGAAAAATAATACACATTGATATGGACTCCTTCTACGCGTCTGTTGAAATAGCCGAGAAACCACATTTGAGAGAAAAACCAGTAGCTGTTGCTGGAAGTAGTGCATCACGAGGTGTAATAACAACATGTAACTATGAAGCCAGGAAATATGGTGTAAGATCTGCTATGCCATCTATTACAGCAAAAAAGCTATGTCCCGAAATAATATTTATCCCTGTGCATATGGAAAAATATAGAAGTATTTCCAAAGAAATCCATAAAATATTTAAATGCTATACAAAAATTATCGAACCAATATCTCTAGATGAGGCATATTTAGATGTAACAAATGCCAAATATTGTGGGGGTAATCCGATACAGATGGCATCACAGATACGAGGTAAGATATTCAATGATTTAAAAATAACAGCATCCGCAGGGATAGCTCCTAATAAATTTTTATCTAAAATTGCTAGTGAATGGAATAAGCCTAATGGTCAGTATTGTATTACAGATAATATGATAGATAAATTCATGCTGTCCCTACCAATAAGGAAAATAGTAGGAGTAGGAGAAAAAACAGAAAAAAAACTCAACAGTATTGGAGTTAAAACATGTGGGGATTTACAAAAAATCACTTTAATAAATCTGGAATCTAACTTTGGAAAATTTGGTTATACTTTGTTTGATCTTTGTCGAGGAATAGATACTAGAGATGTAGAATCTGATAGAGAATCTAAAAGTCTAAGTGTAGAGGATACTTATGCAATTGATTTAAAATCAAAAGAAAAATGTATGATCGAACTTTCAAAAATATATGAGAAACTTCAGCAAAGATTATGTGAGGATAAATACACTGATAAGAAAATTAAATCCTGTTTCATAAAAGTCAAATATAATGATTTCAAAGTAACTAGTCACCAAACTGTGTGCGTGATACCAAAAATTGAAAACTACATGAAATTACTCGATAAGGCAATAGAAAAAAAGAATAAACCGATAAGACTACTAGGTGTAGGTGTGATCTTCGATAACAGACCTCAACTTAACTTAAATATCTACTAAATATTACTAGCAATATTATTTTTTTTTACATATGATAAATATTACTTGATTAAGGGGATATAAATGAAATTTGAAACAATTGCTGTCCATGGAGGGTACTCACCTGAGCCAACTACAAATGCAGTGGCAGTGCCAATTTATCAGACAACTTCATATTCGTTCAGAGATACCCAACACGGTGCAGATTTATTCGATCTGAAAGAGGCGGGTAATATCTACACTCGTATAATGAACCCAACTTCTGATGTGCTAGAAAACAGAGTAGCGGCACTCGAGGGGGGTGTTGGAGCCCTTGCTCTTGCATCAGGATCAGCAGCTACAACTTACGCCATCATGACCATATGCGAGGCAGGAGATAATATAGTTAGCACCAGTACTTTATATGGAGGAACTTGGACATTATTTGCACATCAACTTCCTAGATTCGGAGTAGATGTAAAATTTGGTGATCATGACAAAATAGATCAGATGGAGAAGTTGATTGACTCAAAAACAAAAGCAATTTTTTGCGAGTCTATCGGTAATCCTGCTGCAAATGTGGTTGATGTTCCCAAGATGGCTAAACTCGCCCATAAACACAATATACCACTTATCGTAGACAACACTGTCCCAACACCATACATTTTTAGGCCCATTGAGCATGGTGCAGATATAGTTGTTCATTCTCTCACTAAATACATGGGGGGGCATGGTACAACAATTGGAGGGATCATAGTAGATTCAGGAAATTTCCCATGGGATAAAAATAAACGCAAATTTAAAAGATTAAATACACCCGATATGTCCTATCATGGCGTAGTGTTCACGGAGGCAGCTGGAAAAGCGGCATTTATCGTGGCTGCTAGAACTGTAGCGCTCAGAAACATGGGGGCAGCTATTTCTCCATTTAACAGCTTTCTGATACTTCAAGGGATTGAAAGTTTAGCGGTTAGGATGGATAGACATTGTGATAATGCTGTCAAAGTATCCAATTTCCTTTTAAAAAACCCAAATGTTACATGGGTCAATTATCCTGGGATTCCAAGTAGTCCAGATTTCCCTCTAGTCAAAAAAATTATGGGTGGGAAAGCCTCAAGTGTTCTAAGTTTTGGTATTAAAGGTGGGAGAGTTAACGGCGGTAAATTCATTGATAATTTAAATCTTGTTACTAGACTAGTTAATATTGGTGATGCTAAATCATTAGCATGTCACCCTGCTTCAACAACTCATAGACAATTGTCAAAAAATGAACTCAAAAAAGCAGGTGTTCCAGAAGACCTAGTGAGGTTATCAATAGGGATAGAAAATATCGACGATATTATTGATGATTTATCACAAGCTCTCGATGCCGTGTTCAAAAAAAATAAGAAAAAGAAATAATTATTTTTTAATATAAATTTGTTTATCAAGTTTTTTGAACTCTAGGGATTTTTCATCTAAACCAAAGCTAATAGCAACACCATGGTCATTTATGCCTTTCTGATTAGCATAGTCTCGGATATCCTGAGTAATTTTCATTGAACAAAAGTGAGGGCCACACATAGAACAAAAATGTGCAACTTTTGCGCTCTCTTGTGGTAGAGTTTCATCATGCATCTCTCTTGATTTATAAGGATCTAATCCAATATTGAATTGATCTTCCCATCGAAATTCAAATCTTGCCTTCGAGAGTGCGTTATCTCTGTATTGAGCTGTTGGATTACCCTTTGATAAATCGGCTGCATGTGCAGCAATTTTATATGCAATCATTCCATCTTTTACATCATCCTTATTTGGAAGACCTAAATGCTCCTTTGGCGTGACATAACATAAAACAGATGTACCGTATGCACCTATGTTTGCTGCTCCAATAGCTGATGTAATATGATCATATCCAGGAGCAATATCTGTAACTAAAGGACCAAGGGTATAAAATGGGGCATCAAAAC
>MDTD01113555.1_pt1 | contig 15809 bp, 12 predicted proteins | sample 811221 | NCBI WGS metagenome assembly MDTD01 (sample SAMN05326646, study PRJNA326480) | marine metagenome | isolation source: seawater | place: Pacific Ocean: South West | collected 2011
ACCGCCTGCCACAGCGCCACCGAGTGCGCCGGCTCATCGATCGCCTTGCCGCTGACTTTGAGAACAACCGTGCTCACGCCCCACCTCCCGGAATGAGCCCGAGCCGCTGATCCCATCCGAAGTGCGCATTGATCGCCTGAACGCCCTGACCCGAGGCTCCCTTGAGGAGGTTGTCGATCGCGCTGATCAGGATCATGTGGTGCCGGCGTTCATCCACGTGCACACCGATATCGATCATATTCGTGCGCTCAACACCCTTTACGGTCGGCCATTCTCCGCTCGGCAGGATCCGCACAAATGGCTGATCGCCATACACCCTTTCGAGCGTCTGCACCACGTATTCCCGTGTCACGCCCGGCTGGAAATCCGCATGGATCGTCGACAGAATCCCACGCTCATACGGCCCGAGGTGCGGCGTAAAGACAACATCCGCGCCCGTGTACTGCGACATCTCGGGCGTGTGCCTGTGAAAGCCCACGCCATAGGGCGACTGACTCACCTCGCAAAAACTGGTCCGCGTGCTCGCTTTGCGACCGGCACCACTGACACCCGACGTCGCGTCCACCACAACGGGTCTGTCCGCATCCAGCACACCCTCACGCACCAGTGGCGTCACCGGCAGAATCACCGAGGTCGCGTAGCAACCGGGCAGCGTGATGAGCCGAGCCTCTCTGATCTCGGTCGCGTAGAGCTCGGGGAGGCCATACGCCGCGGAGCAGATCAGGTCGGCGGTCTCGTGTGTAAAGCCGTAGTACGTCGGATACAGACTCGGATCGCTCAGTCGAAACGCGCCCGAGAGATCGAAGACCTTGACGCCCGCGCCGAGAAGCTCCGGCGCTAGGCGCATGCTCAGTTCGTGAGGCGTTGCGAGGATCGCGATCTCGGCGCCAGTCTCAGCGATCGACTTCGCCGATGTCTCGCCGATGGTCTGCAGCGTCACGCCGCGAAACGACGGGACCACTTCCTCCAATGGCTTGCCCGCGGTGTCGGGTGAACCAAAGAGGCCTGCGAGTTCGAGGCGCGGGTGACCGAGCACGAGCCGGAGCAATTCCTGACCCGTGTAGCCGCCCACACCGACGAGGGCGACACGTGTCATGAGGTCACTTCCTCGCTCTCGTCAGCGCCCTCGGCTTCGACCTCCGGTTCGTTGTCGGCCAGACCCGCGAGCTCGCGCATCTCGTTGGCAACACCCTGGATGTCGGCGTTGAGATCGACCGCGAGGAAGATCGTGTCGTCGCCTGCGAGCGTCCCCGCGACGCCCGGCGGAAGATGGGCGTCGAACACCGCCCCCACCGCCTGAGCTGCGCCGGGCCTCGTGCGGAGCACGACCAGCGAATGGGCGACCTTGATCTCGAAAACGTCCCTCTGGAGCGTGTCGGCAAGACGAGCCGAGGGCGTCGGCAGATAGAGATACGACGGCTCATGGATGTAGCCCATCGCGCTCTTGACGATCCCCATCTCTCGCAGATCCCGCGAAAGTGTGGCCTGGCTGGCCCGGATCCCGAACGAAGCAAGCGACTTCATCAGCGAGTCCTGGCTCTCGACCGGGCCGTGCTCGAGGATCTTCAGAATGGCTTCTCGGCGTCTTGACTGGGACATGAATAGATATTAGACCCGTGAATATTATTCGTCAACCCCCGGGGACGACTGATTTCGGGGTGAATAGGCTCCCCGGAACACCCGCCGCACCCGGCGAATTGATGCCGATGACCATGTGAAAGGGATGTTGCGTGTTACAGATCAGGCCGGGCGACCTCACACATGACGCGATCAGCTGGTGGGAACTGGCCGGGCACGACTCCGAGGATCTCGCCAAAGCGTGGGCCATCGCCCATCACGCCGCTCGCATCCCCGCGCTCGTCGGCAGCGCCTGGGCCAGCCCGCGGGGCGATGGCACACACGCCACGCTGACCTGGATGGCCGGTCAGGGCCTGCTCGATGGCATCTTCGTCAGCGAGCCAGTCGCCGGCGCCCGCCCGATGCGGGGCGTGCTCAGGCTCTGGAATTACGACCTCTTCCTCGTCGAGGAGACCGGCGGCCCGATCGATCAAATCACGCTACCCGGGCGATCGCTCGAAGACGCGCGGACATGGATGATCGACACCACCAAAGAGCACGCAGGCGAACCCACTCGCCCGATCCAGCCAACCAAAGCCGAGCCCGTATCGCCTGTGTCGGAGTCAGGAGAGCCCTTCGCAGAGCCCTCGCAACTGGCGCAGGCGGAGCTGCTGCGTCTTTACGGCAACACAGCCGCGCTGCTCGAACAGGTCACCTGGACCGTCGAGGGCTCGTCGCAGGTGCGCATCTGGCCCCACAGCCTCGAGGTCAGCGTGCAGGTCCGATTGCCGCAGGAAGACAAATCCCTGCCGCCTCGCTTCATCGTCATGGGGCTCGCCCCGCCCGGCAAGTTCGACGCGGGGGGCTATTGGTACGTATCCCCGTGGCGCACGGAGCCCGATCCCGACCCGACCAACTGGAATGCACCCAAGTTCGGGCGATGGGAAGCCAGAAAGGGCGACCTCCCAATCGCGATCCTGCCGATCACCGAGGTCACCTCGACAGAAGATCCGAACGAGCAGCACACCCGGCTCGCGACGTTCCTTGCCGATGCATTCAACGAGAGCATCCGCCATTTGGCGCATGATGCCGACACACCGGGTTCGTAGAGCTCCGGAGAGCCGCTGGACGATCTGCGCTCCATCTGCCAGACTGCATCAGGAACCGCGTACCGACACCGTGCGACGACACGCTTTGTGTGTGTCCGATCACAAGGACATCCAACATGAAAACGCTGATCGCCTGCATCGGTGCCCTTGCCGCGATTGCGCTCATCGGCTGCTCGGGAAAGAACGCGCGGGTCGCCGATCTGGCTGCGATCTACAACCACGCGGCCCAGAGCATCGGCAGCGATCGCACCCCGGTGGTCGTGCTCCCGGGCATTCTCGGATCCAAGCTCGTCGACGATGACGGCACCAAGGTCTGGGGCTCGTTCACTTTCGGCGCGGCGGACCCGGACTTTCCCACCGGAGCCAGACGCGTGGCGCTCCCGATGCGGCTGGGCGTCCCGCTCTCAGAATTGCGCGACGAGGTGTACGCAGAAGACGTGCTCGACACGGTCACCGTTGACGTCGGGCTGCTCCGGGGCATCGAGATCGGCGCGTACATCGACATCATGAAATCGCTCGCGGCCGGGAAATACCGCGACCAGTCACTCGGACGCTCGGGCGCAATCGACTACGGCGGGCTCCACTACACATGCTTCCAGCTCCCCTACGACTGGCGTCGCGATATCTCAGAACAGGCCGTTGCGCTGGATCAGGTCATCGCTGAAGCGCAAGCCATCACGCGCGATGAACTCGGACTCCCCGAGAGCGCACCAGTCCGCGTGGACGTCGTGGCTCACTCGATGGGCGGGCTTGTGCTCCGGTATTACCTCCGCTACGGCACGCAGCCGTTGCCCGACGATGGCTCGATGCCCGAGCTGACATGGGCCGGGGCAACCAACGTCCGGCAGGCCATCCTGATCGGCACACCCAACGCGGGCTCGGTGCTCTCGCTGGAGCAGCTCGTCGAGGGATACAACCTCAACCCGATCTTCCCCAATTACCGCCCGAGCATTCTGGGCACGATGCCCGCGATCTATCAGCTCCTGCCAAGAACACGCCACGCGCGGGTCGTCGATTGGGAGACGCGAGAGCCGATCGATCTGTACGACATCGCCACTTGGGAACGCTACGAATGGGGCCTGATCTCACCCAAAGAAGCCGGCAAACTCGGCGATCTTCTCCCCGAAATCGAGTCGCGTGAACAACGCCACAGGGTCGCTTACGACCATCTCGCAAAGTCGCTTGCCCGGGCGAAGCAGTTGCACGAGGCACTCGATCGCGAAGCTCAGCCGCCGGAAGGCACGTCCATCTCGATTTTCCTTGGCGACTCTGAGGACACGCCCGCGGTCATCGGCGTTCGCCGCGATGGCTCACTCCGTGTGATCGAATCCACCCCGGGCGACGGGACCGTTACACGCGACAGCGCCGTCATGGACGAACGCGTCGGCAGCGAGTGGCAGCCATTCCTGCAATCCCCGATCGCATGGCGACGCGTGCAGTTCATCTTCGAGGACCACCTCGGCCTGACACGCAATCCGACCTTCACCGACAATCTCCTCTTCATGCTGCTCGAATCGGCGCCCTCCGGCATCGGTCCGACAGAGGAGTAACACGCCAGGCACCGCGATCGAACACGCTCGGCCCCGGCGACGGCACAACCCGCTCGACCAGGGAGCGGGTGCGCCGGAGGAGTCTGGTTGTTGATCAAGCCCTGGCTGCGTTACCTGCCGCCGATGCGGATCGAGAAACCGCTCGTCGGGCAGGACCGCCACCGGAACGATGGCCCGCGGTCACGGCGATGCCGATCTCGCCGCCAGTCTCGGTCGTAACCGCGATCACGGAAGTGATTGTCGATTCGGTACGGACGCAGCACCATGCACCCTCGCGAGCGCGTGACACCGAGTCTGTAGTCACACCCCACGAGCGAGACGTGCGGCGCCCGTCCCCGATAGTGCACCATGATGCACCCGTCGCGCACCGAGACGCGGTAGCCCTTGCAGCGCAGCGCTTCTGCGATGCCCGCAACGACGGAGCGCCCGTCGATGCAGATGCGCTCGCCGTTGAGGATGAGCGTCGCGCTGACATCGCGGTGCTCGTAGCCCCCGCGGTTCCAGTCACGGTGCCACTGCGCTGCTGCGCCGCCTGCGAGCCCGACACTGCCTGCGATGCAGGCTCCGATGATCGCCCGTCGCGCGTTCACTGCGATTCGCTTGGCCATTGCATGCTCCTTTCAATGGTGTTCCGGGCCCAATCGGACTCAAAGGTCACCCTTCGACGCCCCCTGCCCGGCCCCACTCACCCGCACGCGGATGCCCCTTCCTGACACGGAAACGGGGTCTCGGACGGAATTTTGTTAGTGATTGGAAACTTTTTGCCGTCGAATCCGTCTAACCCGTCAGGAGGACCCCGCCGGGAGCGGACGGCCTCGGAGGACTACCTCCTCAACCGGAAAGGAGCAAGCCATGTCACAAGGCAGCCCGAAACCCACAATCGTCACCACCGATGACCCTCGTCGGCTGAGCCCGATCGAGTCGTCGATCATGGACTGGTGCAATCTCGCGCACGCGGCTCGCAAACGAGGCGACGCCGACGCGCTCGAAGACATCGAAGCCGAACTCAAGTCCCTCATCCGCCGCTACGACGAAACCGACGGCGACGGGCACATGAACCCCGCCTGGGCGCGCCCCAACCAGCGCGCCCTGATGCTCTCGGCGCTCGGTCGCATCGAAGAAGCAATCGATGTCGAGATCATCGCCGCCAAGTACGCCGACACCCCAAGACGCCAGGAAGTGAGCTTCGGCAACATCGCCGACCGCCTCGTGCGCCTCGGACGAGCCGAGGAAGCGATCGGGTGGTTTCTCAAAGCATGGGACGCGGCCCCGATGAGCGTGCCTGTGATGATGACCGGCGCACGCGCGTTCTTCGACGCCGGCCGGAGCAAGGACGCCGACGCGGTCTTCGAAGCGCTGCTCGGCATGGAAGACCTGCTCGGCCCGGGCACGGATCTCTACGTCTACCTCCGGCACGACGGGAGCCTGCTCGACATGGCCCCCGAACTCCCCTCGCTCGATGCGCTCTACCGGCGCATGGCAGCGATCGGCAGCGATCCGGAGGGCGAGTGATGAACAGCACCACTTTCGCAGAAGAGTTCTGGGATCTCTACGCCAAGAGCTGCAGACCCTCGATCGAATCCGCCTGCGTCACGCACCTCCGGCGAACGGGCAACAAGGCCATCGACCTGGATGACATGATCTCCTGGATCGACTGCCGGGTCTGGCGGCTCGTGCGCGAGCGGCCGGCGGAGCTGCTCGACGAATCGCTCACGGCCGATGAAGCCGCCGAGCGGATCGCCCGCGCCTCGGGCATGCTCGCCAGGTGGGCGTACATGGCGCTTGTGCGGTCGGCATCGAGAAGGAGCCAGCGCGAGCGTGCGACCGAGGATGTCGAGATGGTCATGGAACTGGCCCGCTCGCAGTCGACCAGCAGCAGGCTCGAACGCAACGAAGCCACCGCTGCGGCTCTGAACGAGCTTCGCAGCAAGCTCGGAGCGGAGCTGCGGGGCCGAATCGCAGCGAGCTGGAAACAGCCCGACGAGCGCACCCGGATCGCCGAGGCACTGGACGCCAAGCGACCCGAAGACGAGGACCTCCTCGACCGCGTGAACGCGGGTGAGATCCGTACGAACACCGTTGAACAGATGAGATCCAGAAGCCTCCACCGGAGCCGAGACATCATGAAGTCCATCCGCCGATCGATCGCGTTGCTCGCTGTCATGCTGAGCGTGGCGCTCATCACCACCGCTCCGGCGCATGCCGCCAACGGTGGCGACGACGACGGCGGCGAACAGACCGGCGGCCGCTAAGCACACCCGGACTCTCCTCACTGCAAAACACACCCCCCGGTCGCCTCACGGGCCGACCGGGGGGTATGCAGGTAAAGCGTTCTGTCACGGCAGTGCCGCGAGCGTGATTACGGGCAGCCCTGATTGAAGTTGGCGACCCAGGCAGAGAAGTCGGCCGGGCTCACGTTGCCGTCGAAGTTCTGATCGGCGATATCGCTGCCCGCGTTGAAGGCCGAGACCCAGGCGGAGAAGTCGGCAGCCGTCACCGCACCATCGAGGTTCGTATCGGCGATGCAGCGGGTCAGGATCCGCACCTGTGTCGGCTCATAGACAACCCGCGTGATCAGGTTGCCGTCGATGATGATGTTGTCGTTGTCGAATGTGCCCACAACGTTGTCGGCGGTCAGGATTGTGTAGTTGAAGTTGAGCGTTGGCACCGAGGCACCATTCATCGAAACATTGATCGAGCCACCAAGGTTTGCGGTGCCCGTGACGGCGAGCCTGTCCGCGCTGTTGTTGGTCCCGAGCTGGATGTTGAGCATACTCGTCGGATCGAGCGTGACGCCGCTCGTTGCGTTCAGCGTACCGATACCATCAACACCCGGGTTGATGTTGCCCTGGTTAATGAGGGGAGCGGTGATCGCACCCCGGCCCGAGATGGTGTGACCCGAGGCATTCGTGACCGTGCCCGCACCGGTGATCTGAGCGTCGAGGTTGAAGCCCTCAAGGCGGATCTCGCCAGCACCGGACGTGGTGAGAGCACCGTCCGACGCGAAAGCGATGACGCCGTCGGATGCCGACTGATTCGTGTTCACTCGCAGCAGAGCGTTGTTCTCGAGGCTTGCACTGGACACGTTGAGGGTCGAGGCGAGTCTGACTTCACCAGGAGCATTGACGGTCACACCGTTGAAAGTCGCGGATCCGTTGACAACGAAGTTGCCGGTTCCGGTGGCTTCGATAGACCCGCCGTCGAGAGTCGCGCCGCCATCGAAGTTGAATTGACCGTTGTTCGCCTGGAGCTTCCCTGCACCAACCTGTGTCAGGGTGATGCCTGTGATGTCCATGAACGAGCTCGACTCCACAGAGATGACACCCGCGTTCGTCTTGTTCTCGCCCTGAAGTTCGAGCCTGTTACCCGACACAGAAACCGAGCTGTCTGCGCTGATGGTGCCGTTGTTGGTCATCGCGGCATTGATCTCGCCGACGCCGCGGATCGTGTGATCCGCACCGTGCGTGACGACGAAGGTCGGATCGGTGTTGATCTGAGTGTTGTTGCCAGCGGTCTTCATGTGGATCTCACCCGACCCATCGAGTGTTGATGTGTCTGTGAAGGCAAGGAACGTGTCAGAAGCCGAGGCATTCAAGTTCATCTGCATGATGCCGTTGTTCGTGAGGCCGTCAGCGTCAACCAGAACGGTTGAAGCCAGCCGGATGCGCGACGGGCCATTGAGCGTGACTCCGCTGAGCGTGGAAGTACTGCCCACGATGTTCTCAAGGTAGCCGGCACCGATGCCCACGAAGACTCCACCCTCGATAGTAGCGTCGTCGATCGTGACGACGCCCTCATCTGCAACGAGCATGCCGCCGCCAGACTGGTCAACGGTGATGCCGATGATGTCGAGGAAACTGCTCGGTGCTGCCACGAAGAGGTTGTTGTTGACCATGTTGTTGGTGCGCAGGTCAAGGTCATTGCCCGAGACCGAGACCGAACTGTCGGCACGGACTTCGCCCTCGTTGATGAGCGTTGCGTTCACCTGACCGACTCCTCGGACGAGCTGGGTCGAAGCAAGAGTCAGAACAGCATCGTTCACGGTGTTGATCTGCGAGTTGTCAGCACTCGTCCGCATCTGGACCTCACCTGAACCGCCGAGCGTGGCGGACTCGGTGAACTCCAGAGTAGAATTCGAGGCCGATGCGTCCGGGTTGAGCTGGATGGTGCTGTTATTGACCATGCCGTCGGCATCAACCTGAACGGCAGAACCAAGCTTCACGGTCAGAGGCCCGTTGAGAGTCATGCCGCTCAGAAGCGAGATCGAGCCCGCAACGTTCTCGATGTATCCTCCCGAGTTGGCGTTAAAGACGCCCCCATCGATTGAGCAGTCATCGATACGGAAGAATCCACCATTTGCGATCATGCTGCCGCCCCCGAGCTGATCGATCGCGATGCCCCTGATGTCAAAGAAGCTGCCCGCCTCGGCGGTGAAGCTTCCGTTATTCACCTTGTCGTTGGTCAGAAGATCGAGATCATTGCCCGAGACCGAAACGCTGGCGTCGGCGCTGATCGTTCCGTTGTTGACCATCGATGCCTCGATCTGGCCGACACCTCGGATCGTGTGGCTTGCGCCGTGCGTGATGGTGACACCGACACCCGTCAGGATCTCGCTGTTATCAACATTCGATCGCATCCGGACCTCACCCGTGCCATCGAGGCTTCCGCTGGTGAGATAGTTGATGGTGGAGTTGGTCGCTGAAGCGAATTGGTTCAGGACAATGGTGCCGTTGTTCGTCAGACCCGTGCCGTCAACGCTCACGACACCGCCCGGGAGCAGCTCGAAGAAGCCGTTGTTGATCACACTGACAAGGGTTGCAACGCCTGAGCCATGAACATTGATCTCGCCTGTTCCGGCGCTGTCGAAGGTGCCTCCGAGAATCGTTGCGTCGGTGGATGTGACATTAACGAAGCCGCCGTTCTCTGCGAAGATCATGCCCCCACCTGTCTGGTCGATCGTGACACCGACGAATTCGAGGGCTGAACTGCCGGCTGACGAGAGCAAGCCGTTGTTCGTGATGTTGCCGAAGATGTCGAGGTCGGCACCCGAGACCGAGACGCCGGCGTCGGCTCGAATCTCGCCGTTGTTTGTGACCTCGGACGAGATGCGTCCGACACCGCGAATCGTGTGGCTCGCGCCGTTGGTCAGAATGCCCGTGCCGGTGATGTGTGCGTTGTCGGAATTGGAACGCATCCTGATCTCGCCCGATCCGCCGATGGACGTGTTCCCGTTGATCGAGAGGGTGGCGTTGGTTGCGGACGCGTTGGGGTTGAATTCAATGATGCCGTTGTTCGTCGAGGTCGGCCCGTTGAGCCCGAGGGTTCGGCCCGGGGGCACCGTGAGCCCAGCCATGGGGTTTGAGACGGTGATCGAGTCAAGGTCCACGTTGAGGTCGAGGGTGACCGAGTAGGCCGACCCAAGGCCCAGAACTGCAGTCTGGCCCGGTGCGGACGGCACGATTGAGTTATCCCAGCGCGCCATGTCGTTCCAGTTGCCGTTGACTGCCGTTGCCCAGTTTGACACCTGCCCCATCGCGTTCGTGGCGGCCAGCGCCGAAAGCAAAGTCGCAGCGGCCGATAGCTTGTGATTCTTCTTCATCTTCTCAACTCCTTTACCTGCTTGTGCCTGAATCCACTTGTGAGGTGGCCGGTGTCTGGTACCCTTGCAAGGCGGCTTTCACGCCCCTGAGCGGGGATGTGCGGGCCGGCTACGGGGCGGAATACGGTTCCGCCAGAGCGAGTGGCGCAGGACGAGCAAGGAGAGGGCCACGAGGGCCAAAGATTTGTGACGATGGCGAACCAGCCGATCCAACACGAGGTGTCACCCGACGCTGACGGGCCCAGCCCGAAGCCGGGTACGTGCCCCCCCGAGCTTTTCACCGCGGTCTACGACCGCCTCCGCGCGATCGCCGAGACGCGCATGGGCAGCGAACGCACCGGGCACACCCTCCAGGCCACCGCCCTCGTCCACGAGGCCTACCTCCGGCTCATGGCCATGCCCGGGTTCGACTGGAGCGGCCCGAGGCAGTTCTACGGGGCCGCCGCCGAATCCATGAGACGCATTCTCATCGACCACGCACGCAAGAAGAAAAGCCAAAAGCGCAGCAACGGCCAGCCCCTACTCGAACTCAACGAGAACGATGTCGGGCTCGAGAGCGACCAGGAATCCATCCTCGCCCTCGACGAGGCCCTCAACCGCCTCAAAGCGCGCGACGAGCGGATGCACGAAGTCGTGATGCTCCGATACTTCGCGGGCCAGACCATTGAGCGGACCGCCGAGATCCTTGGGGTCTCCCCCCGCACCGCCAAACGAGACTGGACCGTTGCCCGCGCCTGGTTGCGCACCCAGCTCATGGATCAGTCGGAGCCGACGTGATGAGCGAGCCTGGCGAGTGGGAACAGATCAAGGAGATCACCGCCTCGGCGCTCGAGCTGCCCCGCGCCGAGCGCGACGCGTTCATCCGAGAGCACTGCGAGCCCGGGAGCGCGGTCGACCAAGCCATCCGCGAGATGCTCGATTCCGAGGATGACACGGGCGATGTGCTGCTCGGCGGCATCGATCTTGTTGTCGGAGCCGCTCCGCTGCCTGTCGCAACGGGCACGACAGAGTTCGACGGCTTCCGCATCGAGCGACTCATCGCCCGGGGCGGAACGAGCGACGTCTACCTCGCCAACCAGAGCCACCCAGAGCGGCGGGTCGCGATCAAGGTCTTCCGCGCCGGACTCGGCAGCGACCGTCAGGTCGAACGCTTCCAGAGCGAGGTCCGGATCCTCGCCAAGCTGGACCACCCGAATATCGCTGCCATCTTCTCGGCGGGCTTCAGCGACAAAATCGCGCCGGTGCCCCTCCCATACCTCGCGATGGAGTACGTCGAGGGCGAGACGCTCGCCGACTACGTCAGCGCGCATTCGCTCTCGATCGACGACCGTCTCCGCCTCATGACCAAGGTCTGCTCAGCCGTCCACGGCGCCCACCAACGCGGGGTCATTCACCGCGACCTCAAACCCGCCAACATCCTCGTCCGGCACGACGGCGAGCCAAAGGTCCTCGACTTCGGCATCGCCCGGCTTGTCACCACCGACGGCACGTCATCCCGCAGTCACACCATGACCGGCGAGATCCTCGGCACACTCGCATACATGAGCCCCGAGCAGCTCCAGGCCGATCACGACGCGATCGATATCCGCACCGACGTCTACGCACTGGGCGTCATCCTGTACGAAATCCTCGCCGGCAAACCCGCGTTCGAGGTCTCCACGCTCCCGATCCCCGAAGCGATCAGCCGAATCCAGCGCGGCATCCGTACCTCACTCCGCGAAGCGGGCGTGCAGTGCGACCCGGATATCGAAGCCGTCGTCCAGAAAGCATCGGCAGCTGCGCCGAACGAGCGTTACGGCTCGACCGAGGCGCTCGCCGAGGATCTCCGTCACATCCTCGCGGGTGAGCCCGTTCTCGCGCAGCCCCCAACCACGCTCTACCGTCTCCGCAAGTTCGCGGGCCGGAACAAGGCCATGGTCGCCGTCGTCGCGCTCGGCGTGATGCTGACACTCTCGCTCACCGCCGCTTCGGTCACGGGGTTCGTCAACGCCTCCGTCGAACGCAACCGCGCCCTCGAAGCGCTCGCCCGCGAGGAATCCGTCAGCACCTACATCCGCCAGATGCTCTCATCGCCCGATCCGCAACAGCTCGGCCCGAGCGCCAAGGTCGTGGACATGCTCAAACTCTGGGGCGACGACATCGACACCTCGTTCGCCGACAACCACGAGATCCGCGCCCGCCTGCACGCGCTGCTCGGAGACACCTACTACGCCCTCGGCGCGTACAGCGATGCACTCGTGCACACCGAGAAAGTGAACGCCATCCTGGAAGACCAGGGCGAGGTGCCCGGCGTTTCCCGCGTGGACGCAAAGGTCACGCTGGCCAACACCCTCATGTACCTGGGGCGGATCGAAGAGGGTCAGGCAGTCCTGAGCGAGGTCCTGCCGATCACGATCGAACGCCTCGGGCCCACCCACGAGTCGACACTGTCGCTGCGTGAAGCAGAGGCCGAGGGGTACCGCCTCGCGGGCGAGCTCGACAAGGCGATCGAGGGATTCAACGCCATCGCCGAGGACGCGCTCGAGCATCTCGGCGAATCCTCGGAGAACTACCTCGCAGCTCTGGGCGGCAAAATCCGCACGCTGCTCGAGGATCAGAAGTCTGCCGAGGCCTCTGAAGTCGCCCGCGAGCTTGTCCGCCTGCGCGAGAAACACTCCGGCCCGGATCATCCCGGCACACTGATCGCCAAAAGCAACCTCGGCACCTCGCTCAACGACATGGGTAACTTCGAAGAGTCCGTCAAGATCCTCGAGGAGAACATCGAGCAGGGTGAACGCGTGCTGGGTCCACTGCACCACACCGTTCGCACCTCGCGAGGCTCGCTCGTCGATGCCCTGCTGGCCCTCGGAAGGACCGACGAGGCGCTCCAACTGAGCCGACGTGTACTAAACGACGACATCACCGTCTTCGGCTACGACCACCCCGACGTCTCAACTTCCATGAGCAACCTCGCCACCACATACCTCCAGCACAAACGCTTCGAGGAAGCCTTCGAACTGACGGGCGATGTCTGTGACCGACTCGAACGCCAGCTCGGACCCGATCACCCCCGGACTCTCACAGCGCTCAGCAACCACGGCGTCGCGCTCCAGGAAGTCGGCCAAAAGGACAAGGCCGCCGAAGTGATGACCCGACTCCACGACCGCCTCCTCAAGATGAACGGACGTCTCGACGGGCAGCGCATCGTCACCGCCAACAACCTGGCCATGCTCTGGCGCGATCTGGAGCAGTACGACCGAGCCATCACGATGCTCGAAGAGGTCATCGCCTCGGGCACCGAGAGCGAGGAATGCCCGCCCTTCTATGTCGGGATTTTCGAGCGCAACCTCGGACGCGCTCTCATGGGCGCTGGCCGATATCCCGAGGCAAGCGCGCACTACCAGAAATCGCTTGATCTGCTCGAGGGCACCAGCCCCCAGATGATCGAGCGGACGCAGGAATTCATCGACGAACTCCACACGCTCTGGACCCCGCCGGGCTGATTTCGGAATTCCCGCATCACGGCTTGTATACTCGTGCAAGGCACGCACCGCGTGCGTACGAGGAGGCCGCGATATGACCACGTACCAGCCCGACCCGACGCCCCCGTTCAACCTGATGAAGTGGATCGAGGAGCACAAAGACGAGTTCACGCCCCCGGTGATGAACAAGCAGTTCTACAAGGGCGCCGACGACGTGATCGTTTTCGTGAGCACCGGCCCCAACACCCGCAACGACTACCACGTGAACCCGACCGAAGAGCTGTTCTACCAGCTCAAGGGCGACATCTCGGTACGCATCCGTCCGCCGGGCGACAAGAAGCCGCGCGAGGTCGTCATCCGCGAAGGCGAGATGTGGCTCTGCCCCCGCTGGGTGCCCCATCGCCCGCAGCGCCCCGCCGACACCGTGGGCCTGATCGTCGAGTTCCCCCGCACCCACAACAGCGACGAGGTCCTCGATGACGCGCTCCGCTGGTACTGCGAGGAATGCGACACACTCGTCCACGAGGCCAAGTTCCGCCTGGCCAGCATCGACGAGGACCTCCACAAAGCGATGAACCACTTCTGGAACGGCCCCGTCGAACGCCGCACCTGCCCGAACTGCAACACGGTCATCGAGCGTGCCGGCGAGTTCGACCTGGCAAGCATCGAAGGCTGATCGATTCACGGTGAAAGCGCTGGTCCGATGAAGAAGGTCGACATCCACACCCACATCCTGCCGCCCCAGTGGCCCGACCTCGCCGAGAAATACGGCGGGGGCAAGTGGCTCTCCATGCAGCGCAACCACTCCGAGGACGGGATGTGCTGCGGGGCCACCCTCTACTGCGAGGGCAAGCACTTCCGCGACGTGCAGCTCAACTGCTTCGATCACGCCGTGCGCATCGAGGACATGGACCGCACGGGCGTCAAGGTGCAGGCTCTCTCAACCGTGCCGGTCATGTTCAGCTACTGGTCGGACCGCCACCACTGCCACGACCTCTCCCGCATGCTCAACGACCACATCGCGGGCGTCTGCCGGGAGTTCCCGTCCCGCTTCGTGGGACTGGGCACGCTGCCCATGCAGTGCCCCGACTGCGCCACCCAGGAACTCGAACGCTGCATCAAAGACCTCGGCATGCGGGGCGTGCAGATCGGCTCGCACATCGACCGGGGCGACAAGCCCGACTGGAACCTCAACGAACCCGAAGTCTTCGAGGTGCTCTCCGCGGCCGCGGACCTGGGCGCATGCGTCTTCGTCCACCCGTGGGACATGATGGGCACGGATCAGATGCGGAAGTACTGGCTCCCCTGGCTCGTCGGCATGCCCGCCGAGACCAGCCGCGCCATCTGCTCCGTCATCTTCGGCGGCGTCCTCGAGCGACTGCCACACCTCAAAATCGGATTCGCCCACGGCGGGGGCTCATTCCCCGGCACCATCGGGCGCATCGAGCACGGCTACAACGTCCGCCCCGACCTCTGCGCGATCGACAACCCCGTCAACCCGCGCCAGTACCTCGCCACCGAGACCCACCCAGCCAAGTTCTACGTCGACTCACTCGTCCACGACCCCTCCGCACTCGAACGCCTGCTCACGCTCTTTGGAAGCCAGCGCATCATGCTCGGCTCCGACTACCCCTTTCCCCTGGGCGAGGCCGAGCCCGGAGCCATGATCGAGACCATGCAATCGCTCTCAGCCGAAATCAGGGACAACCTCCTCTACAAATCCGCCCTCGACTTCCTGGGCCTCTCGTCCCTGCCCGAATGATCTATCATCCCGCGTGACGACGACACACCCAACCGACGAATCGCACGCCTTCGCCCTCGATGCCGACGACCCGCTCGCACCGTACCGCGAGCGGTTCCACATCCCGCACAAGGACGGCAAGCCCGTCGTCTACCTCACGGGCAACTCGCTCGGGTGCCAGCCAAGGGACGCCCGCCGACTCGTCGAGCAGGAACTCGAGGACTGGGCCAATCTCGCGGTCAACGCACACTTCGAAGGCCGCGACCCGTGGAAGGACTACCACGAGCAGTTCCGCGACCCGCTCGCCCGGCTTGTCGGCGCCAAACCGAGTGAAGTCGTCGCGATGAACTCTCTCACCGTGAACCTGCACCTCTTGATGCTCTCGTTCTACCGCCCCACGCGCACGCGGTACAAGATCGTCATCGAGGACCACGCCTTCCCCTCCGATTCCTACGCCGTGGGCTCGCAAGCCGCGCTCCACGGCTACGCGATCAGCGACACGGTCATCCGACTGAAACCCCGCCCCGGTGAGCACACACTCCGCACGGAGGACGTGTGCGAACGGATCCGCACCGAAGGCGACTCGATCGCCCTCGTCATGATCGGCGGCGTCAACTACCTGACCGGTCAGCTCATGGACATGCAGACCATCACCCGCGCAGGCCACGAGGCCGGCTGCGTCGTCGGCTGGGATCTGGCCCACGCCGCGGGCAATGTGCCAATGCAGCTGCACGACTGGGACGCCGACTTCGCGGCATGGTGCAGCTACAAGTACCTGAACTCGGGCCCGGG
>MDTD01059954.1_pt1 | contig 15808 bp, 15 predicted proteins | sample 811221 | NCBI WGS metagenome assembly MDTD01 (sample SAMN05326646, study PRJNA326480) | marine metagenome | isolation source: seawater | place: Pacific Ocean: South West | collected 2011
AAATCCCAGCAATGCTTAAAAAGGCGAAAAAGCCTACTACATCTGTTACAGTTGTAACGAAAGCTCCTGATGCCAAAGCAGGATCAATTCCCAATTTTTCTAGAATAACTGGTATTGTTGTTCCTGCAAGGTTTGCAACCACAAGATTAATTAACATGGATATGGCAATGACGACGCCAAGCATAGCAGTGCCAAACCAAAATACCCCAATCAAGCCCATCGAAACAGCAAAGATCAAACCGGTAAAAATGCCAACTCCAACTTCACGGCGAATAACGCGACCAATATTTGTGCTCGAGATATCTTTTGTTGCGATGGCTCGAACAGCCACTGTCAAACTCTGAGTTGCAGCATTTCCACCCATTGAGGCGATTATTGGCATCAGTATCGCGAGCGCCACAAACTGCCCAATTGTTGCCTCGAATTGTGCTATAACAATGGACGCAAGTATTGCGGTTACCAAATTTACTGCCAGCCAGGGCAATCGGCCCCTAACCGTTTCAATGATAGTATCACTAACGCTGCTATCCCCTATACCAGCCAATAGCATAATATCTTCTTCTAACTCTTCATCTAGAACAACCATTGCATCATCAATTGTTATTACACCAACAACTCTGTTTTCCATGTCAACCACTGGTGCCGAAATTAAATGATATTGGTTGAAAGCATACGCCACATCAGCTTCATCTTGATCAGCGGGTATCACCTGGAAAACATCTTCAATGATTTCTTTCAGTAGAACCGATCTTTTTGATGACATTAATTTCCCAAGAGAAACATTACCCACAGGATTTAAGCGCGGGTCAACCAAAACAATATGATAAAACTGTTCAGGTAAATTAGCGTCATTTCTCAAGAAATCGATTGCCATGCCTACCGACCAATGCTCTGGAGCCATCACTACTTCTCTCTGCATTAGGCGACCAGCCGATTGTTCTGGATAGCTTAGTAAGCTTTGAACCGCTACTCGGTCACCCTCGTCTAGCGCATTTAATATAGTTTCTTTTTGCTCTTCTTCCAAATCCTCGACGATATCGACGACATCGTCACTTTCAAGATCTCTTACAGCCTCTGCTAGAACATCTGGCTTTAATTCTGCAATAACTTCTTCACGGATATGTTCATCAATTTCTGATAAAATATCGCCATAGAATTCTTTATCGTATAATCTAATAAATCGCGCTCGGTCGGTCGTATTTAACTGTTCAATTATGTCCGCAATATCAGCAGGGTGTAATGGTTCGAGTACTTCAGTGAGATCTACTCTATTTCCACTAGCCAGAGCAGACAACACAATTGCCATTTTCTGCTTACCGATAGCGTAAGAAGCATCTTTTGAACCCAAATCGCTATCATTTTTTTGTTCATCATTTAGCATCTTAAACCTCCAAGCAGTAATATGTACCTGCATAATAGGAAGTTTATTGCAAAAACAATGCAAATAGCATTATTCCTTTTAAAAAGTATCGATTTAACAATCGCATTCATCGGAGCCATCCTTTTGAACAACAAGACAGCAGATAATAAAAAAGTTCTAATCGGAACAGTTTTAAGTTTTATGGAAAATCCATTCCATTATGAATTGAGCGATTGTGTTAATATTGCTGAAAATAGCGCAATTTTAGTTGTTGGATCAAAGATATCCAAAATTGGAAGTCCTGATGAACTTATAGCCAATAACCCGGATGCAGAAGTTCATGATTTTCACGAAAAGTTGCTTTTACCCGGATTTATAGATGCGCACGCACATTATCCGCAAACTCCAATCATCGCGAGTTGGGGCAAACGATTAATTGACTGGCTGAATACTTATACTTTTCCTGAGGAACAAAAATACGGAAATACCGAGTATGCGGCAAAAATAGCAGAAATTTACTTGGACTTTTTAATTTCTAATGGAACAACGTCTGTATCGACCTTTTGTACAACTCACCCTGAAAGTGCCGATGCAATATTTTTAGCAGCCCAAAAAAGAAATATGTGTTTAGTTGCTGGAAAAAACGCCATGGACCGAAACGCACCAGAGGCATTATTAGACACTCCTCAAATAGCATACGATCAATCCAAAAACCTGATACAGAGGTGGCATCTCAACGGAAGACTGCGATACGCCATAACTCCTCGTTTTTCACCAACTTCCTCTCCAGAACAGCTCTCTATGCTTGGAGAATTGTGGACCGAATACCCTGACTGCCTTATGCAAACACACCTCAGCGAACAAAGTGACGAACTTGAATGGGTTCAGTCTCTATTTCCAAGCGCAAGAGATTACCTAGATACCTATGAGCAGTCTGGGTTACTCGGTAAAAATGCAGTTTTTGGTCATGCGATACACTTAAAAAAAAGAGAAATAGACAGATTAAAAGATATTGGTGCTGGGGTCGTTCATTGCCCAACATCAAATACTTTTATCGGCTCAGGGCTTTTTGATATGGAGCATTTACAAAAACAACAAATAACCATCGGGTTAGCAACTGATACAGGTGGTGGTTCAAGTTTTTCTATGTTGCGCTCAATGGCATCTTGCTACGAGATTGCGCAATTGCGCAAGAATACCCTGCACCCCTCTCAGCTACTTTGGCTTGCAACAATGGGATCTGCCAAAAGTTTACATTTAGATCAGGAAATTGGAAACCTTAAACCAGGTTATCATGCTGATATTATAGCTTTAAATCTGTATTCTACTGATATTATCGCTCAAAGAGCGAGGTCAGCGGATAACATATGGGGGGCAATTTTCCCAACCCTGATGATGGGAGATGACCGAGCAATTACCGCAACCTTTGTTGCAGGCAATTTAGTTTATTCTAATGAAGCTCAAAACGTACTTTCATCTTAAATAATGTTTCGAAAAAAACCTAAATTGCCTATGATTGCAAATTTTGAACCAGCCTTTTGGTTTCAGAAAGAACTTCCGACATGTTAACTGTTAATATGTTCCCATCACAAACTATAATGCGTCCCTCTACAAGTAAATGCTTAACCTTTTTAGGACCAGCAAGTAACAATGCGGCGGGATCCCAGCTTCCAGCAGAATCAATCCCAGAAATATCCCAGATAGCTAGATCGCCTCGGGCACCAACTTGAATACGGCCACACTCCGGTCGCCCAAGAACATCTGCCCCACCGCGTGTTGCAAGTTCTAGTGCATCCATTGCTGACATTGCATCTGCACCGTTGCTGACGCGCTGGAGCAACATAGCCTGACGGGCTTCACTAATTAAACTACCACTGTCGTTGCTGGCGGACCCATCAACACCTAAACCTACATTAACGCCACTTGTTAACATTTCATTAATGGGTGCTATGCCTGAACCTAAACGGCAGTTAGAGCACGGGCAATGCGAAACTCCCGTGCGACTTCTCGAAAAAAGATTTATTTCTTGCTTATCCAACTTAACGCAATGGGCGTGCCAAACATCTTTTCCAGTCCAACCTAGCTCTTCTGCATACTGTCCAGGCCTGCAGCCAAATTTTTCCAAAGAATAGGCAATATCCTCCTCATTTTCAGCAAGGTGGGTATGCAAAGTAACTTTTTTATCCCTGGCAAGGACTGCAGTGTCTCTCATCAACTCTCGCGTTACCGAAAATGGCGAGCAAGGAGCAAGTCCAACCCTTATCATTGATGCAGGTGAAGTATCATTGAACTTATCGATTAACCGTATACAATCATTAATTATATCTTGCTCTTTTTCAACTAAACTATCAGGGGGTAAGCCACCCTGACTTTCACCTATACTCATAGAACCTCTTGTCGGATAAAATCTTAAGCCAACTTCATGAGCCGCAAATATTGTATCGTCCAAAGTAGCGCCATTTGGAAACAAGTAGAGATGATCCGAACTCATGGTGCAACCGCTTAAAGCAAGTTCTGAAAGACCAAGTATTGTAGAAATTCGAATTTCTTCTGGTCCAAAGCACGACCAAATCGGGTATAGAGTTTTCAGCCATCCAAATAAGAGAGCATTCTGACCTCCAGGCACTGCCTTGGTCAAAGATTGGAATAAATGATGATGCGTATTGACAAGTCCAGGAGTAACCAAACAACCAGCCGCATCAATAACGTTTTCGAACCCGTCCAATCTAATATTTTTCTCTACTTTCTGAATTTGACCGTCAGAGATAAGAATATCATAATTATTTAGAACCCGCCGAGCTTCGTCCATTGAAATAATTAGATCAGCATTTTTTATTACTGTGAGGTTTTTATTTGTCATCAGAATACGGACTTAAAATATCTAATGCTTGTTGATGTAATTTTTGGTTAGCAGCTGCTATAACCTGTCCTCCAAAATGAGCTGGTTTACCCGACCAAGAAGTTACAACGCCACCCGCCGCTTGAATGACACTGATTGGAGCCTGAATGTCATAGGCATTTAACGAAGCCTCTATAACTAAATCTACTTGTCCCGCAGCTACTAAAGCATAGGCATAACAGTCTAGTCCGTATCTAACCAATTTGACTTCTCGCGCAACTGCAGAAAAACCCATTTTCTCTTTTTCCGTACCAACTTCAGGAAATGTTGTAAAAAGTTTGCTTTCGGAAAGTGATGAAGTAGCCGAAACCTGAAGAGACCTTACTCCTAAAGGTCCTTGAACTTCTGAAGTGCCAAAACCACCAATGAACCTTTCTTTAATATATGGTTGATCTATGATGCCCAAGATTGGACCACTTCCAATTTGTTCTAGAGAAATCAGTACACCCCAAGTTGGAGTACCTGAAATAAAGCTTCTCGTTCCATCTATTGGGTCTATTACCCATCTATATCCAGAGTTACTTTCGCTTTCTCCATTCTCTTCCCCCCAAATACCATCGTCTGGACGATAAAACGAAATAACGTTTCTGATTGCATCTTCGCCAGCTTTATCAGCCTCAGTCACTGGGTCAAAAACTTCCTTATCTTTATTACTGACATCAATATTTTTCCGAAAATATGGGAGAATGGCTTCACGAGCACGATCTGCAGCCTCATTTGCTAACTGGATCAATTCCTTTTTCTCTTTATTCGACAGAATTGGAAAACTAGTCATTAAGGTGCCCTTTACTGTAAAAACTGCTAAACTAATAAAAAAATAAAAACAAGTTTGCTAAAACCTATTGGTCCCATTGATTTGACTCCAAATTCGTCATGGTAATACTGTTCGTAAAATAGGAAGCATAAAATGAAAGCCTTCAGAGTAGTAGATTTTGAGAAACCTGCGATGTTTTGCGACATACCTCGCCAGGAACCACAACACGGGCAAGTTGAACTAAAAATTGAAGCTTGCGGTTTGAATTTCGCAGATCTGTTGATGCAGAAAAATCAATACCAAGATACTCCCAGTGTTCCATTTACAATGGGTCTGGAAGTGGCAGGCACAATAACTGCTGTTGGCCCTGATACAAAATCACCTAAAATTGGAACTCGTGTAACCGTGTTTGCAGGCCAAGGCGGCTTAGCCGAATATGGATATTTTCCAGCAGAACGATTAATAGAAATTCCTGATACAATGCCAAGTGAAGTGGCCGCCGGCTTTCAGGTAGCATACGGAACAAGCCATTTGGCATTAAAATATTGCGCAGGTTTGAAGAAAAATAACACATTATTGGTTTTGGGTGCTGCGGGGGGCGTCGGCCTCACAGCTGTTGAACTAGGAAAATATTTTGGCGCGCAGGTTTTGGCAGCGGCGCGTGGAAAAGAAAAGTTGAAAATAGCGCAAGAGTTCGGTGCCGATGTGCTTATAGATACGAATTCAGATAATCTAGTTGAAGTAGTAAAATCTTTGGGAGGTGCGGATGTTGTTTACGACCCTATCGGAGGAGAACTATTCAAGGAAGCCATGCGGGCCTGTAAACCAGAGGCAAAAATACTCACTATAGGCTTTGCAAGTGGGGATATTCCTTTGATTGCGGCAAATCACCTGTTAGTAAAAAACTTGTCAGTTATCGGCTTAAATTGGGGCGGTTATTTGAAATTTAACCCGACAGTTCTCTCCAACAGCCTGAGAGAATTAATGGAATTGTACAAACAAGAAAAATTGACACCGCATATCTCTCACATATATCCATTTTCCGAAACGGCAGCTGCTTTAGAATTAATCAAAAACCGAAAATCTACTGGTAAAGTTGTCGTAAAAATATAATAATTAAAAAAAATAATTTTTTTTCTTGGAGAAGCTTGAAAAAGCAATGAAATCAGCCAATATTAAAGGTTGATTGCATGTATTCACTGGAGACATAAATGGCAGATTATAAAACTATAAGATCATCCGCTGGTTCGAGAAGTGAACTAATCGATAGCGGACTTCGAGCCCACATGAATAAAGTTTACGGGACTATGTCGGTTGGGATGCTTATTACTGCATTGGCAGCATGGGCTATTTCTGGTTTAGCAACCACAACAGATCCTTCTTACGCAACGGCTCAAATGACGAATGGGACATTGCTAACAGCGCTAGGCTCAGCACTATATCTATCCCCTTTAAGATGGATAATAATGTTAGCGCCATTAGGAATATTATTTTTTGGTTTTGGGCATGTTATGCGGAAATCATCGGCAGCTGCAGCGCAGTTACTGTTCTTTGTTTTCGCATCATTAATTGGTGTCTCGTTAAGTTCTATTTTTATAGTGTACACTTCCGTATCAATAGTTCAAACCTTTTTGGTAACTTCCATAGCATTCGCAGGTTTGTCTTTGTGGGGTTACACGACAAAAAAAGATATCTCTGGTTGGGGTGCTTTTCTAATAATGGGCGTAATTGGCATAATCATTGCGTCGATTATAAATATTTTCTTGGGGTCACCAGCTCTTATGTTTGCGATTTCAATTATTGGATTACTTGTATTCGCAGGCCTTACAGCATACGACACTCAAAATATTAAAATCCAATATTTACAGCATGCTCATCATGGCGATCAACAGTGGTTGGACAAGTCAGCCATTCACGGCGCTCTGAGCCTTTATCTTGACTTCTTAAATATGTTTCAGTTCTTGTTAATGTTTATGGGTAATCAAGAGTAAATATATTATACATTCAAAGAGAAACCGCGTCTATGGCGCGGTTTTTTTTACTTAATTTTACCTTCTTTATACTCGACGTGCTTTCGTGCTACTGGGTCATATTTTCGTACGACCATTTTTTCAGTCATTGTACGGGCATTCTTTTTGGTAACGTAGAAATGGCCAGTGCCTGCTGATGAATTCAAGCGTATCTTAACCGTGGTTGGTTTAGCCATATGATTTCTCCTGATAAAGTCACGAACATAGTTCGAGATAGCCTTGTACTGAACATTTCGTCTGTGTCAACGCCAATGCGCCATTATTAAAAATTATTTTTTTGATTATATATGTATGCGGGAAGCCTATAAGCCGGATTCTGTCCTGAAGGATTAACCTTCATAAATGGCCATTCATCTAAGTCCGATGTTACCAACGAACCTCTAGCTGCCTACCCGAGCCACTAATTCAAAGCAAATATGCGAAATCAAGCGTTTAACGCCTAACACCGCGCGTAGCTCCTATTTGGCATTGCTCCCGGTGGGGCTTGCCATGCGGTTCATGTTACCATGAACCCGGTGAGCTCTTACCCCACCTTTTCACCCTTACCCAAGAAATAACTTAGGCGGTTTATTTTCTGTGGCGCTTTCCATCGGGTCACCCCGCCCGGGCGTTACCCGGCACCGCTGCTTTGTGGAGTCCGGACTTTCCTCGAAGCTTAAAAACTCCGCGACCATCCAGCCTCCCGCATACAAACATCATGTAAGCTTTGGCTGTTAGTTGGTCAACATTTATTGACTAATTTCCTACTGCCTCTCGAAAAGGACTAGGATCCCATCTACAAGCATATCCGTCCCCGTCGGGATCAATTCCGAATTGATCTCTCTCTGGACCTCCAGCCATCAAAAAGGCCTCCTGAGCAGAACTATCTGATACATATCTGTCGCAGTTACGCTCGAACCGAGCTTGTGACTTGAAACGACGCTCATAAATCGTAACCCCCGGTGGGTTATTCGTTATCAGTGCATATTCGACAACATTAGGTATGTTAGTTCCCGGTCTTCTTGGAACGTTAGTGGGTTGAATTATAGTATATATTTCTTGGTTTTGCTTTAAACGTTCTGCGTCACTCTCAATGGTATGACGCTCTGCCACCGCTTCAAAATCGTTTTCATCAGACAAACCAGGGTTGTCAAGCGTTGGCTTACCTACAACGACATTATTTTCTTCTATTACTTCTACATTTACTTGCGGTATCCCGATACTATTATCATCATTCGAAACACATGCAGAAACAGAAAAGAAAAGGGCTAGGATGTAGTGCCGCGATTTAATAAAGTAAAGGAACTTCAATGCCACTTTTCATTACCACCACTTTTCAGGTTTCTCAGAGAATCCTGTAGCAGTTTCCAAGGTGTAGGCAATATTCATCAAGTCTCCCTCCTCCCATGGACGTCCAATTAACTGCAGCCCCAGAGGAAGTCCCTCACTATTCAGCCCAGCAGGTATCGATATACCGGGCAATCCAGCCAAATTAACGGTTACAGTAAAAACATCATTTAAATACATTTCAACTGGATCCGCACTTTCCATTTTACCAAGCTCGAAAGCTGCTGATGGTGTCGTGGGTGTTAAAATTGCATCGACCCCAGTCGCGAAAACATCCTCAAAATCCTTCTTGATAAGCGACCTAACTTTTCTTGCGCGATTGTAGTACGCATCGTAGAAACCTGCTGATAATACATAAGTTCCAATCATCACTCTCCTTTGAACTTCCATTCCAAAACCTTCAGACCTAGATCTTTCGTACATTTCGGTGATGCTTTCACCTGCACTTAAAGTAGCTCGTCGGCCAAACCTCACTCCATCATATCTTGCTAAGTTTGACGAGGCTTCCGCTGGGGCTATCACGTAATATGCCGGAAGTGCGTATTTGGTGTGAGGCAGTGAAATATCTACGACCTCAGCACCTGCACCACGCAACATATCTGCGCCATCTTGCCACAAACTTTCAATTTGAGGCGACATGCCTTCGAGCCTATATTCACGGGGTATCCCAATTTTTTTACCTTTAATATCACCTGTGAGCATCGCTTCAAAGTTGGGGACTCGACTTTGAGAACTAGTACTATCCTTATTATCGAAGCCGCACATTGGCTCCAACATGATTGCAGTATCACGCACTGATTTGCACATCGGGCCAGCTTGGTCGAGCGAACTAGCGAAAGCAACTATACCCCATCGAGAACATCTACCATAAGTAGGCTTCATACCAACAATACCAGTAAAGGCCGCTGGCTGGCGGATAGAACCTCCCGTGTCTGTACCTATTGCCGCCAGACACAAGTCAGCAGCAACGGCTGACGCTGACCCTCCTGAAGATCCACCTGGAGTCAAAACTTTTTCAGAAACCTTCCAGGGGTTAATAGCATTGCCATAAATAGATGTTTCGTTAGAACTGCCCATAGCGAATTCATCCATATTAAGTTTACCAAGAGTTATAGCACCAGCATTCTTCAAATTGTTCGTTACAGTACTCTCATACTCTGGCTTGAAACCCTCAAGAATTTTACTAGCAGCTTGAGTAAAGACACCTTTACAAGCGAAAAGATCCTTGACCCCAATAGGTATTCCACAAAGAGCCGGAGCATCTCCTTGTTTTAAAATTAAATCTGCAGATTTTGCTTGATCAATTGCCTCATCAGGCGTTTTGTGAACAAACGCCCCAAGCGCATCTGCATTATCAATCGCCGAAATGCACGAAAGTGTAAGTTCTTGAGACGTTATTTCCTTTGCTCGAAGTTTGTCTCTCGCCTCTGCAATTGTCCAATTATTATATTCGGTCATTACTCCACCACCTTTGGAACAGCAAAAAAACCTTCTCTGGCATCTGGAGCATTAGAAAGCACCCTGTCTTGTTGATCGCCATCACTAACCTGATCGATACGGCGTTTTAACTTTTGCGGCGAGACAGAAGTCATAGGCTCTATGCCTTCAACATTCACTTCATTCAGTTGTTCAATAAAACCTAAAATCTGGTTAAATTCGCTTGCTAAGCTATCTAAGGAATTTTCCTCAACTTTAATTCGTGCGAGCTTTGCTACCCTTGCCGCTGTTGCTCTATCAATTGACATATAATTTCTCCATTAAATGGGCTAGGATCATTTAACGTTCATTAGGGGTTACTTCAAGTATCTGTAAGCGATATTTGCAACATGTCAAAAGTTCTAAATGGGTCAATTACTAAAGTTGCTTTATTTGGCGATAAGTTGCTAAGAACATAGTGCAGAAAACGAAAGAGATATGACAGATAATTTTCCAAAAATGAATTTCGTGGGACTGGATGGCATTTTGATTCAGTTTTCCCTAGAAATATGTGAAAGTGGGAACTCGGCGGCTCTAGCTTTTCGACAAGAAATAGAGAAAAAAAAAACCTCGTTTATAATAGAAAGCTCCAACTCATTGACAGCAGCATATTTCAGAATTGATACAAAAATAGCGCCAGCCTATTCAATCCTAAATTTTTTTGATGATCTGCTTAAAGAAAAAAATTGGTACGCTTCAAAGCTACCCTCAAATCGCAAGCTATTTAAGGTACCTTGCGTGTTTGGAACTGACTTGGCGCCACAGTTTGAAGAAGTCATTAAGTTAGCAAAAATTAGCAGAGCTCAAGCAATAAAAGAATTTACCACAACGAAAACCCGCGTTATGACTATCGGGTTTTCGCCAGGTCAACCTTATGTCGGTTTGCTTTCTGAAAAATGGAACGTACCGCGTTTGGCTGAGGTATCAAAAAATGTACCCAAAAGTGCGCTGGTTTGCGCAATTCGACAATTAATTATTTTTTCAAATAGCACCCCAACTGGCTGGCACCATATTGGCCAAACAGCATTCGAATGCTTCAATTCTAACAGGCAACAACCTATTTTACTCAACCCAGGCGATGAGATAACTTTTTTGGAAATTAATCCAAGCGAGTTGGCTCAAATAAAGAGCAACAACTCTGATGGGCTTGGTGGAGTAAAAATATCAAAAATTAGGACCTAATATGTTGGAAGTGATGTCAATTTTAGGATTTTCCTCCTTTCAAGATATGGGAAGAAGTGGCTTTCGATCTCTCGGACTATCAAGATCTGGTGCAGCAGACTATTATGCACTGGCCGAGGGCGCAGCTCTGCTTGACCAAAGCCCAAATAGTACTGCTCTTGAGCTTATTGGGAACGGAGGAACATTTAATGTTTTGGAAGATTGCATGGTAGCCCTGACGGGAGCCACTATGCTTGCTAGTACAGATCAAAAACCCTTGGCTTGGAATGCCAGTCATTATTTATATAAAGGCAGCATTCTAAACCTGAAAACGCAACAAAATGGCAGATACAGCTATTTGCATTTAAGGGGAGGTTTTAAAGCACCCAAAATATTTAACTCTTGTTCGGCCCAACCGCTTGCAGGTATCGGACAATACTCTCGGCCCAAAGACATATTGGCTCAGCTTGAAAATAAACAAGATCCGATCGAATGCCAAAAAATTGAACCATTCAACAGATTCGATTTAACTACTTTTAGATTAGTTGAGTCTTTTCAGACTCAATTATTTAATCAAGAAACAATTGAAAGATTTATAGATACAGAATTCTCAGTTGATAATCAGTCAAGTAGAGTAGGAGTCAAATTAACCCATACTGGTTTGGGCTTTTCTACTTCCAACCAACTGAAACTATTGTCAGATGTGATAGTCCCGGGGGATATTCAAATGACAGGTTCTGGGCAACCATTTGTACTATTGGCAGACTGTCAAACAATGGGAGGTTATCCACGGATAGGATGTATCATTCCTCCTGATCTGCCAGCAATTGCTCAGCTAGAACCCAATAAAAAAGTTAAATTTAAGTTTATAACACGAGAGGAAGCAAATAGGATCGTTGCAGAAGATACTAAAAGTTTAGAACTCATCAAGCGGAGATGTTCAGCACCAATTCGTGATCCCGAAAAAATGGAAGATTTGCTAGATTTTAATTTGATTGACGGTGCGGTATGGGCCAGGGATTAATTAAGGAGATTTTTATGCATGTAGATTTAAATGCGGATATGGGTGAAAGCTTTGGATCTTGGGAGAAGGGAAACGATGAAGCCCTACTGGATATAATATCCTCTGCAAATATCGCTTGTGGGTTTCATGCCGGAGATCCTGATGTAATGGCAAAAACTATAAAATTGGCAAAACAAAGAGGCGTGGGAATTGGGGCGCATCCAGGTTTCAATGATTTGGTAGGATTTGGACGGAGACGCCTAGACCTGCCGATTGAAACTATCCAAAATCAAATTCGGTACCAAATTGGGGCAATTAAAGGAATGGCGAATGCGCAGGGCACTGAAATAACTCATGTTAAATTACATGGTGCACTTTCAAATATGTGTTCAGAAAATTACGAACTAGCCAAAGCATGTTATGAAGCAGTAATCTCAGTAGCTAGCGAAGTACCTATTATGGCCTTAGTGAAGACAAGACAGCAGGAGGCAGTTGAAAACCTTCAAGCTAAATGGGTGGGGGAAATTTTTGCAGACCGCAGTTATAATGATGATGCAACATTAGTAGATCGCTCGATTCCGGGGGCAATAATAAGTGATCCAAAAATTGCTGGAGCACGCGTTGCCAAAATGGTTGAAAGCGGTGCGATTGTTACCCAATCTGGTAAAGAGATAAAAACTAAAATTGATACCGTTTGCCTTCATGGCGATACGCCTGAAGCCGTCAATATAGCAAAGGCAATTAAGGATGAACTTGAGAAAAGTGGTATAAATATAAGAAAATTTTAATCTTGAAGTGTGCAGTGAATAGGATAGGCCTCAAGACGAATGCAAGTTATTACATTGAAAAGTTATTAATTATTGTGATTCCAGCTTCAGATCTTTTCCCAAATTGTGACAAAGCCTCAGAAACCTGACTAAGTTTTAGCTTTTTGGTAATCAGACTATCTATTTTAATCGAACCATCGTCAATCATTGTCATTAAAGAACTAAATCCAGAAGACGCCATTCCCCTTGTTCCAATAACTTTCAATTGTCTAGAGTATATCAAATCTAGAAGGGCAAGCGAAACATTAGCATTATTACCAATGGGCATCCCTACTTGAATATGCCTACCAAGCTTTTTAAGGGAACGAATGCTATTTTGAAATGTTTCCTCAATGCCCAATGCATCTAAAGATACATGAACACCCCCATTTGTTAGGTCCCTAACTTCTTGCCATACATTATGAAATTTTGCCGAGTCCAAAACAATATCAGCACCAAGATCGCGGGCTTTTTCCAAGGCCAAGGTATTGATATCGATACCTATAACTTTTGCACCCAGAGCTTTTGCGATCAAAATGGCAGATGTCCCAATACCACCACACCCATAAACGGCCAACCATTCTCCCGGCAACAAACACGCGCGGTCTGTGAGTGCTCTAAATGCTGTTGTAACTCTACACCCCATCGCCGCTGCTGTCTCAAAACCAAGCGAACATGGTAGCCTTACCAAATTAAAATCAGCATAATAAATTTCGACAAATTGAGCAAAACCACCACTTAAAGTAAAACCAATCGTTTCCTGTTTGTCGCATATCGTTGAATTACCCGTTTGACAATCATAGCACACTCCACACCCGAGAATGAATGGAACAGTTACATAGTCACCAACAGAGAATCTTTTAATTCCAGATCCACTTTCAGCTACAATACCAGCCAATTCATGCCCCATAATGTGAGGCAGTTTGACATCCGGATCACAACCCGACCAGGCATGATAGTCAGATCTACAAACGCCACATGCTTTTAATTCTATTACTACCGAGTTTGGTCCGCATACTGGGTCCGCTATTTTTTCAAACGTCGGCGGTGTACAAAATTTATGTAAAACAGATGCTTTCATATAAAGCTCCAATCTTATTATCCCAGTTTATTGTAAATTTTTAAACAAAGCCATTGACAAAACTGCCTAAAAAGATCGTCTATGATTTTTAAAAAAGTTATGAGATAAAATGTTGAGCCAAGCAACCATAGACTCTTTTCAAAATGACGGAATTACATTTATACCTGGGCTGTTCAAAGCACATTTAGACCGTTTAAGAATGGGCGTTCAAAAGAACATCGAGAAACCCGGTCCATATGCTGCAGAAAATTTAGAAGAAGGCGAGATCGGACGCTTTTTTGACGACTATTGTAATTGGCAACGTATCAATGAATTTCGGAATGCCGCATTTGATAAAGATATTGCTAAAGCAGCGGCACTTCTGATGCAATCTACAACTGTGCAAATGTTCCATGACCATGTTTTAGTAAAAGCTGCGGGAACCTTAAAACCGACTCCATGGCATACAGATGGACCATATTATTTTGTTAAAGGGAAAAAGACGATAAGTTTCTGGGTTCCTCTTGATCCAGTCAAAAAAGCTACTTTAAGAATGGTGGCGGGGTCACACAAATGGCCAAAGCCTGTACTCCCAACAAAATGGTTATCAAACGAAAATTTCTATCCTAATGCAGATGAATATTTACCCGTTCCAGACCCGGACAAAGAAAAAATGGATATCAGAGAGTTCGATATGAACCCCGGAGATGCCGTGGCATTTAACTTCGATATTTTGCACGGTGCTCGTGGCGCTGCAGCGGACCAACAGAGGCGAGCATTTTCTTTAAGGCTACTAGGTGACGATACCAGATATACAGAAAGGCCTGGCCCAACTTCTCCCCCATTTCCTAATCATAATATGGTGGAAGGTCAGGTTCTCCGAACTGATTGGTTCCCATTTATTGACTTTTAAAATTCAAACTACTTGAATTTAAAATAAAGTAACGTAGATAAGTGTAATAAGTATCTAGGGTTGTTATGATTAATTACACTTTAAAATGTGACCAAAACCACACTTTTGACAGTTGGTTTAAATCAGCCGAAGCCTTCGAAATGCTGATCAAAAAATCTATGGTGGTTTGCTCGGAATGTGGCTCGACCAAAATAACCAAAGCAATCATGGCGCCCAGTGTAAGCACCTCCAGGAAAAAAGATAAAACACCTCAAGAATTAGAAAAAAGATCAAAAATAAAAAATGATATTTTGGAATTGAAAAAGAAAATAGAAGCAAACTCAGAGTACGTTGGAAACAATTTTGCTAATGAAGCCCGATCAATGTACCTAGGAGAAACTCCAGAACGGTCAATCTATGGCGAGGCCAAAGCCGGTGATGCCAAAAAACTAATAGATGACGGTATACCAGTTATGCCACTACCATTTATTCCCGCGAAAAAAGCGAATTAATCGTTTATGATCCATATTACAAAGCCTTATTTCCAGTTCATTAATACCATACCATATGACTTGTATGTTCAGTAATTAACATTTACACCGCCTGCGACAGAGTAAGTAGGAATAGCATGGCTTTACTGGTAATGAAATTTGGCGGTACTTCCGTTGCGAATGTCGACCGTATAAAGCGAGCGGCCAAGCGTGTTGCGCTAGAGGTTGCTCACGGTAAAAATGTCATTGTTATTGTTTCAGCAATGTCCGGTAAAACAAACGAATTAGTTGACTGGGTAAATGAAACGTCACAATTTTATGATGCACGGGAGTACGATGCTGTTGTTTCATCTGCTGAAAATGTTACGGCAGGACTTATGGCACTTACACTTCAAGAGATGGATATTCCAGCAAGAAGTTGGCAAGGCTGGCAGGTCCCAGTGCATACTAGTTCCTCTCATTCATCGGCTAGAATCGAGTGTATTTCGTCCAAAATAATTAACGAAAAATTTGAACAAGGAATGAAGGTTGCAGTCGTTGCAGGTTTTCA
>MDTD01024587.1_pt1 | contig 15807 bp, 13 predicted proteins | sample 811221 | NCBI WGS metagenome assembly MDTD01 (sample SAMN05326646, study PRJNA326480) | marine metagenome | isolation source: seawater | place: Pacific Ocean: South West | collected 2011
AGCTGCTTTTATGTTAAACAAACAACAAAATGTTGTTGCACCAAGTTTCTTACAAACAGATGGTTCTTTTACAGATGTGGCGGTGGATTTAGATACCATTTATGTAACAGTTAAAAGAACTATAGGTGGTCAAGTTAAATACTATGTAGAAGTATTTGATGATGACTTCACAACTGATTCTGCTGTGCAAACTTTATCTGGTTTTAGTGGAACAACAATAGGTGGTCATTCACATATAGAAGGTAAAACTGCAGCTGTTATAAGGGATAATATAGTTGATTCTAGTTCTGTTGTATCTAGTGGTAATGTGACTACTGCAGACACACCAACAAGCTTTGTAGAAGCAGGCTTAGACTATGAAGTTGTAGTAGAAACAATGCCTGTAGAATTACAATTACCTGGTGTTCCTAGTGTTCAGGCACAAAAGAAAAGAATAGTTGATGTGAATCCTATTTTATATAGGTCACAAAACCTTGCTATTAATGGAACAGAAGTCAACCTGAGCACACTTCCTATACCAGGCAGTGGCGGTGTTTCTACATTTACAGGAACTAAAAGACAAAAAGGAATATTAGGATATTCCACAGATGCAATAATATCAATCACACAAACACAACCAGTCTTCTTAACTTTACTTTCACTAGACTATAGTGTTTCCACAGGGGGTTCATAATGGGCGGTCCAGCACTAGCAGCAGTAGCCGTAGTTGGTTCAGTAGTAAAAGGCATAGGTCAAATCAATGAAGGTAAGGCTAGAAGAAATCTTTATTATGCCAAAGCAGAAGAAGCGAAAATTCAAGGTAGACGTGAAGCAGTAGAATACAAGGAACAAGGTGTTGAAGTATTAAGGGAAAGAAACCGATTAATGGCTAGTGCAATGGCTAAAGGTGGTGCGGGCGGGTATAACTTTGCAGAAGCGGGAAGTCCCGTAGATGTAATACAAAAAGGCATTAGGTATGATTCTACCAAAGACTTTACTGTTGCCCGTGACAACGCAACTATCGCCTTGCAAATGGCTAACTACCAGGCAGAAAATTATAGACGTGCAGGTAAGGCGGCTGAAAGAAGTGGTAAGGTTGCTGCACTAGGTAGTGTATTTGAAGGTGTTGTTAGTGCTGGTTCTGTATATGGAACAGCTGGGTTCACCAGTGATAGGCGTCTAAAAGAAGGTATTGTTAAAGTAGGTGTAGATACACGCACTAATTTAAATCTATATGAATTTAGTTATCTAGGTAATCCAAGTCGTTATGTAGGTGTAATGGCAGATGAAGTAGAAGTCTTCTATCCTAATGCTGTGTTGTATGGCAAACATTTCTACAAAGCAGTGAACTATAAATTGCTAGGTATTGATTTTAGGAAAGTTGCTTAGTATGGCAAAAAATTTAGAAACATATCAAAGAAGACTTAGGGGTATAAGAATACCTAGAATTGATTTTGCAGAACAGCAAGAACAAGCTGCAGGTTATAGACAGCTACAAGCAGCTATGGACAAAATGATTAGCTTTAGTATTAATGCTGCAAACAATATTGCCAAGGTTGAAGGTGTAGAATATGGAATGGAAAATGCACCTAATATGCAGCAGCTAGAAGATGCATACAATTTACCTAAAGGAACTAAAGAAGAAAAAGAAATAAGAAGTAAAGCTATAAAACAAGCTACTTCTGAAATGGGAAAAGAACTTGCTGGTATAGGCGATAGTTTTTCTACCTTTGGCACAAAAGCTAAAAACGCTGCCTTAGACCAAACATACTTAGATTTAACTACACTTGCAAAAAAGAAAATATTAGAAATAAAAGCTCGTGCAGATAAGAATCCTATGCTGCCACAGAACCAACCTGAAGTAATCAAAACAGAATTAGAAAATATTGTTAGTGGTTTTGCAGGTGTGTTTGATGATGAAGACGGTGCATATGCAAGAAAGTTCCGTGCAGAAATGGGTTTGCATACCTATAGTGAACTACACAGCATAACAGTAAAGCATAATGCAGAATTCTTAGAAATGCAGAAAGCAGCTTTTGCTAGTTCCTGGGATGCAGACAAAGAGCTTGCAGAAACTTTTTTCACTATGGGTAACCCTTATAAAATTGTAGATGGTAACTTAGTTCTTGCCCCAGATGATGAACGTGAACAAAACAAAAAAGACAACCCAACAACAAAAAAAATAACAGACACACTTATTACACAAAAAAAAGTATTAGCAATAAATTATCGTATGAGTGAATCATACATAAGTAAAATGGATGAAGAATGGAAAGAAGCGATACTTACAGGTGCAAAGAGTGTAATTATCAAAAACATATTATCATCATCATCTACGGCCCAAGGACAGGCAGTACAAAGAAATGCTATTGGTACTGCTATAACCGAAGTTCTAAAAGGTACATACACAAAAGAAAATTCTGCCTTTAGTAAAATGTCTAGGGAAGTACAGAACGTGCTTTTGTATTATAGAAAAGACGGCACAAGGTTGGAAGAAGTTAGAAACTTTATGGTTGATAGTGTTATCAAAAGTGGCACTGCAGAAACCAATGCTATGAATGTATATACAAAGGCTAAGAATAATGTAGTTGAAGTAAATTCTGCAGGAATCATAGACGTAATTCTTAATAAAGAAATGGATGCTACACAAAAAACTTCAAAGATTAGAAGTCTTATTACTGAAATATATAAGGTTGATAGGGAAGCAGGTGCTAAAGCACTACAAGAAATGGAAGATATTGTAGGCCCTACATTTGACCTGCAAGGTAATGAAACATTTGAAAACATAAAATTAGAAAGTGATGGCGCAACAAAATCATTGTTGGATGCAGATTTAATAAATGAACCAGGGTTTGTAACAACAACTTATAGTAAGCTGCTTGGTTATTTTAAAGATGGAAAACTTACCTACAAGGATTTGCAATTTTATTATGAAAAGCTACGGACAAAAGGTGATAAGGAATCACAAGAAATATTAACAGCTGTAAGAGCTACATTAAAAATGCCTGCGAATCTACTTATTAATGCACAATCTGTTTCTAGGGCAAACCTTCAAACCTATGGGCGTATTGAATCTGCTTTGATTACAGCTAAAAAAAGTAAAGATTTTAGTGCAGAAAAATTTAAGAATGAAGTTGTAGACAAGATTCTAAAAGAAGCTTCTGTAGATGCATTGGACAAGTTAGCCAATAGATTAACAAACCAAGGCTTTGCTAATTTTGAAATGTTTAAAAGAACTGTACAAACAGAAATCAATGCAACGTATACAAGTGAAGAACGAAAAAAAATACTTAGGGAAATGATGGCAGAACTTGTAGCCATAAATAGTGATGCTGCCCAGAAGACTAAATTTAATAATATTTTACCTAACTTTTTTGAGTGATATATGAGCGATACATTTTTAAACATACTAGAAAATACACAGCTTAATAGGTCTGTAGGCAAATCATTTGCGTACACAGACCCACTAGACGGCAAAGTAAAAGAAACACCTGGCGAAATGCCTTTGCCTTTTGACAAAGGTTATCCTGCAGGAATAGAACCTGGTAGTGATGCTGCTATGGAATATGATGTGTATAGAAGTAACTTCACAAAGATTCCTGATTTTTCTTTATCAGATGATTACATAGCTGCACGTAGAAAAGATAAACAAGGCACAGAACTTACAGACCCAATATGGTTGGCTGCAAGTAATCAACTTTATAGACATTTCTACAACCAAGGTGGTGTTGTAGCCGCAGGTATGGATGACCCTAGCACGCTTACACCACGTGAAATGGGTGAGTGGGGTGCAGAGTTTATGTTAAGGTTTAATTACAACCTTCCTTATATGGTTTTCAATGCAACAGCTGGTCTTGATATGCCACCTAGTGTTGCATCTTCTATGTACTATCTAATGGAAACAGCAGACCGTGAAGGTATTAGTGGTCTTAATTTTGCCAAAGGTTTTGGTTACGCAATGCTTGACCCTACTTCTTGGGTTGGTGCAGCTACATTTGGCATTGGTATAGCAGGTAAAATGGCTGGTAAGAAAGCCACCAAAGCAGGTTTTAAGGCTATGCTTAAAGATATTATTCTTGCGCCTACAAGCAAACCTGCAATGTTTGAAGGTGCTTTAGCAGGTGTGCATTCAGCCGCAGCTAACTACATAGAACAGGATGTTAAAGTTGATGCAGGCAAACAAGAAAAGATTAGTGTACCTGAGTTAGGTGCAAGTGCAGCAGTAGGTGTTGTGGCAGGTGAAGAATTTGTAAGGATGGGTTCACCACTTGGTGCAAAGGTTATAGAAAAAGGTAAAGAAGTTTACAAAGACGTCAAAGACAAAGTTACAGCTACAATAAGTGAAGAAGATGGCAATGTAAAAGTAGAAGCAGCACTTGATGACGAAGAACAAGTTGCTAAAGAAATGGATGATAAAACTGTAGAAAGCACAGGCCCTGAAATTGACCAAGATAAAAGTGTAGGTGCTGCAGGTATAAATGAAAACATATTACTAACAGAACTAGATAAAGATGGATTCTATAGTCAACTATTAGCAAAAGCTAAAGACCTTAGTCCAAGACTTAATACAGGTAATATTAAAGGGCAGCTTATTAATATGGGAGTTAAAGAAGAAGAAATACGCTGGGTTGGTGTTAATGATTTTATAGATGAATTAAAAGCTAAGAATAATGGTCAAGATGTATCTTTTGATAAAAAAGATTTAGTTGATTACATAAGGGATAACCAGGTTAGAATCACTACAAGAAAAGCTGGCGCTATAGTTGAAGGTGGTGAAGTCACTGCTACAAATACTACATTAGATGCTGAAATACATGAGCTTGATTATTATGACAACTTAGCATTTGAACAATATATGTCAGACAATGTAGGCAAACCAGGTGCTAACATTGAAATGTCTAATTTCATAGACAATTACATAGATGACTTACCTGAAGTTAAAGGAAAGTTTGAAGCGTGGATGAATCGCAACCTAGCGTATGTTTCAAGAAAAGCAGAACAAAGTGGTAATGACAGACAGCCAGAAGAAATCTTTTTAGACCAATTTGAAGAAACTGGTAAGGAAGATATGCTAGAAGCTCAAAAAAGTATTTATGGTGAAATAAACTACCAAGACAGACCTAAAGGTTACAATGAAGTGTTAACACAATTTCTAATGGATTCAGGTGAAGTTGAGTATAAAAACTTTAAAAATTACATCATTGGCTTTGGCGCACAAAACGCTGATGACCCTAATGTATTTGCTATGGATATAGTAATGGATGGTGTGTCTGATGAACCAAGGCAATATGATGAAATGAGTGGTTACTACATATTTGGTAATTCTGAAATGATACATGGTGTGTTTCGTAATGGTGCAAGAGATGAAGAGGCTACTAGAGCCTTGAATGATTTTAGAATTAATAATTCAGTAGAATATGATGACTACCCACGATTTGCTTCGTGGCTAAATGAATATGCACAAGAACAACAAAATGAATTTGGTGATGTATTTGACTATAATATTAATGCTACAACTCAAAGAAATGTAGATACAGATATTAATAACCCCACTGGCACAGAGCCTATGGGCATGAAATATTCAGGGGCAGCACCTGATTATCTAGATGACTTTTATGCAATGACATTATCATTTGCAGACCCTGATAAAATAGCAGAAAAAGCAGAACCTGGTGGTATGCGAATTCGTGGGGGTAGACACTTTGGTGATGATGAATTTGTACATATAAGGTTTGGCACACATAGTACAGGAGTTGGCCCTAATGCAATGAACCTTGGTGTAATATTTGAAATACAAAGTGATGTAGCACAACAATATAGCAAACAGTTACGTACTAAAAAAAAGGTAGACGAATACAACACTGCCAATATTGAATATAGAAATGCAATAATGGATGGAACTTATAAAGACCCACTTGTTAAAGTTATTTTTAATAATCAAGCTACAGCTGACGTACCTGAAACAATGTTTGATATAACAAGCATGTTATCACTTGATGAACCACAGTTTAGTCAAATGGCAGCCTCTTTTGTTTCTGGTAGCAGAAATGAATCAGCGCCTTTCCTTATTAGAACTTTGGTAGAAGCAGCAATAAAAAAGAAACACAATTTCTTAGAACCTGCATCACCAGGTATAGATGATGTTCGTGCAAAGAACCAATACTTTATGCAATATTTTGATGACAGGTTTGAAACTACGCACAGTGTAACTAGGGATAATTTGCATGATGCATTACAAGATAATGTAGACCAATTCTATGACTTACTGCCTGACAGTGTACTAAAGCTAAGTATGGATGAATACCAAAATATTACAAAGTCAGATGTGTTTCGTATAGATGGTAAAAAGTTTAGTGAAATACCACTTAGGGATAGGGCAAAGGTAGGTGATTACATAATACAATATTATAGAAAAAATGGTAAATTGCCGCCACAAGTAGGCTTAAAATATAAAGAAGATGAACAAGAACTAATTCCTCAATATTATCTACAAAGCGCTTTAACTAGCACAGAACTTTTGTACAGGGATTATTTTCTAAAAGCTTTTCAATCTGCTGATGAATCCCACCCATACAAGCGCACTGTAATAAAAGATTGGAATGACGTTATAAGTACAGATGATGTATATGCATTTGCTTACCTAAAACCAACGCTAGAACTAATAAAGGTTAAAAATAATATTCATAAAGAAGTTTCTGAAGAAAGCATATCTGCGTTAGCAAAAGGTGAACCAATTTATCAAGAAGAACCTTTTATAAACAATGTAGAAAAAGCAAGTACAGCAGCTCTAAAAAGGGGTTTATATGAAATAGTAATGAATGACCCTGATGAAAAACTTACACACCTTGTCTTGCCTACATTAGATTATGCAAGAACAATTCCTATGATAAATCTAAAGCCAACATTTACTTTCTATGATAAAGGTCTGCCAAAAGTATTACAAAAAACTATAGGTGAAAAGGGTGAATTAGTACCAGCCAATGAAGTATTTGATAGTGATAATGCACAATTTAATCAAAGCGAAGCAAATAGTGAAAGAATCAAAGTAAGAATCATTGAGCTTACACCAGAGCTTAGAGCTAGAATCAAAAAAGGTTTTGCATTGTTTACTGCATTGCCTGCTGCATTGATGGGTAAAGAAATAATAACAAATAACCAAGGACAAGATGATGGCAATTCCACCTAATGATGAAGTAGATAATTTAAATACTACTAAGGATTTAGTTGATAACCAGGTTATAGAAGAAAAACCTGTGCAAGTTGCTATGGCTAATAATGTAGGAAGAAAAGTAAGTAAGTCTGTTATTGATGGTGCAAAGAAACTTATAGATGATTACACAGAAACAGAAGGAAAAAAAGCAGGTCAAATAAGACAACCTGATATTTTAGAAGGTGAAGCCCTTAAAAAACAAAAACAAAAACAATTAGAAGATGCACAAAAAAAAGAAGAAAACATTAAGAAGATGCAAGAAGGTGGTATTGAATCACCACTTATTAATGTTGAAGAATCTGGTAAGGTCTATATTAGACCTGCAACCCAAGATGAATTAAAAAAATTAGAAATATATTCTAAAGATGTATCACTACAAGATACATTCAAAACATCACAAAGATTAAAAAATAATAAAACAAAGTATAGTTCTGATAAGGGTGATGTAGTTGTACCTAATCTAAAGAATGTTAAAACTGGTGGGTCTAAAGATGCAGACGCTTCCTTACGTGAAATTATAACTGCAACATATATGCATTACAAAGACATTACTACTGCATCAGGTCAAAGGCTTATAAGAATTGGTGAACGTGGTTTTTCAGATATAATTAAAGATGCAAATATGATTGGTAGTGCAGATGCATTACTAATGTTATTACAAAGAACACCTGGTGAAAGACCTTTTACAGATGCAGAATTTTTAGCTGCTAGAAGAACAGTTGTTGCCTTACAGCTAGAAGCAGAACGTCTTATCAAAAAGGCTAGAAAGACAGGCTCTGCTATAGACAAAGCAAAAGCAGCTCAAGCTATAAGTCTTGAAGGTTATGCATCTATAATGTTGTTTAGTGCTCAAGAAGATGCAGCACGTGGTTTAGCATCAATGCGTATTATAGCATCACCAAGTAAGGCTAGAATAAGTGCTATTAACCAGGTGTTTGAACAATCAGGTGTTATGCTTGGTTCTGGTAACATAAGTCAAAACAATCTTATTGATTATTTAGAAGCGTATGGCGGTGAAGAAGCGATTGATAAACTTTTATATTTCTATGAAAGAGCACCAAACGATAGAACAAGACATGAGTTTGCAAAACGTTCTGTAATGCGTAGGTATCTGCTAGACCCAATGGCAGAAATATATCAATCAGCTTTATTGTCAAATCCTATAACACATTCATTTAACATTGTAGGACAATTTGCAATGTTACAATTACAACCATTTGAAAAGCTTTTAGAAGGTAAACCTAAAGAAGCGTATGCAATGTTTATGGGTCAATTTAAATATATGATGCAGGCATTTAGGGCGGGCAAACATGCACTTATACATGAAAGAACTATAACTGATGGTGCTACAAAACTTGATATGGATATGAAAGCCATAAGCTCTGAAGCCTTTGGCATAGATAGGGATGCTAGTACATTTAATAATGTTACAGGTATGGCTATAGATGGCTTTGGTGCAATGATGCGTATGCAAGGCTATAGACCACTTGTGGCTATGGATGAAGTATTTAAGGTAATGGCAAGGGGTATGAAGATAGAAGAACTTGCCACAACTGCAAAAATTAATTCATTAAAACAAAGTAAAGCAGCAGGCATACCAGATGACAAGGCACAAACACTTGCCACAGCTGCTTATGTCAAAGCTTTACATAGTAATAGTACATTTGATGAAGCAGTACAGTTTGGTAAGTATGTCACATTCCAAGATGATTTACCTGCATTCTTTAGGGATTTCCAAGGTTTTATTAATCATCCTATTATGAAAATATGGATGCCTTTTTATAAAACACCTACCAACATATTTCTTAGAATTACAGAAAGAACACCATTTGGAATAGCAATGCCTAAAAATTTTAAGGCTGTCTTTATGGGTGGGTCTGGTGATGAAAAGCGTGCTGTGATGTCTAAGATAATTAGTGGTCAACTAATTGGCACAGGCTTAATGGCTGTTGGTTCTGGTATATTTGGTGATAGCATAGCGATAACAGGCTACGGCCCTAGAACAAAGAAGGAAAGAGCTAACTGGCTTGAAACACATGAGCCATATTCTATAGGTGTTAAGCAAGAAGATGGTGGATATAAGTGGATAAGCTATGCAAGGTATGAACCTATTAGTGGTCTTATAGCCTTTGCTGTAGATACAAAAGATGTTCTTTATAATATTGATGACCCTAAGATACATGATGATTTAGTTTTAAATTTAGGCTTGGCTACCACAAACTATGTTTCTGAAACACTACCTATGATTCAATTAGTTGGTGAACTTATGGAACTACAAGGTACACCTTATGCAGATTCAGATAGTAAGTTTGAAAGAGTACAACAGATATTAGCAAAACAGGCAGTTAGTGCAGGTGTTATAATAAAAGACCAGGTAACTTCTGTTGGTATGTATGGTCAAGGTATGAAAGGCTTGTTTGAAAGAACAGGTGAACCAGTAGAAGGTACAGGTGGTGGCACAAACCCTAGTCTTACTAAACCAAGTAACATAAAAGAAATTTATCCTAATGTGCCAGGGCTTAACAAACTTGATAATCTAATTATTGGTGGATATGAAGCGTTAGAAAAAGCCTGTGCTAGAACGCCTGGTTGCAGTGATACACAGCCTGTTAATACAAATAGATGGGGTGAAGTTGTACCACAATCCACTGGTACATTTTGGAGCTATTGGTCACCATTTAAAGTTATAAAGAAACCTGCTGCTAATGTTGTAAATAAAGAATTAGCTTTTTTGCAATCAGGTCTTACAAGGTTGTCTGACCAAATAGACCCAGGTATTAAATTAGATTCTTTTGCTTTTGCAGATTACAAACAATATTACAATGACCCTGCATCTTCAGAATATGCAAAGAAATTGTTTGGACAAGATGTTGTTGGTGCTGTTAAACCACCGCCACCAATCCTAGAAACCTTTGAAGAACTATTTAAATCAGACCAATACTTGTATGAGCCTAACCCACAAGGTGGGTTTATAACAGATATGGAAGGTAATAAAGTTCCATCATCTAGGGGTCATAAGATAAGGGAAATTAAAAAGGTTGATGCTTTGTATAAGATATATGCAAAGAAACTAACCTATGTAAAACACCCACAATATGGTGCATTAAAAGATGAATTTGACTTGCATCAAAAACTAACAGGTGAAAAACCAAACAATCCTATACCACCAACTAATAATAGTGTTATGCAAAAAATAGAACTAATGAAAAGGAATCAAGGGGTAAATTTAAATGAAAGTGATATTGAAAGGGCTTTAGGCAGTGGCGAATAACAATAAAAAAAAATATACAATGTCAAGTAAAAATGGTATATCTAGTAGCGGAGTAAATAAAAATGGCTACATTTAGTCTTACAGATACTATAAGGCGTGCCAACGGAACGGGTAATGGAAACAATGTAGATTTTAGTTTTTCATTTCAAGTCAACAGCACGAGTGATATAGAAGTCTATGTTGATGATGTAAAGAAAACATTCAGCCAAGACTATACTATTGTCAACAGCACAGGTGCAACAGGATTAAATACAAATGGTACTGGCGTAGTACGATTTACCACAGCACCTGCTAACAATACAACTGTATCTGTTCTAAGTAACCTACCATTATCTAGGTCTAACAACTATCAAGCAGGCGGTTCAATAACTGCTGTATCATTGGAAGATGACTTTGATACAACCTTTATGAAGCTCGGTGATAATGCTGAAAAAATACAAAGAGTATTAAAAGCACCCCCGTCAGAATCAACCACAGCTGATTTAACAATACCGAATGCTACAACTAGAGCTAATAAAAATTTATCTTTTGATGCTAATGGTGAGCCAACAGTAAGTGACAGCTCGATTAGTTCTGCTAGTGTAAGTTCTACAACAACAGGTTCACCAGGGAGTAATGCACAAGCATCTGCTGCTTTTAATTCTACTACAGGTAATGTTGACTTTACATTCACAATACCTAGTGGTGCTCAAGGTGCAGCAGGTAATGATGGTGTATTTAATGCAGTCGCTTCACAAACAGAAGCAGAAGCAGGTACAGAAAACACTAAAGGTATGACACCTTTACGGGTAGCACAGGCTATTAACACACAGGTTTCGGGTATAGCTGCTGTATCATCAAAGTTCTTTGGGGTAAAAACAACAACAGATTCTGTTGGGCGCACAATTTTACAACAAGAACATACCTTAGTAGGTGGGTCAGAAAACTTAAAGATAAGTGATTATGACACATACTTTTTTGCAACAGGTTCAGTAGGCTTGACACTAAGGGCAAGTGATGGACATTTATTAATTGATTTACCATAAGGGGGTATATGTATGGCAACCGTTGATTTAGGAAAAATAAAGTTTCACTGGCGTGGGGCGTTTAGTAATTCCAATACTTATGAAGCAGATGATGTAGTTTCACACGCTGGTTCTTCTTGGATTTACGTTAACACAACTAGCAAAACAGGAACAAATGCAGGAGCTCCAAGCAATAGTAATACTACACATTGGAACTTGATGGCAGATGGCACACTGCCATTGACAACAGCAGGTGACTTATTAAGCCATGATGGTAACAATGCCATTAGAGTACCTGTAGGTAATGTTGGTTCTGCTGTAAAGGTTACAAGTGCAAACACATTAGGCTTTGGAACTGTTGGTGGATTTGAAGGACAAGACATTTTATCATGTAATATACCCTTATATGCTAACTCTAACAATAGTACCCTTGGTGGTACTGATGGTAAGTACCCCTGGTTAGCTCGATACAATGGTAAGTCTGGTGCAACTGAAGATTGGATACCACAAGATGGAATGATTAATGGTAGATGTGGCCCTGTCAAAAGAGACACAGACTTGATGATTTGTTCAACAACTTCATTACATTGGATTAATAGCAAAAACGAACCTATGACTGCAGGCTATCAACAACCTGGTTTAGGCTCTGGTACTAATACAGTTCAATTTGAAATGAGTCACCATTATGCACAGCTATCAATGGAATTTGGTGGTATGGCTGCGGATGAATACTTTGTTAGACAATGGTTCAATACACATTCTACTGTCTTACTTACTAACAAAGGCAACATATGGGTTGGGGGCGAAAACGGTTCGGGCCAGTTGGGTTTAGGCGATACAGTTGATAGATACCAATTAGTTAGAAACCCTTACTTTGGCCCTGATGCTACAACAAATTCTGTTTCTATGGAAGTTAGTTGTGTTGCAACTAATGATGCTAAAGGTTACCAGGGAATGGGTAACACACATTACTTTTGTATTACACACAATGGAGATGTATATGCATTTGGTTGGGGAGGCAGTGGGTCGCATGGGTTAGGCAACACAAACAATGCTACTACCCCTACAAAAGTTTCTGGCTTATCAAACATTGTGCAAATATCTGCAGGATATAGTGACACTATGTTTGTAGATAGTAATGGGAATGCTTATCACACAGGTTCTAATACTAACGGTATATCATCACTAGGTGCATCAAGAACTTCACCAGCACAAATGACAGCTGTTACAAACTGTGCTCAAATACTTTGTAATTGTACTTACTATTATAATGGTGGTGTTGCAGCTAATGCTTATTACATTGACACATCAGGAAACCTTTATGGCATAGGCTATGGTTCAGCAGGGAGCTTGGGTCAAGGTAACACAAACAACCAAACTGCTTGGGTTCAAATAGGTGGTTCAGAAAATTATGCTGCAATACAGGTAGCAGGAAATGCAACAACTGCAAGTGTAGTGGCTTGGAAGGGTAACCCTTCAGGTGTTGATGGCCCAGGTGATATGTACACGTACACCATTGCATCTAGAACAGGCATGTCATTTAACGTGTTTGGCTACAATGGTCAAGGAGCTTTAATGCAAGGCAACACAACTGCCAATAGTGCAGTGCTTGACCCACAAACAACTACCTTTGGAAGTAATAGACTTAAAACAGTTACATCATCTGCTGATGGTGTGATTCAAACTAACAATGTATTGTTTCCTAGAAATGAAATGATAGCTTGTTTTCCATTTAGAACCAGTGGATATAATGCACCTGGTTGGTGGGGATTAGATAAGCAAGGACGTCTATGGGTATGGGGTTATATGGCAGTACCATATGACTTCCAAGCTAACACAAGTGCAGTAAGTTTTACTAATGCATTTATGTACCCAAGTGGTAACCAACATACATTGACAGGGCAATCATCTTGGTGGTTAGGTTCTGATGATATTAGGTTTGAAGATATATATTCCATAGGTCATTACTACTCAGGTTACTGGACACACTTTGCTAGGTTTAGTGACAATTCATTGTGGGGTATTGGCAACAACTATTATTATCAACACGGAACCAATACCAATACTGGCTTTAGGTTCTGGCATAAGATTAACCCATAAGGAGTAATAATGGCTAATAACATTACAAGAAAATTATATAAGACTACGCTTACGCAAGATAAGATAGTCCATCCAACAACCCTACCTTCGCAACCAGGGCCAAGTAAAGATGAAGGTTATGTCAACCCTGTAACTTGGCACTTTATAGGTAACAAGGTTTATGCAACCTTTTGGGCCGATTACCTATCTGCCTACAATGCAAAGAACAATGATAAGTTTGTTCTTGCAGATGATGCCGCAGTCAAAGCTGTTCAAGATAATTATGCTGCTGTTATTAGGGATGAAAAGAATAATGCAGTCAAAGAAAAGTACAATGAATCTGAACTTGCTGTTCCAACGGATGCAATCAAAACAGACATTGCAGCAATTCAAAAAGAAATAGATGACAAGTGGTCTGAAGTTTGGAATGTCAGCTAATGCCGAAAGCTACTTTGATGGATGATATAAAGACGAGCTTGGCTAGGCTAGAAGAAAAAGTTGAGCACATACAAAAGGTATCTGTTGAAAACCAGCTAGAAATCAAATCATTGCGTACACAAATAGCAATGGGTAAGGGTGGGCTCAAAGTTTTATTATGGCTAGGTGGCATAATAGGAACTGTCTTTGCACTGCTGCAAGGATGGATTAATTTTAAAGGAGGATAGATGGCACATTTATATGATTTAAATCCACATCTTAAACCAAAGAAAATAAAAAAATCCACAGCAAAAGATACTACAGATGATTCACTACCATCTGATGTTGAACCTAAGAATGATAAGCCAAAGAGGGGAAGACCTTCTAAGGTAAAAGCTGGATAATGTTAAGTGTTAGAATATGTAGCAGCAGCAAATGCCGCATTTGGAATTATAAAGAAGGCAATCGAAAATGGTAAGGAACTTCACACTTGTGCCAAACAGATTGCTACGTTTACACATGCTACAGATAATCTTAGGGCAGCTAAAGACAAGAAGAAGAACAGCATCTTTACTAAGTTCACTGGCAAAGAAGACCATGACCTTGAAGAATTTATGGCACTGGAAGAGCTACGTGAAAAAGAAGAAGAACTAAAAAGAATGATGATTTACTTAGGCAGACCAGGGTTACATAGTGATTGGGTTCGCTTTCAAGTAGAGGCACGTAAGCGTAGGCAACAAGCTGAAAAAGATAGAGCACAAAAGATTGCCAAGCTACAAGAAGATTTACTTACATACTTTCTTATATTCCTAGGCATTGGTGTGGGTGTGGCTGTGCTTGTGCTAGGTGTAATGTTTTATCAAAGGTCAAGCTAATGGCAAGTCTACAAAAAAAATTACAAACAGATTCTAAATTTAATGAGCTTGATTTAAATAAGGATGGTGTAGTTTCAGATGTTGAAATGCAAACAGCAGAACTACAACATGACCTTAGAAAACAAAGGGCGCAAAGAAGAATGGCAACTGCATCACTAATAGGTATGGGTGTATTTACTGCTGCTTGTTTCTTTGTAAGTACAGAACGTGTAGAAGCGTTGGCAGGGATTAGCAATCTTTTCTACATTGCAGGCACTGGTATTGTTGGTGCGTACATGGGGAGTGCAGCAATAATGCATGGTAAGAAATGATATTAACTACAAAAATTTTTAGGGGGTAAAATGCTCAGCACTTTAATAGGTCCAGCAACAAAGCTACTTTCAAAGTTCATAGAAGACAAAGACCAAAAGAATAGATTGGCTCATGAGATTGCAACTATGGCAGAAAAACATGGGCAGCAAATAGCATTGCAACAAATAGAAGTATTGAAAGCTGATGCCAAAGGTAACTGGTTTCAGAGTTCATGGCGCCCGTTGATTGGATGGATATGCGGGCTGTCAATGGGAATCAACTATATGGTATCACCTATTATGGCAGGCTTTGGAGTTACTATACCACAAGCTGACATGTCTGTGATGATGCCGTTGATGTTCGGAATGCTAGGCATTTCGGGAATGCGGAGCTATGACAAGTACAAAGGTACTGATAGTAAAAAGATAACTAAATAAGAAAGGGGGCAGCTATGCCAATGGGTCCAGGAACTTATGGTTCAAAGGTAGGTAGACCTAAGAAAAAACTTACCAAGAAAGCAGGGTCAAAAACTTTGCAAAAAAAAATGAAACAAAAATATGGTAAGAAGAAGGCGAGCTACTAATGGCTAAAGGTGTTAAACATTTCACAAAGGATGGAAAAGAACACAAAGGTTCTATGCACAAAATGGCTGACGGAACTTTACACTCAGGCAAAACACAT
>MDTD01138361.1_pt1 | contig 15807 bp, 14 predicted proteins | sample 811221 | NCBI WGS metagenome assembly MDTD01 (sample SAMN05326646, study PRJNA326480) | marine metagenome | isolation source: seawater | place: Pacific Ocean: South West | collected 2011
CGCACCTGTTGCACCTGCAGCACCGGCCGCTCCGGCCCAGCCGAAGCACCAGAGTACCCCTGAAGTCCGAGAGCGCCTCAAGGCCGTCGGTGCGATTGCCCAGGCAATCTCCGCCGAAGTCCAGAAGGTCATTATCGGTAAGTCACACGTCATTGACAACGTGCTGATCAACATCCTGTCCAACGGGAACCTTCTCTTCGAAGATTACCCCGGTCTGGCAAAGACGTTGATGACCAACACGTTCGCCGATGCATTGGGTTGTGACTTCAAGCGTGTTCAATTCACGCCTGACCTGCTCCCCGCTGACATCACCGGTACCAACATCTACGACGCCAAGAAGGGCGAATTTACCTTCAAGCCCGGTCCATTGTTCTGTAATCTCCTCCTCGCTGACGAGATTAACCGTGCACCTCCCAAGACCCAAGCTGCACTGCTTGAGGCCATGCAGGAGAAGCAGGTGACCATCGGTACGGTGACCCACAAGTTGCCCGCTCCGTTCATTGTTATGGCCACCCAAAACCCGGTTGAACAGGAAGGTACCTACCCACTTCCCGAAGCACAACTTGACCGTTTCATGTTCAAGATGTCCGTCGGTTACCCTGACCGTGCAGACGAGGACGAAATCCTCGCCCGCCGTATCAGCCGTGGAAAGGACGCCGTTGATGTCGACGTTATCACCGACCCTGCTCGTGTCATCGCTATGCAGCAAGCCTGTGAAGACGTCTACGTTGACCCAGCCCTGCGCATGTACATGGTCGAAATCGTGTCCCGCACCCGTGAGGACCCTCGAGTTCTCGTCGGCGCTTCGCCTCGTGGTTCCCAGGCTTTGCTGAAGACCTCCCGAGCAGCCGCTGCTCTGCGTGGTCGCGACTTTGTCACCCCTGACGATGTCAAGGCCATCGCCGAACTCGCCATCGCTCATCGTATCATCTTGAAGCCAGAGCACCAAATCAAGGGTCTCGAATCAGGAGAGGTCATCCAGTCCATCCTGCGCGAAGTCCCTGTGCCAACGGTTTGAAGCTGAAACGCAAACACACTGAGGTGAATCAAACATGTGGAGTCGCAAGTCAGCCATGCTTGGCAGCCTAGCTGTTGCCATGTACTTGCTTGGCTTGACGCTCCGAAACACCCAACTCGTCACGATTGCCGTGGTTATCTTCGTGTTCCTCACATGGGCTGCACTCATTGGGAACCATGCGGATGTTGCATCGAGCGGTCGTCGTGCTGAGGAATGGAGTGGTGAGGAGGGCGTTGCCTTGGGCAACGTTGTCGCCATGCGAAAGCTGTCCAGTGCACGCATGTTTGAGGATGGAGAATTGAATGTCACCCTGCGAATGCAGAACACATCATCGCTGCCCAAGATTTTGGAAGTGCGTGACCGTGTTCCTGAAGTCATGCGAATCAAGGAAGGTGCTAACTACATCTTGATGGAACTCGGCCCTCGCCGAGAGACCTTCATCGAGTACACCGTTGAATGCCCACTGCGAGGCTTCTACAGCCTCGGGCCGGTTACCGTCCGTATTCAGGATGCTTTTGGCTTGTTCCACAAGGAAAAGGAATTGCACGTTTACAACGACTTCCTCGTGTTCCCCAAGATGGAGGACCTCAAGGAGACCTTTGTGAAGTCCCGTGTTCCGAAGATCTTCACCGGTGCCGTCAACATTCGACAACCTGGTCCCGGTTCGGAATTCTACTCTCTTCGTGAGTACTTTGAGGGTGATTCCTTCCGTGCCATCAACTGGTCTGCCTACGCACGCTCGGGCAAACTCATGGTCAACGAGCGCGAGCGGGACGCTGTTTCCGACGTCATCATCATCGTGGACTCCCGCGCTGTTGCTGAAACAGGCCCGGTTTCTCGCAACGCTTTGGTGTATTCCACCCGAGCAGCAGCGTCGCTGGCCAAGTACTTCCTTGGCCGCCGTGACTCCGTTGGTGTTATCGTCTACGGTGATGAAGTGGTCAGCGTTGACCGAGACACAGGAAAGAAGCAACTCTACGTCATCTTGACCAAGTTGGCCGGTGCCGTCGCCCGTGGAAACATTCCGTTGCAGGTTGTGGTGAACCGTATTCTGCCCCACATCAACAAGGGCAGCCCCATCATCTTCCTCTCAAACTTGGAAGATGACCCGACCATCGTCAATGCACTGCGAGACTTCCGTGCACGAGATTTCGATGTCACCGTGCTTTCACCATCCTCACTTGAGTTCGAATTTGATGCCAAGCGCATTGACCGAACCGGATACGAGGTCATGAAGACCGAGCGAGACGTCCTCATCGGCGAACTCCGTGGTCTTGGCGTGAACATCATGGATTGGGAGCCAGACATGCTCCTTTCCACCGCTCTTGCAGGAGCACGAGGTTTCTGAGGTGAAGTTATGGCCATCAATCGACCTTCAGCCGACACCTCGCATCTGTACGATGGAAAAACGGTTCGTTCTTCAGCACCGTCTCGCAAGAAGGCCGCTGGCCAAGTTGGCGCCGGGAGTGACATCCCTAAGGACGCCATTCCCACCGTTGAGATTCCATCCTTTATCGAGAGTTTGCTCGGCGGTCCCCTTGTTCCAAAGATGAAATTCCTTCCACCCGATAAGATGGTGCAGAACCTCCAAATCGGTGTGTACGGTGTTTTGGTTGCTCTGGCGTTCTTGACCTACATCATCTCGCCTCCACAAGGGACGATTTGGTACATTCTCACGGGCAGCCTCGGCCTGGCCAACATCATGCAGTTGACCATCATCGCAGCCGCCACCGTCCTCGGATTCATGGGGACCTTCAAGCGTGATGCACGCTTGTCACTGGGCAGTAACCTGTTGTTTATCTTGGCCATTTTGCGATTTGCCTCTTCCACGACTTCCCTTTCCAACAACCTGCTTAATTTGCAAAACAACCCGACCATGCTTTCGGTTTTGGTGGTTGTTTACGCCGTGTTGCTCATCATGTACTTTGAACTCAGCAACGGTGTCATTCGATACTCGATGCTTGACACGAGTATTCGAACCAACGAAGTCTACGTGATGAACCCCAAGAAGATCGTTTCCAAGTATCACCGCTCACTGGTCATCAACCCAGTTCTTGCCACCTTGTTGGCTTGGTTTGTGTTGTCGGCGAACACGATTCTCCCGTGGATTGTTGGCATCTTCTCAGGTGATACGGCGAATCGTATGCGTGAATCCGTGGAGCTGACCTCAGTTTACGGCGTTGCTCTCGGTACGATGTTTGTGTTCATCACCGTCGGCATCTTGTTCGGACTCAATCTCCCAACCCACCTTCAGCGATTCCGAGAAAAGCAAGCAGAGTGATTTACTCGCCGCTTTTTGACACGAGCGCCATCATCTCGTCAAGCATCCGAGAGATATCGGCACGCTTTGACAGCATGTGAATGGACGTGACCGACTGGTAGAGTTGGCTTTCGTTGACATCGTGGTATTGAGTAAGTTTTTCCTGCAGGTAATCGATGTCCCTGCATCCGATGAAAGACAGCATGGCGGCATAGTATTCGTAATCCACCACCGTGCACCGCTGCTTGATGATGTGGACTCCTTTGGAAACCTCATGCTGAGGGAACACAAATCGCCATTGAGCATTGGTGGTTTCAAAGGAACAAATGCGAACGTTCGCCTCGCTCAGTTCCTGGAGCAGGTCGCTCAGTTCCAACGCAGCATCTTGTACATAGCGGACCTCTGCGTTCACGCAGGCGACACGGGGGATGCAAGCGATGCCCTTGATGTTGGGTTCGGTCTCAATGTCAGGGCCAATGACGGTCTTCAGCCCGTTTTCTTTGTAGCGAGACAGGTGGCGGATTTCGATGGGAATACCCATTTCGTAAACGGGTTCCACCGTTGCAGGGTGAAGAATGGTCGCGTCGGCGTTTGAGAATTCAATGGCTTCACCGTAGCCGAGGTAGGGGATTGGAGCGGATTGTATGCCCCAGCGTGGGTTCACTGGATAGATGCCAAGCACGTCCTTCCACAACACGACGCGTTGGGCTTGCAAGAGCGCAGCCAGAGCGGTAGCCGTGTGGTCGCTTCCACCCCGCCCAAGCAGGGCGATGTTCCCATCTGTTCCTTCTCCAAACCAGCCGGTAACGACAGGCACGCCGTGAAACGCGTCTCGGTCGAGTTTCCTTTGAGAACCTGCGAGGTCAACTTGGGTGGCTGATCCCTCGCCGTTGAGTTGCAAGCCGATGTCTTCAGAGCCAAGCGGGTGGGCGTCGATGCCACGAATCGACAAAGCATGAGCGATGACGAGGGCGGATAACCGCTCACCGGACGCCAGAAGCTGATTGTACGCTTGACGATCGTCTCTATCGGTGGCCAAAGCGCTCAGGGACTCCTCAATTCCGTCCAGCACCCGCTGAAAAATTTCGTAGAGCGGTGATTCGATGAGGGCCGGTGAAAAACGCAAATGATGACTGGCAAGGTCGTTGACCAAGCGTCCAGCATAACGTGGTTCTTGTGCGGCACGCATCAAACGATCGGTGGTGCCCCAAAGGGCGGAGACGACGAGAACGACCGGATGGTCCGCTTTGGTGATGATCTCTGCAATGTTTTCCAAGTCCGATGCATCCCGCAGGCAGGAGCCTCCAAATTTGTGGACCACAGGGAGTTCATTCATCGTCAAAACCTCCACGAATCATCAGGTCAGCAACCACCAAGATGGCCATGGCCTCCACCACAGCGACCGCCCGAGGGCCGAGGACAGGGTCGTGCCGGCCTTTGACGACCAACGGTTCTTGCTGGTTGGTTTTCATGTTCAACGTGTGTTGGACACGAGGAATACTGGAGGGGGGCTTGAACGCGACACGCAGGTGGACGGGTGCACCGGTGGACAAGCCTGCAAGAGCCCCGTCTGGGCGCTCGCCCAACAGCACCGGGTCATCAGAGGAGCCACCCCACGGGTTGTTGTGCTCACTTCCACGCATGGTTTGGACACCAAAGCCATGACCGATTTCCACTCCTCTTGCAGCAGGTATGGCCATCATGGCACGTGCGAGCGCCGGTTCAAGTCCGTCAAACCAAGGCTCACCAAGGCCGAGGGGCAAGCCGAGAACCTGAAGGTCAACCCTTGAGCCGATGGAATCCCGGTCTTTGCGGGTGGTTTCGACCAAATCAGCCATTTTCGCTGCGGCTACTGGGTCTCGGCACCGGAGTGCTTTGCACGTTTCGTCAGCCCATCGTTCAGGGCAGGAATCCAGCGGTGCTGATTCGATGTTTCCTATGGCACCGAGATGCGCTTCAACATCAACACTGTGCGAGGAAAGCCACGGGCGCAGAAGGGCGGCGACCGCGACCAAGGGGGCGGTCATGCGAGCACTTGAGGTTCCTCCACCGCGAAGGTCGGCTTCCCCCTTGGTTCGCTTCATCATCACCATGTCTTGGTGGCCGGGTCGGGGATGGTTGGGCAGAAAACTGTAGTCCGAGGAACGAGCATCCTTGTTGGCGATGTGAACTTCAATGGCCTCACCGGTCGTCTTGCCGTTGGCAACGCCCGTTCTCCATTCAACTTGGTCGTCCTCCTTCCGCTTACTGCTGTATGCTCCACCCGTTTTGCGCAGGGCCATCGCGGCTTGGATTTGCGCCTCGTCAACGGTCAGTCCAGCAGGCATCCCTTCAACCAGCGCGCCGACAAAGGGGCCGTGGCTTGAGCCACGGAGTGTTACTCGCAAAGCCTCACCAAGACGCATCTGCATGATTCTACGGAGGAACGAACGGCTGGCCCTTTTAGAAGGTGTTCACTCGAGTTCGTCTTCAATTTCACCAGAGAGGAAGGACGTTTCAATGATCTCAGATTCAGGATACCTGGTGCTGTACCACGATTTTATCCGTTCCACCGTGGGTTTTTGTTGCGCAGGCACCACAATGACGAGTGCTGGACCTGAACCTGAAATGCCGGCTGAACGAGCGCTGTTCATGAACGAATCATTGGCCATCTTTCTTCCCTCAGCGTCACGTAGAGCAGCGACGGTGCCCCGTCCATTCCACGTCAGCGCCACGAGAGGTTTTGCATCTTGCAGCGCCATCAGGGCTTGTTGAAAGGCCGTTACTTGAGAGGCGAAATCCTCCAGGGTTGGTTGGTGTATTCGTGGGCCACGCAGGACCAACAAGACCGTCCAATCGTCGCTAGAGAGCCCCGGCTCGTCCATCAACACGCCTTCGGCAACCGGCGCTTGGACATCAATGAGTTTCCATCCTGGTGTCATGCAAGCCCACGCATCATCGATGGAGCCAGTGAGTGACACACCCGAGGATGTCTGCGCTTGAGCTGCTAGGGCCACCATTTCGTGGGGTTCGAGTTGGGTATCGGTCGCTTGGCAGAGGGCTCGCAGCGCAGCGATGCAGGTCGCTGCTGATGATTTCAGTCCCTGCTTCTTAGGGATTTTCGAGTTGACGCCCCAATGCAAGTCGTCCCGCTCAAAACCGTCCGGGAGGGGATGATTGGCATCCATCCACGCCGAGAGGAGCGCATCAAGAACGCCGTCCTCATCCTTGACGTCGCGTTTGCTGGGGCGGTCAAGAAGGCGAACCGTGATGGGAAGGTCAAGGGCCATGTTGGCACCGTAGCCAAGGGCTGCGGCGTGGAGAAGGCTGCATGCACCGTGTGCGCTACCCTTTCCGAGAACAGCCATAAGCTCACCTTTCTTCGATCTCCCCCTTTACCGGTGAACCGACATGCCGTGCAGCATGACCAACCCACCCCAGAACGATGTCTTCGGGGGCAAGTTCAGTCACGGATACGGCTTTTGGCTCATCGGAAAGCAGGCGAACGGTTTCTGCTTGTTGCATGAACACATGAGAATTATTAGCGTTATGGATTGCACGGCTGGTCTCTTTTCCCGATAGTTTGAGCATGGGACGTTGTTCTATCTTTATCCGACCGAGCACAACAGGGCGAGTGTTTCCTTGGTTGTCAACGGCCAGAAGTTCATCCCCCGCTTTCAATTCTGACATGTATTTCGTTGACCCATCGGCCATCATCACGTAGGAATGCGGCGCTCCAGCGTTCACCCTGAACGGCCGTGTAGGAACAAAAGTGGAGGGAATGGTCTCGCTGTGAATGAGGTACAAGACTTGGGCGCTCGACCCAACCAATAACCCCTCCAATTCATGGAATTGCGAGAGGAAATCAAGGCAAAACCGGTCGCCAAGACCTGCCTCTTCAACCGATTCGAGCACGATTGACACCAGTGAAACGTGGTCGGTCTTGGTTGCTTGAATGTCTTGGGTTTTCGGGGCTTTTTCAAGACGTTGGGCTTTGACGCTGAGCGCTGCTTCCAGTATGGCTGGTTGAGATGAAACGACAAGGGCGTCAACGCCTTCCTCAAGTGCAAAACCTGCGCCTTGTGCTTGAATGGGCGATGAAATCACGGCGGCGATTTTTGTGTGGCTACCGCTTCGGTGGGCGACGAGGTTTTCCAGAGGGATCATCGACCATGTTTCGCAGTTGACCACAATCCAGTCTACCGTGCCGATATGGGCCATGCCGACTTGCTGTGTTTCCCCGTCCTTGATGTGGACGTAAGCACCGATGACGCGGTCGCCTTGGAACAACCGGTCGCCTTCCACACGAAGGTGGTCCGGGTGGATGTCGTCTGCCATGATGCGGTCAACACCTTCGGGCATTGGGATGGACGGCGAACCTTCCACCTGCATCCAGACTTCCATGTCATCAACTCACAGGTTGCAGGCTTCCATGGCCGAGGAGGCCGAGGCCCCGTTGTGAACCATCATGACCAAAGCCTTGGCCATCGCTCCAGGATTGGGGTGTGCGAACACTTGGCGCCCCATGCAAACGCCACTTGCGCCTGCGTTAAGTGCAGATTCCACCATGGTCAGTACGCTTCGTGTATCATCGTTGGATGGGCCACCGGCCATCAGCAGAGGAATTGGGGCACTTTTGGCGACCTCGGTGAATGAAGATTCGTCACCGGTCCAAACGCACTTTGCTGCATCGCAGCCCAGTTCAAAAGCCAATCGAACCGCATGCGCCTGTGATTTGGTCTTGTCACCTTCCTGGTGGTTGAGGTTGGGTCCGCGTGCATAGACCATGCCAAAGGCAGGGAGGTCAGCGTGGAGAGCCTGGCGGTTCAATTCGCCCATGCGCTGAATCATCTCCGGTTCGCGTTCGCTTCCCATGTTGACTTGGCTGGAAACACCGATGCCGCCCCTGGGCAGCGTTTCATCAGCATGGCCGACGAGCACCTTGTTGTTGGACTCGGGGCCTGCGTGGCGGGTGGAGACGGAGTAATGCACGACCATCCCTGTGGAAGTGCCCTCACACAGATGAGCGTACGTGCTCACCACGCCCTTTTGGGCGACGATGGCGTTCACACCAGCATCGATAAGGGATTGGATCAAGTTTTCCAAATCTTCGAGTCCGGGATTGGGATAATCCGATGCCCCGTGGTCGATGGGGATCCACACACCTCGTCCGTTCGGCAGCAGCGTTGCCAGACGCTGGGCTTTGTCCATGCTCTTCCGAGGTTGCCGCCTTCATCAAAGGTTTGTATGCAGAATGAGGCCTCTAGAGTTGGTCGCCAGCCCACTTCAACACCTCGGCTTCTGCAGTTTGAAGGTGTTCTTGATACGTTGAGCGTGCAATACCCAATATGTCTGCAAGTGCTTGGATGGTGATGGATTTCGGTTCGTTGTAGTAGCCGTGCTGGGTGGCCAGACTGTAGCATTCATGCTGCCGTTGGGTCAACACATCAATCAGTGAGTTGCCCTCTTCACGGATGTCCCTGACCCGAATGTCCGCAGGGGGAAGGAAGACCTTGCTCAATTTGACAAAGGAGGAAATGGCTTGGGGTATGCCCCTGAAGGTCAGGGTCAATGTTCCGTTTTCAAATTCGGTTGGGAGCATGATGTAGATGTTTTCTGTAGTGGAAGCCAAACACACCAAGGCATGGGTGTTCCAGATGACGAGCGCACCCCCCTCCCGTTCGTTGACCTCCTGTTCAACGGTGATGTACGGAATCGCTTCAAGGTCCTTCACCGATTTCCCCTCTCTGAAGACGGGGAGGATAATCTGTCGAACCCCTTCGGGTGTGATGAGAAGGTTGCCAATAAACGAAAGGCGTTGAACAACATCACCAAGAAGTGCGAGGTCGGTGTTTGCGAGGGCCTCTCTGTCCCACGATACGGAGACCTCTCTCATGAGTCAGGGCGGTTTCTCCACCTTGTTAGAACTTTGGTGATTATGAACGGGCAAGAATGCCCATCGCATGTTTCAAGAGGTAGTTGGTCATGGATGAAACCATGGAATTGGCCGATTATGTTCTCACCATTGCCCTTGGGGGAGCCTTCCTTCTCGGTTTGATGTTCATCGTCATGCGCCGAGAAGCGCAAGTCAATCTTCAAAGTGGCATGAGTGCAGAGGGCTTGTTGCAACAGCAATCCGGAATGGGCTTTGGCAAGGCGAAGAAGAACCTTGACCGCAAGTTGGCGACCATTCAAGACCTTCTCCGACAGCAAAACCAAGGCGACCGGCAACTCGCAGAGGAGCGGTTTAACCGCCGCCGGCAAGAACAAGCTAGTGCCGAGGAAGAGGCTCGCCGTCAGCGTGAATTGTTGGAAGAGCAGCGCCAGTCTGAACTTGAAGAGGCTCGCCTCCGCGAGGAGGAAGAAGCTGCTCGAAGAGCCGCTGAACGTGATGAGGAAGAGGCTCGCCTTGCGGAGGAGCAAGAAGCAGCCCGTCAATCCGATTTGGCAGCCGCTGAGGAAGAACGCCTCTCCGAAATAGAAGCTGCTCGGCAGCAAGAAATGCTGGAATCCAGAGAAGCGGCCCAACGCGCCATGTCCGAACTTCGCGCTCGGTTGGAGCGTGAAGGGGCCCAATCTTCGGACGTGCAGATTTCGCTGATGTGGAACAACTACAACGATTTGGACCTCCATGTCGTCAGTCCATCCGGTGAACGCATCCACGGTGGCAACAAGAAATCCGCTTGCGGCGGTGAACTTGACGTTGACGCGAACGTGCGAGCAGAGACTCGCAAACCGGTCGAAAACGTGTTTTGGGAAGAAGGAAAGGCACCCGCAGGGCGATATCAAGTGTACGTTCACTACTACAAGAAGCACAAAAAGCGACGCAGCAAGGACCCCACCAAGTTCCAGGTCATCATCAACGAAGGTGGCGACCCACGAGAATACAACGGTGAACTCTCGATGGGCGACCCCATCATGCTGGTTGCAGAATTCAACCTTCCATCTCCCGAAGAGCGAGCCGCTCGTCGAGCAGCCTTGGAGGAGGAACTCCGCGCTGCCGGCATGGATGTTCCGGAGGCCGCAGCGGCCATTTCGGAAGTTGAGGAAACCCGTCAAGCGGAGATGGAGGCTGCTGAAGCAGAGCGCCTCGCTGAGATTGAAGCGGCCCGAGAGCAAGAGGTGCTTGAGGCTCAAGCGGCAGCTCAACGCGCCATGTCCGAACTTCAAGCACGTTTGGAGCGAGAAGGCGCCCAGTCGTCAGATGTGCAGATCTCTTTGATGTGGAACAACTACAACGACCTGGATTTGCACGTCGTGTGTCCATCCGGAGAACGCATCCACGGGGGCAACAAGAAATCCGCTTGCGGCGGGGACCTCGACGTTGACGCCAACGTGCGAGCCGAGACTCGCAAGCCGGTCGAAAACGTGTTCTGGGAAGAAGGAAAAGCCCCCGCAGGAAACTATCAGGTCTATGTTCACCACTACAAAAAGCATCAGAAGCGCAAGAGCAAGGACCCTACCAAGTTCCAAGTCATCGTCACTCCCGGCGGTGAGCCTTTGGAGTACAGTGGTGAACTCTCAAGTGGAGACCCCATCATGCTGGTCGCCGAATTCAACCTACCCTCTCCTGAAGAGCGCGAGGCACGAAAGCTTGAGCTTGAGGCTGAAATTGAAGCAGCATCGAGAGCGTTTAGCGACCAAAGCACCGAAGAAAAGGTTGAGGCCTCTGCAGACGCCGATTCGTTGCTGGAGACGTTGGAGGACGAGGTTGAGCCCGACATGAACGTTGGTGATGATGTCGAAGGTCAGGAAGATGCGGTTGAACTTCCTAGTGCACCAGACCTCGATGCCTTGACCGATGACTGAGTTCACGAAATAATCTCATCAAGGCGGTCCGCTTCCAACGCCTTGCGGATGGACCGAGCGATTCGTCGACCGGTGGACATGAACGGTTCGTTGATGTCAGAGTACGGTGAGCCTCCGATAAACGGGTTTGAACCTGCGACGATTCGTGCGCTGATTTCAAAGACCTTGAACTCCAATTTGTCCGTGACGATGGTCTCCAAGCAAAATGGACCCAGCATGCCACGAGAGCCGTCTTCAAGGTTGTAGGAAGCGGCGACGGTGCCTTCGGCCATTTCAAAAGCACGGGGAAGGAGGGATTCTCGAATCACCACCGGTTGGTTTCCGGTCACAACAAAAGAGGGTTCAAGCGCCATTTCACGAAGGTCTCGGAGCGAACCGAGTTTGTAGAATTCATCGACATTGCTCTCGTCTCTTCGGTCCATGGAAAGGAGTTCCAATCGACCCAGGTTCTTGCCAGCATGAGCGCCTCGCCCTTGGACTTGGAAGCCGTCCTCGGCAGTGGGGTCAAAGAAGAAGTGGAGGTAGTAGCGGCAGCCCAAAACGTATTCTTGGATGGTGAATTCTTCCTCAATGTCGACGTTGCGTCGGAAATCACGGTAATCTCTTGCGATAAAGTAGCCACGACCACCTTTGGCTCCTGCATACTTCACGATCACAGGGCCGTCGATGTTGTGCGGGTCTTCAACCACCTTGGGCATGGTGCATCCACCGTCCTCAAGCCATTGGCGTTGCAGGGCCCGACTGCTTTCCCAGTGCAGAATGTTTCTGTTGCCAAAGGTGGGAACTTCGAGATTCCTGAAATTATTGGCGCCCAAATACTCGACCAGGGAACCATGGGGGACGATGATGACGTTCTTTTCCCGGAACCACTCTGCATAATCCAACATCTCACGGTAATCGTCCAGCATCAACCACTCGTCGGGGTCTGCACCGGGGAAGGCCTTGTAGAACCGTCGTCGGTTCTCGCCCACGGCGATGCCCAGCGTTCGGAAGCCTTCTTGACGAGCCCCGTGAAGGATTTGGAGCGAGGAGTGTGAGGCTACAACGCCTACGGTGATGGCGTCTTTGTCGTAGCCCTGAAGCCATTCCTGCACCGTGGAGAGAGGTACGCCCATATGGAGGGGTTTCGTAATCGCTCTATGAGTATTATGTCAGGGAAGAATGTAGAAACCCACTCATGGGCACACTCGATACTCGCCGGCTTAGATGGAACCAAACGGGTTAATCCCAATGAAGTGAAGGTTTCATGGAGTTGTTGCGTTTGGTACGTGCATGGCCACCGATGGACCCGCCTCACGAATCACCTACGGGGGCTATCTTCGCTTGGAGGAACTCCTCGCACTTCAAGATGGACCAGAAGGGTACACGCCTCCTCCCTCAAACGACGAATTGCATTTCATCATCGTCCACCAAACGTTTGAATTGTGGTTCAAATTGATTTTGCGTGAACTCAAAGAAGCACGCCAACTGATGAACCAAGAACGCATTGAGGAAGCCACCATCCCCCAAGTTGTCCATCACTTGGAGCGTGTCAGTGAAATTTTCCGATTGCTCGCAGACCAGTGGAAGGTGATGGAAACGCTCTCACCACAAGACTTCTTGGCATTCAGGGACCGTTTGGGAACCTCCTCTGGTTTTGAGTCATGGCAAATGCGTGAGCTCGAAGTTTTGCTGGGCTTGGAAAACGAGCAGCGAGTCGGCGGCATGGACCCGTTGAACCACATGAAGCAACTTGCCCAGCAGGGGAAGGTTCCCGCACAAGCACTGGCTGATTTTGAGGCCACCGTGGCCGAACCCTCTCTCAACGATGTTCTCAACGCATGGTTGGCGAGAACGCCCATTCACGGGTCTTCACCCGGTTCCGAAGGCGACGCATCGGTGGTGCGGTCCTACGTTGATGACCATCTCAACGCCATGCGAGCGCATGGCGAGCAAGTGATTCAACACATGGTGGCTATTGGGCACGGTGAGGAAAGCACCATCCGTCCCCGTATTGAAGCCGGCGTCATGGGTGCAGAACAGTTCCTTCTCAAGGAGGGCGAGCCAGTTCGTAGCCGAGCAGGGCTGCTGTTTATAGAATCGTACCGGGAACTTCCTCTGCTCTCATGGCCTCGGAGATTGGTTGACAGTTTTGTTGAATTGGAACAGGCCATGTTGCTCTTCAGAACCCATCATGCTCGGATGGTTGAGCGAATGATCGGTCGTCGAATGGGCACTGGCGGCTCAAGCGGTGTTGATTATCTGGACGCCACCACGAAATACCGTGTCTTCGTGGATTTGTGGGCGGTGCGCACCTTGTTGGTCAAACGAGATGCGCTGCCGACATTGAACGATGCCGAATTTTACGGCTTCAGCACGAACTTGACTCACTCGTGAGGGTCAATGTCGATGGGAATCAGGTGGTTCTCGTACTCGTAGAGAGCGATCTTCAACGGGTCAAGAACAAAACGGATGCTGGCCTCTTCAAGGCCGTAGAGTGAAACGAGTTCTTCCTTGAATTGGTCTCGGAGGACTTCTTCGGTGGCGTAAAGTGGGGCGCCCATTCCGATTTGGAGTGCACGAGCACCAATGATTCGAGCGCGTTCAAAGCGGGTGTGTTGGCGTGCGGGCTTGACCATGGACAATCAACTGCGAGAGATTCGCATACCGCCGACATGGCAACTCTTTTTGAACCTAACTCACTCTTCTTCGTCGTTCATTGAGACCTTCTGTTCCCTGCTGCCCGTCATGAGTTCACGATGGATAACAAAAGCCGGTGCCAAGGATAACACCAACACCATGCCGACGACCAGAGCGAAATCCCGGTCAAACATCGTGCTGATGGGCGTGGTTGCAACCTCTTGCCCGTCGCTGACATCCACGAGGCCTGTGGGGGCCAACGAGGCCACGGTCAAGTTTCGTCGACCGGGTTGTTCCAGGAGGACCACAAACGAGGAGTTCTCGCGGATTTGCTCCTCGTTCAATGCCAGTGAACCTTCGGTGGCGTTGACGGCCATATGCTTGTAAGCCACGGCAGGGTGAATCTTTCCAGATGTTTGGTGGGCGGTGGGTGCGAGCATCCACACTGAAACGATGCCAGTGTTGGTGTCGTTCCAAACCAAGGTGCTGTTTTCCACACGAAGGGATTCCAACCCCGACCATGTCGGTGTTTCATTTTCCATCACATTGGACAGGTCCAGCGCTTGGCGACTTCCGGTAAGGAGGTGTTTCCCGTCGACCACGATGGAGGGGTAGAAGAGGAGTCTGAAATCCTGGTCGTACTTGATTTTTGAATCGGGCAGGTACGTCGCGTCTTGAGGTGAAGAGTGGTGCTGAAGAACCACCGCTTCATCACCGTTCACATTGCTTAATTGTTCACCCACTTGCACGCATGGCTCGCACCAATCGGCGCTGAAGTACTCGATGAGGTGAGGGGGTTGCGTTGGTTCGCACGAGACGTTTTCTAAACATTCCAGCGAGAACACACGAACATCGAGCAATGCCCCCTCCTCGGTGCTCGTATTCGCTTGGACCCCAGTCGCAACGCCTGTGTTGAGGACCAAAACAACCAGCACGAGAGCCGGCCATGATGGGGAAGCCATGCACGGGGGTGGAGGCATTTGTTCAAAAGGGGTCTGCTCTCACCCCGAATCATGGAACCCCCGTGGTGGCGCCGTCCATCCACCCTTCCGTTGATGCTGGCCGTGCTGGCTTTGCTCATCGTCATCGTCGGTGGTTCGATTCGAATCAACGACGCTGGTGAATCCTGCCCAGAATGGCCAACATGCTTTGGAACCTGGCATTTTGCGGTTTCTGAAGCCGAGCAAGCAGCCTACTGGGAGGCCAACCCCGACCAAATCGACTCTCGTGGGGAGGACCACCGCTACACGGTGTTCCAAATCTTTGTTGAGTGGTTCCACCGCATGCTGGTTGGCGTCATCGCCATCCCAATCGTGCTCAATGTCTTGGTAGCGCGCAAACAGCGGGAACACTACGGGACGCCCGTGGAACGGGCAGCCCAATTTTCTGCCATCCTCCTCATCGTTCAAGCAACAGCAGGCTACATCACGGTTCGGTACGATAACGCGGATTGGACGGTCGCTCTGCACCTTTCCCTTGCGTGCATCTTCACGGCCGGCTTGCTCTGGCAATACATGTCAATGAAGATCACCGAAGGGGCGTCGTGGACTTTTCTTCAAGCCCCACCGTCCTTTGTTGACCTCCATTCAAAACGTATTCACTCCATGACCGCAGCCGTCGGTTTACTCTTGGTGCTCGGTGCGTGGGTCTCTTCCTCAGCAGGAGGGCAGTACAACCAAAGTTGCTCGGTCGGCTTCCCCAACGGTTGGCCAAAGTGCCAGGGCTCCATTCTTCCTTCGCTGGACGGACCGGGCGTCTTCATTCAGATGATTCACCGATTTGGAGCCCTCTTGGTGGGCCTTGTGTTGGTGCTCGGTGTGAGCAACCTGCGCATGTCGGCCGAGCAAACGCCAGGCAGTGCTGAGCTTGTCCGTTTTGCCGAAATCACCACCGGCGTTTGGCTTCTCAACGTAATGGTGGGCGGTTCCTACATCGTGTTTGCAAAGGTTGGAGATTTCCCCGAATGGCTTTCCCTCCTCCATTTGGTGGTGGGTGTAGCGGCGTTTCTTTCCGCCGTCGTGCTGATGTTTGCCATGCGTTTTAGTCGAGCGCAACCCAAGGTGGCCCAAGGTTCCGGTGAGGCCGAATGAGCGCCCTATCCGACGCTTCTGCCTCCCAGCAC
>MDTD01149020.1_pt1 | contig 15807 bp, 12 predicted proteins | sample 811221 | NCBI WGS metagenome assembly MDTD01 (sample SAMN05326646, study PRJNA326480) | marine metagenome | isolation source: seawater | place: Pacific Ocean: South West | collected 2011
TATCCTCAAAAAGTCCATGTTGTCAAGCATGGCATTAGGATATCTTAAAGGAACTGAACTAGTACTGTTAGTCCTCTCTGCACCTCTATTCTCCGGCGGAGTTTCTCTAGAAGTTGTTTCCCTTCTTCTTGCTCTTGCCGCAGCACGTCTCCTTTCTATTTCTTCTTGTCTTCTCATTCTGTCTTTGAAGGGGACAATTTTAGTTATTTAGTACGATAGTATGCAGTTGGGAGTTCCATAGCGTCAGCAAGTTCACTTGGATAGATTTCGTAGAGACCACCAACCATTTCTTGCCAAGTATATTGTCTCATTTCACGCCAGTGGAAACTAAAAGCCTTGAAACCCCATTGAAAGACTTCCTCCATACGAACTAGAGGATGTTGATCATAACGTAGTGCAGGAGTCTTAGCAAAGTAGATAAAAGTATAGATGCCACCTATAGTAGGTGATGCACCCTCTTCAAGAACTTCAAGCAAGTCTTGCATTACATCATCAGGATGAATGCGCTCACCTACATTTAAGTTGTCTACGACTTGCCTAACTCTGTTCATTTGATGCCGAGTTCTTTCTCAGTGAATACTTTGAAAATGTAACTCCTATCTTTACACCACTCTGATGCTGCTTCCCATTTTGCTTGGTTCTTAGCATACTCATACGCCTCACGAAGATAACCAGAGGTTTGACGTTTTGGTTTTTTAGGTGGTGCTGTTTGTTTCTTTGGTTTGATCTCAATAATATATTTTTTCGTGTATCCTGTTGACTCTCTTACTTTGATGTAGAAGTCTGGGAAGTAACGATGAACTTTACCATCAACTGGTGAACGATATGGGATAATGATCTCTTCACTTCCCCACTCAAGAATGTTTTCGTTTAAATCACAGTAAACCATAAACTTACGCTCCCAGAGAGAACGGTATATAATGTTTGATGGGTTACCTTTATACTTCCTAGGATGTGACGGTTGATATTTTCCCTTATATGCCATCTAAATAATAATAACGAAACCATATTAGGTATTTAGAGTGGTAAGACCCAGAAGGATATCCGACTTTAAACCGAGACTCACAAATCTAGCACAAACCTCACACTATCAAGTACAGTTTGGTGGTCTGCCAACTCTGCTTAGAAAGCACTTGAATGTGAGAGGTATAGACTATAGGTTTCTGACTGAAACTTCTGGATTACTGTGCAATAAAGCATCTCTTCCTGGTAGCAGACTTGGAACTCGGGCAGTAGTTGGTAACTTCATGGGAGTTAGTGAAAACATGGCACACTCAAGAATATTCAGTCCTCTTCAGTTAGAGTTTTATGTTGATAATGAATATAAAACTATGAAGTTTCTTGAGCACTGGATAGAGTTTATTGCAAATGGTTCTGGTGAAACTCAGTCACAAGCAGGATATTATCATAGAATGGAATATCCAAATGATTACAAAACCTATCAGACTAAAATAACAAAATTTGATAGAGACTATCAATATGAGTTAGAATATACTTTCTATGGTTTATTCCCTTATGATTTGGTAAGCACTCAAGTTGCATATCAGTCCTCTGATATATTGAAAGCAACGTGTTCATTTTATTATGATAGATATGTGTGTGGTAAGTTTGATAGTTACTCCGTGCATAGAGGAACTTCAAATAATAAAGAGGGAACTGCAACGGAAACCGCTAATGGTCTTCCTGGTAGACTTGAGGACAACACTACACCGCTTGGAGCAGCAGTTGAATCAGCAATAGGTCCATATCAGAGTAGAGAAGATCTTCTTGGTTCTATTATAAGTGAGGGACGTGCCCTCTAAATAAAAACATGACTTGACAGTATTATGCCTTTACCAAAAATTGCTACTCCAACTTATGAGTTGGAATTGCCTTCTAATAAAAAGAAAATTAGATACAGACCATTTCTTGTAAAAGAAGAAAAAGTTCTCATCATCGCTATGGAAAGTGAAGATGAGAAGCAGATTGCTAATGCAGTCAAAGATGTTATCAAAAGTTGTGTCTTGTCCAGAGGGTTCAAGATAGAAGAACTTTCAACTTTTGATATTGAATTTCTTTTCCTTAATATCAGAGGTAAGTCTGTTGGTGAGGAAGTTGAGGTGATGGTCACTTGTCCTGATGATGGTGAGACTCAAGTTCCTGCTGTCATCAACCTTGATGATATTAAGGTCATTAAAGGAAGAGGACACAAGAGAGATATCAAACTTGATGATGAACTTGTCTTAAGGATGAAGTACCCTTCCATTGATGAGTTTGTTAAAAGTAACTTCTCCGAAGATGCTATGACAGTTGATGATACCTTTGAACTTATCTCTACTTGTATTGATCAGGTCTTCAATGAGGAGGAGTCTTGGTCATCATCAGACTGCACTAAAAAGGAGTTGAAAGAGTTCTTGGAGCAGTTAAGTTCAAAACAGTTTGGAGAGATTGAAAAGTTTTTCCAAACGATGCCAAAGTTATCACATACTATCAAAGTTGTGAACCCTAAGACTGGCAAAGAAAACAAAATTGTACTGGAGGGTTTAACTGCTTTTTTCGGGTAGGTATGGCTCATGAAGATCTTGAGTCATACTTTAGGGTTAATTTTGCCTTGATGCAGCATCATAAATACTCATTAACAGAGCTTGAAAATATGATTCCTTGGGAGCGTGAAGTGTATCTCACTTTCCTCCATCAATATATTGAGGAAGAGAATCTGAAAGCAAAACAAGCGGAAATGAATGGCTAACGCACCTATTATTAACAGACCTAGATTTAGAATATCTAGATATTCTTTCTTAACCCCACCATCACAGCAGAATGCTGCTATGGGGCAAGGTATTGATTTGAATGCTAATGCCATTAGACAGAACACCGCTGCCATTCAAACTATCAATGGATCATTAGCAAACATTGGTGGTCAGATAGCATTATTAAATAAAACTCTTGTAGATATTTCAACTCAGGTAAGAGGTTCTGCTTTACTTGATCAAATAAGAGAACAAGAAAAACAGAAGAGAGAAAGAATATTAGCAGAGCAAGCAGTAAGAGATAATAAAGAAAGTGGTATTGAGAGAAAAGTTCAGAGTGCTCTCGCTAAACCATTACAAAAAATAGGTCAAAAGGCACAGGGTGTCTTGGGAAGACTTGGAAGGTTCTTTACTATTCTATTAGCAGGATTCTTAGGTGGTCAAACACTTAAATTTATTGGTGGTTTGATAACAGGTAATGAAAATGCCTTAAAAGAAGTAAGAGATACATTACTTAGGAACCTGAAGTTTATCATACCAATATTCTTAACACTAACAGGAACTCTTGGTATTATAACGCGAAGTCTTGTAAGACTTGGATTCAGAATAGCAGGTAGTGCATTCAGAAACTTGCTGATGAGACCTATTTCTTACTTGTTAAGAATGTCGAGTCTTGCAGCAGGCAGTCTTTTGAACAGTGCAAGAAATAGATTACCTGGACCTGCGGGCAACAATAGACCGCCTGGTCCCGCACCAAGTAACCAAGGAAGAACTCAAGGTAATACAGGTAGACAACGTACTGGTGCTGGCAGTTTCTTCGGATATAATTTGGGTGCGTTTGCTTCGGATAATTTCTCAATATACAAACCTCAAACTGAAATGGGTCAAGCGGGACAGTTCATTGGAGGTGCGTTGCCTATAGTTTTGCCTATAGTTGCTTCCTTCATTCCAGGATTGAGGTTGGCAAATTTAGGTCTTCGTGACACTGCTGCCATAACTTATGGATTGATGCAAGGTGGTGGTCTTGTTGGTGACTTGATACAAACTGAGGGTAATTTAGCATCTACCACACAACTCCGACTTCAAGAACAACAAGACAATGTAAATATCAATCTTATTCCAGCAAATACCGGAGGGTCTCAAGAAATAGGTGCAGTAGATGGAGTCGCAAACGATATCCCACTTTTTAATACAACAAATAGTGATAACTTCTATTTGATGTACTCTATGATTCAGTATAATATCCAACCTAACTAATGTCTATTCTAAGAGGTGTTACTAAAAACTTAACTTCTTTGAGGGAATCTGTCGCAAGTTCAGTTTCTACTGCTGAAGGTATCATCAAGTCTGTGAAAAAAGATAATGCTGCAAAGAGAAAGAACACTGCGAATGATGCTAAACTGTTCAGACAAAGACGTAATAATATTCTTAGACAAGAAAGAGAAGATCAGTTAGAAGCATCAACTGTGACAGGTTCTTTAAAAAGGACTGGTAAAGTAATTCAAAAGAGTAATAAGAGTTTCCTTGGAAGGATAATGGACTTCGTGGGGACTTTGCTTATTGGATGGGCAGTTACAACTCTTCCAAGAATTATAGGGAGTGCTGAAGATGTAATGAAGAGAGGTCAACTCTTCGTTCGTAATATGGAGGAGTTTGTCAAAGGTATTGGTGATATAATAACAGCGACAACTGTTGGTATTTTGGAAGTTGTTGGTGCAGCAGCAAACTTTGATTTCAAGCAGATGGGTGATTCTATTCAAACTGCTGCTCAAAGAGTTCAACTTGGATTCACACGAATGCAGTTGAGTGTTGACCGTGCATTCCAAATTCTTTCAAGACCAATGTCAGAACTCTTAGGAGTTACTGAAAAAGATTTTGAACTACCAGAAGAGGCAGAGGAAGAAGAAATACAAGCAAGACAAGCAAGACAGTTTACTTCCCAATCAATATCTCAACAAACTGAACCTCAAGGAGAACAGAGAGAAGTAAACACAGGTTCTGTTGATACGGGATATAAAGACTTTAAAGGTAGACCTATTAAGTTGTCTCCTCAGGCTGCCAAAGCATTCATAAAAATGGTTAAGGATGCTGAAGCAGAAGGTATTCCTAATCTTGGTTCTTATATTACAAGTCATTTTAGGTCAGAAGAAAAGAATGAAAACGTAGGAGGTGTTAGAGGTTCAAAGCACTTGACAGGTAATGCTATTGATATCAATATGCTCAACACTGGTCCTGGTGATGAATGGATACAAAAAAATGGTGCTAAGTATGGTTTCATATACAATGGATATAAACCAGATTCTACTCACTTTGACTTTGATCCAACTAAAGTAACAGTTCCCTTAGAACCTCCTAAGACAAAAACACCACCACCAGAACCATTAACAAAAGTAGCACCAGCAGAACCAGAACCACAAGGTGGATTTGACGTTTTAGATTTTATCAAGAAAAATAACCCATATAACTTAGGATTACCTCAAAAACAATCAAAGACAATTAATGTCCCTTATCCAGTTGTTGCGAGCGCACCACCAGTTCAAAAAACTGCACCTAGAAGTATGATGCCTTCCGCTGGTAGGTTAAATAGTACATTAAATGATGTTCAACTTAACTCACCAGCATTAACGTAATGGCGGCGATAGATCCTTCTTTATATGAAAGTATAATTATTGAAGCAGCAGATGGTTCTCAGTCTGTTGATGTAAAACTTGGTGTGACAAATTTTCTATATTATGAGGATTTGTTTTCACCAACCATAACTGCTGTGATGGAAATCGTCAACACTGGTGGAACTATTGAAGGTGAAGGTGGTAAGTTTATGTCCATTTATAGTGGACTTCCATTAAGAGGTGGTGAGAGAGTTTTTATCAAAATAAACGGAAATAATGAAACTAACCCTGGGTTAGATTTTTCAACACCAGATACAGCTCTTTATGTTTCAAGCATTAAGGCAGTTATTAGAGACTCTAGAAAAGAAATATTCACAATAGCATTGACTACTAGAGAGTCTATCACTAATGAGACATCAAGAATACATCAAAAGTATAAAAAGCAACCACCGGAAGATATTGTAGAAAATATTCTTAGAACATACTTGAATAGTAAAAAACCACTAATAGTCTCACCATTCAAACGACCATCAAAACTTAACTATGGTTTTATAGGCAATTTCAAAAAACCATTTACAACATTAGTGTGGTTAGCGTCAAAAGGAAAACCTCCTTCACCTGATGGTGGTGGTCTTGCCGGATTTTTCTTTTATGAAACAGCAAGAGGATATCACTTCAAGCCTATTGATGAATTAATTAATGAAGGTATACAGAGAGTAAAAGATAACAAAAATGCATATGATTATGAGTCTATGGAGGTTCAAACTTATGGGGAGAACACTGACAGGAATATATTGAACTATTCTGTAAGTAAAAATAATGATCTCTTAAGAAAAATGAGATATGGAATGTATTCATCATTTCATGTAGAATTCGATCCTGCAACCATGAGTTTCACTCCTCTAAGTCAGGGATCTTTTAGTATGGTAAATCAAATATTAAAGTATGGAAAAATAAGAACACTAGGAACAACACCAGAACCACCAAATATTGTTAATGATGAGGGTTTAAATATCTCTGAAATGCCAAGTCGTATTTTCTCTTCAGTAAAAGATAGTGGCGTAATTGAATCGGGTGGTATCAGTCCAGAGGTCAATGCAATACCTAGTGAGTTTCAGAGAGAGTCATTACTAAGATACAACCTACTTTTCAATCAAGTTGTTAACATGACAGTCCCTTCAAATACTAATTTGGCAGTGGGTGACTGTTTGAATATTCATTTGGTAAATACCTCTGAAGGTGCTGATTATGACCGTGAACAAAGTGGTCTATATATGATAAAAGAGTTGTGCCATTCATTTGACGCTACGAGATCGTTAACAACCTTGAAACTTGTAAGGGATACCTACGGTTCATACAGTACAGACTGATGGAAGAGAATAATTTTTTTAAGAGTAATTTTGTAGGAAGAGACGGATTCGTTTGGTGGATCGGTCAGATTGCTGATGAAAAGTCCTACGAGAAACAGGTAACTGGTGGTGGATTTGGTTACAGATATAAAGTTAGGATAATGGGTTATCACCCATATAATACCTCTTTGTTATCTGATGATGATCTACCATTCGCACATGTCATGCTTCCACCTGGTTCAGGAACCGGAAGTGGTCAATGGGCAGAGTCAATCCATTTCAACCAGGGAGATGTTGTAATAGGTTTCTTCCTTGATGGTGATGATGGGCAGGTTCCTATCATCATGGGAATGTTTGGTAACTCTAAGTTTAGATCTGAAGATAGTGATATACCAAGTCCGTTTAAGGTTTTTAGTGGATATAGTAAAACTGTAAAACCTTCAAGGTATACTATCAAGAATGAAGTAAATGATAGCTCTGATGAGTCTCAACCATCTCCAGAAAGTAGACCAAGAGAAGAGACAGAACAGAACGGAACTAAACCACTTATACCAGACCAAGGTAAAGTAAGCACTGTACCTTGTAAAGAAAGTTCCATAGCAAACTCTGTTAATGAAATATCAGCATCCATTGAAAACTTTGTAAAAGACATAAGAACATTCAAAGCACAGTTTGATGAGGGCACTGAATACTATAGAGATCTTGTCAAAGAAGAAATTGCTGGTGTAACAGAACACATTAGAAACTGGTCTGGTGGTATTGTAGGACCAACTGTAGCAGGAACATATGAAGGTCTTGTCCCTATTCTTCAGGGTGGACTTGATATGTTATACAAAACAGTTTATGGTATTGTTCTTGCTGCTACAGGAAGCACCCAAGCTGCCCACAGAGCAGGTGTTAAGGCACAAGAGGCTATGGTTGGACCAGTAAAGGCAGTTCAAGATCTTTACAAGTGTATTGTTGGTCAGGTCTTGAATGGAGTTGCAGACATGGTTGAGGGTATGCTCAACTCTATAGTTGATAATGTTGCCAACTTTGCTGACTGTATGGTCGATCAATTTGTTGGTGGTATTCTAAACGGCGTCATTGATAGAATTTCTGGAATGATGACTGGAGTTTTGGGTGGTGTGTCCAAGATATTAACATTCTTCTCTAACTTCAGTGTTGATAATATGATTAGAAATAGTTTAGACCTCTTGTCTGGACTGGTTGGTTTTGCTTCTTGTAATAAGAGAAAGGTTGTTAACAGAGGAACTTGTAAGTATATTAATGGTATTGGTGAAGTAAGTGGTAATGATGTTGATATGGGTAGAATTCTTGGCAATGCCAATGTAGCAAACGCTGCTAAGGTTGCTGCTAAAGCAACAGGATTCCCACTAGATGGTGTTCAAGACGTTGTTGGTGCTCTTGATATGTTTGATCCAAATATGAAAGTCCCTGGTTTCAAGAGTGCTCTTGGATCTTGTTATAGTGGTTTGCCCACTATTTGTGGAGGACCTAAGATTAACATATTTGGTGGGAGAGGTTCAGGGGCAAATGCACTGGCACTTATGGGTAACTTTGTTGGTGAAGGTTCGTCAAGAACTGGTAGTGTTATAAGTATCAAGGTTGCTGATGGTGGTAGTGGTTATTTGTATCCACCATTTGTTGAAGTTACTGATAACTGTAATAAAGGATATGGTGCTCATGCACAAGCAATACTCAAAGATGGAAAAGTGGATTCAATTTACATTGTCACTGAGGGTGAAGGATATCCAGTAGAGGATGACTCACCATTAGTAATTGACAAAGTTATTATTGTTAACCCTGGAACGGGATATGGTGACAATACTTTTGTCACAGATCAGTTTGATAATGAATATGATGTTGAAGTGTTTAACGGCAGCATAGTTCGTGTTACCCCGATAAATAATATTGATATTACAGAGATTCCTATTTTTGAAATTATAGGAACTGGTGATGGTGCACAACTCTCTGCAGTTCTTACTGATGAGAGACCACCACAAGGAGAAATAAAGCAAGTTATCGATTGTGTTAGCTGATGGCAAAGACAAATTCAAGATGGAAAAAGTCATGTGGTTCTCGCTTCTTTCAGGAATCAGGTAACTCTGCAATTGGTGATGGTGGTGGTAATGCTTCTACACCAATCTGTAGTGTAACTGAACAGGGTCAGTCCTTTGTATTAAATCACAATGAGTCTGGAAAAGTTCAGATAAACAGCAGTCATAGTATTGAAATGAGTGCTGGCATTGCTCATGGTCATGAAGGTGTAGATATAAAAATTGAGTCACAAAAAGGAGACCTTCAACTTTTTGCTGCTAATGGAAAAGTTTGGATAAAGGGTGATGATATTAATATCACATCTGGTGGTGACTTAACGATGCACGCAGCAAATGATATGAAAATTACCGCAGATAATAGAATGGAGATATACTCTCCTATCCTAGACATTGACGGTCATAATGGAACTGGTGTTCCATTTGAAGTAAAATGGATGGCAAGAGTATTTGAAAAGTCGTTTGTTGGAACAGATAAAGTCAGAGCAGCAACAACTGTTGTTAAGTCAGTAGCAAAGTTTTCATTAGGAATCTAATATGCCGAGACAAGAACCAGATCCTAATGTAGAACCAGTTATTACAGGTCAGGAGTCCTGGTTCAATAGTGATGCAAGATTTTATGAGGATGTATACATCTATGGAGATCTTTATCTAGAAGACCTAGATGTTGATGGTCAGACTGAGTTAAACAACCTGAATGTAACAGGTGTATCGACACTCAGGAATCTTATTTCAACAGGCATCGCTACCTTTAGAGGTGATGTTTTTATTGATAAACCACTTGATAACCTTCAGGTTGGTATTCTCACAACAACAGATAGATTTTATGTTGGTGCTGCCAGAAACATTTCGATGTTTGGTGAAGGTCCTAGGCAGGGTCGCGTTGGTATCGGCACCACACAACCCGATAGGTTAATTGATGTTGCTGGTGATATTAAGATTGACCAGAACATCTATGACTCTGATAATAGCCCAGGTCAAGATGGATTTTTCTTATCAAGAGATATCAATGGTATCCGCTGGGTTCAAGCTACTCCAGACGCTCTGTCTGATGGTTTCTTTGTAAAGAATGAAGGTGTTAGTGTTGGTGTAGGTTCATTCACCATAATGAACTTCATCGGCACACGCTCTGGTGGAGATGTTGTTAATACTACCATAAACCCAAATAATCCTTTACAGGTTGATGTTGATATTATCGATCATTGGGTAAAGACAAACGCTGGTATTCATACCACAGTCAATGTTGGTATTAATATCAACAACCCCACTGTTCCTCTTGACGTTAATGGTCAATCTCTGTTTAGGGGAGAAGTTGAGTTTGAAAGAGAAGTATTCATCGATAGTGGTCTGATAGTATCAGGTTTCGCTACAGGAACTATTTCTACTGCTAGAATAGCAGGTTTTGCACTTACTGCTGGTATCGCAACCTTTACACCAACTGCTGGTTTCGCACTCACTGCAGGAATATCTACCATCGCTGGGTTTGCCCAGACTGCTGGTATTGCTACATTCACACCTACTGCTGGTTTTGCTCTTACCGCTGGTATTTCTACCTTTGCTATTAAAGCAGGCATTGTTACCTTTGCAGAGATAGCAGGATATTCTACATTCTCTGGTCTATCCACAAGTGCTGGGTTCGCTCAGACTGCTGGTATCGCTACGTTTGCTAACCGTGCAGGATTTGCTCAGACTGCTGGCATTGCTACATTTGCAACCACTGCTGGTTTCGCTCTTACTGCTGGTATCTCTACGTTCGCAAGAACTGCTGGTATTGGAACAACTGCTCTGAATATCAGAACAATTCAAACTACCAGTGATCAGTTCTTCTTCTTACCATTTGTTGAAAACTCTACAAGCACAGATGGTGAGATATTAAGAGTTGACCCTGGTATTAGATACAACTCATCTAGAAATTCTGTAGAGATAGATGGTGGTCTTGAAGTTGGTGCCGCCACAACAACCAACACACTGACTGTAAGTGCAGCATCCACATTCTCTGGATCTGTAGACCTTGATGGTCCTGTATTTGATATCAATGATAGTGCGGGTGTTGGTAAGACTGACTATCGCTTAGCGACTGTAGGCACTGGTGTATCTTGGAGACCACCTGGTGTTCAGACAAAGAATATTCTTTATGTTACTAAAGATGGTAGCGACAATAATACAGGTTTACTTGAAGGTGATGCTAAAGCAACTATCGGAGGTGCTTGTGAAGCAGCACAAGATGGTGATACCATCTATGTAAGACCAGGTGTGTATTTTGAGAACAATCCTGTTGGAATGAGAACTGACGTTTCTATCACTGGTCAGGATCTTAGACTTGTTACCGTCGTTCCACGCAATCCAGGAGATGATATCTTCCACGTAAGAAGAGGATGTCTGGTTGAGAACTTGAACTTTGCTGCTGAAACCTTTGGTGTTGACCACGCACCAGGTGGTTGTGTTGCATTCCCACCAACATCAGAAGGTGTTCTTGCTGGTGTTACTAGTGCTAGAAGTGGATATATTGGACTTGGACCTATCAACGAAGGACCAAGTGGAAGGTGGAGATCGCCTTATGTAAGAAACTGCACCAACTTCATCACTGGTAGTGTTGGTATGAGAATTGATGGTAACTTTGCTATCGCCAATTACACAGGAACAAATAACTTAGGTCAAGACCTTCGTAGTATGGTTTGTGACTCATTCACTCAATACAATGAGGCAGGTATTGGTGTTTCTATCACCAATAAAGGATACGCTCAGTTGGTTTCTATCTTCACTATCAACTGCGATATTGCTATCTTCTGTGCTTCTGGTGGACAATGTGACCTTACAAACTCCAACTCATCATTTGGTAATGTTGGTCTGATGGCTGACGGCACCAGTAATGCAGAGTTTACTGGAGTCACAACCACCTCAGTCATCGCTGGAGTTGATACCTTTGAGTTTGATGATGTAAGAGATGAGTTCAATAATCCTAGAAAACCATTTGATGGTCAGGGTTGCTTCTTTAAGATAGACCTTGCAGACTACAATGATGTTGGTGGTGCTACAGGTATTGTTACACAACCAATGAGAACTCTTCGTAGAGTTGAGATAACAAATGGTGGTTCTGGATATACTGTTGGAGCTCCACCTAATGTTCTTATTGATACTCCACAAGGTCCAGAATCAATTGTTGCAGAACTATCTGCTAACGTAAGTGCTGCTGGAACCATCAGTTCTGTGGACATTATTGCAAGTGGTAGAAACTTCCTCCCCAACCAACCAATGAATATCACCTTCTCTGAAGGTTCTGCTGTTGCTATTGCTGTTACTGATCCTATCCTCTTTACTGTTGATACTGCAACAGAACCAACAACTGCTGGATTGACCACAGTTACATTCAATGAGTTCATTCCATATTCCGTATCCGCTGGAACAGATATTGAAATGAGAAGGTTGAGTCGCATCATTACAAGTTCTCATTCCTTTGAATATGTTGGTGCGGGTACAGACATAAATAGAGCAAACCCCTTCCAGGGCGGTATTCCTATTCCTGAGAATGAGATCATTGCGATCAATGGTGGACAAGTTCCGTTCACCAGCACTGACCAAAAAGGAAACTTTAGAATCGGTCAGGGACTTGTCATTGACCAAACAACCTCAACAATTTCTGGAAGAGATTTCAATAGAGCGATACAAGCTAACCTTACACCATTGATACTTGCCCTGGGAGGATAATAAGATAAGATGGCAGTCGCACCAGTCAATAAGTTTCTTACAATTGCTGTCCCTGTTGCACCAGGAGAGCAAAAACTTTATGAGGTTCCTACAGGAACGTCTGCTATTTTGTTGTATGCACAAGTATCTAATGTTGGGGTCGGCACATATCCAACTGCTACATTAATTCATAGAAGAGAGTCAAGAAGCACAGGAAATTTAAGAGATATAAGAGTCATTAAAGATATTGAGATTCCACCTAATGATGCTGCTATTCTTATTGACGGTAGACTTGTATTAGAAAAAACTGCCCTAACAGTTGATAGACTGTTTATGACTGCTAACCAGTCTGGTGTAGGAACTATTACTAATGTAGAATATTATGAACCTTCTGGTGTTGCTACTGTCACCACGATGGATCCTCATGGTTTTGAGGCAGGACAGCAAGTAACAATGGCAGGTATTGCCTTTACTTGTTTTGGTAACACAGGTATTACGACAACGATATTTCCAGATCCTCAACAGTCTTACGAAGTTGATAGCATCACTGGAAATGTAGGTGTATCTAGAACATTTACATCCTTCATCGGTCGATCAAAAGGTTACAGACACGTTTATAATCCTGCCATTCATTACTTCATTCGTTCTGCTAATGATGCTGTAACAGATAATAATGCAACAACTCACACACCAACTGCTGCATCATATGATGGAAGAACAGGTGAACTCGTTTTAACCATTCCTTCTCATGGGTTAAATAATAGCAACACAGTTAGCATTGCTACCGAGTCATTGACATTTACCTGTTCTCAAGACAATAATGCATCTAAGAAAAAGTATCCTAGAGCGACAGACCCTGTTGCTGGTATTCAAACCGCTATCACTGCATTCACCGCTGATACATTGACAGTGAATGTAGGAGTCTCTCCTAGTGGTGGTTTGGTTGCACCTTTACAAATGGAATTCATTGCGAGCATCCTCGAAAATACGACGGCGTAATGATAGATGGCAGAACAAAGAAAACCGACGCAGCGATATTTAAGTGGTAGAACGAAGGTTACATCCTTCGCAGGACTCCATACTGACCGCCATCTATATGTTCATCCTGGTGAAGTAGAACCTAACCTTGGTTATCCAGGTGAAAAAAGCATACCCATTTCAAATACTTACTATCGTCTTGTAACTATTGACGGTGGTGGTCCTTATGATAGATATTGGCAGGCTATTCCTCCTGCTACTCTTGTCAGTGGTATCAGTATTTTTGACGAGGGTAATCTTGTCGGAACTGCAAATAGTGTTTCAAAGATAAACTTTGTTGGTGCAGCGATAACTGCTACAGCAAGCGGTAGTATTTCCACCGTTACTGTTCAAGTTGTTTCTATATCCACTGCTGCACCTGCTGGCTCAAATCACGGTGACCTCTGGTGGGATAGTGACGAGGGTGAACTCAATATCTACTATGATGACGGTAACTCATCTCAGTGGGTCTTAGCAAACAGTGGTATTAGTTCTGGTCCACAAGGTGGTGGTGGATCTGGCACTGGTGCTAACGTAACCATATCATCTAATCCACCATCAAATCCAAATGATGGTGACCTCTGGTGGGATGAAGATATTGGTGAACTATTCATTTATTATGATGATGCTTCTGGTATTCCATCTGCCCAATGGGTTGAAGCATCGTCTGGTTCAAATACTGTAAACATATCTGATACTGCTCCCCCTTCACCCAATAATGGTGACCTGTGGTGGGAAAGTGATACTGGAACACTTAAAATATATTATCAAGACGCTGATGGTGCACAGTGGGTTGACTCAAACTCTGGTATTCTCCAGAATATGGTCAACTATTGGCAACCAAATTTTCTTGGTATCCATACTGCTGGTAACGTTGGGATAGGAACAACATTAGCAACAGACAAACTTTTTGTTGGTGGTAATGTCAATATTACTGGTGTTGTTACTGCTGCAAGTTTTTATGGTGATGGTTCCAATCTAACTGGAGTCGGAGGAACTGTTGCTATATCCACAACTGCTCCCTCTGCTCCTGATGTTGGTGATCTCTGGTGGGACAGTGACACTGGTAAGTTAGCAATTTACTATCAGGATATTAATTCATCCCAATGGGTTACTGCATCAGGTAACTCTGGACCAACTGGTCCTGCTGGAGCTCAAGGTGCAGCAGGCGCTCAGGGTGCTCAAGGACACCAAGGTTTAACTGGATCAGGAGCACAAGGTGCTATAGGTGCTCAAGGTAGTTCTGGTGCCCAAGGTGCCACTGGTTCTACTGGTGCTCAAGGTGCAACAGGTTCTGGAGCACAGGGTGATCAAGGACTTGCAGGTGCCCAAGGTGCCACTGGTTCTACTGGTGCTCAAGGTGCAACAGGTGCTCAAGGTGCACAAGGTCATCAGGGAAATACTGGTGCTACAGGTGCTCAGGGTAATACAGGATCAACTGGTGCTCAAGGAACTACTGGTTCTACTGGTGCTCAAGGTGGACTATCAACATATGCAGTTCCAGCTGGTGCAATTCTCCTCTGGTCTGGTGCAGCAAATGCTATTCCATCAGGTTGGGTTTTATGTAATGGTCAGAATAATACTCCAGACTTGAGGGGTAGATTTGTCGTCGGATATCATGATGGTGATGGAGATTATGATGTAGGTGACACTGGTGGTGCAGAAACAGTAACTCTTACTGAAGCACAGATGCCCTCTCACAACCACACCACAACAGTTGACGGGACAAAATTATTCCCTGCTGCTGGTGGAACAACATTTAATTATGGTGGTGCTGGTGTATATCCAGGAACTGTGTTTAGTATGAGTGATGCTGGTAGTGATCAGGCACACGAAAATAGACCACCATATTATGCACTCTGTTATATCATGAAGACCTAATAAATATTCAAAAAGTTAGATAATGGCAGGTATAGATTTTCCAAGTAATCCCAACGTTAACCAACAGCATACTGCTTTTGGTAACGTATGGTTTTGGAATGGAGAATCTTGGAGAAAAGCAGGACCAATACAAACTCAAGGTGCACAAGGAAATGTAGGAACACCAGGTGCTCAAGGTCATCAAGGTTTAACTGGTTCAGGAGCACAAGGTGCTACAGGTGCTCAAGGTGATAATGGTGCACAGGGTTCAATTGGAACTCAAGGAGCACAGGGTCATCAAGGTCTAACGGGTGCACAAGGTGCTCAAGGCAATACAGGTGCACAAGGTTCTCAAGGTCATCAGGGTCATCAGGGTCAAGCAGGAACTAATGCTGGTCAGGGTGCACAAGGTGATGATGGAGCACAAGGTGCTCAAGGACATCAAGGTCATCAAGGTCATCAAGGTCTAACAGGAGCACAGGGTAATACGGGTGCTCAGGGA
>MDTD01037433.1_pt1 | contig 15805 bp, 13 predicted proteins | sample 811221 | NCBI WGS metagenome assembly MDTD01 (sample SAMN05326646, study PRJNA326480) | marine metagenome | isolation source: seawater | place: Pacific Ocean: South West | collected 2011
AGAAAATAGTCAAAAAAATTATGAATGGCTCTTCTATAGCTCTTGTATGTGATGCAGGGACGCCATGTATAAGTGATCCAGGTTATCGATTAATCAAATTAGCTCATGAGGAGGGAATTAAAATTTACCCAATTCCTGGCCCAACCTCAATAGTTGCCGCTCTTTCTGTTTCTGGTTTAGCATCAGATCGATTTTGTTTTGAAGGATTCCTTCACTCGAAAAGTGAAAAAAGAAAGTCTAGATTAAAAAATTTAGTGAGTGAAACAAGAACCATTATTTTTCTCATTTCAGTACATAAAATCGAGGAAAATATAAAAGACATTATTTCAGTCTTTGGAGGTCAACGACAATGTTTTCTCGCGAGGGAGATGACTAAACTCCATGAGCAATACATTAGAACCGATCTCAATCATATATATGTTTCCTTGAAAAATAACAAAATAATAAAGAAAGGTGAATTTGTTCTGGTTATAGAAGGAGCCAATATGAAAAATGAAGCTCCAGATGTATTGCTAGCAAAAAAGATTTATGAGGAGCTTTCAGGAGTGCTTTCAAATAATAAATTAATAAATTTAATTATTAAAACCACAGAAATGAAACGCAATGACGCATACGATCTTTTATTGGAATTAAAAAAAAATAAAAAATAGAGAACCATCCCTGAGGTAATGATTGATTCTATTATGTTATATTGATATGTTCTTATATCTTAATCTTTATTAAGACACGCAAATATCATTTAAAAGAAGTTCTCAATTTGAGGCTGATGACTAGTATACGAAGATTAAATATATGTCAGATAATGAATCAAATAATGGCCCTCTGAAAGACATCAGGGTAATTGAGTTAGGCCAACTTATCGCTGGCCCATTCTGTGGCCAACTCATGGCAGATATGGGTGCAGATGTAATAAAAGTTGAACCTCCAGGAACTGGTGATCCGATGAGAAAATGGGGAAGAGGTGATTATCCTCTATGGTGGAGTGTCTGTGCCAGGAATAAGAAGTGTGTGACAGCAAATCTGCGAGAACCAGAAGGACAGGAAATAGCAAAAAAATTAATATCTAATGCCGATATGGTTTTGGAAAACTTTAGACCTGGAACGCTTGAGAAATGGGGCATGGATTATGAGACTTTATCAAAAAATAATCCTGGTTTAATCATGATAAGAGTATCTGGATATGGTCAGACGGGTCCTTATTCGAAACGAGCAGGATATGCATCAGTTGGCGAAGCTATCGGTGGGATGAGATATCTTTGCGGTGAGCCGGATCGTAAACCAAGTCGAGCTGGACTCTCATTAGGAGACTCACTTGCAGCGACTTATGCTTGTATGGGAGCTTTGGCTGCCCTTCATCATCGTGATAAAACTGGGGAAGGACAGATAATTGATGCTTCCATTTATGAATCTGTTCTCACTGTGATGGAAGCCACAATACCTGAATATACCGTGAGCAATTACATCAGAAAACGATCCGGTTCAATCCTTCCGAGTATAGCTCCATCAAATATATACAATTGCAAAAATGGAAGTATAGTCATTGGCGCAAACCAAGACACTGTTTTTAAAAGGCTCTGCCAAGCCATGGGTCAGCCTGAATTAGCAGAGGATAAAAGATTTAGTGATCATGTAAGCAGAGGTGAAAATCAGAACACTTTGGATGGTTTAATTGATGAATGGTGCTCTACAAGAGACGTGGATGATGTTGAGAGCATAATGCATGATTTCTCCATACCCTCGGGTAAGGTATACCGTACACCTGAAATGCTAAATGACCCGCATTTTATTGAGCGCGAAGCAATCGTGGATGTTCCAAACGAAAAATGGCCTGATTTAAAAATGCAAAATGTTTTTCCAAAGATGTCGAAATCTCAAGGCCGAGTTAGATGGACTGGCGTAGAAGAATTAGGTGCACACAATGAGGAAGTTTATGGCTCATTGCTAAACTTGACCAAAGATGAAATGCAACAATTAAAAGATAAATCAATTATTTAAACAATTAAGGAATACAAATATGACTTTTAGACTTGGAGTAGATGTAGGTGGAACTTTTACAGACTTGCTCTTGGTTGATGACTCGAGTGGGCAGACATACACTGCAAAAGTGCCCTCAACACCTAAAGATTCATCAATAGGGGTATTGGATGGAATAAATCGAATTTGTTCTCAATCGGATATCGATTTATCTGAGGTTGCACAGGTAATGCATGGAACAACTGTCGCTACTAACGCTGTTCTTACTGGAAAGGGAGCAAAAGTGGGCTTAATCACAACAAAAGGCTATCGACAGGTTCTTCAAGTGGCGAGATCATTTTGTCCTGGAGGATTAGGAGGGTGGGTAAGCTATGTAAAAGCACCACTTTTAGCACCATTGGAGCTTACCATTGAAGCTGACGAAAGAATGGGTGCAGATGGCAAGACTGTATCTTCTTTGGACGAAGATTCTCTAAAGAGTGATTTGGAAAAACTCAATTCTGAAAATAAAATTGAAGCACTCACAATCTGCTTTATTAATTCATATGTTAATGGTGATCATGAGGTTCAAGCTAAAGAAATTGCCAAGAACGTATTGGGTGATATACCCATTTCAATAAGCAGTGAAGTTGTACCAGAGATGCAAGAGTACGAGAGAACAGAAACCACTGTAGTCAATTCTTATGTTAGACCTCAAGTTGCGAAGTATGTAACAAATTTACAAAACTCTCTACAGGATAAAATGGGCAGTGATGTGAATCTAGCTATACTCAGATCTGACGGAGGCTTAGCATCTGGAAGAGCAGCTGCTGAATCTCCAGTTAATTTACTTTTATCTGGCCCAGCAGGGGGTGTTGCCGGTGCGATGTATTTTTGTCAAAGAGGTGGATTTGAAAATATCCTCACTTTTGATATGGGAGGCACATCGACCGATGTTGCTCTTATTCAGGATGGTGAAGCGCGAGTAAGAAGGGAAACGCGAGTTGGAGATGTTACCGTTCGCGCACCTTCTGTAGATGTCAGAACTGTCGGCGCAGGAGGTGGATCTATTGCTTTTGTACCTGAATTAACTAAAGCACTTAGAGTTGGACCCGAATCTGCGGGTGCAGAACCTGGTCCTGCAGCGTATAAAAAAGGTGGAGAAAAGGCTACAGTCTGCGATGCCAATGTCGTTCTTGGATACCTTCCTTCAGATGTGAAGCTAGGCGGAGACATGATCATAGATCGAGAAAGCTCTGTTAAAGCAGTTCAAGATATAGCAGATGCCATGGGCATCGATTTGATGTCAGCGGCTGAAGGGATCATCAAGATTGTCAATGAATCCATGCTAGGGGCATTAAGATTAGTTTCGGTGGAGCAAGGTTATGATCCTCGAGATTTTGCTTTAGTTGGATTTGGTGGGGCGGGACCATTGCATGCCAACTCACTTGGCATGCTCACAGGCTCTTGGCCTGTAATTATCCCTCCCGGTCCCGGAGTTCTTTGTGCTTATGGAGATGCGACCACCAATGTTAGGGATGAAGCTTCACAGACATATGTGAAAAAGGTTGAGGATATTGACCTTGAAAGTTTTATCAGTGAACTAGAATCACTAAAAACAAGAGCCAGTATCTCTTTTGAAAAAGACGGTATTGAATCTGACAGACAGTCAGTTAAATATCAAGCAGACATCAGATATGCGGGCCAAGCATTCCAGCTTTCACTGGGGATATCTGTAAATGACCTTAGAGAAAAAGGTCTTGCAATATTGACAGATGAATTTGATCGACAACATGAACAATTATTTACTTTTGCACACGGCAAAGATCATGAGATTGTGATGTTACGGGCAGTTGTTGAGGCTCAGAATGAGGGAATGACGGATATCACTATAAATACATCAAATGACAGTATTGATAGTGCAAAAATTCAGGATAGTCAGTTCTATTATGAAGGCCAGTGGTATGATGCGATGATATACGATCGTGGAAAAATCGGAGTCAATTCTGTAATTCCAGGTCCCTGCATTGTTCAGGAAATGGATTCGACAACCGTGATTCTTCCTGGTCATTCAGCCACTGTCGACAGCGTCGGCAATATTTTAATTAATCCAGACAAATAAAGAGGAGAGTTTAATGTCAGCAAAAATAATAGAAACAAGTAACACTCCCTTTAAAAGGGTTGATGTCGACACTGTTACAGTTGATATCATAGAAAATGCGCTTAGAAATGTTCGAGAAGAAATGGATGCGGTGTTATTCAGGACTGCGATGAGCCCGGGTATTCGTGAACAAGGAGACTGTTTTCCAATGGTAGCAAACAGGGAGGGCAAAATGGTAGTCGGACAATTTGGATCATTCATTCATGGTTTTCTTCAAGCATACGATGGAGAAATTGAAGAAGGTGATGTAATCCTTACAAATGATCCCTATATGTGCAATGCTGCTGTCTCACATCTGCCTGATTGGATTGTTCTTGTTCCAGTTTTCAAAGATGGAAGGCACTTAGCTTGGACTGCAATGTTTGGTCATATGTCTGATAACGGTGGAATGGTACCCGGATCAATACCTATAAAAGCCGAAACAATTTTTCATGAAGGGATAAGAATTCCTCCAACAAAGTTATACAAAAAAGGTGTATTGCAAGAGGATATTCTTGATCTGATTTTACATAATGTCAGAACATCAGAATGGAATCGATTTGATCTGAATGCTCTGGTAGCGTCTGGCAGGACTGCATCAAAAAGATGTATCGAAATAGCAGACAGATTTGGAGATGATATTTTTGACTCAACAATGCAGATAATGCTTGAGAGAAATTTACAGGCGATGACGGCAATCATTAATATGATTGTCCCTGAAGAGCCTGCATATTTTGAGGATTATGTGTGTGATGATGGAGTAGGAAAAGGTCCATATAAAATTGCCTGTAAATTATGGAGGGAAGGGACACCAGAAAAACCATTAGCCATATTTGATTTTGAAGGAACAGACCCTCAGGCACAGAGCTCTATTAACTTTTATATGAACGAAGAGATGTTTAAAATGTTTTTTGGCTCATTTACGATAAATCTCGTAGATCCTCAGATTTTATTTAATGATGGTTTCTATGATTTAGTAGACGTGAGGATCCCGCAGGGATCACTCTTAAAACCAAATTATCCAGCAGCTCTGAGCGGAAGAACGCACGCGTTAGGAAGAATTTTTGATGTAATGGGTGGAGTATTAGGTCAGGGTGCCCCAGAGGCAATGAATGCAGCTGGTTTTTCTGATAGTCCGCATCTTTTCTTCTCTGGCTACGATAAAAAAGGAGAATGGTTTCAATTATTTCAGATTGGTTTTGGCGGAATACCCGGAAGACCAATTGGTGATGGCCCCGATGGACACTCTCTATGGCCAGGTTTCACAAATGTACCCAATGAGTTTGTGGAAGCATATTTCCCTCTAAGGATAGTGAAATATGAACCAATTGCTGATTCTGGTGGCGCCGGTCTACACAGAGGAGGAAACGGATTATCTGTAGCTTATGAATTCTTGGTGGATGGACAAATTGCACTGCATGACGACCGATGGCTGACTTATCCATGGGGAGTGAATGGTGGCGAACCAGGAATGCGATCAACAAAAAGATTAGCCAGAAAAGATGGATCTGAGGAATGGCTGCCAGCTAAATGTGAAGAGGTTAATGTTAAAGAAGGGGATATTCTCTACTTTAATACTTGGGGTGGAGGAGGATGGGGAGATCCATACGATAGAGACCCCAGTCTCGTTGAGCATGATTGCATTAGAGGGCTTGTTTCAGCTGAGGGCGCAAAAAGATACGGAGTCGTTATCAATAATGGCAAAGTTGATAATGAGGCCACTAAAAAACTTAGAGAGAGCCTCAAAAATGATCGAGGTGAGGTTGAGTTATTTAACCGTGGCGGAACAATTGACGAAATCAAAGCAAAAGCCATAGAAGAAACCAACTTAGAACCACCTGTTTCACCTTAATTAAATGAGAGTTACAACCATGAAATCAAAGTATCTTGAGACAATGAAAGATGAATGGATGTCAAATAAAGAAGGTCTACTGAGCAAAGCACCTCTATATCATCAGCTTTATTCCCTGCTAAAGACATCTATTCTTGACGGGACATTGAACTATGAGGACCGAATGCCCACTGAACAGGAACTGGAGTCAACATTCGATGTATCGCGCATCACCGCAAAAAGAGCAATGGATGAGCTGGTTTCAGATAACTTAATACAAAGACAGAGGGGGCGTGGTTCGCACGTTAAATTTAAATATAAACCCAAACCGGTATCCGCTCCGTTAATAGAAATGCTTGAAAACCTCGTTGAGATGGGAATTCATAGTGTAGTAAAAGTTATTTCAATTTCAGACGTGACTCCTCCTGCAAGAATTGCGAAATTTCTCTCGCTTAACAAAGATCAGACTGTAAAGAGGGTGGTGAGAGTAAGAAGCAATGAACAAGGCGAAGCTTTTGCACATTATGTGAGTTGGACGGTTGGAATTTCTCATGGATTTACAAAAGAAAATTTAGAATCGACACCTCGTCTTGAGATAATAAAAGCGAATAAGATCAAACTCACAAAAATAAAACAGACATTGGGAGCTGAGAATGCAACCAATGATATTGCACTTCAACTGGATATGAAGGAGGGGGATGCGCTTCTTTCGATTACCAGGCAATCCTTGAATGATGAAGATCAGATTGTTGATGTGATTGATTGTTTATATAATCCTAAGTTATTCAATTACTCAATGGTTTTGAGTTTGGATTAATACCACTATGCAATCTAAAAAAGGTTTAGAAAATGATTCTTGAAGACCAAAATATATTAATTTCAACTGCAGCATTAATTGCATTCATCCATACCATAATTGGTCCGGATCACTACCTCGTTTTTGTTGCCTTAGGAAAAGCAAGGGATTGGAGTACAGCCAAAACTCTAAAATACACAACCATATGTGGTGTTGGCCATATTATGAGTTCGGTAATTATAGGGTTTATAGGTATTTTCTTTGGCATCGAACTGGTTAAATTGGTTAATCTCGAGGAATCAAGAGGATTGCTGTCTGGCTGGGCGCTGTTATTTTTTGGACTTATTTATTTCGTATGGGGTTTAAGGAAAATAAGGATACATAAAAATAGAAAGAATCTTTCAGACAAACACAGCTATATCAATTCACAAAAAAAAGCATTCAATATCACTCCATGGGCACTTTTTATAGTCTTCGTATTAGGTCCTTGTGAGGCGTTAATCCCATTATTCATGTATCCAGCTTTAGAGGCGGATATGATGTTGGTTTTCCAGGTGGCACTCGTATTTGGGATTGTTACGTTGGGCACAATGTTATTGTCCGTTTTTTTATTGATGAAAGGTTTAAACGTTTTTAAATTTAACTCTTTCGAGAAATATTCCCATGCAATTGCAGGAGCATCCATCATGGTGTGTGCTGTAGCAATTAATTTTTCAGGGTTATGAGTATTAGTTATGATGTTGATGAAATTTTCAGGAGGAAGTGATGACATTTCGTAATACCCAAATTGATTATGAGCGTTCAGAAGAGGCCACTAAGTGGCTCGAGGAAGAAATATCTGAACAAATAGAGCGTTACAAGAAAATCGTCGCTCATATGGAAGAGATCAGTGAAGAACGGGATCAATGGTATGAGGATTTTTTTAATAGGATAAAAGATCAAGGTTTCAATGCAGACGGAGACAATCGAGTCAAAATCCCAGATGCAGATTTACCTGTAAAGCCGGAAGGCAAACATAAAGTAGTTTTTTAGGTTAAAAATTTTCAGATAACGGAGAAAAAAATGGCTAGACCACACATTGAACCCTTTTGCGACCGCGATGTAAGTTTTAAAAACATGGTGTTATCTGGTTTTGGAACAGGTTTTAGATACAAAACGTTGAGCTTAGATAATGAAACCGGAGCCTGTTCTTTGACGGTTCAGCTTGATAGCGGTTATAAACAACCTCCTGGTTTTAGCTATTCTGAACTGGAAATTATTGTCGTGGAGGGAAAAATACAAGTTGGTGAAGAGATATGCAATCGTGGTCACTATTTCTTTGTCCCGGCAGGATACGCAATGCCTAAAATTGAAAGTGAAGAGGGTGCACTTTTATTGATGATGTACAATACAAGCGAGCCCAATCTCATAGAGAGTGATGAACATCATCCATTATCAAGAACCGAGCTTTACCATCATGTAGATACTTATAAGGATATAGTCTGGGCGCCAGGGAATGTTGTGAGTCCGTCTGTTGCTGCAGGTTGCATGATTAAACTGCTTAATTACAATCCAGATTCGCATGCAATGTCATTTTTATACTGCATGACACCTCAATTCCATCAAGACAATATTTCTTATCATGATTGTGCTGAAGAAGGTTACCATCTCTGGGGTACATCATGGATGATGCAGTTCGGTGACCTGCCAACCGGAGGATATTTTTGGCGCCCTCCTTACATAAACCATGGCGCTTTTGCCAGCGAATATGGCTGTATTGCTTTTGGTAGAACCGATTCTAAGTTATACAATCACTTTCACTATAACCCTTGGTCAACTCCTGATGAAAATCAGTTGAGATCGGCAGCAAGGCTAGCAAAACGCGATCCATTTTTATACAAATGGTGTGTGAATATGAGCCACAATCACCCTCATGGACCGGAAGATTTTGAAGATACCATGAAAAGAAAAGGGCACACTCACGAAGATGGGACGCACCATCATCACGATCACGATCACGATCACGATCACGATCACGAACATTAAATGACGGTATTTGTTCTATGTTAACTTCTTTTTAAGGAGCTGCTTGTCTATTTTTCCCGATTCTTTTTTGGGTAAGCTGTCGACCTGAATAAATTTTTCCGGAATTTTGTATGGTGCTAGGTATTCTATACAGAAATGGATGATTGCATCTTCCTCTAGTATAAAATCTGTCTCAAAAAAGGCGACAATTGACTCTCCAAAATCAACATGTTTCTCTCCTAAAACAGCGACTTCTTTTATGTTTGGATGCTTCATGAGTACCGTTTCAATTTCATTCGGATAAATATTAATTCCACCTCTTATGATTAAGTCATTGCTTCTGCCAATAAGTTGTATATTTCCTTTTTTATCTCTTTTGGCCAGATCTCCAGGAGAAAACCAACCTCCATCTTCTGCCGTTGAGTATTCATTTCCATTTTCATCAATAAAGTTAGTGGCAACACCTGGCCCTCTGTATCTTAATTTTCCGAGTGTCTCTTCATTGATGTTTTGATCTTGATCATCAACAATTTCTACCTCCGTTTGATAGATCGGTGTTCCCACTGTGTGTGAGTATTTTTCTATTTCATCAGGCTTAATAAGTGAAATTCCTCCTCCCTCACTAGAGGCATAATAACCAATTAAGTTGGATGTGATTTTTTCTAAGCATTCAATTGCCTCATCACTGTGTAGGGGTTCACCACTGTATAATAGATATTTCAAGTTATTGAAAATAGGCTCAGGCTTATCAGCCAGGGAAAGCAATCGTCTCAACAATGTTGGCGGTAGAAATGTTGCATTAATATTTTCGTCACTCAGAATATCAATTATTTCTTCTGGTTTGTGGGGAGGTGGTGCAATTTTTAAAGTTGCACCTGTGACTAGCATGCTCATAGCAAATGATCGGCCAGCACCAAAAAAGAGGGGTGTAAGTAATGCAAAATAGTCTTCTTTATTGAAACCAATGGATTTCCATTGACTCACAAATCTCTGGTAAAGATTATTATGATTGAGAATAGCCCCTTTTGGTTTTCCCGTGGTTCCCGATGAGAGGGATATGAGTAGATCACCATCAAAATCTAAATCAATATGTGCTTCAGAATTATTCTTTTGATTGAGATTGATTCTATCCAAAGCAATTGAATTTACAGTTTCAAGAATATCATCGTCTAGGATCAGTATTTTTATTTTAAATGTAATAGCCGCATTTTCTTTTTCTTTTTTTGTCCATCTGTGATCGATTGGAACAATAATAGCTCCGATGGCAGCAACAGAAAAATGTATCATTAAGTGTAGTGGGTGATCTTTCATTGCCAATCCAACACGATCACCTTTTGTTATTTGATGTTTCTTTAATACTCGACAAAAACTTTGGATTGATGACCATACCTCATGATAGGTAAACTTCTGATTGAGGTAAGTAATCGCAACTTTATCGCCAAATTGCTCAGCATTATCTTTTATATTGGCCGCGATGTTCATATGATCACTCGAGAGAATATATTTTTTTGGTATTTTCTCTCAGTAGTTTATTTAGAACATCCGGCTTTAGGTTCAATGCGCTAATCTCATCAACAGTTCTTTTGAAATCAAGCACAGGGAAATCCGTCCCAAAAATAACTTTATCTTGTCCGTAACTGTTTATGTAATGTTTAAAGCTTTCTGGCCAATATTTTGGGCTATGAGCATCACAACCTATGAAAACATTGTCGTGCTTCCATGACATGGCAATCATCTCATCCGTCCAAGGAATGCCAACATGGATACCTATGATCTTTAACTCTGGAAAGTCACACGCAACAGCATCAAGGGAGATTGGTTGACCAACACTTTTGCACGGAAACTCTTTTGAATAAATCATTGATTGTCCAACTTGCATTTGAATGGGGATATCCAGTTCACAACATTTCGCATAAAAAGGATAATACTTGGCGTGATCCGGTGACAATTCAAACCAATGCGGATAGAGATGAGCTCCGATGAAACCCTGATTTCTGACAGCATCTTCAAGCTCTCTTACGCCATCCATTCCAGTAAAGGGATCTATGCCAATTAGGCCAGAGAACTTATCAGGATGTTCTTTGACTGCGTCTGCAACTATCTCAGGAGGCATATGATAACAACCTGGTAAACCAGGTCTTCCAGATTTAGCAGCAATTAGGAATGCGTGATCAATACCGGCCGAATCCATCCTAAGAATCATGTCTTCTAGAGAGAGACCGTGCATCAAATCCTTATTTGCTTTCATTTTTTCAACAAAAAAATCGGTCCCCCAGTCTGGTCTCACTGAAAGGGCTTCTTCTGTCCAAATATTGACTACAGCATCAATAATTTTTATGTCTTTTTTTTCACTCATGTTTACTTCACTGTTTGTAGCCGACCGGTAAGCCAGCGTCTATTGTATAGCCATATAGAGGTTCTTCAGGTAAAGCATCCGATAAAATATTTCTTATTTGAAATAATTTATCTAAATCAATGCCAGTTTCATAGCCCATTGCATCCAGCATGAAGACCAAATCCTCAGTTACAATGTTTCCACTCGCGCCGGGCGCAAATGGACAGCCCCCAATACCACTTATGGAGCTATCAATGGTTGTAATGCCTTCCTCTATAGCAGCAAAAGCGTTCGCTAGACCCAAACCTCTTGTATTATGAAGATGAATACCTGTAATTTTATCTTTACCGATAGCCGATTGAAGCTTTCTAATTAATATTTTTACGGTCGCTGGATCCCCATAACCGGTTGTGTCAGAGAGCACAATTTCACGACTTCCAGACTCCATAATTTTTTCAGCGGATTTAATTACCAAATCCTCAGGTACTTCTCCAATGATAGAACAACCAAAAGCAGTAGCCAAAGCAACTTCTAAATGAGTGTCATGTCCATTTTCTGTGATATAGTCAGAAACTTTTCTGATTTCCTCGAACATTTGTTCATGTGTTCTCTTCACGTTTCTTATGCTGTGTGTTTCGCTTGTGGAAAAAGGTATAGAAATCTTATGTGCACCAGAATCAATCGCATCTATCGCACCTCTCAAATTGGGCACCAATGCTGCTACAGTCAGATTTGGAATGGTTACGGCATATTTTACAATTTCTGCGGTATCTGCAAGTTGAGGTATTACTGAGGCCGGGACAAAAGAACCAACTTCAATCTCTCGAATACCTGCCTCCACTAGGGCATGTATCCATTTCTTTTTAATTTCCGTTGGTAAAATTGCATCAATACTCTGTAAACCGTCTCTTGGTCCAACCTCACTGACAAGTATTTGTTTATTCGACATAGATATATTATGTTTGAGGCATATTTTTTTTGGAAGAGTTATTTGGTTTTCTTGCGGCTTCCAGTTTATAAAAAAAAGTATTAAAGTTATAATAATATATCTTATTTTTAGATCATTTTCATCAAATAATGGAACTGTAAAGAATTATCATCAGAAATGAGCAATCTTCCTCTAAAAAATATCAAAGTTATTGAGTTTTCACATATGGTGATGGGTCCATCAGCAGGCCTGATACTGGCGGATCTAGGAGCAGATGTAATCAAGGTAGAGCCGATTGATGGCGATAAAACTCGAATATTGAAAGGCTCGGGTGCTGGATATTTTCCAATGTACAATCGCAACAAACGAAGTATCAGGATCAACCTAAAGACCGAAGATGGCATTAAAATTGCAAAAAAGCTCATCTCCAATAGTGATGTAGTGATTGAAAACTTTCGATCTGGAGCAATGGAAAAACTTGGATTGGATTACAAATCAATCAAAGATCTCAATTCCAATTTAATCTATTGTTCCAATAAAGGCTTCCTTTCTGGGCCATATTCTAATAGAACGGCATTGGATGAAGTTGCTCAAATGATGGGTGGTTTGGCTTACATGACAGGCCCCTCAGGTAAGCCACTGAGGGCAGGCGCCTCAGTGATTGATGTCATGGGAGGAATGTTTGGCGTAATTGCAATATTGGCAGCGCTGCAAGAAAGGAACCAATCGGGAGAGGGTCAACAAGTAATGAGCTCACTTTATGAGAGCACCGTTTTTCTCGTTGGACAGCACATGGCTCAATACGGTGTGACTGGCGAACCCGCACCGCCGATGCCAGAGAGAACCTCTGCTTGGGCTGTTTATGATGTTTTTGATACCAAGGATAATGAAAAAATATTTGTCGCCGTGGTTAGTGACAGCCAATGGGAAACTTTTTGTAAAGATTTTGAATTTAATGAATTCATTGGGGATGAATCTTTGCAGAAGAATAACGACAGAGTAAACCAAAGAGAGAGGTTGATGCCAATTCTTCAAGCGCGTTTTTCCACAATGTCACTCAAAGAGTTGCTGGAAAAGATGGAGAAAAGTGGACTTCCATTTGCCCCAATTAAACGTCCGGAAGATTTATCAGAAGATGAGCACATGCAAGCGTCTGATGGTTTGGTAGAGGTGACATTAGATAATGAAAAAAAGATAAAATTGCCGACGCTTCCCATTGAAATGAACAAGAAAAAATTTACAGTTAGAAAGGATATCCCCAAATCAGGTCAGCATACCAATGAGATATTGGCTGAAGCAGGATTTGAAGAGACAGAGATTAATGAATTTATAAATAATGCTTCTGTTGCATCAGATTCATCATAGGTAAGCCCACGATCTGATTTTTTTGTCCTTACGAACAAATTCATCAATACTATCTTCATAACTCAGCGAGCGGTCAATGAAATCTTGATTTTTTAATAACATTCCCAGTAAAAAAGGATCAACCTCATAGTTAATTATTTTATTTTCATAGGTAGTCAGCGTCTGTTTTTTTAGATCAATGGTTATTTTATTATAACTATCACCTCTAACTAACAAATCACCAATGTGATCAATATACTCATCAGCAAGCTCAATTGTCAGGAGCTGATTGCGTGCACAATTATTTTTAAAAATCCGTCCGAAAGATTTGGCAACTATCACATTGATTCCAAAATCTTTTAATGCCCAAACAGCGTGCTCTCTGGATGAGCCACAGCCAAAATTTTTCCCACTGATAAGTATTTTTGTGTCTTCGAATGCTTTTTTATTGAGAATAAAATCGTCATTTTTTCCAATCTGTTTCCCGTCTACATAGTTGTATTGCCAATTAGCAAATAAACCTTTTCTTAGTCCTTTTTTTGAGATGGTCTTCATCTCTCTTGAAGGAATAATTTGATCGGTATCAACATTGTCCATCAGTAATGGCGCAGCTGTAGCGATGAATGATTCTGACCAATTCATTTTTTCATAACCTCTTTTGATGAAATTATTTTCCCAGCGATAGCGGAAGCAGCGACTGTTGCTGGACTGGCAAGATGGGATCGAACCCCCGGTCCTTGTCTGCCTCTAAAGTTTCTGTTGGTGCTTGTTATGACTCTTTGTTCAGGTAGAAAACCTTCTCCTCCTGCATAAAAACACAAGGAACAACCCGGCTCACGCCATTCAAATCCAGCATCTTTAAATATTTGATCGATCCCTTCTTTCTCAGCATTACGTTTTACAGTTGCCGAAGCAGGCGTGCAGATCGCAAGCACATCGCCCGAGACTTTATTGCCTTTAAGAATTTTTGCCGCTGATCTTAAATCATCCAATCGTGCATTTGTGCATGAGCCAATAAAGGCAGCATCAATGGGGAGATGCATTAATGATTGACCACTTTTTAAACCCATGTATTTGAGTGAACTTTCTAAATCCTCTTTTTTATCTGGATTTGATATTTCGTGTAGATTTGGAATAAATCCGTCAATGGGTATCGATTGTTCTGGGCTCAAACCCCAAGATACAGATGGATAGATTTGAGATGCATCAATTTCAATTACCTTATCAAAAATAGCATTTTGATCACTATGAAGGCTTTTCCAATAATCGATGGTTTCTGTCCATGTTTTATTGGGAGAATAAGGGCGATCTTTAAGATAATCAAACACCTTTTGATCTGGAGCAATGATCCCTGTGAAAGCAGAAAATTCAACTGCCATGTTGCAAAGAGTGAATCGATTTTCAAGTAGCAAATTGTCGATGGTGTCACCAAAAAATTCAATGGCATAGCCAGCTCCACCTGAAACAGAATATTTTTCCATCAAATGAAGCATCATATCCTTAGCATTCACACCCTCATTGAGTTCTCCAGAAAAAATTATTTGCATTTGTTTTGGTTTGTTTCCAGCCAATGAACTGGTCGCCAATGCATGCTCGCAATCACTGGATCCCACACCCCATCCGATAGCACCCAGGGCACCGAGCGTGCAAGTGTGACTGTCAGGGCAAGTTACAATATTTCCAGGTAGGGCAATACCTTGCTCTGCTGATATGAGATGCGAAATCCCATGCCTAGGATCATTGATATCAAATAAAGTAATACCGAACTCGTTAGCGAGCTCCCTCATTGTCTGAATAAATTTTTTTCCACCTGGCATAAGTGTTTCATCTCCTCTTCCAGGAAAGGTATCGACAATGTGATCCATCGTTGCAAAAACATGCTTGGGATTCTTAACCTTTAAGCCTCTCTCTTTTAGGCTTTTTAGAGCAAAACTCCCTGTTCTTTCATGCAAAAAAATTCGATCTACATAAAGGAGGTCAGGCTGAGATTTACCACTTAAGATAAGATGTGTTTGCCAAATTTTTTCAAATAAGGTTGAGGACATTATTCAATTATACATAAAGATATAAAAGTATAACATTATAGTTTTTAGTTAACTGGAAGCAATCCTTCTGCTTCCTCCTGATAACTTGATTATTATCTGATATTGTTATTGGATTACAGAGCTATTATTCAAGAAGGATAACTGATGATCAAATATTTAATTGAAGGCACAGTCATAATATGCGGTATATTACTTTCATTTTATATCGGAGAATTAAATACCCAAAAAAATAACATCGTAATAAAAAAAGAATTGTTACAAGATTTGAATCAGGCTCTTGATGACGACCTTAACCAAATTGAGATAATACAAAATATTTTGGACAATAGTCTGAGTTGGGTTTCAGTTCTTCAAGATGATATTGAAAGTAATCATAATAATTTATCAGATGAAGAAGCAATCAATCTTATTTTAGATATTGAAGTTGCA
>MDTD01128140.1_pt1 | contig 15805 bp, 19 predicted proteins | sample 811221 | NCBI WGS metagenome assembly MDTD01 (sample SAMN05326646, study PRJNA326480) | marine metagenome | isolation source: seawater | place: Pacific Ocean: South West | collected 2011
AGTTGCAGATGGATTTTATGAATGGAAAAGAGAAGACCAAATAAAGACACCTCATTATTTTACACGTGAAGATAAAAAAACTATTTTTTTTGCAGGTATTTATGAAAATGATCAGTTTTGTTTAATTACTGAAGAGGCTAAAGATAACATTAAAGAAATTCATCATCGTCAACCAGTAATATTAAATAAAACAGATGTGAATCATTACTTAAATTTAGAGTTATCTGGCTCTAATTTTTTAAAAGAATGTAGCAAACCTGGATTAATTTTTCATGAAATTTCAAAAGATGTAAATAAACCAACCAATAATACTGCGTCATTAATTCAAAAATTAAGTAATTAGAAGGTTGAGTAAAAAGCTATATTCAAATAAAATACTAATAAATGTTATCATATATAATTCCTTTTATAATTTTAATTTTGATTGTCGTATTTATTCATGAGTATGGACATTATTACTTTGCTAAAAAATATGGGGTAGGAGTTACTGATTTTTCTATAGGTTTTGGACAAGAAATTCTTGGTTGGAATGATAAATCTGGAACTAGATGGAAAATTTGCTGGATACCATTAGGTGGATATGTAAAGTTTTTTGGTGATCGAAATGTATATTCTCAAGCGGACCATGAACAAATTTTAGAAAAATATTCTCAAGAAGATCAACAAAAATTATTTACTTTAAAACCCTTATATCAAAGATCACTAATTGTTTTTGGAGGTCCTTTGGCTAATTTTTTACTAGCATTAGTAATATTCTTTTCAATTTATACTTTTGTTGGCAAAGATTTTACTCCGGCAGTTATTAACGAAGTTCAGAAGGATAGCCCTGCAATGACAGGAGGATTACAACAAGATGATATAATTTTAGAAATCGATGGTAATAAAGTTGAAAGCATAATGGATGTTTCGAAATATATTACAATGTCCACTAGTGAAATTATAGATTTTAAAGTTAAACGGTCTTACGATGAAATTATATTAAATATAAAACCTGAAATAGTTAAGAGTAAAGATAATCTTGGTAACTCGGTAAATAAAAGAATAGTTGGCATTAAACTTGGTGCTTACAATAATGAAATAAATCACGTAAAATTAGGTCCATCACAAGCAATTTTGCATGCAATTAATGAAGTTTATTACGTAAGTATTTCTAGCCTTAAATATATTGGAGGAATGATTGTCGGGAAGGCAGATACATCCCAATTAGGAGGACCAATTAGGATTGCTAAAATTTCAGGCCAAGTTGCTGATATTGGTGTATTAGCATTCATTAGCATGATGGCTTACATTTCAATAAGCCTTGGTTTAGTAAATTTGTTTCCTATTCCAATGCTTGATGGCGGTCATTTAATGTTTTATGCATTTGAAAAGTTTTTAGGTCGTCCTTTATCTCAAAAAACGCAAGAGGCTTTTTTTCGAATCGGTATTTTTTTATTGATATCTTTAATGTTTTTCACAACCTTCAATGACTTAAAGGATTTAGGTTTATTTAAATAATTAAAGGGGGAAAATTAAAAAAACTAGTAAAATCAAGGTAAATTTACCATTACACTATATATTGTGTGTACAATTGTGTAAACTACTAAAAAAAAGCTTGATTTATAAAGGTTATTTTGAAAAAACATAAATAACCAATAAAACCGGAGCTAAAATGAACAAAAAACAATTAATCGTTAAGCTTTCAGGAGCTTTAAATTTAAGTAAAGCTGATGCTGAAAGAACTTTCGATACAATTACCAACACTATTTTAGATGCTTTAAAAGGCGATGATTCAGTAAAGATCGCTGGATTTGGGACGTATAAAGTAGCAAAGAGAAAAGCTAGAGTTGGAAGAAATCCTAGAACTGGTGAACAGATCCAAATTGCTGCATCACAGAAGGTTAAATTCTTGCCTGCAAAAGCTTTAAAAGAAGTATTTAATAGATAATCTTTTCTGAACAGCCTTAAGGTATTTAAAATGCTTTAAGGCTGTTTCTATATGCATTTTTTGCATACCCATTTTTACTAATCAACGTTAGTTTTTCAAAAATTTAAAATTATAAAAAGTTTTATTAACAGGGAGATTACATGAATAAATTTTTAAAAAAAATACGTTTGTCGCTAATAAGTTTAATTTTTTTATTAAGCATGACCAACACAGGAATAGCAGATACAACAGTTTCTGCCGAGGTAGGTTTTATTTTTAATACCTTATTATTTCTTATTTGTGGTTTTCTAGTCATGTTTATGGCTGCAGGATTCGCAATGTTAGAGTCGGGAATGGTTACATCGAAAAGTGTATCCGTTATCTGTGCAAAAAATATAGGTTTATTTTCAATAGCAGGAATTATGTTTTGGATGGTAGGTTATAACTTAGCTTATGGTATTCCACAAGGTGGTTATATTGGGAAATTTATACCATGGTCTGATACTAGCTCAGTAGACACTGGTTATTCTGATGGGTCAGATTGGTATTTTCAAATGGTTTTCTGTGCAACAACTGTTTCAATTGTTTCAGGGACGATGGCAGAAAGAATTAAGTTATGGCCATTTTTCATATTTGCTGCGATACTTTCAGGAATTATTTATCCTATAGTAATGGGTTGGCAATGGGGAGGAGGCTGGTTAGCAGAACTAGGCTTTTCTGATTTTGCTGGATCAACTTTAGTCCATTCCACAGGAGGTGCGGCTGCTTTAGCTGGTGCTATAATAATAGGACCAAGATTAGGAAGATTTACTAAGACTGGTTCTCGAGCTCCACTTAAACCGTTTGCTGCCTCATCAATACCGCTAGTTACAATTGGTGTATTTATTTTATGGTTAGGTTGGTTCGGTTTCAATGGTGGTTCACAATTAGCCATGGGAACCGCTGCTGATGCAATTGCTGTATCAACTATCTTCATCAATACATTTTTAGCTGGCGCAGGAGGAGTAATGGGCGCAGCTATCATTACTAGATTACATTTTAAAAAAACAGATGTAGTCCAGATGTTGAATGGATGTATTGGTGGATTAGTTGCGATTACTGCAGAACCATTAGCACCCTCGCCGATAGCAGCAATTTTAATTGGTGCTGTTGGTGGTTTAATTGTAGTTTATGGAACTAAATTTTTGTTTTCGTTACAGATTGATGATGTTGTAGGAGCAATACCAGCACACTTATTTTCTGGTATCTGGGGAACATTAATTGTCCCAGCAACAAATTCTAATGCTGCATTTAGCTCACAATTAATTGGAGTGTTATCGATAAATTTATTTGTTTTTATAATAGCATTCATTGTGTTTAATTTAATGAAAGCAACTATTGGTTTAAGATTAAGTAAAGAAGGTGAAAGCAAAGGTACCGATGTAACTGAAACAGGTGTTATTGCTTATGCAATACGTGATTAATTGTTAACAATCTAGGGGGCTCTCCACTCCTGTATACGTCGCAACGTTACTTAATGGGGAGTTCCCTAAATTCTTTGAGCTAATTAACATAAACTACAATATTTAATTTTATTTATTTTCCTCCCAAAGTTTTTTGTAATCTATAAAAGGAGAAAGACCGTAGCTTGAATTTACATTAGCAAAATGAATAGATAAGCTTTTTAAAGGTGAAATACATAGTTCTTTCTCATAAATTTTATTAATATATTTTTCAAAAGGATCATGCCTATCTTCGCATGTTTTTGTGAAATTACTCCAGTATTTGATTAATAAATTTTTTGAAGTTAAAAAGGTACATAATGTTTTGTTAGTTGTTCTCCAATGTCTTTTATTACCAATTAAGATGTTTGTTTTTTCATTATTCATATAAAGATAGGGATAATCTGAGGGACATATGAAAATATCTTTATTTAATTGAGAAGAAATTCTCTCAAAGGATACAACCATTTCCTCTAACATAGTCTCAAAATGTAGATAATCATCCTCTACAAAAAAAATCAAATCCTCTCCTTTGTCTTTTCCTATTTCAAAGGAATTTAATAAACTTGCAAGATTTGAAAATGTTTCTAGTGTTTTTTGTTTTTTGATAATGTTTTTATATTTTTCATGATTTAATGATATTAACTCTATGCTGGTCTCTTTTTCTGATATTTTTTTTAATTTTTCTATATTTTCTTTACTTGAGTGATCGTCTAAAATAATGAGCTTAAGATTAACTCCAGGTAATTTTTTTTTAAAATAAATTATTGATTTAATTAATGAGTTAAGTGACCTTATTGCATACTCTATTTTTGGAAATTCAAATAATCTTTTTTTATTTTGATCCCATATTTCAACATTTGAATTAGTTCTAAAAATTATTAGAAGCGATTTGACTTTTCTTGTGATTTCCACTTTTCCTAATGGAATGACTATAGATTGTTGATTTATAATTGAAAGGTCTTCATTTAACTCTCTTTTTAAAGTAGGAGAATAAAATTTATTTTGATCAATAATTTCAAACCCCAGTAGTTTTACCAATTTTATAAGAATTTTTTTCATTTTATGAATATCATTTTATTCGGTTAATTCATCAATTGCATATTCTAAACGATCTTGCCCCCAAAAAAGTTTATTATTTACTAAAAAAGTAGGTGCTCCAAAGATATCTAATTTAAAAGCTTCATCAGTCAAACTTTTGAGTTTATCTTTAACTTTTTGATCTTTAATACCATTGATAAAAAAATTCTGATCAATCTCACATTCTAATAAAATTTTTTGTAAGTTTTCCTCAATTGAAATATCAATATTATCTTTCCAATAAGCATTAAAACATACATCTACAAATTTATTTTTTTCTCTTTCATTAATTAATAAAAATCCTCGCATAAGATATAGTGTATTTACCGGGAATTTTTCATTCCATTGAAAAGGAATATCATTTTTCTTTGAAATCAAGATACAATCATTTTTCATATTTTTCATTTTTCTATCATTAAATGCGGGAGCTGTAATTTTACCCAAATTATGCAAACCACCTAATAGTATAGCTTTATAATTAAATAAACTTCTTTTATTTAATTTAATTATTTTTTTATGAGCTAAATACGAATAAGGACTTATAAAATCAAAATAGAAATCTATAAATTTAGTCATAAAGATTTACACTTTTAGCGTAAAAAATTCTTATAACCCAATATGTAAATATTCCCAATGGACCAATTAAGTAAGTAATAACCAATGGAAATGCTAATATAATTTTGTTAATCGAAAATTTTTGAGAGTCCTTTAATATCCATCCTCCAACAAATAAATTAATGGAAACAAAGTGTGTCCAAAACATTAAAAGATAATAATTATCATTGAATAAATCTGAAATAAAATTCAACCCTAAATAAAGATGAAAATTTTTATCAAAATCATAAGAACCTAAGAAGGCTTTGTATAAAATAAAAATATAAGTACCACTTAGTATGATAAAAGGAAAAATTGAAGTTGCAATATATCTGCAAAGATGTGATTGGGGAAAAAATATTATCAAAAACCAAAATGGTAATACACCTATATTCACCCATAAGTAGAGCATTTCGATTGTAAAATAATTATAAATTTCTTCGATCATTTTAAATATATTATATTAAATCATATTATGATTCCCATAAGAAACAAAAAAAAATCACTTCAGGTGACAGTTGATGAGATGCGAAATTTTGCATTTTCATATGTCGAAAAATATGCGCCTTCAAAACAACAGCTTAAAACCTATCTTTTAAAAAAATATTTAAAATTTTCGACACCAAATGTAAAAAAACAAGATGTTACTAATTTAATTGATATTGTTCTGTCTGATTTAGAAAAAAATAAGTTTATTAATGATAAATTTTACTCAGAAAGTAAGGCTAAAAGCATGATCCATAGGGGAAATTCAATAAACAAGATTAGGAATTATTTAATTGCAAAAGGGATTAACAAGAAATTTATAAATGAAACAGTAGAAAAAATAAATGAGGATAATTCAGATCAAGATTTTTTTTCAGCAATAAAATTATGTAAAAAAAAAAGAATTGGTCCTGCTAGAACTCAAGACAATAGATCTTTATTCTATAAGAAAGATATATCATTACTAGCTCGTAATGGTTTTGATTTTGAGACATCAAAAAAAGTTATGGATCTAGAAAAAGATGAATATCTTAAAATTATAAATTTACTTTAATTTTTTTTTTTGGTCTTCAACTAATCGATTGATTTTGCTTTTAATATAATTTCGAACAAAAATAAATACAAGTAGTCCAAAAATAGATACCGAAATAATAATAATTAATATAATTCTTAATTGTTCATCCATTATAAAAATTTATTTCTTTTCAAAATTAAGCTAGGGTTTTTAAAATTTTTTTTACCATATAAAATTTCGTTATTTTCAAAGTCTGTGACTGATCCACCTGAATGTTTTAGTATTGCGTGTCCAGCAGCTATATCCCATTCACATGCTCTCGGTTCAGCTACATAACCATCATACTCACCTGTTGCAATAACACAAAATTTTAATGAACTTTTCATTCTAGTATATTCTTTTACATTAAGTCTATTATATATTTTTTGAATCTCTGGTATAATTTTATTTGAGTATGATACGAACTTAATTTTATCTTTCTCAATTTTTCTATTTCCCTCAAGTTTTGTCTTTTTATTGTTACTAAGTTCAAATGATTGGCCATCACCATATGAGTAAAACATTCTATTTTTTGCGGGGGCATTAATTAATCCAGCAGCTGGTTTTCTATCTAAAATTAGTCCTGCATTAATAGTAAATTCATCGAGATTATTAATATAGTCATATGTTCCATCGATAGGATCGATCAACCAAAAGTCCTTAAGGTTGTTTATTGATTTGTTATCTGAAGTCTCTTCAGAAACAATCGGGATTGAGGGTGTTAGTTCTTTTAATTTTTTACTTATTAATCTATTTACCTCTATATCACCGTTACTAACAGGTGTATTATCAGCTTTAATTTTTTTTATTAAACCTTTATTGCGAAGGTCAATAGCAACTTTTCCTGAATCTAAAAAAGTATCTATTAATGCCTCTACTAATTTTTTTAAATCTATCTCACTCATTTATTTTTATTAACTCAACATTATTAGAATTGAGCACTTTTTTTCCTACATTTTGAAAATTAACTGTTACTTTCTCTTTAATAATTGATTGAACTTGTCCAATACCCCACTCTTTAGCTGATGGATTATAAACTTTATCACCAGGTTCAAAATCTAATATCATTTATTTTACTTATATTAGAAATCGGTATAAATACCAGTTAATGAAAACTCAAATTAATTCAATAGGGTTGCCAAAAAAGCCCTCAGAGACAACAGTTGTTGTTGCTATGTCTGGTGGAGTGGATTCATCAACAGTAGCGGGGATGATGAAGAAAGATGGATATAATGTTATTGGAATTACTCTGAAACTTTATGATGATAATAAAGAAACGGCTTCATCAAAACAATGCTGTTCAGGACAAGATATTATGGATGCAAAAAGAGTTGCACACAAGCTAGGTATTGAGCACAAAATTTTATATTATCAAAATAAATTTAAACAAGGGGTTATCGACAACTTTGTTGAAAGTTATTTAGAGGGTGAGACTCCAATACCTTGTGTTCAATGTAATCAAACAGTCAAATTCAAGGATTTATTTGAAGTTTCAAAGAATTTAAAAGCTGATGCTCTAATAACAGGACATTATGTAAAAAGTATAACTTCTGGTTCAGAAACAAATATGTATCGCGCGATTGATGAAAATAGGGATCAAAGTTATTTTCTTTTTAATACGACAAGAGAACAATTAAATTATCTTAGATTTCCATTGGGTGATATGCTGAAAGATGAGACAAGATCGATAGCGAAGCAATTAGATCTAAATGTAGCAGAAAAACCTGACAGTCAAGATATTTGTTTTGTCCCAAATGGTGATTATGCCTCTGTTATACGAAAGTTTAAACCTGAATCTTTTAAGAAAGGTAATATAAAAAATTTAGATGGGAAGGTTATTGGGGTTCATGATGGAATTATAAACTTTACAATTGGTCAAAGAAAAGGAATAAAAATTTCAGACACAGAACCATTATACGTTTTGGAAATAAACTCTGAAAAAAATGAAATTGTAGTTGGTCCAAGAGCAAAATTAGGTAAAAAAAAAATTATATTGAAAAATCTAAATTTATTAGTCAAAAAAGAAGAGTTTGATAAAGAAACATTTATTAAAGTAAGATCAACCGGTAAATTACTCAAAGCAAAAGTAGAATTTAAAAATCAAGAGGCAACAGAAGTGAATTTATTTAATTCTGAAGATGGCATATCACCAGGTCAAGCTTGTGTATTTTATAAAAAAGACAATTTAGGATTTAAACTTTTAGGTGGTGGTTGGATAAGAAGTTGATTTTTTCCATAAAAAATAGGTAAAAACATAATAGAAAGTTAAAATTACAAAATAATTCCATTCGATAATATAATCAGCTTCTTTTGGTAAGTTATATATAATTAATATTGAAGTTATAATAATAGTCACGATTAAAAACGATACTATAAAAAATCTTTTTAATGAGAGAAAAAAATAATTTATAAAATTTATAATTAAATCTTTAACACTGAAGAGTTTTCTTATTAGAATAAATTGAGCAGAGATTTCAAAAAAAATAAAAAAAACAATAAATAATCTTCTTGTTCTTCTATAAATTTCGTTTTCAAATTCCATACCTAAAAACATTACATGTAAAAATAAGAAAATCCCTGAGAGAATTCCTAAATAATAATAGGAATTATATCTTTTATTTTTATCAAAGACAGAAAGCACTTTCTTTGTATAAATCCAATATAAAATCATAATTATTGATGCAATAAATAAGAATGGTTTAAAAATAAAATATATCGGAAATCTTTTAGCAATATTGCTTATCGAAGTTTCTCCGTACACAAATGGATTTACTACCTTACCTGTTGCATCAAAATAATTAGGATTAAGTTTAATATCTACAATAGAATTTGGAACAAATGGAAAAAATTTATAAATAGAATAACTTATTGGATAATTTTTTAAACAATCAACGTTTAATTTTTCTGAAAGTTCGATTGTGACAAAAATATCTGAATTTAAAAATTTTGATTTTAATTCTTTATTATTATCAAATATAGATTTTTGAAATTCAGAATAGTCCTCAGTAATAAAATTATTATTAACATAATACTTTGGTAGAGCTTTATGAGGTAAACATTCATCTAACTTTTTACTCTGTACTTGCCAAAAGGTATTGAAACAAAAATTATTTTCTTTATTACATTTTACAATAGCAATAGAATTTTTGCTTATGGGTTTGATTTCATCGGTAAGAATGACATCATAAGTATATTTTATTGAAGTGAGATAATTATGAAAAAATAATGATCCAAAAATTGCTATATTACTAAATACAAACAAAAGCAGGCTAATAATTCTAAGCCTTTGAATTGAGGCTTTTAACATAAAATCCATTATAAGAGTTATAATTTGATAAAATTATTTCTTTTTATTTTTTCTTTTAGCTCTTCTTTTCTTAGAACCTTGTTTTCTTCGGCCTCTGTGTTTTTTTGGGTAACCCATTATTTCCTTTGTTATAATTTAATTGAAATTATAAGCGGGATATAGCATTGTAACTTTAAGTAATCAAATTTTTTTATGTCTAAATCATTTAGAACCTTTTTAAAACATACTGCTAAAGATTTTCATAATCAGTCAGTAAATCCACCAGTAGTTAGAGCCTCTACAATTATCTTTAAATCTATGCAGCATATTAGAAAAACTCAGGCTAAAGCAAAAAAAGATCCTACCGGGGGTCATTATGATTATGGAAGGCAAGGAACATCAACAACACATATTTTGCAAAAAATTTTAACTAAACTTGAAGAGAGTTTTCACGTATTTACGACACCTACAGGATTTGGAGCAGTGTTTCTTGCAATATTTAGTGTAACGCGTCCAGGAGACGAAATTATAGTAGCAGACCCTGTTTACAGCCCAACAAGATTACTTACTGAAAAATTTTTAAAAGAATTTAATATTAAAACAATTTTTTATAATCCAAGTGATTTAAAAACATTAGAAAAAAATATTTCAAACAAAACAAAGTTAATTTTTGTTGAGAATCCTGGAAGCAATACTTTTGATTTCCAAGATCTTCAAAAAATTCTTTCAATCGCTAAAAAAAAAAAAATTTTAACTGCAATCGACAATACATGGGGAACACCATACTTTCTAAAACCTATCAAGCTTGGTTTTGATATGGCAATTGTATCAGCGACAAAATATTATTCTGGTCATTCAGATGTTATGGGTGGAAGTTTAGCAGTAAATAAAAAAGTATTTCAAAAAGTCAAAAATGCTGAACGTATCACAGGTTTAAGATTGGGTCCTGATGATGCTTATTTGATTACCCGAGGTTTAAGAACTCTAGACGTCAGATTAGATCGTCATAGGGAAAATGCAAAAAAAGTTGCTTCGTTTTTGTCTAAAAACAAAAGATTCAATCTTTTATATCCGTACAAAAAAGATTCATATAACTTTAGAATGTGGAAAAAGTATTATTCAGGGGCATCAGGTTTAATGGGACTTAAGATTAAATCAAAGAATGTAAATTCTGTCAGAAAATTTGTTAATTCATTAAAACTTTTTGGATATGGTTATAGCTGGGGAGGATTTGAAAGTTTAGCATTACATCAAGAACTTAGAGAAACAGGATATAGAAAATATATGAATTTGAAAAAAAATGAACATTTAGTTAGATTACATATTGGCCTAGAGGATCCAAATGACTTAATTGCAGACATTAAACAAGCATTAAGACATTTAAAATGACATCAGAAAAATTTATTAGAAATAAAACTGCCTTAATTACCTTGGTTGCAGCAAGTGCAGTCGTATTAATCTCATTAGGTGTAAGACAAACATTTGGAATGTTCTTTATGGACTTTAAAGATGATTTAGGAATTTCACTTACTCAATCTGGATTATCGATAGGTTTGCAAATGCTATTGTGGGGGATTACTGGACCTATTTTCGGAGCTATCGCAGACAAGTATGGAGGTCATAAAGCAATTTCTTTAGCTTTTTTATTTTTTATAGCTGGTGTTTATTTTTTATATGCTGGTCCTAATACAGGAATTTTTTTTCAAATTGATATGGGAATTTTAATAGGTATTGGTTTAGGTGGAACAGCTATAAGTATACCCATGTCAATTGTTGGAAAACATTTTCCCTTATCAAATAGAACCATTGCAATGAGTATAGTAACAGCAGTAGGTTCATTTGGATACTTTTTATCTCCACTTTTAACAGAGTACTCATTAACTGAGAATGGTTGGCAAAATACTTTATTTGTATTTTTATTAGCATTATTAATTGGTCTAGCAATTTCATTTTTTGTAAGGTCTCCCTCGTTGGATCAAAGTATAGAACAACCTAATAATCAAGGGACTTTTGAAGCAATAAAGGAAGCTTTTGGAACTAAAAGTTATGTTCTTTTGGTGTCTGGTTTTTTTGTTTGTGGTTTTCATATTACATTAGTTGGTACTCATGTTCCAACATACGTCATTGATAGAGGTTTAGAAAGTTGGACTGCAGCAGCGATTTTATCTTTAATCGGTCTTTTTAATATTTTTGGGTCTTTGATGAGTGGTTATCTCTCAGCGAAAATGAGCAAAAAAATTATTTTAAGTGCAATATATAGCTTAAGGGGAATATCAATTATTTTCTTTATATTTCTTCCCGCAAGCAATCTAAATGCCTTCATATTTGGAGCAAGTTTTGGATTTTTATGGTTATCTACAGTTCCAGCAACAAGTGGGATTGTTGCACATATTTTTGGAACGAAATATTTAGGTTTATTATATGGAATTGTTTTTTTAAGTCACCAAATAGGTTCGTTTTTTGGAGCATATTTAGGAGGTCTATTTCATGATGTATACGGATCATATGACTATGCGTGGTATTTGGCAATTGCATTATCGATATTTGCAGCAATAATCCACTTACCTATTATAGAAAAACCAGTTTTGCGATTAAAAACAGAATAAATTGAATAAACAAAATCAACTAACCAAGATACATAATTCAGGAAAATCTTATATAATTTATAAATCAACAAAAGGTTTTGATTTATTTACAAATTTTTCAAAAAAAATAATCTTAAATAAAAAAAATATAAATAATATCTTATCTAAAAAAAAAATAAAAAAACTTAAAAATACAGATTTATATGTTGGATTTTTGGGGTATGAATTACTAAATGACTTAATTGGAATTAAAATTCCAAAACAAAAAAAAATCTCTTTTCCTAAAGGAGTATTCTATAAACCTGAAAAAAAAATTACTTTACCTAATCAACTAAATTATAAAAAAAACATAATAAATAAGGTAAAAAGTAATTTTAAAATTAATATTGATAGAAAATCTTATACAAAAATTTTTAATAAATTTAAAAAAAAAATTAAAAGTGGTGAAACATATCAAATAAAAATATGTACAAAATATAAGACTAGATCTAAAATAGATCCGTTGGATTATTTTTGTAGATTAACAAAAACTAATTTAGCACCAGAATCTTTTATGATTAAAGATGATCATTATTCTATAATAAGTTGTTCCCCAGAAAATTTGATTACCAAAAATGGTTCACTTATTACCACAAAACCTATAGCAGGCACTGTCAAAAAAAATAAAAATATGAATAAAATAGAGGCTTTAAGATATTTCAGAAAGAATATAAAGGAAACTAAAGAGCATAATATGATTGTAGACATGGAAAGAAACGACTTATCTCGTATATGCCAGGTTGGAAGTGTAAAGTTATCTAAAGAAAAAATAGTTGAGGAATATAAGGATCTGTTTCATTACGTAACTCTAATAAAAGGTAAGCTTAAAAATAAGATAAGTAATTTGGAAATTATTAAATCTATGATGCCAGGAGGTTCGGTTATTGGTTGTCCAAAAATTAGTACACTCAATCTTCTTAATAACCAAGAAAAAGAGAATAGAAATATTTATACTGGAAGTTTTGGATATATTAAGTTTAACGGAGATATGAAATTTAATATTATTATTAGATCAATTTTAAATTATAAAAATATTTCAGAAATTTCTGTAGCATCAGGAGTAGTTGTAGACAGTAATGCTAATCATGAGTTTAATGAAAATTTTATTAAAGCAAAAGCACTGATTGATTTGTTTAAATGATATACGTAATTGACCATAACGACTCATTCACGCATAACGTGGTTCATCAATTTTCATTATTCGATAGGGTGGAGTGTGATAATTATAATAATATTAATAAATCTAAATTAGAAAAAGCATCAGTAATCGTTTTTTCTCCTGGTCCAGGCAGTCCAAAAAATTATCCAATAACATCTAAAATTTATAAAAAATTTAAAGGTAGGAAAAAATTAATTGGTATTTGCCTTGGTTTTCAACAAATATTATTTTGTGAAGGCGGGCAAATAGTTGAACAAAAAAAAATCTACCATGGATTTCAATCAACTATCAAAGTGATAAATAATAAATCTTTATTTAAAAAAGGGACAAATTTTAAAGTAGGTCGTTATCATTCATTAAAATTAAAAGAGCCTTTTAAAAAAAAGAATTTTGAGATAACTATGAGATGTTTGAAATCAAAAGTAGCTATGACTTTTGAAAATAATAAAGATAAAATTTATGGATTTCAATTTCACCCAGAGTCATTTTTAACAATCAATGGCAAATTTCTTATTAAAAAAATCTTATCTCATTAAAAATCTTAAAGAAACTTATTTTCAAGATTTGTGGGGTCATCATGGAATTTTTACAACAATGTGGATTTTTGGTAAACCACCTAAAATTTTATTTTTTAATAATCACATAAAAAATTTAGTGAGTTCTCTTAAAAAATATCAAATTAAAAAAAGAGATATTAAAAAAAATATCACTGAAGTGATAAATAAAAATTTATCAAAAAAAAAAAAATACAATCATCTTCTAAGGATAGCTGTAAATCATAAAATTATTACAATTTCATTAAGAAAAAAATATTTACCAAAATTAGAATTTGATCTAAAATTAGTGAAACTAAAACGTGAAAAACCTGAGTTTAAAAACTTAAAGTATAAAAAGATTTTATCTCATTTGTCAAAAATTGATAATTCAAAATCTGATATCGGTTTAGTTGATAATGATAAATTATTAGAAACAGGTACCTCAAATTTATTATTTATTAAAAATGAAAATATTTTTATTCCAAAAAAAAAATACTATTTAGGAAATACGTTTAAATATTTAAAATCGAAAATTAAAAAAGTAATAAAAAAAGATATTTTTATTAAAGAATTAAAAAATTATGATGAAATAATACTTCTTGGATCAGGCAAAGGGATAGCTTCTGTTAAAACAATAAAAAAACTTAAATGGAAAAGAAAAAGTTTTAAATATTATAGAATTTTATTAAATCATTATAATTTAGCTGTAAAAAATTGTGGTACTTATAAATTTTAGTATATGATTAACCCAAATGATCCATGTCTATTCTGTGAAATTAAAAAGAACGATGTCGCTTACGAGAATGATTTAGCTTATGCTAGTTATGACACATATCCAGTCTCAAGGTTTCATTGTTTGATAATTCCAAAAAGACACATTAAAGATTATTTCGATTTAACTAATGATGAGTTGATTGCATGCAATGACCTCATTAAGATTATCAAAAAAGAGATCTTAGACCAAGATCAATCAGTAAAAGGATTTAATCTAGGAACTAACATTGGAAAAGTCTCTGGTCAGTCTATCTTGCATTGTCATTTACATTTAATTCCTCGAAGACAAAGTGATGTAGAAAACCCTCAAGGGGGAGTAAGATCTGTCATTCCTAATAAACAACACTATAAAAGAAAAATTTAGCTTGTTATTAAAGAAAAATTAGACAGAGTTAGCAATTGATCTATTTTTTTAAATAGATTAGACATCTTTAAAAATACCAAAAAATAAAATAACATAAGGCGGATATGTTACAACAAAACCCATTTTCAATTTTATCAGAAACCATAGCACCTTTTGCTATGCAAGGCTTTATTATAGCTATGATACTTTTGATTGCAGTAGGTACAATTATTCAAATGATACATCACAAAAATCTTACCTATTTTATTAATAATGCAAAAAAAGCAAAATTAGCCGCTACCAAAGAACTAGGTATTGGTGAAAAAACTTCAATTATAGCAAAAACAACTGTTGTAGACATAGGAACAACTTCTGAGCTTGGATTTGGCAAAAGAAGATTAGCACATGTTTTAGGAATGTATGGTACAATTTTATTCTGGTTATCTTCTGCGGTTTTAGTTTTTTGTTATACCGGTTCCGATAAATCTAATTCAGTTACCTGGTCTACTTTATGGCATTTAGGAGCAATATTAACTTGCATTGGTGGATATTGGTTTTGGTTCTTTTTAAGAGTAGATGTATCTTCAGAGGCACATCCATGGTATAGAATAATTAAAGCAGATCTATTTGTTTTAGCACTATTAGCAAGCTCAACTTTTGGCTTGGCATGGTCTTTTACTCAATTCAACAATCAAGTTGGCTTTTCTTATTTATTTTTAACTTTATTTATAGCTTCAAATTTAGTTTTATTTGGTGGTGTTTATTGGTCTAAGTTCGCACATATGTTTTATAAACCTGGAGCTGCAATACAAAAAAATCTTGCTGAAGCTGATGGATCTAGAGACAATCTACCACCGCCTGCTGATGCACCTGAACAATTTGGCTTAGGTATAAAAAGAGAAGAGCCAAAACATTATTAATATGCTATTAAAAAAGGGAGAAATATAAATTATGTCAACTTTTGTATACATGACTAGATGTGA
>MDTD01118274.1_pt1 | contig 15804 bp, 12 predicted proteins | sample 811221 | NCBI WGS metagenome assembly MDTD01 (sample SAMN05326646, study PRJNA326480) | marine metagenome | isolation source: seawater | place: Pacific Ocean: South West | collected 2011
AAAAAAAATAGATGCTATACTTGAGCAATCAAAATCAAGGACGTTAAGCACCGAAGAAAAACAAGCCTTATCTGCTTTAATTAAAATTAAGGCTAAATAATCTTGAAAACGCGACTTGAGCTGATTCCTATTAAGTTAAAAGCAACAGCAATGGAGCCTCACATTGACCACTCAATCCAATCATCACTTTTCAGATTCTAAAAATAATGAATCCAGTCAATTAAAGAACTTAATCAGTTTGGGGAAATCTCAAGCAGGTTATGTGACTTTGGCACAAATCAACGACGCCATTCCGGAAGAAATCATCGGAGGCGAACAAGTTGAGCATATCATGCAAGCCTTACGACCTTTTAAAATTGAAGTTGTAGAATCATTACCTGACACTTCAACCGAAGACCATCTCTTCGACTCAAGAAGTAATCCTGAAGAAGAGGAAGCAGAAACTCTAGAACTTTCAAAAGTCAGAGATACAGTTCGCTCTTATATGAAAGAAATGGGCACAGTGGACCTATTGACAAGAGGACAAGAGGTTGAACTCGCTAAACGTGCTGAAGCGGGCAATCAAATCACATTAGGCGCAATGTCTGCATCAAAATTAGTGATTAAACGTCTTCTAGAAACATTTGAAAAAATTGAAGCGGGCGAAGCTAAAGTAACAGATATGTTAAGTGGCTTTTTGGATGAAACACAGGATGACTCTACCAAGCCGAACGCTTCAATACCTGACTCAAAAGAACCCGATTCAACCACTTTATCTGATGAAATTGTTTCAGAAGTATCTATTGATCACGATGGAACTGATCCTTTAATTGATGATGATGATTTAACACCGCCCCTTACAAGTGATGAGCCTCGAAAAACATCTGAATCAGGCGATGACGATACAACCTCAACTCAGAAAAATACTACATCATCAACTCAAGATGATGAAAAAGATAACGATGACGATGATGATGCTTCAAATGAAACCACAACAGACTCTGGTGGATTCGATGACCCTGAATACCTAGAAATTTCACTCACAGAGCTTAGCATACGAATTGATCAATTAGAAACAGCTTCAACCCATTACCATACCTTGAAAGCACAACATGGCACACATGCAGAAGCGACTCAAAGCGCATTTAAAATACTGAGTGATCAGTTCATTCAGTTTAAATTCACCCCTAAACAAATTAGAAAATTTTCTGATGAACTGAATCAATTATTTGAATCAATCAAATTATATGAGGGTAAACTCATTGATTTATGCTTATCAGAAACACCATTAGCACGAGAAGATTTAATCTCAACATTCCCTGGACATGAAACCGATATTGATTGGATTGAACGTCTCAAACAACAACATCCAACACATGAGTCAGATTTAGATGCCATCAGTACGAAAGTGATCAAAATTCAAAATAAATTGACTGAATTAGAAGTTAAATCTGGAATGAATATTCAAGAAATCAAAGAAACCAATCGCCGCATGCGAATTGGAGTGACTAAAAGCAAACAAGCTAAACGTGAAATGATTGAAGCTAATTTACGTTTAGTCATTTCTATTGCGAAAAAATACACTAATCGTGGCCTACAATTTTTAGATCTGATTCAAGAAGGCAATATAGGCTTGATGAAAGCTGTTGATAAATTTGAATATCGCCGTGGGTATAAATTCTCAACTTATGCAACATGGTGGATTCGTCAAGCGATTACTCGGTCTATTGCTGATCAAGCACGCACCATTCGTATTCCGGTCCATATGATTGAAACCATTAATAAACTGAATCGTATTTCACGAAAAATTCTTCAAGAAACAGGCCGAGAACCCACCCCTGAGCAGCTCAGCGAATTAATGGATATTTCTGTTGAAAAAATTAGAAAGGTTCAAAAAATTTCTAAAGAACCCGTTTCAACTGAAACAGCAATTGGAGATGAAGATGATGGATCTACTTTAGGTGAGTTTATTAAAGAAACAAACTTACTCTCACCTGATGAAGTTGCTGCACAGAAAGGCCTTCATGAAATCATTCACGACTTATTAGACACTTTAACCCCACGAGAAGCGAAAGTATTGGCCATGAGATTTGGCATCAATATGAATACTGATCATACTTTAGAAGAAGTGGGCAAACAATTTGATGTCACACGTGAGCGGATTCGGCAAATTGAAGCGAAAGCATTGAGAAAACTACGCCACCCTTCTCGGGCTCAAAAACTCATTAGCTTTTTAGATGAAGACAACGAAACACTTTAATCTTTCATGAATATTGTTCTTGGCATCACTGGCAGCATTGCCGCAGTTAAAGCACCTGCTCTGATCAGTTTATTGAAAAAACAAGGGCATTCTGTTCGTGTTGTATTGACAAAAGGTGGCTGTGAATTTGTCACGCCTATGGCCTGTCAAGCCTTATCAGGAGAACCGATCTACTTAGATTTCGAAACCGCAGAACATTCCAATGCAATGGATCATATTGCCCTGGCTCGATGGGCCGATATACTGCTTATTGCACCTGCTTCAGCGCATGTATTAGCGTTGTGCGCCCATGGCCTAAGTGATCAACTCCTCAGTGCATTATTTTTAGCAACAAAAGCCCCTGTTTGGATAGCTCCTGCCATGAATACGAATATGTGGAAACATCCTGCAACTCAAGACAATATTCGACGCCTTACCACAATGAATGTGCAATGGATTCAACCGACTTCCGGTGTATTAGCTTGTGGAGAAGTTGGACCCGGGCGTATGGCTGAGCCTGAAGTGATTGTTGAAACCTTATTTCAAGCTCACTCACCTCTTCTAGCTCTGAAAGGGCTTCATATCCTGATTACGGCAGGCGCCACTCAAGAACCAATTGACCCCATGCGCTTTATCAGCAACCACAGCACAGGCACGATGGGATTATCCCTGGCTCAAGCTGCACTTGAACAAGGCGCACACGTTACTTGTATTTTAGGCCCTTCAACTGCTGCAATTCCAAAAGGCATTACACCTATTCATGTTAAAACTGCAGATGAAATGCATGCTGCCGTCATGTCTCACTTAACTGAACATGATTGGTTCATTGCTTGTGCTGCTGTCTCAGATTATACGCCGATCACAACGCATCCACATAAACTTAAAAAATCAAACACCCCCCTTCAAATTGACTGTCAACCTACAAAAGATATTTTAAAAGCAGCCTGTCAATCTTCAAACCGTCCCACTTGTATCGTGGGCTTTGCCGCTGAAACAGAACGGTTAATTGAGTCAGCACGACAAAAAAAAATAAATAAAGGATGTGATATGATTGTTGCCAATTTAATTCAAGATGCACGTGACCCTTCGCATGAACATCAGGCAACATTGATCACTGAACATACAGAATACCCTTACCCTAGAATGACTAAGTTAAATTTAGCACGTCAACTGATTCAAGATATTGCACACCATGCACCTCCCCCCCCCTCTACATCTGACTCTAATTAAATCAATGACTTTAATCATCACTACATCCATCATAACCCCTCACCTTTAACCTGAGCTCAACCTTGAACCCACTTAAGCCCATGTCTGATCTCCATCGGATATTTGGATTTTATTTTCACCTAATCAGCCTAAGACAATGCATGTACTCAAAATAAAATCACTGCCTATACAATATAATACCTAGATTAACTTGACTTTGACTGCTTTATAAGTTGATCGATAGCTTGATCAATCCACTTCACTGAAGCACCTCTGAGCACCCAAGCCGCACGTGCATGGCGCCAAGCTTTTAAAGCCAGCGCAGCATCACCGGCCCTCGTCGCTAAAACACCTAAGATCCACTGAGATTCAGGCTCAATATCTGAGCGCAACAAGGTGTGTTTTAATATCGAGAGACTTTGCTTAAATTCTTTTTGGCCTTGTAAAGCTTCAGCCATCATCAAATCAATCACAACTAAGTGCAAATCTTGCTCATAGAGGGGTTGTAATATCGTTTGTGCTGCTTTAAACATGCGCTGTTTTAAATAAATACTGGCTAATAATCGGCGGGCTGTTGCATCCTTTGGATGCTCAACTAATTGATGCTGTAAAGTTTGAATCATTAAATTTGGATGATCTTGCCAAGTCTTAAGGGCTTGCTGAAGATCCTGTTGGTGATTTAACACAAAAAGACGTTGGGTCCATTGATCTAAATCTCCACAATAAAAATAAATACCAGTGACAACCGCACTGATAACAGTAGCGATGATAGCGATTAAAAATTGACGTTTAATCCAGTTAAGACCGTAATTGATCCAGATCAATGATGCGCTGCTTAAAAGGAAAAGAGCACCGAAAATAAGCATATAATTGATCATCATGATGTATTCCTTGAAGCTATTATCGCTGCATTTAATTGCTTTAATTGAACTTCATCAAGAAGCCTATATTCTCCAGATTTTAATGTACGAGGCAAATGAATTGGGCCAAAACTCAAGCGCACTAAACGATTTACAGGACAGTCTATAGCCTCAAATAAACGCCGAACAATACGATTACGGCCTTGATGCAAAGTCACTTCATACCATTGATTACGCCCTGAAGATGAAGGGGCTTTAAGTATTCGATCAAATGATGCCCAACCATCCGATAGTTTAATTCCTTCACATAATTTATGTTGCATGTGCGGGGTTAAAGTTTGAGGAACGCGGACTCGATAACGACGTGTTAAGGCCTGACTCGGATGCATTAATTGATGAGCCAAACGACCTTCATTTGTAAATAAAAGCAACCCTGAAGTTTGGATGTCTAAGCGGCCCACCATCACCCAACGCCCTGAGTCAATTAAAGGCAGATCATCAAACACAATGGCTCGTTGCTCTGGATCATTACGTGTTGAAACAATCCCTACAGGTTTATGGTACGCTAAAACACGGAGCGGTTGAACTGGCTGTGCATCGATGATACGACCATCTAATTTGATAATATCTGACTCACCTACACGCTGCCCCAAGTGCGCACAGACTCCATTAACAACCACTCGACCTGATGCAATTAAGGATTCTGCCTTTCGTCTCGAAGTGGAAAGACCTTGCTGAGCTAACCAACGTTGTAATTTTTGATGATTCATCGCCCTGCTGATTGTTGTCGCACACGTTGATCGTTAGAGGCGGCCTCCACCACCACCCTAGGCGCGGCTTTTGCGGCTTGTCCATGACCGGCATGAGTGCTCAAATCACTGGAGCTCAAGGAGAATTCAAAAGCATCATTACTTTCTATCAAAGCGGCCTTCACGGAGCTGATTGACTTCCCTACAAATTCCTCAAACTGCTTAAACATAAAGGTGTATTCCACAATTAAAGTTGAAACCGAAAATATCATTACCCAAACCATATTAAGGCCAAAAGTATCACATAAATCATACCCACCAATAGCCCCAATTGATAATGATGAAGTCGCAACAATCATAACAATTAGGTATTTCTTCATACCAACTGCTGATTCAAGTTCCTCAGAAACCTTTTGGTTAGTACTCTTCTCGTCAACTGAAAACATTGCACTACCATCAACCATCGTTTCTATTCCCAAATTAAGCGTAAAAATAGCCATGGCAAAGATGATAAGAGAAGTCATTGATAAATCATAATTTAACCCAAGGATCTTAGCACCATGGGCAGCCAACCCAGCTTCAGCCGTTGCATGTAACAGTAATAAAATGAGTTTACATACTTCTTGCCCTATTGATTTAAAAGAGCGACCTGAATCAGACTGAAAGTTAACCCTAACAAGATACAGTGCTGAATATGCAATCACGCTATAACTGATCCAAAGTGGCAGGATCTGCGGATGAATAAAGCAATTGGAGACAGCCAATGAAACAATCAACACCAAGGACACAGTTTTCCAGGTTAGTTTTTCTATGTTGTCTTCAAGAAACTCAGAAGATCGATCGACTGAAACTAAAAAATAACCTAGCAATCCAATTAAAACACATATATTGATAATCCAGTTACCATGAAAGAAACGAGATAGCATTAATAAACTTTCTTGGTATTCATTAAATAAGCAGCACATAATAATGCATGTTGATAGAATCAGCAAAAACATTAATATGGGGTTATCTCTTTTGAATTTATTCCCTCCAATTGGATAAGTGATTGAGCATTTAGCATGAATCACATAAAGCGTGATTCCTAAACTAATAGCCCCAATCCAAACAAGGATATTTACAAGCATAGGATAGGGTGTAAAGAAGTAACTTAAACTATTGGTTAAAATATCGGGTAATTTAGAAAACGCTAATGCGAACCCGATGGCTCCATTACAAATAGGCAATAGTGAAAAAGTTAATACACCAAGTCTACGAAGGGTTATCATATTGCCTCATTTAATCTATTGAATAACTCAACAAATCATAACACTTTCATATCAATCAATCAAAATGTTTTTAAAAATAATAGCAGCCCATCCTAAAAAAACAAAATAAAAATCAACAAGATACCGGTCGATTTGAATATTTCAGGATCAATGTATTAATACAGTAGATAACAGTCAATATCAATTTATTTATCTTAATTTAACTCAAAAATTAAAGTAAATTTTGCAATATAATTAAGTATTGAAAATATTGCTGTAGATCTTTTCATCTAAATAGTATATTGAATCGTTTTAATCAAAGATTCATCTCAGAACAGTTTGGTGAAACTGAAGTTCGCCTAACTGAATCAGCGCGATCCTTTTCAGTACCAGGAGTGTTTGAATCCTCAGGTTGTCTTTTATTTTTACTCATTGATGCGTCTGAATTTGAATCACCCAATACAGTTGAGGGTACACCGGCATAACGATTAAACTCTTCATTAAACTTATGTTCTGAAAGCATCAAAAAGATATATTTTGATAAGAATCTTTCTATTTGCTTAGCCATAAATTGCTGCTCAACCAGTAATGTTGCTCCACCTAATATTAAACACAAAGGTAATGGAAGCATAAATGCATGCTGTAACTCCAAACAACCAATGAGCCCTAAAGATAAAGCTCCAAACCCTCCAAAGCCCCATGAAATTGCTCGAATATAAGGCTTTGAAAAATGTTTAGAATATTCTTTGCTCATCTCGTAATGTTTCATTTCGATTGATTTATGATTTAATGTATTAATGTTAAGCGATTTTGAATCTTCCTCTTCCTTTGAACTTTCAACATTAACCTCGGAATGATTGAGCATTTCAGTACCATCAACCATCACCTCTAAATAAAAATTAAAAATAAAAGCGGTTGCAACCATGATCATGACTGGAAGTTGATGATTGAACAGTGAACATCCTATTAATTTTGCGCCCTCTGAAGCTAAACCTGCTTCAACCGCTGAATGTGCTAGCAGTAAAATGATAGCCACTCCTTCTTTTGCAATGTTGAACGCTTTATATTTGTTTGAAATAGATTGATTTTCCCAAATTGAATAGAATCTATTTTTGAGTAAAAGAGATAATATTATTGTGAATAAAGCACCTGAAGCAATGTATGCAATATTAATACCTTGAAAACTGAAAGGAATAAAATTAAGCATTAAATTTGATAAAGATACAGCAAAAACAATAGACGCAAGCATACTAAATATAAACCTTTTAAAAGTCAGACTACTTAAAGTTTCTGCTAATTCTTTTTTAATGAAATGTGAAGTTCGATCAAAGGTTGAAATTAAGAAATTCAGTAACCCTATCACCACTAAACATCCAATGACAAAATGACTATGCATAAAGATATTGATGTGTATTAAATGTGATTGGTATTCCGAAAATAAAGCAAAACACAATGCCAACGAAACTGAAACAATAAGTGCTTTTAGCATCAATGGGTAGAAAGATTCAGAGATATTTGATTTATTTTGAGTGTTAGTTTTATATTTAAGGACTTGGCTCATGAGCATTTTTGCTGTTGGAATAAAACCAATACTGACTCCAGTGATGATAGCCGTTATCATTAAAAATAAAGGTGCATGAAAAAAATTTAATCCACTCCATTGAGCTAATGGATTTAAAATATCAGGCATCACCGTATAGGCAAGTGAAAAATCAATCAAACCATCAACACTTGCAAAAAGAACAGATGATAGTAATAAAGCATATCGAGCTATTCTGAGGTGTTTTTGATTTAAAACAGGCATATCTAAGTTCTTCTTCATCATATATAATCTATAATATATCTTTTAGATTAAGACTTTATTAAATCTAATTCGAAATTAATGACACTGCCTTTTAAAATCATTAAAGTAGATTCACTTCACCATCAACACTTTTCATGATCGAGGTCATGTGTTTAAAGTATTTCATCTCTATTTAAAGTTGAGTTTAAATGAATAGTTTTAAAAATATGCAATAAATAATTATTATTTAAAGATTAAACAATGAATTGATTCAATATATTCTAAATCCAAAAGATATAAGTCTATTAAGCACAGAGCGTGTATTCACTAAGATAGCATTCATGAAGCTTTCAGATATCTTTATGACTACAATAAAAACTTTTTTGAAAATTCGATCTCAAAACGCTTCAAGCTGATCTGATTGATACGCTCTATTGAATGATTTAACGTCGAGGACCTTTAAAAAATTTAAAGTAATCAGATTCAGGACTTAACACCATCAAATCTTTTGAATTAAAAGTTTGAACGTATGCTTTTAGACTGCGAAACAACATATAAAAGCTTTCATCTTTAAGGTAAGCATCATTATAAATTTTAGCAGCTTCAGCATCACCTTTGGCTCGAATAGCTGCACCTTCTGCAAGTGCAGTGGCTTCAATAACAGTACGTTGTGCATCAGCTTTAGCGCTAATAGCTTCTGCTTCTGCTCGACCATTTGCACGGTGTTTGGTTGCAACCCGTTCACGATCGGCTCTCATTCGCTCAAAAACAGATTGGCTGACTTCATTTGGAAGATCAATTCGCTTGATTCGGACATCAATCACTTTAACCCCTAAATTCTTTGCACTCTCATTTGCCGAAGCCTGTAATTTAGACATAATATTGAGTCGCTCACCCGAAACCACTTCTGAAATAGTATGCTGTCCAAATTCGGCACGCAATGCATTATTAATCTTTTGCCCCAATAGCTCTTCCAAAGCGCCTATAGAGCCATTTGAACTCATTTGTGCCAAGCTCATACGTGCAGCAGTACGCTTGTAATAAAGTGGCAAATCTTCGATTCTCCACTTCACATAATAATCAACCAACACATACTTTTGCTCTACGGTCAGAATTCTCGATGATTTTTGCTCAAATGTTTGCAATCGAGCATCAAACCTCAACACATGGTCAATTAATGGCATTTTGAAATTCAATCCAGGCAAATAAATTTGTCCACCATCATCATTTTGACTTCCCGTTAATTCTCCCAAACGAACCACCAAGGCCTTCTCTCCTTGTTGTACAGTAAAGAATGTTGAGAAACTTATTAATATTAGAAAGATAATGCCGCTGATTTTGAGCGTATGATTGGCTGACATAGTATAGATCCTCAATTAAAATTAGGTACGTGATCGCGATAAGTTGAGTGGAGCTGAGTAAGTTCCACGTGTTGAATGAGGTGATGTTAAGCGCGATGTTGTATGTTTTAACGCGCTTTGATCAGGTAAATTTTCAGCTGCTGCATTAGCGGCTAAGGTTCCTGTAATTTTTTGAGTTTCAATCCGTGGCATGTGCTGGGCATTAGGCCAGACCATTACTTGAGCTCGATTATCACCCTCAACCATAATTTTTCGAGCACTTGAAAATACGTTTTCTAATGCTGCAGTATAGAGTCTAAAGTCAGTAATTTTAGGGGCTCTTTTATGCTGTGGTAACAAAGCTAAGTAGCTTTCGATATCAGCTTGTGCAGCCATCATCACTTTCTGACGATAAGCGTCTGCTTCTTGTAAAATGCGTTTAGAGCGACCTTTGGCTGTTAGGACGATTTTTTCCTCATAGGCAAGGGCCTTGTTAATATAGCGTTGCTCATCTTCTCGAGCTTTAATGGCATCATCAAAAGCTTCTGTAACCGCCTCAGGTGGTTTGATTGGCTGTAAGTTAAGGTCGGTAATTTCAATGCCGGTTTGATACTGTTCTAAAGTTGATTTCAACTGAGCTAACATTTGCTCTCTCGCTAAAACCCGACCATCTGTTAGAACATCATCCAATGTGGTGTGTCCTACAACTTGACGGACAGCACTCGCTGTCGCCTGCTGAACACTACCGAGTGGTTCTCGAACATTAAATAAGAACAATTCAGGAGAACGAATACGATATTGAACAGACAAAGCTACATCAACAATATTAGCGTCTCGTGTTAACATTTGAGCAGTATGATCAAACATATAAATTTTCTGAACATTGACAATTTTCTTAGATGCAATAATGGGAGGAATCCAATGGGGTCCAGGCTCGGTAATTCTTGAAAATTGACCAAAACGAAGCTCCACACCACGCTCAGCGGGGCTTACAATATAAATTCCAGATAACATCAAAAGGATCAATCCAAGTACAAGGATCCATTTGAAAGAAATAGTGATGTCACCATCTGCAGGAGGCTGAGACGAAGCGTTGCGCTGACGAGCTTTACGCAAAGCGTTAGAAAATAACTTATCTAAATCGGGAGGCCCTTGCTCTCTTGAAAATAAAGTAGGGCAAACTGATTTTAAAGACATAGCTGCACTCCTTGCAAATCACTTTATTATCATACCAACAAAAGAATTCAAATCAAGCATTATCCTAAAAGGACCCAAAGATTTAAAACATCTGACTGCATTGCGCTTCAATTATCATTGAAGCGATAAGGTTGACTTTACATATGATCAGGAAAGTATTTGATCAAAGCCTCTTTAGGCGCTTTTAATTGCATCAACCAATGTGACTCTTTTAAAACTTCTTTTTGGACCCAACCTTGCTGATGACATAAGGCTCTCAGTTGAGCCTTTTCAAAAAGCATGCAGACTTCAATTGAGGGATAGGCTTCAGATAATATGGCGACAATACTGGCCTTTAAATCATCTAGACCGATCAAATTCAAAGCAGAAACATTCACAGTTAAATCACCAATTTTCGGGCCAGGTTGATCAGTTAAATCTAGTTTATTATATACTGTAATAATAGGCTGATGAATATCACCTAATTCATTTAAAACCGCGAACACATCTTTTGAGCTTGAACGATACCCCTCTTGATTGACTTTCTGTATATCCATCACATGAATCAATACATCGGCTTCATAAATTGCGTCTAACGTAGCATGAAATGCTTCTATAATGCTGGGTGGGAGACCTTTAATAAAGCCAACCGTATCCATCAACAAGGCTCCTTCATGCCCCGGTAAAGACATCCAGCGTGTAATAGGGTCTAGTGTGGCAAATGGATAACCTGCACATAACACTGATGATGCTGTTAATGCATTAAATAAAGTCGATTTTCCTGAATTAGTATAACCTAATAAAGCAACTGTGGGGACACTAGAGCGCCCTCTTCGTTTTGAGGTTTCTTTTTGCTGTGCATGCAACATTTTAAGTTTTTTTCGAATCGTCTTAATGCGACGCGCAATTAAACGTCGATCTGTTTCAAGCTGTGTCTCTCCAGGACCACGTAATCCTATTCCACCTTTTTGACGCTCGAGATGGGTCCAACCACGAATTAATCGTGTGGATAGTCGAGTCAATTGAGCTAACTCAACTTGCAATTGACCTGCAAAGGAACGAGCATGCAATGAGAAAATATGCAGAATAAGCTCAGTTCGATCAATGATGTCCGCGCACAAATATTCAGACAAATTTTTTTGAACAGAAGCTGATAAATCCTGATTAACTAATATATGCTTAAGATTAAATTGACTACATTGCTGTTTTAAGCAGTCAAGATGTCCTTTCCCAACAAAGTATTTTGAGTTAATTTTTGAAAGATGAACTTTATAAACCGATACTACAGAACAAGAACCAGCTTTTGCAAGCCCTTCCATCTCATCTAAATCATTGCCTTGGTCAAGCCCTTTGAGAGTGATATATAGAATAATGACGGAAGGGCTTTCAATCGATGGCTGAATGAACCCCATTCAAATTAATATTCTTCAACTTCAATTGGCTGTCGATCAGATATTTGAACATCTGAAATCTGCTCATCCTCGGAGTCATTCCACATGACATTACGTGATGGTACAACCGTTGCTACTGCATGCTTAAAGACCATTTGTCGGGTATTATTTTTTAGCAATATAACATACTGATCAAAAGCAACTACATGCCCCTGCAGCTTAATTCCGTTTGTTAAATAGATCGCAACAGGTACGCGTTGACGTCTCAGTGCATTTAAAAATGGATCTTGTAATGAATGACCTTTATTCATAAAATTTCTCCTTTAAAATATTATTGAGTTATTATTAATACGACTTTCAAAATTCAAGTCGCCTGCTTCCGAATTGCCCTAACGATGGCGCATACTAATTTGATGCAACGAATCGCTTTATATACATACATAAGAGTAAAGGGTTCATTTATAATTTATCACACACCCCAAAAGAATTCAACCACTTAAGAAAACCTTCATCATTCCATCCACCCACTTCATGACTGAAAGCGAATCAGACAGCGTCCCTTGATCAAAGATTGCATTAAACCCTTCTATTTTCCTCATCCAGGTTAACTGCCTTTTTGCTAAATGACGCGTTACCTGCTGAGCTTTTGAGATCATCTCATCGTAAATGATGGCTCCATTAAGATAATCACTCACTTGACGATACCCTACTGCCCTCATGGGAATGGATGATCGAATCATAGAAGAGTGCTCATCGTAGAGTTTTTCAACTTCTTCAATGAACCCTTGAGATAACATCTTTAAAAACCTTTGATTAATCTGATCATATAGCACCGACCTTGAATTCGGCCAACAATGCATCACGGAAAGATCAAGCCCCTCAGATTTAATTAAACCTAACTGATCAGTATAAGGTCGCCCTGTCAAATGAATCACCTCTAAAGCACGAATTAAACGATGATGATCGTTTGGATTAATACATGATGCTGCTTTAGGGTCTGATACTTTTAATTGATCCCATAAATATGCGCTACCCATATTTAAAATCTCTTTCTCTAAATGTGATCGATATTCAGAGCTTTTAGAAGGCAATTGAGATAATCCATTCATTAAAGCCCACACATACATCATGCTCCCTCCAACCAAAACGGGGATGTGATCGCGTCGCCGAATAGATCGAATACACTCATAAACCGATTCACAATACATTGAAACAGAATAATGATCTTGTGGTTCACATATATCAATCATGTGATGAGGCACTTGCTCAAGCTCAGATTGCGTAGGCTTTGCAGTCCCGATATCAAATCCTTTATACACCAGCATTGAATCAACACTAATTAATTCAACGGGATATTTTTCCGCCAATCTTAACGAAAATTGAGTTTTGCCCACACCTGTTGGGCCAATCACGGCTAAAATAGAGCGCCTTTGAATAAGGGGGTCATGATGCAGCATTCAAATTAATCTCGATCGACTTAAGTGATTTAATCATACACAAAATGATTAAAATTAAATATAATGTCATTAAAATTAAGCTGAGAGATCAACGATGAGCGCTGACATTTATCATTTGCACGCCTTATCACCACTTGATGGTCGTTATGCAGACGCACTCCAACCTTGTAGCACTTTGTTCAATGAGTTTTCATTAATCAAATGGCGCCTTCATATTGAAATAGAATGGCTGATTACATTGAGCCAATCAGACTCAATTACCCACCTCCCCCCCCTCTCTGATCAAAATATCCAGAGACTTAGACGTTTATTTGAACAATTTAGCAATACAGACGCTTTACGTATCAAAACGATTGAAGCCGAAACACGCCATGATCTTAAAGCCATTGAATATTATTTAAAAGAGCAACTCGCCACATATCCAGCATTTGAACCTTATCTTGAATCCATTCACTTTGCACTAACCTCAACCGATGTAAACAATTTAGCCTATGCCCTAATGCTCAAAACATTAAAAAGTAGCTTACTCGTCCCAACACTTAATCAATTAAGTGCAACGCTCAAACAACTGATTCAATCAAATCTAGAACAACCCATGTTAGCAAGAACCCATGGGCAACCCGCCTCTCCAACCACAGCAGGCAAAGAATTGGCTGTTTTTTTATCTCGCCTCAATCGACAAATTAAAAGCTTTGAAGATTTAAATATTCATTCAAAATTCAATGGCGCCGTAGGAAACTTTAATGCCCACCACATTGCGTACCCTAATGTTGATTGGATCCAGCTTTCATCAGATTTTATCACTCAATTTGGGCTTACACCCTCAATTTACACGACCCAAATTGAACCCAACGATTATCTTGCAGAACATCTAGATAATATCTCACGCATCAATACCATCTGTTTAGATTTATCAAAAGACATATGGGGATACATTAGTTTAAACTACTTCAAGCAAAAAATTAAAAATGGACAAATTGGATCTTCAACTATGCCCCACAAGATCAATCCTATTGATTTTGAGAATGCTGAAGGCAACTTAGGCTTGTCCAATGCACTGCTTACGCATATGGCACGCAAACTACCCTGTTCACGATTTCAAAGAGACCTGAGTGATTCGACAGTCTTAAGAAATTTAGGTGTGGCCATTGGCTATGCCTACCTTGCTTTTCAAAATTTAGACAAAGGCTTGAACGCTCTAACTCTGAATTCGAATGCACTCAATCAGGACCTTGATCAAAATTGGGCTGTACTGGCTGAAGCATTACAAACAGTGATGCGTCGATACGCGATTAAAGAAGGTTATGAGCAACTCAGACACCTCACTCAAGGCCATCACTTTGAACAATCTGATTATGTTAAACTCATCCAGAAATTGGATTTGCCAGAGACAGTCAAACAGCGCTTAGAGAGATTAACTCCACAAACTTACACAGGCCTTGCCTTTGAATTAGAGCAGCACATCCTTCAAACATTTCGAGAACCATAGGTCTCTCTTAGGAAGAAAGAAAGCACAACTGTTATCAGGAGCGCAATTGGCAAAACAGATAAAGCCAATTGATACGATAATGGTGTATAAGCACTGCCTGAATCTGAAAAATAATCCAACAAAAATCCAGAAACAGGCTGAATCACGCCCGCAAACATAACTAACATATTAGTTAAAGCCAATGCAGTCCCAGCGTTATACTGTGAGCTTAATTCACGACCAACAGCAAAAACAATAACTTGAGCACTATTGAACAAGCCGAAAAAGAAAAGAAGCGGAAATACCCATTGAGCACTTAATCCAGGCAAATACAAGACGATTGAAACCATCACAGCGGCCAGTGCAGCGCCAAGCGTCATAATCAGACGCCTTTGCTGGATATAATCAGAAAGCCAACCAACCAAAGGCCCTCCAACAGCCCAGCCTAGAAAGACCATGGAACATGCATCTCCCGCAGATTGACGGGATAAATGATATACGTTTTGTAAATAAAAAACACCCCATGTTTCAGCAAAAATAGAAACAGGCAACCACATTAATCCACCAATTAAACCATTGATCCAAATTTGGTGATTTTTAATTAAACCTGCAAGACCTTTAGACAAACTGGAGAGTGAAGGGATATCAGGCGTTTTAGAATCAACTTTCTTATCCTTCAATACAAACACCATCTTGACAGCGATAAATAAACCAAATAATGAAGCATAGTAAGAAGCTGATCGCCATCCAACAGCATCCACTAAACTGGTAAGGCCCAAATCACCAAACAAACAACCCACCATTCCTAAAGACATAATTGAACCTGAAACAATTGCAAAACGCTCTTCAGGCAACCACAATGTAGCTAGCTTTAAGACCCCAACAAAGGCAAATGATGAGCCAAGC
>MDTD01124325.1_pt1 | contig 15802 bp, 13 predicted proteins | sample 811221 | NCBI WGS metagenome assembly MDTD01 (sample SAMN05326646, study PRJNA326480) | marine metagenome | isolation source: seawater | place: Pacific Ocean: South West | collected 2011
TATGGCGGCCCCAGATGACTATCCCGGTTCGGTCGAGTTGCCTCTGTTTTCGAACCCACTATTGACTGATTGCAATGGGCTGGCCTGCGGGGTCGATCGAGCCGACTCTGAAAAAAGTGCCGACGCCGTGCACACCATAAATCAAACCAGAATACCCATCAGCACACATCGCAAGCCGAAAATCCTGCCGATTACCAGCTTGGGTGGGGATAGCTCGAATCTCATCCTTTACGGCTCAGCTAGTCGCAGTGATGACCCAAATACGCCAGTCACAAATTTTGTTTCGAGTGACAGTATCGATGTTCGAGCCACTCTTTTCATTCCAAGCGAGCATCAAGGGGCTATTGGAGAAACCTACGTTGTCATCTCAGTTGAAGGCGTTGGCCTATTTTACCGAGACACGGACGGCGATTATCAGGCGTGGAATGGAGATCTAAAAACACTACAAAGCTATACGGGCCAAAGGTCCCTCAACACTAGCGAAGAGCTCGTTGCCTTTAGTGGCTTTGTTCCGTCAAGTGCAGGAGTGAGCAACGCTTACTTGTCCGTCTTTTTCGCCTACGCCGTGCTGGGCACCGATGTATTTGTCTATTCCACTAATGGTATCGAATTAAGTATCGAGCGATAAGCTACTGGAAAAGCGACGGACTCATTTAACGGCTGCCTCTCGAACGTAGCTCACGCCAAACGAAATGGGAAGATTCTCTACATCGACAAGTCGGTTTGCACTCCGCATAGTTTCGTCGCTTATCTCTCCTGCGAGAGGCGACAAAGACTCGGCGAATAGGCGTTTTTTCATAGCATCAGCCGACACTGCCAAAAAACCATCATAGGGTGGAACCGCATTTAGAGGATCCTCCAGAATGACTAGGTCGAATTCAGCGATTCTGCCATCCGTTGTGTAAGCAGCAATCACGTCTACCTGCCCTTCTGCGATAGCGGTGTACATTAACGTCGTATCGAATGTCAGCTTCTCTTCAAAATCGATACTGTAAGTGTCTCGTAAACTGATCCATTCTGGGCGGCCAAAAAACTCCAAGTCCCCTCCGGCAACCAGCCCGCCCGCGAACGGCTTCAGATCGCTGATACTGCGGATTCCTAGCCGCTCTGCTTGCTCACGGCGCATCGCCAGCGCATAGAGATTTTGAAAACCCAGCCGCGCGAGATTTACCATGCCGTACTCCTCCTCGAGATACACTTCCACCTCCGCCATCACCGCATCTCTCCCAGGATTGTCCTTTCTGTTCATGACATTCGTCCACACAGTTCCTGTATATTCTAAATAGACATCTATAATGTTATTAGCAGTTGCCTGAAAGACCACTTCAGAACCCAGACCAAGCCGCTGCTCAGTCGTAAAACCCGCCTCTTGTAAGATCTCTTCAAGAACCCCTGCGATAATGTATTGCTCAGTAAAACCTTTACCCCCAATTATTAAGTCCACCTCTTTACTGGGAATCAAACTATATCCCGAAAAACCGAGCACACTTATCGACCCGGCGAGCACGATCGCTTTCACCGATCTTCGTCGATTCGCATCAGCATCTGTGTTTCGGTTGGCTGCGAGCCATTGCAGGCCCCCAATGAAACTGTCCAGAATAATCGCCATACAGGCCGCCGAGAGGCTACCGACGGTGACCGCCAGCAAATTTCGAGTTTGTAGGCCGGTAAAAATATAGTTACCGAGACTGGTTGCACCAACCAGAGTCGACAAAGTCGCGAGACCAACTGTCCACACTGCCGAAGTGCGAATCCCTGCAATAATAACGGGCAACGCTAGGGGAATTCGCACTTTTGTTAGTATCTGATACGGTGACATGCCAATACCTCGGGCAGCTGTGACAACTTCTTCTGCAACATTTTCTAGGCCCGCAACGGTGTTGCGCACTATGGGGAGCATGCTATAAAGCACCAAAGCTATTACCGCTGGCAACAAGCCGATGCGCCCACCCAGCATGGCAACTACCAAAGCAAGTATCGCCACACTTGGAAAGGTTTGAATAATGCTGACCACCGTCAGCAAGGGGCGCTTTACGCGCGGCGACTGCGCCGCCCAAACCCCGAGGGGAAGACTGATTGCCACACCAATTGCAAGAGAAATAATTGTAAGTGTCAGGTGTCCCCTGAAATATCCAGGCAACAGAGCAAATTGCTCCGTTAAATTTCCGGTCATATCTCAGTTCCCAACTGAACGTCAGCGCCCAAAATCTTTTCCACGCGATCTGCTCGACGCTTAGGCATTTCAATCAACTTTTGGACATAAGGATCAGAGGGTTTATGAAGCAGCTCTGTTGATGGACCGATCTGAAGAACTTCGCCTTGCTGCATAACAGCAAGGCGATCGGCCATTAGCAGAGCCTCTGTCATGTCATGGGTTACCATGATAACTGTAAGCTCAAGCTTACGTTGTATGCTTTTGAATTCTTCCTGCAAATCAGACCGCGTTATCGGGTCCAAGGCACCGAAAGGCTCGTCCATAAGCACAAGCTCTGGTTGAGCAGCCAGCGCTCGAGCGACTCCAACTCGTTGCTGCTGACCGCCAGAAAGCTGAGAGGGGAATCTGTCTGCAAATTGCGTGGCGGGTAAGCCTACCATTTCCAGAATCATCCGGCAGCGATCGAGTACTTTTTTTGGGCTCCAACCAAGCAACTTAGGAACGGTGCATACATTTTCCGCCACAGTGTAATGTGGAAACAGCCCGATCCCCTGAAACACGTAGCCAATGTTTCTTCTCAACTGCTCAGCATTCTGGAGGCGGACGTTTACGCCGTTCACCAGAATATCACCGCTGGTTGGCTCCTCAAGGCGATTAATCATCTTAAGGGTAGACGTCTTACCGCAACCAGACTCTCCGATCAGACCAAGCAATTCACCGCGCTTCACGCGAAGGGAGATATCGGAAACAGCAAAGGTTTTGCCTCCGTCATAAGATTTCCGAACGTTTTTCAGCTCAATCATAGCTTTGGCATCCTACCAATCAAGTCTGAAGCTCTCCCGCAATGGAATACAGAAATCTATGTCCCCCGTCTATTGGTATCCACGTTCTCAAACAGATCAGAACTAGTGGACTCGTTTAGATAGCCTATGGCTGTCGTTCTTTGACTAAGTTAACTCGCTCTGCCGCATAAGTAAAAAGTCTATTTGGAGCGCTACCAAAAAGGGCAGGATAAATTCAAGATCTACAATGAGACGTTGTATTCCTATCAATTCAAACCAGAAATTGGATGAGTATTGGGAACTGGGGTGACAATACCTCGCGAAGCTTCGCCGAGCGCGGTATTTCATTAAGCGGCCATCGCTCAACTAATCCTGACCTGATGCCTGCCTACCCAACTGCAGCGCACTGCGCGCGTCCGCCGACAAGCCTGAATCTAAGCCCACAGTGACAAAACGAAAGCCTTCACTGACGCGCTGCTCGACTGTGCGGGAGTTGGTAGTGATCGCGCACGGGACGTCGTACGCAAGACAAGCCGCCAGCACGCGCTGAATGGCTTCTTCAACCGCCGGCGCGGCCGAACTGGAATATCCCATCGAAGTGCTCAAATCGGATGGGCCAACAAATATACCGCCCACGCCCGGAACCGAGATTATGTCTTCAATGTTGGCGACCCCTTCGGGAGATTCAATGAACATGATAGCCAGTAGCTCACCATTTGAGTCCAGTGGCCACACATCGGCACGAGAGTGATAGTCTTGCACACCCCAGTACCAAACTGCGTTGGACGGATTGCGCCCCCTGAGCCCCGGCGGGTCATAGTCCTGTGCCTGATTGATCTGCGGGTAACGAGTTGCCCGCACAGCAATTTCTGCCTGGGCACGATCATTTATTGCTGGAAACATAACGCCGAACGCACCAACATCAAGAACCTGCTTGACCTGAGACACCAGCTCCCCCGATCCACCGGCCGCCGGGATTCTGACGAACGGCACCACGTCAGGTTGTAAGTTGCCCTTTTCAATAATGGCGCGCTTATTGGTCATGCCCAACAGGAAGGCTCGCAAACGCTCGACGTCAAATGGGGCGTGTTCCATATCAATTAGCACGAAGTCCAGCCCCGATGTAGACAGAGACCTAGCATTGCTGAGCGAGTAATCGAAGGACAAAAGACCGAAGGCTGGTTCATCGCGCTGAAACATTTCGATCAGCTTGTTGAGCCTCAATGTTTCATCCTGCGCGAACAGTGGCCAGGGCAGTGACAATACGACCAATAGCAGTATGAGCCGCGTCAGTGGCTTTTGCAGCCTGCTCACAACTACCTCCTCACTTATTCTACTAGTCCGGCACGAAACCCCACCAACTCAATGCTGATACCAGGGAGGCTCAATCAGCAACTCAGGATCTGCATCTGGCTTAGGCACAAATTTCTGTGTCCTGCCATATTGATTATCACCTCCGTAAAGGTTCCCCGCTGGATCAACGGTGAAAGAATGAACTTCAAGATAGCCATCCGGCAGGCCGGCCGGAACAAGCCAAGTAGCTTTGATCTCTCCGTTAAAGTCAAAGTTAATGAATCGCAGTGGTCCCAAATCAGTAATCCAAAAGTCATCTTCGTTCACAATAATGTCCAACGGCAGGGTTAAGGGAGCGCCGATAGAGCGCTCGAACTCGAAGACAGCTGGATCATCTGTGGTTCGATACAAGTTTACTCCATTGTTGCCGGACCGATCTGTTACGAAGACCCTACCACCAGGACCTACTGCGAGTGAGTGTATGGTGTTAAATTGGCCCGGCGCGTCCCCTTGACTCCCAAACTCGCCGAGATACACCATATCTTCGTCATAAACTATTACCCGATGGTTCAAAAGACCGTCAGCAACCAGGATGCGCCCGTCGGGAAGAAATGCTACGTCCTGTGGGCTTCCATAGTGATATGCGTCATCCCCTGGCACACCTCGCTCACCATAAGTTTCGATCAACTGGCTTCCATCATTAGAAAGAACATGTATTTCGTGGTGAGTCTGATTGACAACCCAGAGTTTTCGCTCAGGATCATAAGGATTTACCCTAATTCGCTCTGGACCAGGCCCATCTGCGCCCTCACATAAATAGTCGAGGTGGTCCCAAACGCTTAATAACTGACCATCAGCATTAACTTCGAAAAGACAATTCTGCCAAATTCTTCGGTCTGCCTCCCGCAGCACGTTTATGCCTAAAGCACCAGCAAACCCAGGAAAATTCTCGGGGACGGGCGAAGGGAGAATCGTTTCGCCTCTTTGGTTGATAATTATTCGGTCTGACGTCTCAGCCCAAATGGCTGAATTTCCTCCGAATGCATAGCCGTCCTCTTGGAACGGCTCTAACCAACCGCCGACTATTTCGTAGGGGCTCTCGACTATTGGACCCCTAGCATTGCCAGTTTCCTGCCCTGCGAGTTCTACAGCTGGCAAAACTAATAAAGAGGCAACTAACAAACTAAAGTTTCTGATAACGATTTGCATAACTTGTACCTCAAAAAGGAAAGCGAATATTTTTCGCCATCATGTCAAATTTAGGCGGGCTGGTATAGTTCAGCTGAGGAGTAATTCAGTTAAGGCTGCCGATTCTGAGCCTTTTTAGCGAGCCGAGCCCGATGTAACAAGGGTTCAGTATATCCATTCGGCTGTTCGAGCCCTTTGAAAACAAGATCGCATGCTGCCTGAAAAGCGATTGAATTGTCTGGGTCAGAGGACATTGGTTCGTAGAGCTGATCATGGAGGTTTTGTTCATCGACCACTGCTGCCATTCTCAAGAAGGTTTCTTTCACTTGTTTTTCACTACAGATTCCATGATGAAGCCAGTTAGCAATATGTTGAGAAGAGATTCTAAGAGTTGCGCGATCTTCCATTAACCCCACGTTTTGTATATCCGGTACTTTCGAGCAGCCGATTCCTTGATCAACCCAACGTACCACATAGCCCAGAATACCCTGGATATTATTGTCGAGCTCGTGCTGAATCCTTTCGCTATCCATAGATCTTGGATCACTAAGCAAAGGAATCGTAAGGATATCCGCCATAGCTGCAGCAAACCGACCTTTTAGCTTTGTTTGAACTTCAACCACATCGACGCGATGGTAGTGAAGTGCGTGTAGCACCGCTGCTGTCGGAGAAGGCACCCAAGCGGTGCTCGCGCCGGCTTCCGGATGGGCGTTCTTTTGCTCAAGCATAGCTGCCATCAAGTCCGGCATAGCCCACATACCCTTTCCAATTTGACTGCGACCCTGAAATCCGCATGCTAAACCTGCCTCAACATTATGCTGTTCGTATGCCGCAATCCAAACGCAGTCTTTCAATTCTGCCTTTGGCAAAACAGGCCCAGCCTCCATAGCAGTTCTTATTTCATCGCCCGTACGATCCAGAAAACCCGTATTTATAAAAACCACCCGATCCTTTGCTTCCTTGATGCAGGTTTTCAGCGAAACAGTGGTGCGCCGCTCCTCATCCATAATTCCCAGTTTCAATCGCCTCGGCTCTAGGCCCACTAGTTCTTCTACTGCCGCTAAAACCTCGCAAGCATATCTCACTTCCTCCGGTCCGTGCATTTTTGGCTTGACAATATATACACTTCCCGCACGAGAGTTTTTTAACTTACTTTTCCCTAACACATCAACAGCACCAATCGCGCCGGTGATAATTGCGTCCAGTAATCCCTCATAAATCTCATTGCCATGCTTATCCAGTATGGCAGGGTTACGCATCAGATGTCCTACGTTACGAATAAGCAGCAGACTGCGTCCTGGAAGGTCGAACGAGCTGCCATCGGGAGACTGATAGGACCGATCCGGGTTGAGATGCCGAGTCACCTGGACACCATCCTTTTGGAATGTCTCTTCCAATTCTCCAGTGATCAGTCCCAGCCAGTTCCGATAAACTGCAACTTTATCTTCGGCGTCCACCGCGGCAACCGAATCTTCACAATCCTGGATTGTAGTAACTGCTGCCTCGAGGACGATGTCTTTGATACCAGCTGAATCCTCGCGACCTACCTCAGATAAAGGGTCAATTTGAATTTCCAAGTGCAGATTGTTGTTGCAAAGCAAGATCCTATCGGGCTTTTCTGCGGAGCCTACGTATCCTCTGAATTTAGATTGATCACGCAGGCTTGTTACACCCTCTGATGTGTGCACCTTGAGTTCAGCTTGATCAACGAAATAAGCTCGTGCATCCGCATGAGAAGCAGAATTGAGCGGGCAGGCTAGGTCAAGCACCGCTCGGGCGTAGGCGATTACCTTTGTTCCGCGTATCGGGTTATAGGCGCTCCCCCTCTGAGCTCCTTCCAGTTCGTCAATCGCGTCCGTGCCATACAGGGCATCATACAAACTTCCCCATCGAGCATTGGCCGCATTCAAAGCGAAACGTGCGTTCTTGACTGGCACCACCAGCTGCGGCCCGGCTTGGACACTAATTTCCCGATCAACGTGGCTTGTATCGATCACAAAGTCTTCAGTAGGCTCTGTCAGGTATCCGATGGATGTCAAGAAAGATATGTAATCCGCTTGCTCTGGCTTGCCAGGGTGGTCCCGGTGCCAGGCATCAATTCGTCCCTGAAGGCTGTCGCGCCGAGCCAATAGCTCCGAATTACGAGAGGTAAATTGCTCTAACAAAGCTTCAGCTTCTGACCAGAAAACATCAGTCCTTAGTTGTAATCTTGGTAGGAGCTCGAACTCGACGAAATCTCTTAGAATTGAATCTACTTTCAGACCGCCTACTTTAACGTAAGACATCGCATCAATGACCAGATATCACTGAAGATACATGAAAGTGGTACACGACTGAGGAATTGAAGCTCAGCATCCTATTCCGAGAGAGATATGCGAAGTTCAGCGGTAATAAGCATAGAACGATCTAGATCGCGTGAAGCAAACCTGAGCAGAGACTCCGCGCTTTGTTCCACTGCATCATTGAACTGGACCGCGTTGTTAACTATGACCTGCACCGGCTTCGTAAAATCAATGAAATCTGGGCTCAACAGCAAACTAAATCGCTCGATTCCGCGGGCCGTTACCGAGATAAGGTTACTTGCGCGATCAGCCTGCAACAGGGCAGGGCGACCATCCCCACTGATGGCGTCAATCTGAATCCAGTGATTTCGGTTATAACGGTCAGTTCGGTCTGCGACCCATTGAATACGGCTAGGAAAAGGTTCTCGAGGATTCGAGGATTTGAATTGCTCGACCTCACTCAAATAATCCGGAAGCCACTCAGTGTTATGCCCACCTTCAGCGATAACAGTCCAGGTATAACGGACGCCGACCTCTTTGAGGATATCCATAAACGAAGACAGCGATGCCGCAGGATAAAGACGATCGTTTTCGCCATTCACGATGTAAAGAGGTTTGTTCATAAGGTTTTCAAAATATAGCCGGTGACCGCCACCAGTTTGAGGGTTCCGCAAAACGCCGGGGTGTCCGATGTAGGGGAGGAAGGATGCCCATTGAGTTGGCTGTTTGAATGCATAGAAGTAGGCGCCTGTTCCCCCGTCAGATACTCCTGTCATGGATACTTGATTCTCATCGATGTTGTATGTCGATTTCAGGCTATTGAGAATGGCGGCCAAGTTATCGGCCTGTTCATCCTGCCACCAGACTGCTTCAGGCCAAGCGAGTGGCACAACAATAATGCGTCCTGGCTGACTTATCCTGTCATAACTTCGTTGCCAGAATTTAGCTCCTTCTGGTGGTTTAGGCCGACCGACACCGCCGTGCAAAACAAACTCAACAGGCCATTTCCTCTGCGAATCGTAGTCCTCCGGAATGTGAACCATGTAAGGAAACTCCGTACCTGCGCTATTAGTTCTCACCATCACCTGCTCGCCAAGGGGCGCTTCATCTGAATACCGCGGCCCCGTTTTAAGGAGCCCAAAGAGCTCCGGGAGATCTGGCTGACTCATCAACAGCTGTTCACTCAGTGCTATTCTGGCTGCCTCAGATTCCGCCTTCCAAAACCGATTAACGAATGTCTGGTCTACAGAAACAACATCCTCCATCTCTTGTGCCTTGGACTGCACAACAACCAGGCAATAAAAACAAAGCGCCAAATAACCTAGGTTGTTTGATGATCTTCTCGCCGTCTTGATGAACCGACTCCTCAATTGCCTGTCTCCTGTGCTGAAGGCCGTTGAACCTTTTAATAATGATGCAACTAAAAGATTTAGTTTTGAGCATAAAAGTCTGCTTTGGACTTGTCTATGTTGCGAAGCAGGCAATTTACAGGATTTTGGTTTAAAGTAGAAAACAACAATAGCTCTATAGGCGCATTTTCCCGAAAAGCTAAAGCCCCTCTGGAGCTTCTGCGCGGTCGCGGAGAAATTTTGGCATGGGGTTTAATAAAATTATGACCCGAGAGACTGGAAGATTCGGCTCCGATTGTTTATTACACTTTGCGACACTACTCGCGATCTGTCTGCTTGCACCGGAAAGGGTAAACGCACGGGAAGGCCAAAGCGGCGATCCTTTGCCTCTGCTGGACCTAAACCGCCCGATTCGCTTGAATTTCGCCGGTGATTGGGAAAAAGATTTTAACCGGAGTGATCGCTGGGAGGATGAGCTTAATCGATTGCTTACAATTCGTCAGGAAAGTGCTGCCCAACAGCGCGCTGGCGTCACTGTGAGGAATCTGCCCCGCGCCTCGCTGGGCAACCTCAGTCTAAATTCTCTGGGCGGACGGGGAGCCAGCATGGTGAACCTAGCCAGATTGGCTGAATACGTCAGCAGACAGTCAACTCTCCATATCGATCAGGATCGAAACGAAGTAAGAATCGAGCGACGCGGCGAAGCCCCCCTAATATGTTCGGTTGATCATGGTCTCAGAGAAACGTTTTCGAGCGAGCATGGCAATGAATATTGTGGCTGGGACGGTCAACAACTCGTATTTATTATCAAACTGCCAGAGCAAGTTGAGATCAGTCACCGGTTTGATGTTGCGGCAGCTGGCGATGAACTGCGCTTGGTGACTAGCATTTCCCATAGGGGTTCCGCCCCTTTCAACCTGATTCAGGCATTCAATCGTTATGATGCGGGCGCTGACAGTCTCAGCTGTGTGCTTACAGTAACGCGCGGCAGGGTCTGTAGTCAGGTGATTCCATCTAATGACTAAGCGTCTCTCCTGGCTGGCCAATGCACCGTCGTTCCTGTTACTTCTACCTCTCGCGGCCTGCACGACAGTTAATACTACGAGAGTCGAGCCGGTTGACTATGCAAATGTCGGCGAGATCAGTCTCAATGTAGCCGCAACCGAGCCCTTAAATCATCAATTGCTTGACATCGGTATCGTCGTATTCAAAAACGATGAAGACGAGTCCGCAGCGCAAACGTACGGCGAAAGAGTTTTTGCGGAAGTGCGGGACAAAGAGGTTCGATATCTGCCTTATCTTTTGCGTCAGGTGCTGATCGAGTCACAGCAATGGGGTGCCGTGAGGGTGCTTCCACAAGCGGACCCGTCGGTCGATTTACTTATCAGAGGAGCGATCCTCAGGTCCAGTGGCACTGAACTGGCCATCAGAATTGAAGTGGAAGACAGCACGGGCCGCGACTGGTTAAACGCTGTATATGGGGATGAAGCGGTGTTGTCAGATTACCCCCGGGATATTCGTTACACCACCTCCAGACCCTTCGTTCCATCTGAGCATCATGAGCCCTATCAGGATCTCTACGAAAAGATTGCCAATGATCTCGTGGCTGTCAGATCTAATCTGTCCGTCAACGACTTGCGAACAATTCGCAATGTTTCAACTTTAGTCTACGCAAACGACCTGTCGCCTGAATCCTTTGGACACATGCTCGTTACCAACGACAACGGCCATATGGAAGCAGCCAGTCTGCCCGCTGATAACGACCCCATGCTCGCTCGGGTTGAAGATATGCGCATTCGACATTACGTGTTCATCGATACAGTTGATGAGTATTACGGCATCCTGCACAATGAAATGGAACAAGCGTATATCATGTGGCGTCGGCACTCCTTCGATCAGCGGGCGCAACTCCTAACGCGCGAACAGCAACCGTCAAACGAAGATTTTTTCGGTAGCAGCGGGTACGCCGCGTTGACACAGCGCTACAACCGCTTTCGTTGGAGCAAGATCTACCAACAGGAGTTTCAGGAGCTGGCCGCCGGATTTAATCAGGAATTGGCCCCAGCCATCCTTGAGCTGAATGAGCAGGTCCACGGCCTCAGTGGAACAATGGCGGAGCAGTATATTCAGTGGCGGCGCATTTTAAGGCAGTTGTTTGAACTTGAAATCGGTGGAGCTTGAGCCCAATTCTTAGATCAGCTTAGTGCGGCGATGCCCTGCGAAGGTGTGTTGATTTACTTGCAAATGCGGTAGTCTCTACGATGTTCAGCGAGCAAGACTAAGAAAGGAAGAGCGCCATGTCCGAAAGCGTAACTGAAAACAACAATACCAATCGCGGTTGGATCATCGGTGCTATACTCGCAGGCGTCCTTGCCGCAGGAATCGTCGGCTTTCTCATCTATTCTGCAGTATGCCCCTGCGAACGCACACCAGGGGGCTTTTTGTTCGGCGCTGCCGCGGACGGCCCCGTAGAGGACTGGTCTTTTGCCAATGAAGTCCCCTTGTGTCAGCTACAAATCTTTGCAGGTATCCGCCCCCATTCGATCAATCTTAACTGCATGTCTACTCAGGCAGGCGAGCTGTATCTGAGCTGCTCTGTGTGTGAACAAAAATATTGGGCAGCACGTGTCAGCAAGGATGAATCAGCTGTAATGCGCTTGAATGGCGTCACGTATCCCGTTTTTTTGAACAGAGTGAAAACACCCTCTAGGATGGACGCTGCCTGGAAAGCAAGGATAACTAAGCTACAAAGTTTTGGTGGAGGGCCATATAATCCAAAACCTGACCCAAACGCTCAGCGCCCCGATCACTGGTGGACTTTTCACGTCACTTCAAGGTCGTAAGGACTTCAGTATCATCACCATTTGTTCTGAAAGAATGAGACAAGGAGAATTATGATGACCTATCGAGCGCTTGCGCTAACCGCGATAACGACATTAAGTAGTGACGTCTGCGCCCAGCAACCCAACTGGGTTGAATTGGCTGTACATAATTTTGGTGCTCCAATAAACACCATGTGGGCGGAGGGCGAGTTGTCCTTTGCCGATGACGGCACTATGGTTTATTGCAGTGCCCGTAAGGATATGGCCGTTGTTGACGGAGACCCCAAAGACCTCTACATAGCGAATTTCAATTCAGATTCCGGCACTTGGGATACGCCTTTGAACATGGGCGTCCTCGTAAATCGACCGCCGGCGCAGGACGTCGACCCCTTGCGCCTTGGTGACGATCGCGAGCCCTGGATTACCGCGGACGGCAACACGATCTACTTCCGCTCAGATCGACTGGCCACCACTTCCCCTCGTAATAATCACGATCTGTTTATCACAAGAAAGGTAAACGGAGAGTGGTCCACTCCGGAACTTGTCGGGTATCCCGTCAGCACCACCGACGGAGATGAGCACTGCCCGGCCGTTTTGAAGGATGGTGAGACGCTTTGTTTTGCCTCGCGCCGAGCCGGTGGCTATGGTGGCTCAGACATCTACTGCGCGAAACCCGATGGCAGAGGAGGTTGGGGAGAAGCGGTGAATCAGGGACCAAATATAAACACCGCGGCGGAAGAATTTCACTTTACTCAGGATGTTGACGGTCGGGTTTATTTCACTTCGAATCGTCCAGGCGGCTTTGGTGGCATGGACATTTACGGTGCTGCATCTATCGGGCCCAATGAATGGAAGCCCGCTTTAAATCTTGGGCCCAAGATCAACACCGCTAATGCAGATATGTGCCCGGCTTTGCCACCTGGTGGCGAAACTATAGCCTGGTTCTCATCGCGCCAGGATAGCAGTTTTGGTGAGGCTGACATCTTCTGGACCAGCAAGTTAAATATTCCAAAATCAAAATGACCAAATTCGTTCAGTAAAAGCCCGGCATGCCAGGCTTTTACTGAACCATCTGACAGAAGTCATCTCCGGCAGCCATTTGCGACGACTCAGACCAGATTCAACGCGAACAACCTCGTTAATCGAGCCCAGGCCCTCTCGGCCTGATCCAGATGATAAACTTGCGAATCAAGCGCACACCAACCGTGGAGGGCGCCAGAATACACCTCAATTTCAGCGTCAATGCCTGCAGAATCATAGGCTTCACGCAACGTCAACTTCGCCTGAGGGTCATTTTGATCATCATTGTCGGCGACGCAATGAAGCATGGATGCCCGAGTCTCTGGGATCAACAAGTGAGGACTGTCGGGGTTCGCCGTCGCTAAACCACCGCCATGGAAAGTTGCTCCAGCAGCGAAGCGATCCGGCACAGCAGCCACTGCGCGCATCACCATCGGGCCTCCCATGCAGTAGCCCGTGGTGCCAATCCCTTTGCTTCTGTCGACCTCATCCTGCTCATCGAGCCAAGTGGTGAAGGTTCTGGCATCACTAAAGTGAGTATCCGCGTTCAGGTTTCTGGCCATAGGCAGAACCAAGTTTCGGATTTCAGGTTGCCCAAAGCTTGCGCCCAAACCGACTATCGGGGAGCGCGCATTGCGATAGAAGGGATTCACTGTGAGAACCGCGTATCCCTCGCGTGCTAGTCTGCGGCCCATTTGCCTGAATGCGGGCCGCAATGCCAAGATATCGGGCCAAACCAGCACCGCGGCGTGGCTGCCAGTTGACGGATAAGCAAAATGGCAATCCGCCACACCATCAGGCGTTCGGATCTCGACGTCCCTCTCGGAGATCGACTGCGCACTGGCGATTGAAGGCATAATCATGGCCATACCCGCGCCTGCTGCCAACCTAGTAAACTCTCTTCTGGATAATTCCGAATGATTATTCAAGTATTCATCTGCGTCTTGCTGCGTCTCTAAATCGCACATGGCTAGTCCCCTGCTGCTGATTTTTGTCTTATTCCAATAGTTGGAATATGAGAGTATTTGGGGCGAGAATAAAAAACAACACCCCGCCCAATTAATTCCCTGCGCATAAGAGGCTATCATGGTCAGATCATTTCTCAGCGTGAACCGCCGACGATTTTCTCAAACTCTCGCACTTACCTCGCTGGCGACTGGTTTTCCGTCGATCGTTCTTGGGCAAGCCGCAAAAGTAGACACCATCGCCGGCACCGGCGAGGCTGGTTATAAGCCTGAAGGTGAGCAGGGCAGCCTTGCCATTGAAGCACCAATTAATAACCCCTATGGAATCGTATCTGGCCCCGATGGTGCTCTCTTCTTCTGTGAAGTCGATACCGGCCGAATTCGACGCCTGGACCTCAGGAACCTGAGACTTTCTACCATCGCCGGGACCGGCGAACCGGGATATTTACGTGAATCGCGCTGGCCGCTGGAGACAGCTTTTTCAGCGCCCCACGAAATTCGATGGGACGTTGAGGGCAATCTTTTTGTCGTGGAGAGGGACAACCATATCGTGAGACGCATCGCCGGACGAACCGGCCTAGTCAGCATCGTTGCCGGCACTGGAGAAGGGGGTTTTGCAGGCGATGGCGGCTCAGCCGTATTAAGCCAGTTGCGCCGCCCTCATAGCATTGCCTTTGACTCGAGCAACAACCTCCTGATCTGCGACATCGGAAACCATCGATTACGCAGTGTTAGTCGGCGAACAGGGATGATCTCTACCTTATCAGGCACTGGTGAAAGAGCCTCAACTCCTGACAGTGCACCGCTGTTCGGGACCCCTTTGCTCGGTCCAAGATCGATAGATTGCGACAAGGACGGCAATGCCTATCTGGTGCTGCGCGAGGGCAACTCTGTGTTTAAACTTGATCTCAACGCTGGGCGACTGCAGCGCATTGCCGGAACCGGAGAGCGTGGGTACACCGGCGACGGTGGACCGGGTCTAGACGCATCATTTAATGGACCCAAGGGCATCGCCTACTCAAATGCGGACAACAGTCTTTACATCGTTGACACCGAAAATCACGTCATTCGTTGCCTTTCGCTCAGCTCGGGCCTGATTAGAACCGTTTTAGGAAGCGGCGAAAGAGGCGATGGTCCAGACGGAGATCCCCTCAGTTGCTCACTGAATCGACCACATGGGGTCTGCGTTTACCGCGGAGTAGTTTACGTGACTGACAGCGAGAGCCATCGAATCCGCGCAATAACTGGTCTTGGCATCTAAACCAGACCAAGCTTGGCTCGCTCCGGCCGCAGCGAGCACATTGATTTAGTAGACACTGCATTGCAGGTATTAGGGACGCCCAAAAAAAAGCCCCTACCGGGTTAGACGATAGGGGCATTTAAGGTTTTGAAGAGGCATGCAGTGGCCTCGAGATAGGAACTAACAGCTTGTTGACCCAAGGGCATTTAAGCCGGATGGGGCAGAGTCCTAACCTCAAAACGCGCTTACTTATCTTTCGGATCAAGTTTTTCTTAAAAATAGAAGGATTTTAAGCAAGAATATGGATAGAAGTACTTCGACGCACTCGTGCTAGCCACTGCTAAACAGCAAACTTAATGCCAATAAAAAGGTACTCCACTATGAAAAGTCTGATGAAAGGGTTCGGCCTCTCGCTCGCACTCTTAGTCGGTTTGACCGGATTATTCCTCGCTGTCATGCGATTCAGCGATGGCCCCTTTGAGATATTTTCAGGCGGTCCATTCACTTCCGGAGAACTCGCGGCTGCTCCAGATGACTGGAGCTTTCTTAAGGATCGAGAAACTGTCGAGTTCCAGACCATGCAGCCTGCACGATCGCGAACAGTCTGGCTCGGCGTGCACGATCAGCGCCTTTTTCTTGTCAGCGGTTATATGAACACCGGATATGGGGGAATTTGGAAACAGTGGCCGCACTATCTCGATAGCGA
>MDTD01073539.1_pt1 | contig 15800 bp, 14 predicted proteins | sample 811221 | NCBI WGS metagenome assembly MDTD01 (sample SAMN05326646, study PRJNA326480) | marine metagenome | isolation source: seawater | place: Pacific Ocean: South West | collected 2011
GTTGAAAGCACTGGTCTTGAAAACCAGCAACGGGGCAACTCGTTCGTGGGTTCGAATCCCACCCTCTCCGCCATTAAAGTTTAAAATTTTTAAATATTTTAGAAATAGCGTTTTTGTCAATTTCTTTTTTTTTTATATCATGATGATAAAAGTTTAAAATCGTTTCATCGTCAAAACTTAAGAATTTATCTAATTCTGTTAACTGTTTTTCATCAAAATTATTAATATATTTATTAACAAAAGAGCTTAATAAAATATCCATTTCTTTTGTTCCTCTATATCCCGCACGATAAATTAATTTTTTTTTAAAAATTTCTAATTTACTGTCCATATAATTATATTATACATAATTTAAGCATTAATATGAAAAAAGATTTTATATTTAATAAGGTTAATAATCTAAAAGGTGTAGGTCCTCAATTATCAAAATATCTAAAAAAGAAAAGAATAGAAAAAATAAAAGATGTTATTCTTAATTTGCCTTATTCTGAAACTGATAGATCAAAAATTTTTAAATTAAATTCATTAGAGGTTGGTAAAATTCAGTCTATTAAGGTGAAGGTAATAAAATTAAATTTTCCCAGGATAAGAAATCTACCTAATAAGATTAATTGTGAGGATGAAACTGGTAAAATTGATATTGTTTATTTTAATAGTCGTGAGGGATACTTAAGGAAATTATTTCCAGTAAATAATTGGGTTATAATAAGTGGAAAAATAAGTTACTTTAATAAAAAATACCAAATAACAAACCCTGATTATGTCACTTCTTTAGATAATGAAGATTACGTAATTAAAAATATTCCTAAATATAATTTAACAAAGGGTATAAATGAAAAAAAATATAGATCTATTAGTGAGCAAGTAATTAATAATCTTCCACGCGTAGATGACTGGATTGATATAAATTTTATCAAAAAAAATAAAATGATTGGTTGGAATGAGGGAATAAAAAAACTTCACTCATCAAATGCAGCTAAAAATTTACAATCTGAAAGTTTTAGAAGATTAGTTTTTGATGAATTATGTGCAAATTTCTTAGCTTTATCTGAAAATAGAAAAAGAATTAAAAAAGCTAAAACTCCAAAAATATTTAGTAATAAATTATCAAATCAAACTATAAAAAAATTACCTTTTAAACTAACTGAAAGTCAAATTAAAGTTTTAAATGAAATTAAATCTGATCTAACTAGCAGCTATAGAATGTTTAGAATAATCCAGGGAGATGTAGGTTCTGGTAAAACCATAGTTTCATTATTATCAATTTTAAATGTAATAGAAAGTGGATATCAATGTGCTCTAATGTCTCCAACTGAAATATTATCAAAACAACATTATGAATTATTTAAAAAAATTTTTCAAAACAAAATAAAAGTTGAATTTCTAACTGGAAAAACTGAACTTAAAAAAAGAAAAGATATTTTAAAAAAAATCAAAAATGGAGAAATAAATTGTTTGATCGGGACACATGCTCTATTCCAAAAAAAAATAGAATTTAAAAAGCTTGGATTAACAGTAATTGATGAACAACATAAATTTGGTGTCAGACAAAGGAGTGAATTAGCTAATAAAGGTGGAAATGATTGTGATGTTTTGCTTATGTCTGCAACACCGATACCAAGAACTATGATGATGTCTTTATATGGTGATATGGATATTTCAAAAATAAACGAGAAACCTGCAAAAAGAAAAAAAATAATTACTTTGAGTAAACCAGAAAAAAAAATTAATGAAATTTGGCCTTTCATAAAGAAACAAATTGACAATGGTAATCAGGTTTTTTGGGTTTGCCCTTTGATTGAAGAGTCCTCTTTTTTAGATTATTCCTCAGCTAAAAAAAAATTTGAATTAATAAATAAAAAATTTCCAAATAAAGCCGGTCTTATACATGGCGCCTTAGAAAAAGATGATAGAGATCAAATTTTGAAAAAATTTTTAAATAAAGATTTATCGATACTTGTCTCAACAACTGTTATTGAAGTGGGTATAGATTTTCCCGACGCTAATTTGATAATTATTGAAAATGCAAATAAATTTGGTCTTGCTCAATTACATCAATTAAGAGGTAGAGTTGGTAGAGGAGAGAGACAAGGAAATTGTATTTTATTATTTAAGGACGGACTTAGTAAAAATGCAATTAAAAGAATTAAAATTCTAAAAAATTCAGATGATGGTTTTTTAATTGCTGAAGAAGATCTTAAATTAAGAGGTTTTGGTGATTTAATAGGATATCAACAAAGTGGAGTAAAAAATTTTAGATTTGCCGATCCTGTTTCTCACGAGGATTTATTTAAGTTAGCTGAGAAATATATTAGAAATATTGATAAAGTTGATCTTGTTAAATATTCGTTTTTGTTAAAACTCTTTGATAAAGCAGAAATAATAAATATAAATGAACTCTAATCTATGTTTGTTGTTCCAGCTGAAACAATAAATTTAGATGCTTGCTCAAAAGATATATCCAAAAAGATCAGGTCTTTTTTAGGTACCATCAATAAAAAACCACTCGTAGGATTGGGAGTAGTGGGTACGAAAACGTTTATAATATCTTCTTTAACTTTATTTTTAATTAAACCTTCATTTTCTTTAGTAGCAAAACCAACAGCCCATAAACCTTTTCTTGGATATTCTAGTAAAACTACACTTTTTTGTTTGTTGTCCGATTTTGTCAAACTTTCGGTCATTTGTCCTATAGCGGAGTAAATTGTTCTAAGAATAGGTATTTTCTTTAAAATATTATTAAATAATTCAAAAAATTTTTTTCCCAAAAAAGAAAGTGACAACCATCCAATAAATGTAATGATCAATAGCGCAATTAATATTTCTACTCCTGGAATATTAAACGGTAAATAATTATTTGGATTTATTTCTTTTGGTATTACTTTTCCTGAAATTCTTATCAAAAAAAGAGTAAGATAAAGAGTTATTCCTATTGGAATAAGAACAACAATACCAGCTATAAAATTGTTTCTCAATTTTGCAAATACGGATTTTTTTATATTCGTTTTAGACATTTATTAAGCGTAGCTAGAGTATATTATGAAAATTATAATTAAAATAAAAATTGCAATTAATAATTTATTATTTAAAATCATGACTCAAAAATGTATAACATAAATAGAAGAAAATTTCTCGGCTATTTTGGCTGTAGTTGTTGTTCGATAATATTACCGTCCTGCTCAACTGTTCCAATTACAGATAGAAAACAACTAAGCATTATTCCTGAAGCTCGTATAAATAATCAAGCTGCAGCAGCCTATGAGACTTTTAGAAGTAAAACAAAATTAATAACAAGCGGTTCACAGCTAAATGAAATAAGAAAAATTGGTAAAAGAATAGAATTTGCAGTTAGTGCATTTTTTGAAAATCAGGGAAAAGAAGATCCTACAAAAAATTTTGGATGGGATTACATCCTCGTTGATAATGATAAAGTTGTTAATGCCTGGTGTATGCCTGGCGGTAAAATTGCTGTTTATACCGGTCTGCTTAAAATTACAAAAAATACGCACGCTCTCTCAATTGTAATGGGACATGAAATTGCACATGCAGTAGCAAGACATTCTGTTGAAAGAATGAGTCATGCAATGACTATCAATTTAGGGACGACTGTAGCAGATATTTTCTTAGGTGGGGCAATTAATAGAACAAGAAATACTGTTGGTCAAAATACTGGTTTAGATATCTTTCAATTAGGTGTAATGAATCCTTTTGGACGAAAACAAGAAACTGAAGCTGACTATTTAGGTTTAATTTTTTCATCTTTATCTGGGTACGATATTAGAGAGTCAACTAAACTTTGGGAAAGGATGGCTAAAAAAAATAAAGGTAAAGAACCACCAGTTTTTTTAAGTACACATCCAAGCAGCGAGAAAAGAATTGAAAATTTAAATAAATGGATCGATGAGGTTATTGTTAAATACCCACCAATTAAAACTTAAGTATTGGTGAGCCCTGATGGACTCGAACCATCGACACCCTCCTTAAAAGGGAGGTGCTCTACCAACTGAGCTAAGGGCCCTTTAAGAATGTTCTTTTATATATTAATCAATTAAATTTCAAATAATTAATTAAACAAATTTATGTATTTTTTATAGAAAGATTTAAAGGTTTTATTTTTGATATTTTTTTGAATTTCGCTCATAAATTGTTGGTAAAAATAAATATTATGTAAAGAAATGAGCATTGATGCCATCATTTCATTAGATTTAATTAAATGGTTAAGATAGGCTTTAGAATACTTATTTAGGTCCCTAATGTCACAGTTAGCATCTAACGGAGTTTGATCTTTCTGATACTTTGAATTTTTTAGATTTATTTTTCCATTCCATGTAAAAGCCAGACCTGTTCTTCCCGATCTTGTAGGCATTACACAATCAAACATATCTATTCCCTCATTAACTGCACCAAGAATATCTGAAGGTGTGCCAACGCCCATTAAATACCTCGGTTTATTTTTAGGCAAATAATCTGTTGTCTCATTTAAAATTTGAAACATATCTGACTGTGTTTCTCCGACAGCTAAACCTCCCATTGCATATCCATTAAAATCTATTTCAATTAATTTTTTCATACTCTCAATCCTCAAATCTTTATATAACCCTCCTTGGACTATCCCAAACAAAGCTTTTGACTTGTCATTTCCAAATTCTATTTTGCTTCTTTTTGCCCAATTAGTAGATACATTGATTGCTCTTGATAAAATCTTTTTATCTGAGGTAAGTTTTGGACATTCATCTAAAACCATAATTATATCTGAATTAATTGATTTTTGCACTTGTATGCTTTTTTCTGGACTAAGTATTATTTTTTTTCCATCTAAATGAGATTTAAAAATAGCTCCAATTTTTAAATCAATTTTGTTAAATTTTGATAGTGACATGATTTGATATCCACCTGAGTTTGTTAAAATTGGATTATTCCAGTTCATAAAATTATGTAGCCCATTGAATTCATCGAGAACCTCGACTCCAGGTCTAAGTAATAAATGATAGGTATTTCCTAAAATAATTTGCGTTTTAGTTTTTAAAATATCCTCTGTAAATATTCCTTTTACAGTTCCTTGTGTTCCAACTGGCATAAATGCAGGCGTATCAATAATGCCTTTTGGTGTATAAATTTTTCCAAGCCTAGCTTTGTCGTCTTGAGTAATCAACTCAAAAGAAAATTCTTTAGGAGACATTAAATATTACTTAGATCTTATAGAAATTATTTTATCAGGGTTAGAAACGGATCCACTATTAGGGTCACCTTTTTTGATTTTATCTATAAATTCCATTCCTTTAACAACTTTCCCAAATGCTGAATATTGTCTATCTAAATGTGGGGCAGACTCAAAACAAATAAAAAATTGACTGTTAGCACTATTTGGGTCTGCTGACCTAGCTGCTGAAAGTATTCCTCTTGTATGCGCAATATCTGTAAACTCTGCTTTTAGATTAGGCAAATCAGAACCGCCTGTTCCTGCCAGAGATAAATTAAAGTCTGGGCTATTAGAATTTCCAAACTTCACGTCTCCGGTTTGAGCCATAAACCCATCGATAACCCTATGAAAAACTACACCATCATATTTTCCGCTATCAGATAATTCTTTAAATCTTTTTACATGGTTAGGTGCTTTGTCTGGGTACAATTCAATTTCGACATCACCGTAAGATAATTTTAAGATCATAAAATTGTTTTGAGCAAGTATATTTGTATTTACTAACCCAAAAAATAATATAAATAAATAGAAAATTTTTTTCATTAATATTTAATTTTAAGCATTTTTACAGTTGATTTTGTTACGAATCTTTCAATATTTCCTCCTAAACTAGCAATTTCTTTAACAAATTTAGATGATATAATTTGATTTTCAACATCAGACATAAGAAACATTGTTTCAATATTTGAGTTTAATTTTTTATTCATACCAGCTAATTGAAACTCATATTCAAAATCTGATACGGCTCTTAAACCTCTAATAATTGTTCCAGCTTTATATTTTTTACACAGACTAATAGTAAGATTGTCAAAAGATATTACTTGAATTTTTTTTTTGCTAAGCTTTAAGTCTTTGAATAAAGAATTATTAATAATATCTAATCTTTCATTTATAGAAAAGTGATAGTTTTTATTGACATTGTCAGTTGTTGCAACAATTAATCTATCAAATATATTAAGCGACTTTTTTATCACGTCTATGTGTCCATATGTGATTGGGTCAAATGTGCCAGGATAAATAGCAGTTTTCATATTATTGTATATTGTCTTCTATCTTAATCACAGATACAACTTTTTCACTTCCAGATAATTTCTTTATTCTTACTCCTTGAGTATTACGGTTAGCAACTCTTATTTCTTTAACAGCACACCTCATGATACTTCCTTTATCAGTTGATAAAATAATTTCATCATTTTCACTTACTACTAGAGTAGAGGAGATATTGCCGTTTCTTGGAGAATTTATAATGCCAATAATACCCTTACCTCCTCTATTAGTTACCCTATAATCCAAATATGAAGAACGTTTACCAAAACCATTTTCTGAAACAGATAAAATAAATTTATCTACTCCTGATTTGATCTTTTTATCTTTGTTTATAATTTTAGTTTCAATTTTGCTATTATCTAAGATCGATAGAGAAATAACTTTATCTGTGTCTTTTAATTGAATGCCCTTAATTCCTTTTGAAGCTCTTCCTTTAAATAGTCTTAATTTTTTTGATTTAAATCTTATACATTTTCCAAATTGAGTGCTTAGTAAGATATCTTGATCGTCTCTACATATTTTTACACCTATTATTCGATCGTCTTGATCCAATTTCATGGCAATTTTTCCACTATTATTTATATTAACAAAATCTTCCAAAGTATTTTTTCTGATGTTTCCTTTAGCTGTAGCAAAAACAACCATTAAATTTTTCCATTCAGACTCGTCCTCTGGCAATGGCATAATTGAGCTTATAGAATGGTGACTTTTAAGAGGCAAAATATTAAATATTGATTTTCCTTTGGATGCTGCAGTGCCCTCAGGTATTTTATGGGCTTTAATCTTATAGACCAAACCTTGTGTAGAAAAGAATAAAACTGGCGTATGAGTATTAGCAGTAAAAATTTGCACTACAAAGTCCTCTGCTCTTGTAGATATTCCAGTTTTACCTTTTCCACCTCTTTTTTGTGCTTTCAAAGAGCTTAGAGGGCTTCTTTTAATATAACCTTGGTTAGTTATACTTATAACAACTGACTCTTTTTGAATAGTTTCCTCGATATTATAATTAAGAACTGCATCAATAATTTTTGTTTTTCTAGGTGAAGCAAATTTATCCTTTATTAACTCTAGTTCGCTAGTTATTAACTTGTATAATTCTTTTTTTGAATTGATAATTTTATTATATTTTACGATTAATATAGCAAGTTTATTTATCTCATCCTCAATTTCATTTATTCCATATGCAGTTAATTTTTGTAACCTAAGTTCTAAAATTGCTTCAACCTGTTTCAGGGAAAGAGAATAATTAGTAATATTTTTTTTCTTTTCAATAAGTGAAATTAGTTTGATACTTTTTTTTACCTTCCATTTTTTTGATAATAGGTTTTTTTTTGCTGTTTCCGTATCTTTAGAATTTTTTATAATTTTAACGACATCATCAATATTTTCTACAGCTGTAGCTAAGCCAATTAATGTATGTGCCCTTTCCTCTGCTTTTTTTAAATCAAACTTGATTCTTTTTAAAACTATGTCTTCCCTAAAATTTAAAAATTCAGAAATAAATTCTTTCAAATTTAAAATTTTAGGTTTGTTATTTACTATTGCTAAAGTGTTAAAACCAAATGAACTTTCAATATTCGTTAATTTGTATAATTGTCTTCGAATCGTCTCGGGCTCAACTGCTTTTCTTAATTCTATTACTACACGTATTCCCTCTCTATTAGACTCATCTCGAATATCTCTTATCCCTTCAATCTTCTTGTCTCTTACTAGTTGTGCAATCTTTTCTATTAGAATAGATTTGTTCACTTGATATGGAATAGACTTTATTATTAATGTTTCTCTTCCACCTTTTTTTTCCTCTAAATCTATTTCTCCTCTTATTTTAAAAGATCCTCTTCCTTTGTTATAACCTTGTTTAATAATATCTTTTCCGATAATAATTCCTCCTGTAGGAAAATCAGGTCCAGGCACATGCTTCATCAATTGTGATATGGTAATATCTTTATCGTTAATAAATGCGATAGTAGCATCAATAATCTCGCCTAAATTATGCGGAGGTATACTTGTTGCCATACCAACTGCAATTCCGCCAGCTCCATTAACAAGAATGTTGGGATATTGTGAGGGCAAAACCTCAGGTTCTTTTTCAGTCTCATCGTAATTGCTTCTATAAGTGACTGTATTTTTTTCTAAATCTTCAGTTAAAAATTGTGCAATTCTCCCAAGTTTTGTCTCGGTATATCTCATAGCCGCAGGTGGATCTCCGTCTATTGATCCAAAATTTCCTTGACCCGAAATTAAAGGAACGCTCATTGAAAAATCTTGAACTAATCTTACAAGAGCATCATAAACAGATTGATCACCATGAGGATGGTATTTACCGATTACATCTCCCACAATTCTTGCTGATTTCCGGAAAGGTTTAGACCAGTCATATCCCCCTTTATACATTGCATATATAATTCTTCTATGCACAGGTTTTAATCCATCACGAACATCAGGAAGAGCTCTACTAACTATTACACTCATCGCATAAGATAAGTAAGATGAGCTCATCTCGTCTTGAACAAAAATAGGTTTAAAAGATTTGTTATTCTCTAATGTATTTTTATCCATTAAAATTAGAAAGGAATTTCATCATCTAAATCAGAACTGTCTTGATTTAAATTATCATTTGGTAAAGAACTTTTATTTTCGGAAACCAGGTTAGAATTGCTGTTACTTCCACGACTATCTAACATTGTTAAACTTGAGTTATATCCTTGAAGCACTATTTCGGTAGAATATTTGTCTTGACCAGTAGCCTCGTCTTTCCATTTTCTAGTGCTCAATTGACCTTCAATGTAAACATTAGCACCTTTTTTTACATACTGTTGTACAACATTTACTAGTCCCTCGTTAAAAATTACAACTCTGTGCCATTCGGTTTTTTCTTTTCTCTCTCCGCTAGATTTATCTTTCCAACTTTGGCTAGTTGCAATGCTAAGTCTAGCAACACTTTTGCCATTAACCATTTGCTTCACTTCTGGGTCTGCGCCTAAACGACCTATTAATTGTACTTTATTTAAACTACCAGCCATAATATTTTGAATAAATTTTGAATATTTATTTATAAAAGCAATATTTTATATCATAATAAGCTAATAAATATAAGGTGTATGTTTTTTTAAGGAAAAAAAATGTTGAAAAAAATCGTTGTAAAAGGCGCGAAAGAACACAACTTAAAAAATGTTTCTCTTGAAATCCCTAAAGAGAAATTAGTTGTTATAACAGGGCTGTCTGGATCAGGAAAATCATCCTTAGCATTCGATACGATATATGCTGAAGGGCAAAGAAGATACGTTGAAAGTTTATCTTCTTATGCAAGACAATTCTTGGATAAGATGAAAAAACCTAAAGTGGATATGATTGAAGGTTTAAGTCCAGCTATATCTATCGAACAAAAAAATACATCAAAAAATCCAAGATCAACAGTAGCAACAGTAACTGAAATTTATGATTATATGCGTGTGTTGTTTGCTAGAGTTGGAATTCCATATTCTCCATTTACTGGAAAACCTATCGTATCACAGCCTATAAGCGAAATGGTTGATAAAATTAAAAAATTACCTAAAGATAGTACAATTCATCTTCTTGCTCCAATAGTAAGAGGTAGAAAAGGAGAATATAAAAAAGAAATTTTAAATTACAAAAAAAGAGGTTTTACTAAAATTAAAGTTGATGGAAAATATCTCAATATTGATGAATTCCCAGATTTAAATAAAAAACTTAAACACGAAATATCTATTATTGTTGACAGAGTAATTCTTAATTCTAACCTAGGTAATAGATTAGCTGATAGTGTTGAAACTGCAGTAAATCTATCGAATGGATTATTGGTCGTAGAATATGAAAATGAAACATTGCCAAAAAAATTCAGAAAACATGAAACTATAACTTTCTCCTCAAAATTTTCTTGTCCTGAGAGCGGATTCACTATTGAGGAAATTGAACCAAGACTTTTTTCGTTTAACTCCCCTTATGGAGCTTGTGAAGAATGTGAGGGAATAGGACATAATTTAAATATTGATCCAAATTTAGTAGTTTCTGACCCGAAAAAAACTCTACAGGAAGGTGCTATAGAACCTTGGGCAAAATCTACCTCATTATATTATGCTCAAACATTAGCTTCAATAGCTAAACATTTTAAGATTTCGATGACTGATCCCTGGAGAAAAATTCCGAAAAAAGTCCAAGACGTTATTTTATACGGATCAGATGAAGAAGAAATAAAGTTTTCTTATGATGATGGTTATGAGTCTTATACAACTAAAAAAACCTTTGAGGGTGTAGTTAACAATTTAGAAAGACGTTATTTGGAAACTGATAGTGAGTGGAAAAGAGAAGAAATTTCTCAATATCAAAGTGAAACCAATTGTGAAAAATGTAAAGGTATGAGATTAAAAGATGAAGCTTTATGTATAAAAATAGACTCATTAAATATTAGTGAAGTCACTGAAAAATCTATTGATCAAGCTCAAAAATGGTTTGAAAATTTACAAAATGTTTTATCTGAAAGAGAAAATAAAATAGCTCAACATATACTTAAAGAAATTAATGAAAGATTAAATTTTTTGTTAAATGTAGGTTTAAATTATCTTACGCTCTCAAGAGAATCTGGGACACTATCAGGTGGGGAGGCGCAAAGAATTAGATTAGCTTCTCAAATTGGTTCTGGTCTTACAGGTGTATTGTATGTTTTAGATGAACCGTCAATTGGTTTACACCAAAGAGATAATAAAAAATTAATAAAAGCTCTTAAAAAATTAAGAGATCTTGGTAATACTGTTATTGTTGTTGAACATGACATTGAAACAATGGAAAACTCAGATCATATAATTGATATTGGTCCAGAAGCTGGTTTGAATGGAGGTCAAATTGTAGCTCACGGTAATGTAAAAGAAATTATTTCTAATCAAAAAAGTATAACTGGTGATTATTTGTCTGGAAAAAAATATATAGCAATTCCAAAAAAAAGAAGATCTGCAAAAAATGGAAGATTTATAGAAATTAGCGGAGCAAGCGGAAATAATTTAAAAAAAGTAAACTTAAAAATACCGGTTGGAACCTTTACCTGTGTAACCGGAGTTTCTGGAAGTGGAAAATCAACTTTAATTCTGCATACTTTGTATAATGCTTTTAATTTAATATTAAATAAAAATAAAAGTCGTAAAGTTCCAAAAGCATTCACTGGGTTTAAAGGAACTGAATTGATTGATAAAATTATAGATATAGATCAATCTCCTATTGGAAGAACTCCAAGGTCAAATCCTGCTACATATACTGGTGCATTTGGACCGATTAGAGAGTGGTTTGCAGGATTACCCGAGTCAAAAGCTAGAGGATATAAAGTCGGTAGATACTCTTTCAACGTAAAAGGAGGAAGGTGTGAAACTTGTGAAGGTGATGGTGTAATAACTTATGAGATGCATTTTTTGCCTGATGTATTTATTCCTTGTGATACATGCAAAGGGGCAAGGTATAATAGAGAAACATTAGAAATAAGATTTAAAAACAAAAATATTGCAGATGTGCTTGATATGACTGTGGATGAGGGGTGTGAATTTTTTGAAAATATTCAATCTATAAAGTCAAAATTGATCACCCTTAAACATGTCGGACTTGGATACATGAAAATCGGACAACAAGCTACTACTCTGTCAGGAGGTGAAGCGCAAAGAATAAAACTAGCTAAAGAATTGTCCAAAAGGCCTACCGGGAGAACTTTGTATATACTTGATGAACCAACAACAGGATTACACTCACATGATATTAAAAAATTGCTTGAAATTTTGCAAGCATTTGCAAACACAGGAAATACTGTTGTGGTAATTGAACATAATTTAGATGTAATAAAAACAGCTGATCATATCATTGATATGGGTCCTGAAGGAGGTGTAAATGGTGGAAAAATTATTGCAGAAGGTACGCCTGAAAAAGTTTCTACGATTAAAGAAAGCTATACGGGCAAATTTATCAAAGAAATTATGGGTGATAACTCAATGAAAAAAACTGCCTAATATTTAATTCTATGATAGGATAGAATCATGACTAGTATACTTCAATCTTTGTCTAAAACTATTCATATCTCTTTTGGATTAGCCGTATTATTATTTTTAGGATTATATTTTTTTGGTGATGGTTTTGCTTTTGATACACTTTTTTGGAGTTGGTTATTTAGATTTATTCATGTTGTTGTAGCTATAATGTGGATAGGATTGTTGTGGTATTTCAATTTCGTTCAAATTCCAAACATGCCTAAAATCCCAGATGAGCAAAAACCTGCAATAGGAAAAGTGATTGCGCCTGCTGCATTATTCTACTTTAGATGGGCGGCTGCAATTACTGTGTTATCCGGTTTAATTTTGGCTTGGGTCAACGGATACGTTCATAGTGCAATGATTTTAGGATTAGATGGTTCTGGTGGCAAAAATACTGCAATTGGGATAGGGATGTGGTTAGGACTAATTATGGCATACAATGTTTGGTTTGTAATTTGGCCTAATCAGAAAAAAGCCTTAGGTATTGTCGAGTGTACCCCTGAAGAAAAAGCTACTTCTGCTAAAACAGCGATGTTATTTTCTAGAACAAATACTCTTCTCTCTCTGCCAATGTTATTAACAATGGTGGCGGCACAAAATCTTTATTAATTTAAGGGACTATTTTTTCTTCTTCTTTTTCAAGAGTTTTGTAACTAACTTTTAAAAATTTTAAAATGGGAGAAGCAACAAATATTGAGGAATATGTTCCAATAAGCACACCTAAAATCATAGCAAAGGAAAATCCTCTTAAAATTTCGCCACCTAAAATAAATATCGAAAATAATGCAAGTAAAGTTGTGACAGATGTAATAATTGTACGTGCAAGAGTTTCATTAATTGATAGATTAGCAATTTCACTTATACTTAATTTGTGAAATTTGCTGAGATTTTCTCTTATCCTATCGTATATTACAACCGTATCATTCATTGAATAACCAACTATTGTTAATACAGCTGCAATTATTGAGAGATTAATTTCTAATGAGAGTAATGAAAATATTCCTATCGTAATTATAACGTCATGAAATAAAGCAATGATTGAACCAATACTAAACTGCCATTCGAATCTTACCCATATATAAAAAAGCATTGCCGCTAAAGATAACGATATAGCGATTATTCCAGATTGTAAAAGTTCAGCGCTTACTTTTGGTCCTACATTTTCGACTCTTCTAAAATTGACTTCTGTATTTAGATTTTCTGATAACTTTTGTTTTATTTCTGGGATTAGTTTGTTATTATCACCTTTCTGCTCGACTTTGATTAAGAAATCCCCTTCTTTTCCAAATTTTTTAACATTTACATCCCCTAAATCCATATTCTTTAAAATATCTCTTATTGAGGAAGCTTCTACATTCTCAGATCTTAACTCAATTAATGTTCCTCCTTTGAAATCTATTCCATAATTTAAGCCTTTAAATGATATTAATATGATGCTTAAAAGAAATAAAAATAAAGAAAAAATATTTGCCTTCTTAAATTTTGATGAAAAATTATAATTTGTCATTAAATTTTGACCTCATTTTTAGCATTTAAAACAACTATTGATGTAATATGTCTAGCTAAAAAGTATGCTGTAAAAAGAGTTGTAATAATTCCTATACCTAATGTAATTGCAAAACCTTTTACTGGACCTGAGCCAAAAGCAAATAAAATAACAGCAGCAATTAGAGTGGTTATGTTTGCATCAAGTACTGTAATTTTAGCTCTTGTATATCCTGCATCAAATGCATGAATAATTGATTTTTCGGTCCTTAGCTCTTCTCTTATTCTCTCAAAAATTAAAACATTCGCATCTACAGCCATACCAACTGTTAAAATTATTCCAGCAATACCTGGTAGGGTTAATGTTGCTTCTAAAATTGTAAGAACTCCAATCAACATAAGTAAATTGGCGATTAAAGCTGTGTTAGCTATTAATCCAAAAATTTTATACTTATATAGCATAAATAAAATAACTAGAACAAAACCTACTATCAAAGAGGTTAATCCTGATTTTATTGAATCTTCGCCTAAGTCTGGACCAACTGTTCTTTCTTCGACTACTACTAACGGAGTAGGTAAAGCTCCTGATCTAAGTAGTAAAGCTAAATCAGTCGCTTCTTGAAAAGAAAAATTACCTGAAATCATTCCATTTCCAGATGTGATAGGTTCGTTGATATTGGGTGCACTTACAATATCACCATCTAAAACTATAGCTAACCTTTTTCCAACATTATCTGTGGTAGCTCTACCAAATTTTTGCGCTCCTATTCTATCTAAAGTAAAAGAAACTGTGGGTTCATTATTTTGATTTTGAATACTTGGTTGAGCGTCAATTAAATTTTCTCCGCTCATAATTATTCTTTTGCTGATATTTAGCTTTTCACCATTTTCAGAGATTAACTCCTCTGTACCGAATTCATTGTTATCAGAAACAAGTCTAAAATTTAATTTAGCGGTTTTACCTAGTAAAGCTTTGATTCTTTCGGGATCTTTTAATCCCGGTAGTTCTACAAGTATTCTTTTCTCACCTCTTTGAAGAATTGTCGGTTCTTTAGTTCCCACATCATCAATTCTACGCCTTACTATTTCAATTGATTGCTTCAGGGCTGAATTATTAATTGTTAATAAACCAAATTTTGAAAAAGAAATTTCAATTTTATTGCTATTAGATTTTTTATACTCTAATTCATAAGCTCTATATTTATCTATATATGGATTTACTAGATTATCTTTTCTTAAATTAAATAGTAAATCAAATTTATTAATATTATCTATGGATAAAGTCAAATTATTATCATTAATTTTAAAGTTATTATAATTAATATTATTTTCTCTAAGCAATTTTTTAAGAGGAATTACTTTAGATTGAATTTTATCTTTAACTAAACTATCTGAATTGATTTCTAATAATAGATAAGACCCGCCTTGAAGATCTAAACCTAAATTAATTTTTTTATTTATAAATTGATTATTTTCATTTTGGAAATTGAGAATTGAAAAAGCAGCTATTACCAAAAATAAAAGATAAATTATTAAAACATTTATTTTAGAAAAATTTAACACGAAAAAGAATTATTTTTTAATTTCTTCTTTTTTTAATAGACTTGTAATAGTAGATTTTATTATTTGAACTTTAGTATTCTCACCGATAGTAACTTCAATTCTGTCATCTTCCATAACTCGGTCAACGATACCTATAATACCACCAGATGTAATCACTTCATCTCCTCTTTTTAATGACTCTACCATCGCTTTATGATCTTTAACTCTTTTCTGTTGAGGTCTTATTAAAAAAAAGTAAAAAATTACAAAGATTAATATTAATGGTATAAATTGTGCTATTCCTTGCCCACTCATGAATGAACAATTATATTAAAAACTTTAGATAAACAAGTAAATTATAATTAAATTTTTTCTAGATTATTCATGTATTTTTTTAATACATTAGGGATATTAATTGAACCATCTTCATTTTGATTGTTTTCTAATAAAGCAATCATTAGTCTTCCAACAGCAAGGCCAGATCCGTTAAGTGTTCCTACAAA
>MDTD01124297.1_pt1 | contig 15800 bp, 10 predicted proteins | sample 811221 | NCBI WGS metagenome assembly MDTD01 (sample SAMN05326646, study PRJNA326480) | marine metagenome | isolation source: seawater | place: Pacific Ocean: South West | collected 2011
AGATACAGGCAACAACATCCTGAACGGGGGCAGGACTAAACGATCATGCATAAATGCATAATATTCAGCACCTCCTCTCTTTATTTTAATTTTACAGAACACCCCGTGTGTTCATGTTTCCATCTCTTTCCAGAGATACATTCAGGTAAATTGATTTCCTATTTCCAAATAAAAAGAAAAAATGGGGTCAAAAGCCCCCGGCATTTATCTCCATAACAGACAACACCGAAGGCGTAATATTAAATATTAAGTTCAAGACTTTTTCATAAAGCCCTTATAAGTAACATTATATATTGTGAAAATTATTATTTCAACTGTTTATCAATAATTTATACATCCTCCGGCTCATTTTGAGCACAAAGGCCAACATCCTCGAAGTGCAGCGGGAAGCCGCAACCGTCGCGCAATTCCTGCTGAAGCAGCTTGATATCCAATTCATCAGGAGTAATATTTTCATCGATTGACAGCGAGGCAGCCACCCCGGCGGCTTCGCCTGTAACCGCCGCGACGGGAATAACCCGCATAACATCCCAGGCATCACCGGCGGAAGCCATGCAGCGCCCGGCCGCCAACAGGCCTTTCAAGTCTTTCGGAAGCAAAGAACGGTACGGAATTTCCCAGACATAACCGGATTTTCGCCAGTCAGCTCCCATCCCGACGGAGTCTTCAAAAGAGGTCCACTCCATGCCGTCTTCAAGTGTAAATATGCCGTCAATCCTCCGGGTCATGCGCAATTGAGCCATAGCCGGCAGAGTCAGCGGGAAGCGAGAATGACGGTCGGAATTGCCGATATTGTAGTCCTCGGTCAATCTTTCACGGTATGTCTTGCGTCCTGAAAGAACAAACTCTGAAACCAGCTTACCGTTTATTCCAGGGTTCCCCATACGCGGATCACAGGAACCGCCATGTCGATACATGCCGATATTTTCCGCCAGGTCATTTTTCCCTGATTCAATAGACCAAAGTGCGATCGCGTTATCATCGATCGGGCAATTGCAGCCGGAAAAATGGACCAGATCAGCGTCACCGGTACAGTCAATAAAGCACTTGCCCTCAATCAATCCGGTGCCGCTTTTGTTGACGACTTCGACCGCGGTGATCGTATCGTTCTCGACTTTGGTCTTAGAGACTACAGTGTCCAGCCAGAAGTCAACCCCGGCATCCGTCAACAGTTCATCCATAGCAATAATAAATGAGGCGGGAGAAAACCTTACCCGGTAGCGTTTAACCTCAGCCGCGTCTTTCTCATTCTCCCAATTCTCCGGAATATCCCCGAAGCCATACTTGATGCTTGCCTTTAGAAGCTCTTCAGTCAGGCCGAATGAAACCTGGGTGCCGTTACCATCACATAGCGGCAGATAAATGTAGATCAACCCAGTTGTCGCCAGCCCGCCTGGAAAGACTGTTTTCTCAAGCAGAACCGTTTTCTTCCCGCGTCTTGCCGCCGCTAAAGCCGCCGCAACCCCTGCAATGCCGCCGCCAGCGACAACCACATCATATTTCTTCGTAAAATCCATTTCTCTTTTCCTGTGATTAATTCACGATACAATATTAAAATAAAATTTATGCACCAAGTCTTTTTGCTAAATCGAACAAGTCTTTCAATAATTCCTCACGTCTGGGCTGCCAATACTCAAGGTCATAGACCGAAAAAGTAATGGCCTGACGCAGCATACCTTCGTCGTCAAAAACCGGAATTCCGAATTTAATTTCGCCTTCCGGTGTCATCGGGGATTCCGCATAACCATTTTTTCTGGTCAAATTCACCGCTCTCTGGAAATTCTCAAAACTGCTCCAGCCCTCCAGACCACGGTACTCGAACGGATGCCGGACCCGGAGTCCGCCAAGATCCTCATCCGGGGCGTAGGCAAAGAAAATCAAACCGCAAACTGTAAAGTAAGGATTCAAAGTCATGTCCGTCGGATGCTGCGGCTTGCCCTTGCAATCGCGCGGCATGTACAGACTAGCCCGGATATCATTGTTCCGCAACTCAGTCAAAACGATTGTCGCCTCAGGAAACTTGAGATAAAATTTGCTTAGCTCTGATTCATTCTGCAGTTCACGACGTTTTCCGCCGCCATTGCGATACAGCTCTCCGACCGTCGGCCCCAGGACATAGCGGGTATCAGGTTCCCTGGACAACAAACCTTCCTGCACCAATGTATCGGCCAGATTGAACACGGTTGTCCGTTTCAAATCCATCAGGTCGGCTAATTCGAACAGCCTCAAGCCGTCCGGACTGTCCGCCACCAGTTTCAAAATATTTGCCGCTCTCGATATAGCCTGAACCATTTCAATCCTTCATTCCACATTATTCATTATTATTGAATCTTTATTCATTAATATAAAATACACGTTATTGCGAAAAAATCAAGAGGTGGAAAAGAATGATTCAGGAAAAGCCGTTTTCACAGTTTTATTTATCGAACAGCTTATATTCTTTATAGGTTCCGTTAGCGGCTGGAATATCGCCGGCGGCAAGATAAAATTTATTGTTTTGGTAATCAAAGATCACACTGTAGATATTGCAGCCCATAAGTACTTTATCGTTTCGCAGGACTTTCTTGAAGCCTGCAACACTCTCCGGCTTTACTTCCCGGGCAAAATCATCAATAGAGCAACGGCCTGACATTTTTTGCCCGCACCACAGGTTGTTATCGGCTGTGACAATAGCATCTCCGTCGCCACGTTTTAGTACCTTATTGTCGCGACTGCGTTCAAAAATGGCTGACTTGCAGCTTTTCGCATCACTTAGTCCGATACAGAACGGCATTCCCGGAGGCATATTGAGCAGTTCTTTTTCAGCGTCTTCAAAAGACTTGCACTGTTCGGCTATTTCCCGCATTTTAATGAATACCGGCATATCGCTTTTACCGCCGGAAGCTCCAACCTGATTGAAGCTCAAGGCAATGCCGTGTTCATTGATAATATCCAAGGCCCCGACCATGCCGGGAAAACCCATATAAACTGTTGCAAACCTCCCCGGTTCAGCTGATGTGCGGAAAATAGTGACCAGAAAATTACCAACCCCGGCAAGGTTATCCCAGTCGAGGTTGTGGGCATGCAGCATACCTTTATCGGTATTGACGATCAGTTGACGGCATCCGGCCAGGTATAGCCCCAAATCGAGAAATGTGTTACCCAGCATTACAGATTCTTTTCTGACTCCGGCCGCTTTAGCGACTGCGGTAATTTCCGTGGTCCATCTTGAGTTTATCTTTTTCAAGAGCTCTTCAGCTTTGGCAACTCTGGCGTTATATTTTTCGTCGTTTCCACGACAAATCACGCGATAGACATAAATCTTCATTAGCAGGGTAATCGACCATTTGCGGGTCCGTCCGTGCTGAGCGCCCATTTCTTCCGGAGTACCTTTCAATCGGACAGTGGAAGCGCATGCACCGGGAACAACTTTGTAAAGCAGGTCTCGGGTCACTTCCTGAGCTCCGGGAACAAATTTAACCGTCAACATTAAGGCTATAATTATAACCAGCGCGATCAAACGATTGCGGCTGCTGAAAATTCTCTTAAATAATGATTTCGACGGAGACTGGACTAACTCCTCTTCTAACTTGTCGACCTTTTTTTCGTCTGACATGTGTTCCCCCTTTTCCCTTTTTATCAGATCATCTAATAATATTATAGATCAAAATAAAAATAAATGCAAAGAATACTTTCCGGTTTTAATTCGGAAACCACTCAATTATGTCTTGCGCTGCAATCTGGCTTTCTGCCGGAAACGTCCGGGCGGCTCGCCAAAGTAGCTTTTAAATGCACGGTTAAAGTAAAACTCATTCTTAAATCCGACTGTTTCAGCAATATACTGGAGGGAATGAATGGTCGACTCCAAAAGATATCTGGCCCGGATCATGCGCTCTTCATTCAACAGTACTTTGAAACTGCGATTGGTCAGTTCTTTTACCAGATGCCTGGCCCTCGATGGCGACACGCCCATCGCCTTCCCGAGGTCCGTTAACGAAACCGCTTCATGGGAATGATCCTCCACAAACTGATAGATCAGAAGTTTACGGTCAGACTGCGGTCCGGCTGTAACCTGACGCTCTTTCCATATAACCAGACCATTTCCGACCACTTGGAGGAGCTTACTCAACCTCTCAAGTTTTTCCAGATTAAAGCTGGGCAGTTTCTCATATTCTTCATAAAACCATTCAGGCAGCTGAGCATTCTCAGGCACCCCGTCAGGATGACGAAACGTTCCTGCCAGAATAGATATCAGGTGCTGATCCCGAAGAAAAACCGGCACCACCAATTCAGCAATCCCCTTCCAGCAAACCTTGATAAACGGCTGATGAAGCTGAGCCGCTTTTTGCTCGGTTTGAGCGAAACAATCAGCTCCGCAATTCAGATTCCAGTCGGGAAACTCATACCGCCCCCGCATACAACAGGGATGCTGATGCACATTACGGCCCGGCAGCAGAGGCTGCCCGTCACGCTTATGTAACCTGCCCTTGAGGTCGTGAATAGTTAAGTTAACCTTGAACTCCCGTTCAATCTCCCGCAGCGATGGTTCAAGCGACGAACCGTAATCTGTCTCCGCTATTTGATTTATAACCTTCAATTATCGTTCCTGGCTGGTATGTTGTTTTTTTATAATATAACCTATTTTTTCAATTTTTTTATACAATATAGCCGATTTGTATAAAAATACAGCCTTTTCATGAATTGTGAAGATAGCATATATCGTATAGAATATAAATAATTGACATATCCATAAAACAACGAAAGGAACATTCGATGAGAACGAATAAAAGGTTTACACTAATCGAATTGCTGGTGGTGATCGCGATCATCGCAATTCTGGCCGCCATGTTGCTTCCGGCCTTGAACAGCGCCCGTGAAAAAGCGAAAAACATACATTGCATGAATAACTTGAAACAATTAAGCAGTTCGTTCATGCTTTATATCGATGACAACCGCGGCTTCTTTCCGCATTGCGGCAATACCAGTAGCAACATACCGATTTGGGACACACTGGTCATGCCGTACTGTTCAAACACCCGAAGCATTAACAGCCGCAGCGCCGCCCTGTACGCCTGCCCGAGCGATACCGTAAAGAGAAGCTCCATATATACCGCAAAACGCAGTTACGCTCTGAATAGCGGACGTTCCATGAGCAATACCCGACATCAGGGAATTGCCGATTCTTCCCCGAAGTCGATTAAAATCAGCACCATTCCAAGACCGACCCAACTTCTGGTTTTAGGCGAACGAGTTCCCAGCTCAAGTTCAGTTATCGGCGGAAACTCCGGACAAAACCTTTCCGCCAGCACCTCCTCCAGTACTCCGATGAATGAGCAAATAGCTTTCCGTCATGATAAGGCGGGAAAACGCACCAATATGTATTTTGCCGACGGACACGTTTCCAATGAAAACTACTATTCACGTAAGATTATTGGAACTCACGCTCTTGCCACATTTGTCACTCCACTGGGCGTATTTACCTGCAACCCGGACGATTGATCAAAACTATATCAGGAATCATAATGAAGTTATTTGCTGTATTACTGTTTACGGCCGGACTCCTTCCGGCTTATGCCGGAAATCCAAAAGAGGTTATCCTTTCCCTCGAGCACCGCAAGTTTGAGGCAGTGGACCTGAAACGGTCCAAAGTGAAGCTCGAGAAGAAAAAGGTTGTCTCTGTTTCCGGGATCCCCGCCACCGGGCGTTCAGCCCTGGCCGTTAAATACAAGAGTTCCGACTGGAGCGGATACGATTATCTGACAGTAAGCCTGAAGCCGTCAATACGCCTAACTCCCAAGATGCTGATGGTGTCGCTGCGAAACGGGAAACGCTACCACAAGCTGGAAGACGCGTCACTATCCCCGCTTACACCGTCCCTTCCGGCCGACAAATGGAGCCGGGTCACTTACGTGATTGCCGGAGTTCCACGGGATAAAAACCGTGAAGTACGGGTCTACTTGAATCCCCGCAAGGAGCTGACCGGCAAGGAATTATCCTGCCAGATCAAGATTTCGCTTGAAAGAAGTCAAAAACGCATCAAGTCACTTGCCATAGCTAAACCGCGAATCAGAACCCTGCCCCAACCTTATCTTGCGGCCCGGGCTCACATCAAATACGGTTTGCATATAAACTGGTTTTTCGATCCCGACTATTACGCCGAACGCATTTTAATGCTGAATCGCAGTCTTGAAAAAGGTGCGGCAGGCAATGACACTTACGGCATCGGCAGCAAAGCAAATTTTCTCAGGACAGTCGAGTTGATGAGGATGTCGGCAGTAAATGGTATAGCAATGCTCAACATCGATATATCTTCGACCTATTTGAACCGAACTCTCAGCGGCATACGCTATGCCGACAGCGCCGGATTGAAGGCGGCTATTGTTCCGGAAATTACGATATTTTCGCGCGGTACCGGAGACGAATATCTTGATCGCCAAATCAATAATCAGGGAGTAAAAGCAATCGGTTCAGATGCCTTGATGGACAAACTGTTTCCGGTTGCCATCAAATCCCCATCAACCTTTAAGTACAACGGTAAAACACTTATTTCGTCGTATCAGGCCTGCGTCCTGCCGCCGTCTTTCTGGGATGACTACCTTAAAGAGTGCCGTAAGCGTTTCGGGGACAAGATCATGTTCCTGGTTGAACTCAGGTCCATATTCTATAAAGCAATGCACCGATATCATGCTAAAGGCGGCCTTTCCCTGCGTGAGCTGGACGAGATGCGGGTTTATTTCAACGCGTATCTGAAATCCTGTGACGGGATTCATTTCGCGGGACAAAACCACATCGTGAAGCCTCCACACACCCAGAAATTCTATTACGAATTTTACCAGAATATTATCATTCCGCTGTTGACTAACATTATGAATGAACCGCAGAACAAGGGGAAACTGCTCGGGCTTGGCATATCCAAAGGCTATATGAATCACCTGGCCGGTTCGGGTCAGTCGGAAGAAGGCACTAAGAACCTGCGATTCTGCCTCGAAAACGTTCTTAAAGCCAACCCGGACTACCTTATACTAGTAGAATGGAACGAGATAAAAGAGCGTACCAATCTGGAACCGACAATTGCCGACGGCCGCAGCTCCATGCGGATAATGAGATATTATTTCAATAAGCTGAAACAGCAACCGAACGATCCGCTTCCGGGAGACAATCCGGCAATCCCAAATATGATTCTCAGTTATCGTCCGCAGATAGCTCCCGGGGAAAAAATGGACTTTGAACTGCTCAATGTTCAAGACACCGGAGAACCGGAGAACGCGGCATATAAAGTGAAGCTTGAATTGACTGATTTGCAGGGAAATATTGTCAAAAGCTTTGCCCCCGGAAAACTAACATCAAAAGGCCTGCAGGAAATCAACTTTGTTACTTACGCCGATTCCGATATTTCCCCGGCATTTATTCTGCTTCCGAAACTGATAATAAGCCGGGCTGACGGGAAAGAACTGATCATAGATAAAGGATTCCCTTACATCAACATCTCAGCCACGGAACTGCGCGACGAAAAATACTACAAAATACCGTTGCGTGATCTGCCGGACAAGGGAAAAGCCAGTTTCCAGTCGGTCATAGTAAACGGTTCAGCCGACGTTAAAGCCTCTATTGATGGACAGGAAAATATTGCCTTTATCGAGGTGCTTAGAAACCGGAGACCAGTCTATAGCGCGGTTAAATCACCCGAATATAAATTGGCCGCGGATGAACAATTGATAAAAGTTTCATGGAACGGATGGAAAGAGGCACGCAAGGATTTCAAAGCACTTGAAATAACCGCAAAAGGCGGCAAAATCAAGCGTTATGAATTTTCAAATCGAGGCTGGGGCAGAAATTTCAAGATCAAACGCAAAGGAGACAACCGTCTGTATGTTACCATGGAAAAACTCACCCACGGAACAAGACGCGGGGTCTACCTCATCATAAATAAAAACTGTAAAGAGCTTGAGTTCTCGTGTGAAAGATTCTCTCAAACAGTTTCAATTCCAACCTTGGTAAAAAATGGTATCTACCGCATGCTTCCCGGCAACGGATTCAATATCATGGTTGAAGATTTCCGCAGAATTCCCGACCTGCCACCGCATCTGAATAAAAAACAGTTCAGCCTTGGCAAAGTTATTCCTGATGTTGCGCCGCGCGATATCATGTCTCTGCGGTATATCACGACTGCAGGCCGTATTTTCAGGTCCAAACCGGTGATAGGCAGAAGCCTGAAACCGGAGGTCAGTATTGACGCCTGGAACGATAAAGAGAATAAACCGGCAAGGATCAAAGTCGCGTCTCCGGCCGCTATGCCGATAGTCTATAAATTCGATCCTGCTTATGGCGCTATCTTGACCGCACCGGGTTTTGACTCAAGATTTTACGCTCAGCTTGGCGGCAGCACAAATTATGGCGATCCATTCTTCAACCGCCAGAGCTTCCCTGCAAAAAGTCGAAACTTACAGCCGGAATGGATAAAGCCTGCCGGTCAATCTGCGTACCTGCGCTTTGACGGAAAAGGCAATAATCTGGTTGTTCCGCTCTATGCCACTCCGGCTCGTGCGTTCTCACTCGAGGTTGAGATAAAGGCGGAGTCGACTTCTCCCCAAATGCTCTGGCGTTCATACAGCAAAACCGGCGGGGCATTGATGGTTATACTGAATAAAGGTAAATTGAAATTCCGTTATGTATCGCACAATATGACTTCATTCGAGAATGAAACGCCCGCCCTGGTCCCGACCGGGAAAAAGTGTAAAGCAGTTATCTCGTTCGACCTGGATAAAATCAATTTCAAAGTGGATAACGGACGTACTTATTCATATCCCTGCCGTGGAGTTCCGAATAAAATGACTCAACTGGTATTTGGGGGCATTGGCAACGGGCGCCGCATAGGCTATTTTAAAGGCGACTTGTATGCGTTGAAGATATACCCGTATTCAATAATTGAATGAAATAACTAAAGGCTTAATCATGCAATATATTAAACAATCAGAACTGCCGGACCGGAAAATCCCGGTCATTTCCAAGGCGGACGTTATAGTTGCCGGCAGTGGTCCGGCCGGAGTTTGCGCGGCGATTGCCGCAGCCAGAAGCGGGGCAAAGACTGTATTGATCGAAAAGGACGGCTGTCTGGGCGGGACCTGGACCGCCGGCAACCTCGGCTGGATTATCGACTCAAAAGGGAAAGCCGGCATTATCGCGGAAATCATCTCAAAACTCCGCAACTCCGGCTATATTGCCTCAAATCCGGAACGTCCCCAAACCGCGGCCTTTAATCCGGAATACATGAAACTGCTGCTGGAGGAGTTATGCATGGAGGCCGGAGTCAGAATCCGTCTGCATACTATGGTCACTGACGTACAAAAAACTACTGACGGCAAAATCCAATCAGTGATCACCGAATCAAAATCCGGACGCGAGGCCTGGCACGGCAAAATATACATCGACGCCACCGGCGACGGCGACCTCGGCGCTTTGAGCGGATGCGAGTTTAAAGTCGGCAACGAAAACGGACAAACCCAACCGATGTCACTGTTGGCTCTGATTTGCGGCATCGACCATAAAGAAGCCGCCCCTTATGTCATGAACTACACTTTCAGGGAAACCGCAATTAAAAACCTGCTGGCGGATTTCAAAAAAGAAAATATCACCCCAAGTTATATGGACCCGTCACTGTTTCACCTGGGCGGGGACGTCTATTTCCTGATGGCGAATCATCAGTACAATTATCAGTCCGGCAGTGCCGATGATATCACGAAAGCAACAATTACAGGCAGAAAAGAGATCAACAAACAGGTTTCCGCGCTGCGGCATCTCGGCGGAATATGGAAAAACCTGCAGCTGGTATCAACCGCGTCATACATAGGGGTCCGGGAAGGACGCCGCATCAAAGGTCTTTATGAAGTTACAGTTAACGATTTGATCAACCGGGTTGAACACGAAGACGGAGTCTGCCGCCCCAACTTCTGTGTCGATGTACATTCGTTAACCGGCAAAGGCGCGGCCATCGAAGCCCCGCCAGTCAAGGTCAAAGGTTATGACATACCGTTACGCGCCCTGATCAGTGCGGACATTGCCAATATGATGATGTGCGGACGCTGTATCAGCGGCGATTTCTACGCTCATGCCAGCTACCGGGTGACCGGGAATGCAGCCGTTCTCGGCGAAGCCGCCGGAACCTGCGCCGCCCTGGCCGCACTTGGCAATATACTGCCTCAGGAAGTGCCTCTGGATAATTTCTTTGCTCATTTTACCGCTCCGGTAAAAGAAAATCTTTCCGCTTGCGTCAATGTATAAAATCAACGCATAAAATGGCATTCCCGGATTTCCAGTTATATATTATCTTTTAAGCATAATGGAGCTGATATATGATCGAAGAACTGGCAATTGATTTTATTGAGAAGAATGCCTTTGTTTCCGGGAATGAAGCAATCGACGCAAGCATGGTCGGATTGAAGGTATATGATGCTCCGCTTGTCTGCTATGCCGATGCGGATGATGAGCTGTTCGAACAGTTCCGCTCCGTATACAGCGCGACATATGGAAACTTTCTGCCGCCCAAAGAATGGCTGCCCGAAGCGACAACCGTTATTTCAATCTTCTTTCCATACACCAGGGCGGTCCGCCGGGGCAATTCAAAAGATATGAGCTTTCCGTCCAAAGAGTGGTTGCACGGCAGAGTTGAAGGGCAGAAAATCATAAATCTCTGTACACAATTTTTGCTCGAAAAACTGCATAAACAAAACTATAAAGCTGTAGCACCGTGCCTTGATAAAAGATTTTTCAGCTCTCTCAAAAACTATGACGCCGGATCAAGTAATCATTCGAACGAGGAGTTTTACAGCAACTGGTCGGAACGTCATGTCGCATTTGCAGCGGGCCAGGGAACTTTCTGTTTATCCAAAGGGGTAATTACCAGTCGTGGAGTTGCCGGACGCTTTACCAGCATAATCACTGACTACAAGCATAGTCCAACACAAAGAAGCTATGATGATCTCTATGAATATTGCACCATGTGCGGAAAATGCGTCGTAAACTGCCCGGCCAACGCCATCTCTCTGGAAGACGGCAAGGATCACTCCAAGTGCTGTAAATTTGTAAGTTATACCAAAAAGAAGGACGGTACCCGATTCGGCTGCGGCAAATGCCAGGTTGCCGTCCCGTGTGAAGCCAGTATCCCCCAAAGATAAATTTTTCAACTTCCCCTGGTTTGACGTGCCCATATTCCATTTCTTTGATGCAAGGCGGCAATCCGATGGTTTCGGGGAATTCGGCTCATGAGGCTGTTCGCACTCCAGAAACCCGCGTCCGTAAGAAGCGAAGCGACTGGAGTTTGACGCGGAATATCGTGGTTCTTCGTAAGAACTTTGTTATTCTTCGCCGTAGTTGGCGTGGGCGTATTCCATTTCTTTGATGATATCAATTTTCTGAGTACATTTGGTCATGCACTGGCCACACTTGGTGCAGGCGTCGGCTTTGACCTTGCTGACCCACGGCGACTTGTACCCCTTCGCGGCATTCTCTTTCAGGCCGAGAATGCGGTCCTCATAGATCAGGTTCAGGATGTTCGGAATATTGATCCCGGCCGGACACGGCATGCAGTATTTACAGCCGGTACAAAACTTCTCTTTGGAGAAAGCCTCAAACGATTCGTTGATATAAGCGATCTGTTCCGGAGTAAACGGTGTTTTATCAACTGAGGTGATCGTATCGTCAATATCCTTGATTTTGGTCATGCCGCAGAGCATGGTATCGACATTCGGATTCGAGCTGACATAACGGATCGCCATATCGGCAACATCTTTGGCCCCGACAGCTTCAGCGACTTTCAGCAGAACCGGACTGTTCTCGGCGAATTTGCCGCCGCCGCACGGATTCATCACGATTGTTCCAATACCAAGTTCATGGGCTTTTTCGATCACCTTTTCATAGGAACGCTGCATCACGTTATAGCTTAGCAGAATACATTCCATCCAATCACTGTCGGGCAGATGCCGGATAATGTCTTCCGGCTTTTCGTGTGAAGTGATCCCGATATGCTTGACCAGGCCCATATCGCGCGCTTTTTTGATGCCGTCGACCATGCCGCCTTTGCGGGTGGCCATTTCCCAGTTTTCCTCGTTATTCAAACTCCAGACCTGATAGAAATCAAGATAATCGACATCGAGCCGCACCAGTTGTTCCTGAATACGCCTGACGATCCCGTCGGAGGAACCGTCGTCAGTCGGCTGAATCTGTTTGACCCAGGGAGAGGATTTTGTCGAAAGAATGACTTTTTCACGATAACCGTCTTTCAGTGCACGAGCCAGTTTGAACTCCGACTCACCGTAACAACGACTGGTATCGATATAAACCAGACCACTGTCGATCGCGTGTCTGATGATCTCCACCGAGTCAAGCATGTCGTCGGGGAAACGCATCGCACCTATGCTCACCGGATTGACTTCCAATCCACTTCTTGTTCCGAAAGGTCTTTTCTTCATGTCATCTTCTCCAAAATTCTCAGGTCTTTAATTATATTAGATTATTTGCAGGCCCTCGATTCCGAACTCTGCAAAACAGTAGTCTTCATTCCATACAATATCCGGGCGGCTGAAAACATCTTTGTCCTTATAGAAAGAGGCGGGACCTACTCCGTATGACTCGCCTTCTTCCAAGTGATGCGGACCAAGCATATTGCGCAAGCTGCCGGTCAAGGTGATCTCAAGGCTATTGGCCCCCTCCTGAAGAACCCCGTCCAATGATAAGGTGAAAGGCTTCCAGACAACCGGCGGCAGTTCCTGTCCATTGATTTTGATTCTGGAAACGTTAGCCATTTGGCGGTCGTAAGCCAACTTACGTCCAGTCAAATCTTCTGCGGAAACTTCAAATTCACGGCGGATGGTGACTTCGCCGCTGAAGAACGGCAGACCGGCACGCTGTATGGCGTTACCCGGAACTGTTTCCGGTTTTGCGGACAGTACAAACTCGCCGCTATAGCGCTCCGCCTCGCGGTCAAGCTCCTGCCAGTCGCCGGGAGTTTCAACGCCGAACTGTCCAACCAGATAAATGGCTTCAAGTTCCATTTCATAGCTCAGTTTGTTCTTTTCCGACTCAAAGCAGGCGGCCGCGTCAATGCATTCATATACGCTGCCCGGCTGTTTAAAGGTTGTTTTCAGTTCCACCAGGTTACCACCCGGTTTTACCATTCCTTTAATATTTACCTTTTTGAACTCGCGGTCATAGAAAAACCCTTCCGGAGTATTGTCGACAGCCCCGCCATTGATTTCTATTTCATACAATTCAGGGCGCTCGATAACCAGAAAGAGCTCGTTCGAAAAATCAAAATCATCGCCAATGAAAAATTCAAATGACATTGCAACCTCAACCGGACGCCTCAGCTTTATTGCATTGGCATGAATGCTCAGGACATACTCCCGGTCCGATTGCTTTTCGCCGTCAAAACTGTAAGCACAGTGGTCAAGAGTCAGAATGTTATCGGTCATAGACTCAAGTTTAAATTCGCCATCAAGCTCCACCGATTCAGTTTCGGCGGCAACAGCTTCTTCTGCGGCATCAACCGCATCGACAACTGTATCTCTGACGATCAACACCAGATCACCAGCCGGATCGAAGCAGTGATAAAGCTTCAATACATCACCTTCTGAGACCGTTGCCAGGGGAGAAAATGAAGCATCGGCCGGATTAAACCGCTCAACGCTTTTACCATCGATATAAATATCCGCGGCGTACCCCTGCTCCATGTCATTATTGACGAAATAGAGCATTTCCGCCGGAGAACCGCCAAGATCGGTGAAACTGCGGCGGCAGAAATTAATCATGTCCAGCTGACTTGCCGCTGATTCCCGCTCTTCTGCAGGAGCTCCGGCAACAACCACCGGCTGGAGTTTTGTATATTCTCCAATCGCCGCGGTCAAGTCATCTTCGGAATCGAACCAGGTGAACTGCTTGAGCAGCGCGTCAAGTTCAGGATTGACTTTCCCTTCGAGCAGATACGGAACATCCTCAACACTGTTTTTCACCGCCAGAACAGTCCCGCCTTGAGCAACAAATTCCTTGAGGCGCTCGCAAACAGAACCGGAAAGATTCTTCAATTGCGGAATAACAACCAGTGAATAAGCCTGCTGACCAATCACGAATTTACCGCCTTTGACGGATCCGTGCATATCGATCATCGTTTCATCGCCATAATGGAAATTAACATGAGCGGAATCGATCATATTACTAAGCGAGAGGAATTTTTCAAAATATTCCTCCAGTTTTGCGTTTCTGGAGGCATCATAGCACAGCCACGCGGTGGATTGTCCATGCAGGATCAGCGTGTCTACCTCTATTTCGCCCTCAGCCAGCAATACCCCGATACGGGTTACATAGTCGTTAAACAACCGGTAATCTTTCCACCAGGGCTGATGCAGGAAGAGCGACGCGGGATAGTCTCGTTTGCGGATTCCTTTAAGAGAGTAACTTTCCAAGTGCTGGCACAGCAGATTTATACCATGCACCATTTGCCACTGAAACATCCATTTCAAGTCCTCGAACTTAACGTTCCATCCGCACATCGCGAAGGTTTCCGACATGATCTGCTTCTTGCCGGTCTGGGCGCAGACTGAGGCAACCTGCACCGGAGTGGTAATCGGGTTGATGCGGCGTCCAAGCCAGTCCATACCCGGAGTGTGGTAATATTGGTAATGCGGCATTACAGCCCCGTTGGATACCAATTGACTGGCGTAAGTTTCTTCACAAACATGGTGTCCGGTGACCTTGCAGCCATACTCCTCGCACCAGTCATAAATCTTTTTCATGAAGTTTTCCATGAATAAAATAGTGATCAGGCGCCAGAAACGGTAGCGGGTCTGTTGATAGTCGCCTGCAGCGATAAAAAGCCGGGGTAGCAACGGCAGCAATTCTTCACCGTAATGCTCTTTGTAGCTCTCTTCCAGAATAAAAGACCATGGAATACCGTTTCGCGACACTTGCGGCTCATCGGTAAAGAAACCGGCCAGTTCCGACCAGTCGGCTTCGTCAAGACGATCTGAATATTCTTCATAGATTACCTCGAGGAACTCATCGATAACCATGCCGTCAAGGGTGTCGACATAATATTTGTTTACATCGAAATACGCGCAAATAACATCCTCGTCCCCGGCCGGATCATCAAGTATTTCGAAAGTGCGGGGAGCGTAATATGCAATAACATGATCGGGGGAGTCTTCACCGGCGGCAACCTCTTTAAGACGCAGGTATTTCTGCTGATAATCCAATCCGCGCCCGTTGACCATGCCGTCGCCGAACCCGCTGGGCCACCCGTTTTCATCGTAGGCCCAGGAGTGCATACCGAGCTTGCGGCCTTCATCGATACAGGCTTTGACACAGTCGAACCATTCATCGCCCATATATTCGGTCAGCAGGCCGCCGCGGGCATGCATAAAATAACCGCCGATTCCTGCCTCATGCATTGCATTGATCTGTCTCCGCAGTTCATCCGTTTCCAGTTTATCGTTCCAGCTCCAGAACGGTATCGACCGGTATTTTGTGTCCGGATCGTTTAGCTGTTTCAGCAAATTCATCAAAATTACTCCGAATCGGCATAGATACCGATTGTCTTAGAATTGTGTTTGTATATAATAGTAAAACAGTTAATATAAAGCCCGGAAGGGTGAAATCAAGGCCAAAAAAAGGCCATTTTGAGGCTAAATTTCAAAATATTATTTTTTTATTAATTTAAGTCGTTGGCGTTTTGACATTTGAATTCAATGGATATATATTATTTGCTCACCAGTTTAATTTCTAATTAAACCATATTTAAGTTATAATCTTGTAACCAAATAAAACAAGGAAAA
>MDTD01091324.1_pt1 | contig 15799 bp, 10 predicted proteins | sample 811221 | NCBI WGS metagenome assembly MDTD01 (sample SAMN05326646, study PRJNA326480) | marine metagenome | isolation source: seawater | place: Pacific Ocean: South West | collected 2011
ATTTCGCGCTGAGTCAAAAATTTTTCGCCCGGGCTGTAATTGTTCAAGATATCCTCGTGCAATTTCAGCTTTAAGCGATGGAAGCGCGGTAATAAATCATTACTCATTTATTTTTTACTCCTGTCAATGAATATGTGAATCGATTCACTTTTGTTATTATATTATTTTTTCTGTTATTTGTCAATAGGTAAATATATTTTTCTTTAATTATTATTGAAAATAATTGATTTTATCGTGTGTAAGATTCTTTAATATAATTGTTTGTGACTAATTTTTGTGGGCGTTGTGAAAGTGGGTGGAATAGTGTTTGAAGAGTTGTGTTTATTTCTCTTTGATCGTTAAACGGTATGAAATAACGCTGTCATCAGTAGCAAAGTTTAACGAAACCTTGAATATCTTACTGCTCCAGTTTTCTTTGAGGACAGGGTCTTCAATGTTTATTTTTTCGATGGCGATGTCGCAATTGTTTTCACTTTCAACGTCCAGTATCAGGACTTTGTTATTGATTTTTATTTCCGCCTGTGTTGGGCCAGTGGTTTTAATTTCCGGAACACAGTATAGCGGAAGTTCTATTTTATTGCCACCTGTTGAAAACTCTGCCTTATCACAGATGGAAACCGACCGTCCGGAACGGTCCAGAGTGCTTGTTCGCGTTAGTGACATAAGTCGGCTCTCCTCCGGGTAGGTCAGGCATATATCCTGCGTCATTGCAGATATTGTGGACGAGGTTTCAAATATCACGCCGTTAGCCTTTTTTTCTGCTCCGCAAAGTTGTCCCAGCCCGTTTACCAGAGGGACGTTGTGTCCTTTGGAGGAGATATACCAGATATCGTAACGCCCGGATGAAAAAGTCTGTTTGGTGTAGGTGCCTACTCCGACGTCGATGAAGACAGGTGAATTGTCATAAAAAACTTCAATTACACCAACATCGTTATGATTGTGGTTTTCCGCGTTATGACCGCCTTTGAAGGTCGCAATTAAGCCATCTTCCGGCTCTTCTCTGGCAACCAGTATTTCAAGATCTTTAAGCACATTGTCCAAAGCGTGTTTGAAACCGGTATATTCGGCTGATTCGGGAATCCAGAACAGTTCTTCAAGGGCGTAGAGAAGTAAGTTTCCGGCGAGATCTCTTTCCTGGAGTTTTATTTCATCGTTATTCCTGATGAGCAAGGCAAATTGTTTTAAGTTTTCACTCTTAACTTTTTCTCCGAAATGGTATATCAATGCCGGGCGTGGATGGCATTGCGGTTTGGCGTCGGCCGGACTCATAAAATAGTTGCCGGTCAAGTGAACTTTGGAGATGTATTCTGCCATATTCCTGACAAGCGGTTCACTGTATATTTCCGCCATGGCGTTGCCGGTTGCACGGTTTAATATTTCCAGTTGCTCAAGCAGCTTTCCTCCGGCTAAGCCCCAGTATAACGGCCCCTCGTCACAGCCTCCGTCTTCGCCGTAAGTGGCAATAAACTTATCAGTGGGAGTTAATAGCTGCATAATCAAATCGGCGATGCGCTCTTTGTCATCAAGCACGTATAAAGCGGTTCCGATAATACTCGATGCACACCATGGGGTCCAGTTGTTGAAGCCAGCCATCCAGAAATGATCATCCGGATTTTGTTCTATCGGCTCAATTATCCTCTTGATAAGATATTTTCTGACGGTTTTACATAAAGCCGGAGAGTGTTCTTCCAATAGCTCACCATGCAGCATCATGGTAAGGGAAAGCGTCAGACCGGTGTCTCCGGCAAACAAGTCTACCCAGTTACGGTCCGGGTCCGGAAGGCAGTCTCCTTCAAGATATATTGCGGTTGCAGGAACATTCCAGCAAGGTTCACTCAAAATGGTCCAGATTCCGTTGATGATCTCCTCTATATAGCGTCCTTCATTCTCCAGGCATTCGGCAATGACCAGAAGTCCAAGGTTGTTTCTGATTTTAAAATAAGGGGTCTGGTAATTTGTCCGGTTTCCATTCTTCATGAACTGTGAGAAGAGCGATGCGGAAAGCGTCGGCCACGGCTGATCGATCAGAGCTTTTGCGGAGGCTGTAATTTCGCTGACAAGATGTCGGTGTTGTGCTCCTGACGCAACCATACTCCATGCTTCGCGTTTAGAAGCGGACGGGAAAAGATAGCTGTCACGTTTGTAAATTAGTCTTTTTACAAAGAAGCTCCGGTCAAATCTCTCACATAACATATTGAATATATTCTTTTTTATTTTAAAGACACACGCTAAGCGTAAGTTTACGGAAGTCGGCCTTTTGAGCAGACCCTTTATAATTAAATCTAGTGAAGTGATATTACAACTGTCTCCGGTTATTTTTTCTGCATTTATCAAATCAGACTATAAGAATATCTGTTTTACTAAATTTGCCATATCTTTAATATTAACAATATACCTTGCTAATCTTTGATTTTACATTAGTAATTTTTTCATAAAAATAATGCCCCAGGTATTGACAAAATCCCTGTGTCAATGTATAATGACTCAAGCTTTTATTCAAAACAAAAGAGTATTTATATGATTGCATTTGATAAAGACAAAGCATATATGGAGGTTCTCTGTCAGTTCAGAAAACTGATAGACTCTGAATATAAAGATGGTGGCTGGCTGCCTCCGGTTCGAGAGATGAGCAAGCGTTTCAATGTCAGTCCGGGAACTTACCGGAAGTCGGTGAACTGTATGGTCTCGGAGTCCATTGCTGAAAGTTATCCCAGAAAAGGCATTTATATATTGCCGGAGAAATACCGGATCAAAAAGATCGGGGTAGTTATAGGTGACGGTAAGGAATCTCCGTATCTCGTCGAGCCAAGGACCGTATCAGGAGTGATAGATAGACTTTCAGAAAGTAAATATTCGATCCATATGATCCAGGGGAGTCCGGTCGCAAATGTTGTCCGCAGTGCTGTATCTCACTATGTTTCAGGTCTTATCTGGATCGAGCCGTCGCGTGACTCATTCGATATATTGAAGAATATAAATTATGCTAAACTGTTTCCGATGGTGGTTATAAACACACGGGTTCCAAGTCAAATTAATGATATATTGCCGGAAGATATCCCTTTTGTTTCAGAAGATCATTATGCCAGAAAAAAAATGATGGTGGATTTCTTTCTTGAGCGCAATCACAAAAAGCTGGGATATGTCGGGGCAAAACTTGACGCTGATATAACCGGGTTGACTGAAATACTTCATTCACGTGGAATAGATTTTGATGAAAATTGCTGTGCCGACAGGTTTGTTCAGGATCCGGAGTGTGTGAAGAATATGATTCTGGATGAGGGCATAACCGCATTAATTGTTGAAGGGCAATTACGTACAGTTGAACAGATTTTTACCGGACTTTCAATGCTTCCCGCCGACAAACAGCCGGAGGTTATCAGTCGCGAAGAGTTTACATCTCAAAGTCTGCGTGATAAATATCCCAAAGTTAACCTGATTGCCGTTTCGTGCAGCAGAGATAAAAAAGAGTTGGCGATGGGGGCGGTCGATATATTGTTGGATAACTTGAAGACTCCAGACAAAATCGAGACAGTAAAAGTTAAAAGCTTAAATATTAAACTTATTAAATAATTTAAAAATGAATAAAAAAGTCAAAAAAAGTTTATCTCCGGTAATTTTCTGGCATTCCGATCCGGTTGCTCCGGATGAGACGGTTGTTTTAAGTGGAGCCGGTTTCGGTTCAAAATCAGTAGTGGAACTGGCTTTGCAGTCTGATGATGACGGTAATTTTAGCGATTGGCAGTCCGTAAAGCCATTACAGTGGACGGAAAATTCCCTTAAAGCTGTGGTTCCAGCTGCATGGCCGCAGGGCGTTTACAAATGCCGGGTCAGAGAAAATGACACTGTTTCAAAAGAAGTCTTGATCAACCTCCCGGATATCTGGTGGTTCCAGGGGGATGATGGCGTAAACCGGACCCGGGCTGGAGCCTGGCTGCGGATCATGGGCAAATGCCTTGACTTCGGTAATCAGGCTCAAGTCATATTGAGTGATAAGAGCGGGGAACATTCACTTGAGATGGTTGACCGCTCATGCTATAATCTTGAAGCGTCAATACCTTCGGAACTTGCTCCCGGAATATATCAGGTAAAAGTATCCAACGGTCATGGCGGCAAGGCTGGATTTGTTCAATGCGGCGAACTCGAAGTGCTGCCTGCCGCACAACCTGATAAAAGACAGCTCAGTGTGCTGGAATACGGTGCCGATCCGACCGGGATGAGTGATTCAACCCTGGCAGTGGTGTGTGCGACTGAAAGATTGAGCAGTCTTGGCGGCGGAACCGTTTATTTCCCGCGGGGCCGCTACCGGATCGACAGCATTTTGCGTTCCGGAACCTTTATCGATTCTCCTCTTTGGATTCCGGATAATGTGAAATTTATCGGTGACGGACCGGATTTGACTTGTCTCAGGTGGCCTGACCGCGAAGAGCCACTCCCGGCTTTGATTGAGGGAAACAGCAATTTTTCAATTGAAAATCTGGCTATTTATACCCAGGGGCGTCACAGTACGATTATTCATGGCAAAAACGGGGTGCGGCTGCATAATCTGCTGATTCGCGCCAATTGTTATTACATGACTAATGACAACGGCCAGAGGGAGCACCATAAACGCAAGATCGAAGGGGAGGGCGCTTCCGGATCAGCAATCTTTTTATGGGGTGAAAATAATCAGGTTACTGATTGCGATATCTATACATCGGCCATGGCTTTTGACCTGCGTCAGGGCCGCGGCAGCCGTATTGCCAATAACAAGGCTATTGCGAAGAATATGCACAGTTTCAGCGGCTGCAGCGAAATGATCTATGAAAACAACTCATACACCGGAAACCAGCTTACCGCCGGCGGCAATAATATCGCGCTGCACATGGGGGCGTCCATTTGTAAACACATTTATTACGCCCATAACAGCAGTCAGCATATTTACGGCGGGGATCACGAAGCGTTTACCCTTGACGGACACGGCACCGCCTATCTGGGCAAGGTGAAATCCATCGATGCAGGTCGGTTTGAGATTCTTGGCAAAGTTTTCCCATACAGCAAAAAATCCAAAGGTTCAATGGTCGATATGCATGATACTGCCGCTTATATCATAGACGGAACCGGAGCAGGGCAGTATCGTTTTCTCTCATGTTACAGCGGCAATGAAGTTGAATTGGAAAAACCATGGGATCTGGAACCGGATGATACGTCGCTGGTTTGCATCGGCGGGTTCAACGGCCGTCACCTTTTTATCGGGAATACCGCAAAGGATACCGGTACGCTGATCCAGCTATATCCTCCCAACTGCGAATGTATTGTCGCTGAAAACTGTTCCATTAGGGCCAGCAATATCAACAGTCTGGGTAAACTCGGTAAGCAGAAGCAGGCCGATTTTGTCAGGGTCGAATCAAGCTGGTACAACCAGTTTCTCGATAACCATATAATTACCGGCAACACCTGGGGCGGCGGTCAGACCGAGATCGATCGCTGGATCGGCGGTGAATGCACTCTGAATATTTGGGGTTGGGAGATTTATTACTATTCCATAAACGGCGAGGATTTTGACGAGTTTTTGCAGCCGGAGATACTACAGATAATTACTGGAGAAGATAGTGAACGCTCCGAAGCAATTCCGATCAGCCGTTTTCAAATTGTTCGTCGGCATAAGGTGGATAATCATAGTTCGATCAGGATAAGAGGCGCGGTTTCAGATGTGCTGATCGAAAATTGTAACTTGAGCAAGAGTCGCAAAGGCATACGGATTGATAAAGAGATGTTTTACAAACAGCCGGAGGATCTGGGGCAGCTTTTTAATTTCGATCCGGAGCCGGATGCCGATAATCAGCCGTTGGACTTCCTGTCACCGCACAATGTGGTTATCAGAAACAACCAATATGAAGAAGTTGAAATACCTTTGTCAGGAACAGCATTGAACAAGTCCGATATCTTAACTATAGAGCAAAACTGAAAGGAAGAAGGAAATGAAGAAGGTCAAAAGTTTTACGTTGATTGAATTGTTGGTGGTAATTGCTATTATTGCGATTTTGGCAAGTATGCTGTTGCCGGCGCTGAACAGCGCTCGCGCCAAAGCCAAGACGATCTCCTGCACCAACAATATGAAGCAATTCGGAACGATTCAGGTTCTTTACAGTTCCGATCATCAAGGCTGGGTGTTGCCGCCTTTTGTTGACCCGGGCAACGGCGCGGACTCAAATTGGGTCTGGCCGGCTATGATTTCCGGAGGAAGTGATTACGCTCCGACTCCATACGGCATACGCTGGAGCCCTTCTCTCAATAAACAGGATAACCTTTTCAGATGTCCGTCTGAAGTGCGTAAGAATATCGGCTGGAACAGCAATGAGTTTAGATATGCGCATTATATGTTGAATGCCTATCTGTCCGGTTTTAAATGGGCGTCCACCCCGAGACATAAAACCAGTTCGGTGCTGATTCCGAGCCGGGCGATCTTTATGATGGAGTCGAACAACGGTCTGGGGGCGATATGCTACAATTATTCGCAAATCAGCTATCGCCACGGTTCCGGGGATACGAGACAGCAGAAAGTTGACACTTGGGTCGGAGTGGTCGATGGCACTGTAGTGCCGGCCAACAGCGGCAAATCCAACGTTCTCTATTTTGACGGTCACGTGGCTGCCAGGGATATCGGCAGTCTTATGTACTCATCCGATAACTATAATATGGCCAAGGCGACTTTCCTGAAACAAGGTGTCAAGCAATAAATTATCAGAAGTATTTTTGGTGCACTTCGCAAATTTAAAAAAATATTAATATAGAAAGATCTCAGGGTTATCATGACAAAATTCTTTAGCATCACTTCCGGTCTTGCCTTTTTTTCGGCAACCGCAATTTCAACCGCAGCGCCATCGCCGCTGCCTGAACGAAAACCTTACCTGACCTCCGGGCGGACAGCCCGGCAGGATACGGTGCTGAAAGTGAAAACATTTTCCTATCGTGGAAAGCTGTATGAACAGCCGTGTTTTGAAGTGGGGCAGAATAAGGCGCTGTATGTCCGTAAGATAGACGGGCGCAATAGAATTAACCTGGATCAGGCTCCTGCCATTTATATTGACGGCAAAGAGGTTTTAAAATTCATGTGGTGGGGCTCATTCGGTCGCGGTCAGTCCGGATACCCGTTCCCGGATATTAACAAAGACAGAGGAAAACTGGTTAAGATTGACGCGAAAAGCGGAACTGTGGTATTTCAGAAAGATTACATTGCTCCGGACAAGAGTAAACGGACTTTCAGCTACACCATCAAGGCGTTGCCGGACAGTAAGGTTGAGATATCCTGGAATGTCGGGGTTACACCGGAGGAAATGGCTAAGATGCCGAAAAAGTACGGCGTGGCTTTATGGTTTAACCTGAAGAATTATCGCGGGACCGAAATGACTGTCGGCGGCAAGAAGTTCAAGCAGTCCGACCGGCAGACCCTGATCGACAAAAAACGGGTTGTAACCCGGGTAAACGGCAATTTAATTTATAACCCTGCCGATGAAGCGCATGGATTCAAGGTCATCTTTGACCCGCCCGCCAATGCTTCCATGACAGAAAGCGTCTATGTTCCGAAATATGGCGCGGATCGTTTCAGTATCACCTACCGCCAGAGCGATAAGCCAAGCGGTAAACTGATTGTCGATTTCGGTGCGTCTGAAGTTAAAAAGAAAGTTTATCCTCCGGTTGGCGGCATTGATTTCTGGAAGAATGACAATATTCATCTGCCGGTTTCACCGGTTCGCAACCTGATGCATAATCCCAGTTTTGAACAGGGGCTGCGTTACTGGCGTTTTGTTAATGGCGGGGCCAAATATACCCCCGGGCAGGGGCCGCGCTATAAATTGACCCAACCCGGATATTTCGGTAAAAACGCTTTGCTGATCCGTGATACCCAGCGGCAGGCTGCTTCGCTTGAATCTTTCCCCATTCCGCTTGAGAAAGGCAAAACATATACACTCAGTTTCTATGCAAAAGCCGATAAGAGCTGCGGGCTTACTGTCGCACTTGCCAGTGCCGCCAAAGGCGGAAAATTCCGTGGCCGTTACGGCACGGTTTTCGGCGACAGCGGCTCCAAAGACGCGACCTTTCGCATAAGTGATAAGTGGCAGCGCTATTCACGCACTTTCACCGCAGACGGTGCCGGTATCCAGATTATCCTTTCCGGCAGCAACAACACCATGATTGACGGCTTGCAGCTTGAGAAAGGCAAAAAGCCGACGGCTTTTGTTCTGCCTCCGGTAGAAGGAATGTTTACCACATCTGATCCGGATAATTTCATCCACAAAGGTAAAGAGATTGATGCCGCATTCACTTTCAGCGGTAAGCCGGGGACAACCGGTGATGTTGCTGTAACAGTGAAAAACGCCTTCAGTGAATCGGTCTTTTCTGATAAGTTGAAAGTCGCTATTCCGCCCTCAGGTGAACAACACGTCAAACTGCCGCTGGATGAAAAGAAACTGGGCGAAGGCGTATTCCTGGTTCGGGCAGATTTTATTGCGAACGGGAAAAAATATACTGAATATTACCGTTTCTCGATAATGACTCCGTTGAGTAATACTCACGCGACAAAAAACGTCTTCGGTACGAGTCTTGGCAATATGGTCAGGATAGGACGCGGCGAAGATCTCGCAAAAAAATTTATGCAGTGGGGGTTCGGCTCCACCAGTTGGGGCTTTGAAGACAATGATTACAACCATACTGTCAAAGCACCGATGGAGAAAAAATACAATATATCCAATATCATGCACACTACCCGGCTGCGGCGCGGCAAGTACGCTGATTTAGGTAACTTCAAGAAGTGGACAAAAGTGACTCCGGAAATGGAAAAACGCATTGAAGAGTCCGCCTATATTAAGGCCGGTCATTTTGACCCGAAACAGTATAATACCTGGGCTTTCGGCAATGAAGAGGAAAGTGTCGGATTGGCCGGGCAAGGCAAGTTTGATGAGTACTTTAAAGCGCAATTTGCCGCTGCCAAAGGGCTGAAAAGGGCTATGCCGAACGCGCTTTATGCTCCGACAAACGGAACTACCGGTTACAATAAGATGCGCGGCTACAGGGGCATGGAGGGATATCTCAAGACCGCTAAAAAGCATAACTTTAAATATGACGCCATTGGCATCCATCCCTATGGCTCCGTCGATAAAGGAACGCTCAGCTACAGCGACCTGGATGAAGATATTGCTATGCTGATCGACCAGATGAAACGCTACGGTTACGGCAAAGAGACGCCGATCTTTCTGCCTGAAATGTTTAACAAACCGGAAACCTATATCCCGGAATGGGGCGCCGGCCCATCTTATGATGATTATGCAGCCGGCAAGCCGACCTATGATTTTGGTAATCGCGAGTTCATTCAGGCGGCTACAATCGCGCGGCTCTGGACTATTGTTCTGAAATACTGGCCGCATGTGCGTTCCACCAATATATGGGTCAATAATCCATATCTGGACTACTATCAGTCGCCGCTGATGATGGTCAAGGTGGCTAATACCATGGGGCACCTGATGCCGGACGTTAAATATTATGCCGATATCAAACCCGGAGCCGGGGTTCGAGGCTACAGCTTCAAGCTGAAGGATGGTTCTGCAATTGCTCCGGTCTGGTGCATCGACCATGACGTGGAAAATGGCCGGGCCCGGGGGCCTCAGATAAAAGTCAAGTTCGATCAACCAGTCCAGTTTATTGATTTTATGGGAAACCCGCGTCAGGCAGAAGTCGGCGCTGATGGCTTTACGACGGTTGACCTGACTCCGGCTCCGATTTTCATTAAGGCCGGAAACGTTGAGAAGTTGACTCAGTCGCTTCAGAAAGCCGTTCCGAATAACAGCCGTTCTTCCCTGAAAGTTTCGGTCGTGCCGTCTGTGGACGGCCGGATAAAGGTTGAAATTCAGAATTTGACAACCGCTCTGCAAGAAGGTAAAATCGTTGTCGCCGGCAAGAATATTCCTTATTCGGTTCCGGCCAGCAAGGCGCAAGAGCTTGATATCCCGGGTGAAGTGTTTAAGCCTGAATTCGGCAAATTATATACTTGGGATAACTCGATAAAGGTTGTTCCAGCCAGCGGCAGCGGGGAAACAATTGTCTGGGATATGGCCTACCTCTACGCTCCTGAAGTCTCAGGCAAACCTGACTGGAGTAAAATTCCGGCCGTAAAAATGGGCAATCATTATTATAGCAAGAAGTATAAAGGCACAAAACCGCAAAACGACTTGAAAGCCAGTTTGAAAGTTGCCTGGGATAAGGACAACCTCTATTTGCTACTGGAGGCCGAAGACGATAACTTTGTCCTTTCCCCGCAAAACTGGAAAAGAGGCGTGGCCGATACCTGTTTGTATATCCATGACGGCTGCCTGGAAGTCTATATAGATACCGGAGCCGATGGCCGCAGCAATCACTCCAAGGATTTCGATGACAACGATTACCGCTTTGATTTCTCGATTGGTAAAAACGGAATATCTGGTCCCGGCATGGTTTACCGTCTGAGGGAAGTTGATAAGCAGTTGGCCCAGGGACTTAATATGCCGACCAAAGAGGAAGCAGCAAAGAATATCATAAATAATTTCACTGTTACGCCAAAAGGTTATATTTATGAAATTACTTTCCCGAAGCGCTACATCTCCCCGTTGAACTTACGTAAAGGAACAATAAGCGGTTTTGCGCTTTACCTGCACGATAAAGACAACAATGAGACGGTCGGCTGCCCCAAAGGCCTGTCGATGGCGACTCGTAAAGGAAGTCATTGTGACCACAAACCGCATCTGTGGCCATTGCTGATCCTTAAATAAAATAACGAAGCCATTCAATTATGCCCTTTCGCATGCTTCATCTGTGGTTTGATACCTGATGGGGCTGTGTCAGGGTGTAATTTCTGATAATTGCGTCTGATTAACGTTAAGCGGACGCGAAGTCTTTCGAGCGTAATATATTATATTTGCATAATTGATCCTTGACAAAGCCGGATATGTCGGTTAAAGTTAAGCAGGGAAATAAATAAATTTATATTGATGACATGCAAATTATAAAACGTCTTTGGCTTGCAGTTTTTTTGGTCGCATTGGCAATTACCATTTTATTGCTATCCGACTTGAAGCGGATTAACCGGAATAATAAAGCATCCGGCAAGCCTTCTATTGCCCTGATGCAGTTTGCGTCAACTCCATTGCTTGATCAGCATGTGAACGGTGTATGCGCCGGTTTGATAAAGCATGGCTTACTCGATGAGGACAAGGGCAATCTGCGCCTGTTTAATCCTCAGGGGGATATCCCAACCGCTAATGCGATTGCCCGTGAAATGGTTAAGGGTGATTACCAGCTTCTTGTCACTTCAAGTACTACTGCACTGCAAACTGTGGCTAAAGTAAATATCAATACCAGGAAAACGCATGTCTTCGGCGCGGTTACTTTTCCACAGGGGGCTGGGGTCGGTATAACCGGAAAAAAGGCTGGAGAGCATCCGCCGTATATGGCCGGGATAGGCACGTTTCAACCGGTCAAGGAAGCCTTTGTGATTGCCTGTGAAATGAATCCGGATATAAAACAGGTAGGTGTTGTCTGGAATCCCAGTGAACAATGTTCCGAGGCCTGTGTCGCAGAAGCAAAAAAAATATGTGATAAGTTGAAGATAAAATTGATTGAAGCAACGGCCTCCAGTACTTCCGAAGTTAATGATGCCCTGCATTCGCTCCTGGCTAAAAATGTCGATGCCGTATGGATTGGCGGGGATACCGTTGCAAACGCTTCCTCGCCGTTGATAATCCAGAAAGCGGCGCAAGCCGATATCCCCGTATTCACCAATGATCCGACCGATGCCGAAAAAGGAGCTTTATTCGGGCTGGGCGCAGATTATTATACAGTCGGATTACTGAATGCGGATATGATTGCGGAAATAATCAATGGCAAATCTCCGGCTAAGTACGCTATTACTAATGTCGTACCGAAACTTTTCAGGGTTAACCATGAAGTACTGGTGAAACTGCCAAAGAGCTGGAAATTAAGTACCGCTCTACGGAAAATGGAACAGGAATCAAACTTGAAATAATATGAAATTATCCAGCAGAAAACTCAATCAGGAACTCTATATAGAGTTGGATGGTCGGCTCGACGCTTCGTGGTCGGAGTTGTTTACAGAGACTATGCTCAAACATATCAGGGACGGTGAACACGAAATTATTTTTGATTTATCCGGTCTTTCCTACCTTAGTTCGGCCGGTATCCGCGCCCTGCTGACGCTTAACGGTAAGTTGAGTTCCGTTCAGGGCAAATTCAGGCTGGTCAATACCCTTGATATGGTAAAGGAAACTCTTCGTTCGACGGGATTTTCTGAATGGATAGATGATAAGCCTTTCGAGGTAACGGAAAACTCTGTTCCCGCGGCTGTAAAGGAGAGTTTCTATGAACTGGATGCTTCGGCTAAGTTGCACCTGAAAAACGTTTCCGCCTGGCGGCCATGGAGAACGGTTGACCGGGATGCTTGTCGGAATGTCGAGTTTGGTAAAGATATCTGTGGTTTCGGTATTGGTTGTGCCGCCGCCGGTTATGCTGAGGCAAAAGATAATTTCGGCGAATTTACGGCAATCGGCGGAAATCTGGCAATTCAGCATCCGGACGAACGCAGTAAACCTGATTTTCTGATCGCTGAACAGCAGTTCGTGCCTGAGTTATGCTGTATCCAGGCCGTTATTATGAAAGGAGCAATGTCGCACCTGATGCGCTTTGCGCCGGTTGACGATAGATCCGCTTATGAAATATCGGAATTGATTGACGAAATGATGGCTAAGACCGGTTTCGAAACGGTTGGATATGTGGTTGTCGGCGAGATTGATGGTCTTGTCGGAGCTTCCCTGATTAATTCTCCAGGGCGGTTAACTGCCGAAGATAAAGTTGCATTTCCTGGAATTCGGGATTGGCTGCGTTTCTCCGGTGAACGCGTCTATCCCGGGGAACAAGTTCTGATCTGCGGTATCGCCAGTCGCAATGATAAATTCAGGGACTTCCTGCCGGAAACCGCTTCAGAGTCAGGTGTATTTTCTCACTCGCACGCGACGGTTTTTCCGTATCGGCCTTTAAAGAACGGTCAAATTGATTTGCATGAGACGGTTTCCGGATTTTTTGCTGGAGCGTCACCGCGTAGCGTCATGCATCTGGTAAACGACCGGCGCGATATTAACGGCCTGGGGGGAAGTTCGCTGATCCGGGGAGCATGCTGGTATGGGGAGATTATTGATCCGGAGGGTGGTCTATGAGTCTGGTTATCGCGGCATTGACCCTTGGTCTTATTTTATCATTGCTCTCGTTGGGGATGCTGGTCAGTTTCAGAATTGTGAAATTCACCGACATTACAGTTGATGGTTCGATCACACTTGGCGCATCGGTCGCTGCCGTCTGCATCGTCAACGGCTGGAGCCCTTGGCTTGCCACACTGTTGGCGATTGCCGCCGGAACTCTGGCTGGAGCGGTTACCGGTCTGTTACACACTAAATTTAAAATCCAGGAACTCCTTGCCGGTATCCTGGTCATGACGGCGCTGTATTCTGTAAACCTGCGGATTATGGGGCGCAGCAATATTCCATTGCTTAATGCACGCGTTATTTCAAACCCGCTTAATTTAATGTTCAGGCAACTGGGCGGGGGAGATAAACTACAGTTTGCCGGTTGGTCCATTTCAACTAGTGACCTCGCTGCATTTTCCAGCAGTTTGTTGATTTGTATAACTGCAGGGCTGGTGATGTTCTATTTTCTAAAAACCCATTTTGGGGTAGGGTTGCGGGCAACAGGGTGCAATCCGCAAATGGTCAGGGCGCAAGGCATCAATCATAAGCGAAATGTAATTATCGGATTGGCGGTTTCAAATGGCCTGGTGGCGCTTGCCGGTGCATTACTGGCCCAGTATCAGGGATTTGCTGATGTCCAGATGGGGATCGGAATGATGGTTTGGGGCTTAGCCAGCATTATCATTGGAGAGGCTTTAGTTGGTCGAACCGGTATTGGTTTTGTGTTGTGCGGCACTATTCTCGGAACTATTCTGTTCCGTCTATTGATTGCCATCGCCCTGCGCTGGGGGCTGAATCCGAATGATTTGAAACTTGTCACCGCTTTTTTCGTTTTTGTCGCGCTGGTTATTCCACAATGGTTTGGTAAATTAAAGAAACCTGTTGCCAAAGGAGCCGAAAATGCTTGAAATTAACGGGTTGATCAAAACATTTCACGCCGGGACCGTAAACGAGGTACGGGCTTTGCGCAATATTGACTTATCGATTCAAGAAGGTTCTTTTACCGCGGTTATCGGCACTAACGGTTCCGGTAAAAGTACACTGCTGAACGCCGTAGCCGGGACTTTTTTTCCTGATTCCGGAACCATAAAAATCAAGAACCGGAATGTCACCCATGCGCAGGAATATGAACGCGCCAGATATATTGGCCGGGTTTTTCAAAATCCGTTCGCCGGTACCGCCGCTGAAATGAGCATCGCGGAAAATCTGGTTATCTCAATGCGGCGCGGTTGTCGGCGCGGTTTGACTCCGGCTCTGTCGAAGGTGAACCGCGATGAAATGCGTGACCGGGTTCGGCAGTTGAATATGGGACTTGAAGACCGTCTTGACAATCCTATCGGCTCCCTTTCCGGAGGACAGAGGCAAGCCTTGACTCTGTTGATGGCAACCTGGCGAAAGCCGGATATCCTGTTGCTGGACGAACATACTGCCGCCCTTGACCCTAAAAGTGCGGCTAAAATTGCCGAGCTGACTAGCAAAATAGTTCGCGAGAACCGCCTGACCACCCTGATGGTTACTCACTCAATGCACCAGGCCGCGGAAATGCCGGACCGGATTGTGATGATGCATCATGGAAAGATCGCGGAAGATTTCAGCGGTATCAATAAACAGCGGGTCCGTATTCCGGATTTGATGGATGCTTTCGACCGTGTAACCAAACGCGAATACCTCGACGAATCCGCCGCGGCAATGCTCAAACAACAGTATATTTGATGCTTGAGTCTTTTGGATATTTACATTTGATCCCATAACACCCTTGGCAACGGCAAAGCCGACAATTATACTTAATTTTTGGAATGTATTTTTTGTACTTGTTAAATTTACGCATCAGCAATGGAGTTTATAGACATGAAAAAACTTATTTACCCTGCCGTTGGATTGCTATTAATTGCGGTTTGTGTAATTTCCATATCGTACTTGGATTGCATTAAGGTGAATGTTATTAACAATTCCGACTCAGTCGTGGATTTTCTCACAGTGGAATGCGGAACGGAAGATATAGAGATAACGAACCTGAAACCACATACCATGGTGTCCTCGCATATCTATAATTTCTGTGGACAAACTACTTCCTGCGTCATAGAGCATAATAATAAAAATAGCATAACAGGCAGTAAAAAATGCGGTTTTATGAACGCGGACCGAATCTCGGCGATAAACATAATAATTAAAAACTTTCCACCTGATAATACACTAAAAGCAGTGCCTCACGATAGTTTAAAAGTCTCTATTGAACCGGTTATTAAATAAGCTTGCCATAAGTCTTCATTTTGTAATTATCATACCTGAATATTTTGCCTGTCAGCTTGACAATGCTTTTTCTTGAAAGTATAATTGTTTGACAATGGTATACTCCATTGAAACTAAGTTTTTTAACGGGAGGAGACCCCAGTCGTTTTTTGAGTTTATCGATAATGTAGTAATCGTTGTTTCTTCAATAATTATATAGGGGGATGATTGTGAGTAAATCGCTGTTTTCGAATCGTTATTGGCAGGTCGCCTTCGGCTTTGTTTTGATATCTTTCGCGATTCTTATA
>MDTD01187145.1_pt1 | contig 15799 bp, 15 predicted proteins | sample 811221 | NCBI WGS metagenome assembly MDTD01 (sample SAMN05326646, study PRJNA326480) | marine metagenome | isolation source: seawater | place: Pacific Ocean: South West | collected 2011
CAAAGTACCATCGGCGCTGAAAAGCTTGACTTCCGAGTTCGGAATGGGATCGGGTATTACCTCTTCGCTATAATCACCAGGCGACGTATTTATACCTAATGTAAATTTATAGTCAAAGAAAAATAAAATATAATTAATATTTAATTGAATATAAGATAATGGTTTTAAGAGCGATAAATGCATCTTTTAGACCAATTTTTTTACCTTCTTCATAAGATCTTCCGTTATATGTGATTGGAACCTCAAAAAATTTATATTTTTTTTTTGCTAATTTAATAGTCACTTCTGGTTCAAACGAAAAACTATTTTCTTTGATGGTAATACTTCTCAAAACAGAGCTTTTAAATACCTTATATCCTGTTTCCATATCCGTTAAATTTAAATTAATAAATAAGTTACAAACAAAGGTTAAGATTTTGTTTGCTATATAATGCCAAAAAAAATGGGTTCTTACATATTTTCCACCACCCAAAAATCTAGAACCATAAACGACATCAGCATTTGTCTCGAAAAAGGGTAATAATAACTTGTTATAATCAAATGGATCATACTCTAGATCTGCATCTTGTATAAGCGTGATGTCTCCAGAAATATGCTTAATTCCAGTTTGTATCGCTGCACCCTTGCCTAAATTTTTTTCATGAAAATAAACACTTATTTTTTCTTGATTGAGTTTCTTTAATAAGTCAATTGTACCATCTTTAGAGTGATCATCTACAATTATAATTTCATAATTTAAAATTTTTTCACTTTCTAAACTATCAATAACTTTTTTTAAAATTATGTTTATTGTGGCTTTTTCATTATAACAGGGAATAATTATTGAAAGTTTAAAAGACTCTTTGTTTATCATAATTAATTTTCTAATTTATTAATGATCAAATATCCATATTTTTTGTACACATCTAGATTATTATATGAACAAATAAAAGGTGTTTCCCAACAAAGTCTTCCTTGCCATCCATTTTTTTTATTATTATTAATATCTGGCTGATATATATTTACAAACGTGTTTGATATTTGTTTTTTTAAAACAAATTTATTGTCTATTTTTTTTATACCAAGAAACAATTCCTCTACTTGATTAATTCTTAAAATATTTTTTGAAAAATTGAAAGTAAGAAAAATGAAAATAAAAACAATAAATTTTTTTTTTGAAAATATTTTTGAGAAAAATATATTAGAAATTATTAAAAATATGAAAGTTACAAATATAAATATTGCAAATCTTACAACAGGTGAAAAACTTAACCAAAAAATAAAGCTTATTATAATAAAAAAATAAAGTATATTTTTACTTTTAAATAATAGTTGCTTATTTTTATTTTTTTCTTTTTCTAAGAAAAGTGTAAATATCAAAATTGGTAAAAAAATAGTTAAGGTGTGTTCAATTATTTCAATAAAATTTCTTTTAAACCAAAATGAAAACCATGTGAAATTATTTAGAAATTCTTCCCTTGAGTAAATATTCTTTGCCTCAGAATAACTTTTATTAATTAACTCAAGTTGTTTAGAAACTTGAAGATGATCAATACTAAACCAACTTACGTCTAAACATGTATAACTGGTTGGAAATAAGATACATCCTGTAAAAATAAATTGTTGAATAAAAAATATTAGACATAGAAAATATACCATTAGAAATTTATATTTAAAGATATGTATTTTAAAGTTTTGAAAATTTGAAAAATACAAAAACAAAGTTAAAATCAGGATTGGTAATGTACTTAATTTTATTAAGATTGAAAAAAAAGCAAAAGATAAGTTGAGATAAAAATAATTTTTTTTTTCAAAGTCTTGATTTGTTTCATAAAACTTTATGAAATAAAGAATACTTAGGACTGAGAAAATAGTTGATGGAAAATCAACACCAAATTCTGAAATTCTTGTAAATTTTAATAAAAAATAAAAAACTACAATTGTTAAATAATAATCACTTAATTTGATTTGTTTTTTTTCGATAATTTTATTCACTGAAAATAAAATAAAATTAAGAAACAACAAAAAACTAGGGAGTGTTTGGAAGTTAAAATTATTGTTTTTTAAGAAAAATATTGAATTGATATTTAACCATATAGAATTGTATACATATGGTCGGTCAATATTTGCAAATCCAAAAATAATTTTATCTGTCAAAAAAGCTAAAGAGTAAGGTAAATGATAATAACCAAAGTCCTCATGATATTTTTGAGAAACAAACATTGGTAAAAGAAAAATTACCAAGAAAAAGTAATAATAAAATTTATCTATTCGTAGAATATTGAAGAATCTTTTTTTTTTCAAAAAAAAAATAAAACCTATCAAAAAAATAATTCCACTTATTATTAAATCTATTTTCAAAAAAAAATGGACAAATGTCGTAATTAAAGAAATGACCAGAAATCCAAGAAAAACTTCTTCAAAAAAATTGTTTACATTTCTACCAGAGATCAAACTTCCGTAACCTGACAAAATGCAGAAAAAAAATATAATACTTATTAGAAAAATAAATAACTCAAAAATGATCATAAAATATTCTTATTTTTTATTTATAATTTTTTTTAAAATCATTAATGGTTTTATCAAGCGCTTTACTAAAATTCATTTTAGCCATCCAACCATTTTTTTTTGCAAGTGAAATATCTAATTTTTTTCTTTTTACCCCATCCATTTTTTTATTTTTATCAAATTTTATAAGAACTGTATGATCTATCTTATCTCTTATTTTGAATGCATAATCTTTAATAGTCATCTCTGTTTGTGATCCAATATTAATTAAATCTGAACTTTTTTTTTTTTTCAAAAAATATTCACATGCACTAGCTACCTCATCAACATACAAAACTTCTCTTAAAGGCTTTCCGGTTCCCCATAATTTTACAATTTTATTTTTTTTCTTTTTACTTGCTAAGTAGATTTTTTTTATCAAAGCTGGCAAAAAATGAGAATTATTTAGATCATAATTATCATTAGGACCAAATAAGTTGCAAGGCATCAAACAAATATAATTAGTTTTATATTGTTTATTTAAGGATTGAATCATCTTTATACCTGCAATTTTTGCAATTGAGTAACTTTCGTTAGACTGCTCAAGAGGGCCTACCATTATTTTATCTTCTTTTATTTTTTCTTTGATATTATTTGGATATATACAACTTGACCCAAAAAAGATTAGTTTTTTAACCCTAAAATTAAAACTATTTAAAATTAAATTTGATTGGATTTGTAAATTATCATTAATAAAACTTGCTGGATAATTCATATTAGCTTTTATTCCACCAACTTTTGCTGCAGCTATTATTACTACATCTGGTTTTTTAATCTTAAAAAAATTTTTTACTGAATTTTGATCTCTAAGATCAAGTTTGTTTCTATTTATAGTAATTATTTTTTTATATTTTTTTTCTCTCAATATTCTCAATATAGAGGAGCCCAGCATACCATTATGACCAGCTATAAAAATCTTACTATTTTTATTAACCATAATGTTGTTTATAATTCATATTGAATCATATCATCTATAAGATTATCTACAGAAGTTTTAGGAGACCATTTTAAAATTTTTTTTGCTTTTAATGCATTGCCTTTTAAAAAATCAACTTCTACAGGTCTAAAATATCTTTTTCTACATTCAATTATAATTTTTTTATTTTCAACATCTATTGCTTTTTCTTTAATTCCTTTACCTTCCCATTTTAATTTTATACCTATTTTTTTTGACACTTTGTTCACAAATTCTTTGATTGTCATTGTCTTTCCTGTTGCTATGACATAATCTTCGGCTTTTTTTTGTTGAAGCATTTTCCACATCGCCTCAACATAATCTTTCGCATGTCCCCAATCTCTTTTGGAATACAAATTTCCTAAAAAAAGTTTTTTTTGGTTACCATTTTTAATCTTTACTAAACCTTGAACTATTTTTTTGGTAACGAACGTTTCTCCTCTAATTGGGCTTTCATGATTAAACAATATTCCATTGCAAGCATAGATCCCATAACTTTCCCTATAGTTAATAGTTATCCAGTGTGCAAAAAGTTTTGAAACTCCATAAGGACTTGCCGGATAAAAAGGTGTCCTCTCATTTTGAAATTTTTCCTTTGTTCTACCAAACATCTCTGAAGTTCCTGCTTGGTAAAATCTTATTTTTTTTTCTAATTTCAAAATTTTTATTGCTTCCAGAATTCTTAATGCTCCTAATCCATTTACTTCTGCTGAATATTCAGGAACTTCAAATGAAACTTGAACGTGTGATTGTGCTGCGAGATTATAAATTTCATTTGGTTTAATCTGTTTAATTAAGTTATGTATTGACGAGGCATCAGTCAAATCACCATAACAAAGGACAAAATCAGACTTTAAATTTATATCTTTATAAATATCATCTACTCTTTGAGTATTGATTATTGATGATCTTCTCTTTACACCAAAAACTTTATATTTTTTCTTTAAAAGAAATTTTGATAGATATGCTCCGTCCTGACCTGTTACACCAAAAATCAAGGCTATTTTTTTTTTCATTTGGATTATTATTTTTTAAATATATATTCTGTAGTGATTTATTCAAACAATGCAAGTAAGTCTTATAACCTGCACATATAATAGTGAAAAAACAATAAAGGATTGTTGTTTATCAATTTATTCACAATCTTGTACAAATTTAGAGCATATTATCTTAGATAATAACTCTCATGATCAAACTTTAGCTATTGCAAAAAAATATAAGATAAAATCTCAAAGAATATTTCAACAAAAAAGCATTGGCATTTATGGAGCTTTAAATGAGGGTCTAAGAAAGGCATCTGGTGAAATTGTAGGAATATTGCATTCAGATGATGAATTCATTGAAAATAATATCATTGAAGATGTGAGAAAAATTTTTTTAGACAAAGAGATAGATGTATTATTTTCTAATTTATTTTACACAAAAAAAAAAGACACAAAAAAAATTATCAGAAAATGGAAATCAAGCTTATTACCGGGTATTCAATCAAATTTAGAGATAGAAAATAAAATCAATAAAGGATGGATGCCTCCACATACAACTTTATTTTTTAAAAAAAAATTACTAGATAAAGTTGGAGTATACGATGAAAAGTTAAAGATTTCCTCTGATTATGATTTTATGATTCGATTATTAAAAACAAAAGATATTAAAATTTTTTTTTTAGATAGATTTACAATAAATATGAGAGTAGGAGGAACAAGTAATAAAAATATTAAAAATATATTTAATAAAATATTAGAGGATTTATCTATTATGAAAAAAAATAAGATGAATACTGTTAAATCGATTTTCTATAAAAATATTTCCAAAATATCACAATTTTTCTAGTGTCACTATAGAAGGTATATTTTCACTTAACATTATTATTAAATTCAAATCTTCATCATAGTCTATATCTCTAATTCTATTTCTTTTTAAGTGAATTCTATTCTTCAAAATCAAATTTTTATCGCCTTTATCAAAATTCATAAAATATATTGAGTTAGCTCTTAAAGAACTTGCCAAAACACACTCTTTCATATTGCAGAAAGGATTTTTTTTGAAATACAAAATTTCACTTATACCTATCGATGGCGTAAAGTAAATTGCTGGTTCTACAAAGCCATAATCAGCATGATTTTTTTTAAACAAGTTTGGTCCAAAATATGGTTCACCATAAGATGCAATTGGCCAACCAAAATTTTTGGTAATATTTGCTTCATCAAGATAATTAAAATTTATTTCATCCCCACCTTTTGGGCCGTGTTCTGAATTCATAATTAAATTATGATGTCTGATATATTTTAAACCTTGGGGGTTGCGATGTCCGATTGATATTATCTCATGAGTATTTGTTTTTAAATTAACTTTTACTATTTTACCTAATAAACTGTCTGATTGTTGAGCAGCGTTTTTTACATATGAAAATCCAATCGAAAATAAAATACTTTCATTATCAAATTTTTCGATTCTACCTCCAGAAAATACGTTATATTCTTGCCAATATTCATTTATTTTAAATTTATTTTTAAATATCAATTTTTTAAAATTTAACTCTGCACCATAAATATCTATTGTTATTCCTTTGTCACTTTTAGTAATCAAAGATATTAGGACTTGATCATTATGAAAATGTAAATCTCTTATTCCTATCAACTCTAATTCTTTTTCTTTCAAAAATTCACTAATATTATTGTCTAATTTTTGATAATTTAATCTATCGTTTAGTAAGTTTTTTTTATCAAAATAAATTGTTTCACCTTCACCAGAAATTAAAAAAATTTTTTCTTTTTGAATCTCAGCATAATGAGCTCTGAGTGAGTTCTTTTGAGCGTTCCATCCTAAATTCACATCTAATCTTTTAAACGGAGTAAAAAAATAATTAACATTAAATTTCTGTCCATCTAAATCATACTCATTTGACTTATATTTTTGTCCTTCATACCCTTGTTCAAATTTCCTTACTTGTAAACTTAAAAATTCGTTCCTTGCTTTCAGATTGGGAATGGTAAATATAGTATTTTTTATTTTTCCAATGTAGTGCTTTGGAATAATTGATTTAACAAATTCAATTACTTTACTTTGTCTATCATAGCCATATCTCACTATATTTGATACCTTAAAAAATATTGTGAAAAATATAATTATTAAGATTAATAATATTAGATATTTTTTTTTGTTTTTAAAAATTATCATCTTTAAAATTTTTTGATGTTTATCTTGATTGTTTTTTATACCAATTCAATGATGATTTAACTATGTGCGTTAAATTGTTATATTTTGGTTTCCAGAGAATGTATTTCCTTAATTTTACTGGATCAGCAATAGATAAGGCAATGTCATTTAATCTTCTTTTGCCAATTTTTACCTTAATTTTCTTTCTTTCTATTAATTGAAATTTTTCCAATATTTCTTTGACGGAAAAGCCGTAGCCATATCCACAATTTAAAACTCTAAAAATCTTTTTTCTTAGAAGTTTTTTAGCTAATAATAAATGTATTTCAGCCAAATCAACTACGTGTATATAGTCTCTTATAGTTGTTCCATCTTTTGTATTAAAATTATTACCATTTACTACAAATAATTTGTTTTTCACACTTGCACTGCATAAATTTACAATCAAGTTAGATTTATTATTTATACTAAAACCACAACGATATTTTTTATCAACTCCTGCTACATTGAAATATCTTAGTATAATACAATTTATCTTATTTCTTTTTTTCTTTAAAAAATTTTCCATTTTCAATTTTGATTTTGAATAAGGTGATAAGGGTTTTAATTCATTGTTTTCTTTTATTTTTTTCAATTTGTCCCCATATACAGAGGCAGTCGATGAGTAAATAAATTTGTTAATGTTATTTCTCAAACAACATTCAATAAAAATTTTACTTTTTTTATAATTATTATGAAAATATTTTTTTGGAGACTTTAGAGATTCTTCATTATCTATAAATGAAGCAAAATGATAAATGATATCAAATTTTTTTTTGAAAAAAATTTGCTCCAGCTTTTTAATGTCAGCAATATCAATTTTAAAAAATGACGCCTTTTTTGGAATATTTTGTTTTGAGCCAGTTGATAAATCATCAATGATTGTAACATCATGCCCATAATCTAATAAATGGTGAGATACAGTACTTCCTATGTAACCAGCACCCCCCGTAATTAAAGCTTTCATTTATTATTTTTAAACCTCAAAAATGTAATTAAACAAAAATAAACTAAGCAAATAAAAAATAAGATATTATATGTTCTAAAATTATTTATTAACATTATATAAGGTAAAATAAATAATCCTGCACTAATCATTAAAGTCTTATTTGTGTTATTAGTGTAATTATTAATCAAATGATGCAAGTGGTTAAGATCGCCTTTAAATGGATTTTTTTTATTCAACAATCTAAAAATGAAAAGTCTTAACATGTCAATTGCTGGAATTAATAATATTATAAATATCTCGTCCCCATAATAAAAATTTTGCAAATTATCGTATTGATAAATAAAAACTGACCCAATAATTGAACTTATCAAATATGATCCACCATCACCCAGAAAAACTCTATTCTGATAATTTAAAATAGCTAAAAAAATTAAACAAATTAATAACAATAAAAAGAATATTGAGACAAAGCCTTTATTTATGAAAATTAAAAAAATAAAAATTGTAAAAGATATAAGTTGTAGATTAATACCATCAAACATATTTAATGAATTTGAGAGAAGTGCATAACAAAAAATGAGAAATATGAAAGAATATTCAAAATGTATATACGATTTCAAAAAAGAAATTTTAATATGATTAAGTCGTATTTCTGGATAAAGATACAAAGTCAAACCAATTGCAAAAATAATCCAAAATAATTTTTTATTTGGGCTCAAATTTTTTAAATCATCAATAAATCCAATCAAAAAGAAAAATGTGCTTATTGTAATAATGAAATAAATAAACCGATCATCAAAGAAATTGTCTAATTCTAAAACTTTTAAAAAAAAAATAATTAAATACGTATTAATTAAAATTATTAATCCACCTATCAGTGATGTTGGTTTTTTGTGTTTTTTTAATACACCATCTGGTTTATCAAAAAATATGAAATTTTTGGATATCGTTTCAAATTTCACAAAAATTATTAAATTAAATAGAAATATAAAAATCGATAAAAAAACAATATTCATTTATTTTAAATTTAGATTCTAATAATACAATAATTTATGAATATTTATGCTTAAATCTTAATATAAATCTAGGTAAAATGAAAATTAGTATTAATTTTAACTTTAATAAGATATTGGGGTATTTTAAAATGTCTTGGATTAACCCTAATCTTTTTTTGTTATGCAAAAGATAAATAAGTCTTAAATATTCTAATTTTTGAAAAAGGAAATCTTTATTTTTTTTAAATATCTTATTATTAAAATTTTGATTTTTAATCCAATATAAAAATTCTTCATAAAACATTTTTCTATTATTATGAGTAAAATTATCTTTGTGAATTCTTATATTCAAAAATTTTTTCTGAAAACCCATACCTTTATATCTTTCAGCAATTTTTAGAATTAAGTCATAATCTCCGATTATGTTATAAACTGGATTAAATTGGTACTTTTTCAGCACATTTTTTTTGATAATGACGGAACTTATTTTTATAAAATAGTATTTTAACAAATTGTCCAAAATGTAGCCTGATGGCATTTTTTGATGATAAAAAGTTTCATACTTATTCAAATTTTGAAAGTAATGAAAACAATTAGAATATGAAAAACCATACATTTTTGAAGATTTGAAAAATTTTTTTCTTAAAGTTAAATAATCATTACTCCACCAATCATCTGCATCTAAAAAGGCAATAAATTTACCTTTTGACTTTTTTAAAGCTAGATTCCTTGAGGCATACAAACTAATTTTTTTTTTTGTTCTAAAATAATGAAACCGCTTGTCCTTAATCTTTTTATAAATTCTTGGACTTGAGTCTGTGGAACAATTATCAATAAAAATTACCTCAAAATTCTTAAATTTTTGCTTTAAAATTGAATTAAGTGTTTTTTGTAAATATTTTTCGCCATTGTAGCAATTTACAATAATACTGACTGTTTTTTTACTCATTTTTTATTTTTAAAATATAAATAAAAACCTATAGGATAAAAATATATCATAGATAACCAGTTATTAAAAAAATTCCCACTGGGTGCAATAGGCCAGAGATTAACAAATATAGCTGAGACTGCTATTGCACTAGATATATAAATTTTATTACAGTTATATTCGACATCATTTTTTTTTTTAAATAAAAATATTTCTTTTAAAATATAAAAAAAAGCCAGTAATAATAACATCATTCCTACGACACCATTTGAAACCAAAATTTGTGCATAAGTGTTGTGAGGATGGGTAGAGCAACCATCGTTATCTTCTAAAATATAAATTTTGTTTCTACAGAGATATCTGAAGCCTTTTACCCCTGTTCCAAATATCATAAAATCTTTAAAAATTTTATAAGATAAAACATAATGACCATGGTGGTCATGAGAAAAAATATAAACTTTATCAAATATTTTTTTCTTATGTTTCTCATATCTTTCCTCGCCTTTACCAGTAATTTGGTTTAATGATTTTTCAAACATTCTATTTGCAGGATCAATTTTGCTTGATGTTTTCAAGTAAGATGTGATTAAGGCTGAAGTTATTAACAAAATTGCAATATAAGTAATAAATTTTCTTAAATGTTTCACCATAAAAAATAAAGTTGAAAAAAAAATAATCAATAAACCAAATGAAGTTCTCTCACCTGACAAATAAATAACTAGGCATGCTAATGATATTATTATTAAGTAAAAATAGTTGATTTTTTTATCATTAATAAGATCACTCATTGTCAAATAAATCATAAAAATTGGTATTATTCTTAATATAAAACTACCTAAGATTAATTCTTCACCAAAAAAACTTGAAATCCTACTTTTTATAATTTCATAACCTAAAACATTTTTGCCTGAATAATATTGAAGAATAGCATCACTGATAACAATTAGAAAAAGAATTGAATAAAATTGAATTATTTTTTTATTAAAGAAATTATATCTATCTAAAATAAACCATATAGATAATGCAAATAAAGGTATTCTAAAATAAAAAATTCCTCCTTTTGAATATTCAAAATTATAAAAATTGTAAATTGTCGAAAAAACAGTGGATAAATAAAAAAGTAAAAAAAAAATAAAAAATCTATTTAAGAGAAACTCAAACTTCTTATCTTTAAATATAATAAAAAATGAAAAAAAAATAATCAGCATTAAGAATATCTCAGAAATTAAGGGACCTAATAACAAAAATAAAGGAAATAATGCTATCCCGTAACTAAAAAAAATTTTTGAGATGTCTAAATTAGAATTCATTATTTAATATTTTGAGTAACTCATTCTCAAAATTTTTTTTTGTATAAAAAAAATTTTTTAACATTGTTTTTTGGATTTTGTGATAATTTTTGTTAATATATTTAATTTTATTTTGTAAGCTTATTTCATTCCTATCACAAACAAAAATACCTTTTCTACCTTTCATAACATGTTTTATTTCTTTGAAAATTATAACAGGTTTAAGTCTGGATAAAGACTCCAGTATAACTTTCGGGAAACCCTCAGTATATGAGGGCAAGATAAAAATCTTTGTAGAGTCATAAATTTTTATTAGTTTCTTAATCTCAATAATAGGTCCAAAAATCTTTATATTTTTTGAGTAAAACTCTTTACTAATCATTTTTTTTTCTGTACCAACTAATGTTAATTTATATTCTTTTAAATATTCTTTGAATATTTTAGAAATAAAAAAAGCACCTTTCTCTTTTTTAAATCTTCCTACATAAAGTAAATCAGTGGTTATTATCTCTCTATTTTTTTTTCTTTTGATCCACTTATTATTTAATTCTGAGGGATGTACAATTCTTTTTGTTTTTACTTTATTAAAATTTTTTGAACAGGAAATTATTTTTAATTTTTTTTTAATAAAAAAAAACATAAAAAAATAAAAGTAATACCCTAATATTCCATATTTTATTCTATATTCCATGAAACCATCACTTCTTAAATATACAAATCCATTGAAATTCAAATTTTTTAAATATAGAAGAAAAAAAATAAAAAAATTATAAGGTGAAATAGAAATCATAAGAACATTTATTTTTTTTTCTTTTATTTGTTTAATATTTAATAAATCTATTTTTTGATTTAATTTATAACTGGTTTTTTTTTTACTTTTTCTACATAGTAATTTAATACTAAAACTTCGATTTAAAGATGAAATAATGTTATTCAAATCATTATTTGATGTATATTTGAATCTTGAGAACCAAATTTTGTCATTACTGATTAAATATAATTTTTTCATGAAAGCTTTTTAAAAACCTTTATAGTCTTTAATATACCTCTATTAAAACTTACTTTAGGTTGCCATTTTAACAATTTTTTTGCTTTAGAGATATCTGGATACAATTTCAAAATTTCATCATTTCTAAAATATATTTTTCCAAATTTAGGATTTCCTCCACCCGTTAATTTACAGATTTTTAATACTACTTTTTTTATAGATATTGGATTTCCTGAGCCAATATTTATAATTTGTCCAGAAACATTCTTATTTTTTAAAACCTTAATAATAGCTTCAATTAAATCATCTACATAAATAAAATCTCTTAATTGATTTCCTGGAGAACAATCAAATTCTTTATTTTTAATTGCATTATCTATTGTAATTGGAATTATACGATTTAGATCCTGTTTTGGTCCGTAAACTAAATATAATCTTAAAATTGTAGACGGAAAATTAAATTTTCTATGAAGACTTAATAAGAATTTTGTACTAAGTGATTTTGCTTTTCCATAATATGAATAAGTTTTTGAAAATTTTACTTCATTTTCTTTCTGAGGTGATTTAATTTTTCCATACTCAATACATGAACCAACTTGTATAAATCTTTTAATCTTTGAGTTCAAAAAAAATTCAGCAATGTTCTTACACCCGTTAAAATGACTTCTTAAAGTTTTATTTTTATTAGAGTGATCCACGTAACCTGCAAGATTGACTACATAATCATAGTTAGACAATAATTTTTTTTTTATTTTTAATTTTTTTGAAATATCAAGTTTTATATACTTTACTTTTTTTAATTTTCTGATTTTTTTTGGCAAATTTGTTGAAATGCTATCTACAGACCAATTTAGCTTTAAACATTTTTTAGCAAGATGATATCCAATAAATCCTGTACCACCTGTAATAAGAATTTTATTTTGTTTCAAGATATTCTTTATTTTTAATTTTTTTTTCTAAAATTTCTTTGTCTCGTAGTGTGTCCATACACTGCCAAAAACCATAATGCTTAAATGCGACTAACTGTTTCTTTTTTGAAATTTTTTTTAAAGGCTCTTGTTCCATGAAGGTATTATCACCATTAATAAACTTTAAAAATTTTGGCTCAATTACAAAAAAACCTCCATTTATCCAACCCTCATCCAAACTATTTTTTTCACGAAAATATTTTACATAATTTTTCATTATTTTAATTGCTCCAAATCTAGCTGGTGGTCTTACTGAGGTTAAAGTGACTAGTTTATTATTTTTTTTATGAAATTTTATCAATTTATTTATATCAACATTCGATAGACCATCTCCATAAGTCATTAAAAAAGTTTCATTTAAATATTCACTTAATCTCTTAATTCTTCCCCCTGTCATAGTGTTCAAACCAGTATTAATTATATTAATATTATATTTTCTATTTTTTTTGTTTTTAAAGTAATTTTCAATAATTTTAGATTTATAGCCTGTTGCTATATAAAAATCTTTATGACCATAACTAGCATAATGATCCATTATGCGTGTGATTATTGGTTTGCCCAAAACTTTTATCATTGGTTTTGGAATTGACTTTGTGTATTCTGATATTCTTGACCCCATACCACCTGCTAAAATAACAACTTTCAATTTATTTAATCCTTTTCACAAAAATCTTTTCATAAAATCTTATTTGGTCAATTGAAACATTTTCCATATCTAATTTTTTACCATAAAAAGCTTTATACCAAGTTATTACTAAATTAATTGTTTCTCTAAATGTTAAAATACATTTCCAATTTAACTTTTTTTTAGCTTTAATAGAGTTTAATTTAAGTAGATTGCTTTCATAAAAAGCTTTATTTCTTTTACTTACTTTCCAAGATACACTTTTCCAATCTTTTTTCATATTTTTAACAACATTTAATACGCTGTAATTTTTTTTATTTGAAGGTCCAAAATTAAAAACTTCACCATTCAATTTTTTATTTTTAGATAGTTGAATAGACAAAATTAAATATCCTGATAACGCTTCTAAAACGTGTTGCCAAGGTCTTGTTGAATTTGGATTTCTCAAAATAACATTTTTGTTTTTTGACCATGATTTAATACAATCAGGTATTAGTCTATCTAAAGACCAATCACCACCTCCAATTACATTTCCAGCTCTAGCAACAGCTAAGGATAAGTTTTTTTTTTTACTAAAAAAAGATTTTATATACGTTTGTATTATTAACTCGGCTGAAGCTTTAGAGGAACTATAGGGATCAATTCCTCCAAGCAAATCATTTTCTTTATAGCCTCTTTTTATTTCAAGATTTTTATAGCTTTTATCACTAGTAATTAAAACTACCACACATTTATTTTTTAATACTTTTAAAGATTCTAAAACACTTAATGTTCCAAATGTATTTGATTTATACGTTTCAATTGGATTTGAATAAGATTTATTTACCAAGGATTGAGCTGCTAAGTGAAAAACAAATTCTGGTTTAAAATTTAAAAAAATTTTTTTTATTTTTTTTACATCACAAATATCAACTCTTTTTGATATGATTCTTCCACTCATTTTAATAGATTTAAAATGTGATGGTTTTGTCAATATTCCATTAGATAAACCCATCACTTTTGCTCCACACAAATAAAGCCAAAGAGATAACCATGATCCTTTAAAACCAGTATGTCCGGTAACTATTATTCTTTTATTCTTAAATTTTCTTAATATTTTCTGCATTAACATTTAAACCTTTAAAAATATTATTTAGGGTGTTTTTATTTACAAACTCAACTTCATCTTTTGTATTAAAAGCGTTGTGGCTAGTTAAAATACAATTATCAAATTTTTTTAATAGATTATTCTTAGATAATGGTTCTGTTTCAAAAACATCTAAACAAGCACCCTTAATTTTCTTTTGCTTAAGAGATTTCAATAGAGCTTGGTTGTCAATAGATCCTCCTCTTCCAATATTTACTAACAATGGTTTTTTTTTTTAAAAAGTTAATTGTTTTTCTATTAATAATTTTGAATGAAGTTTTATTTAAATCTGTTGCTATTATGATTATATCACAATTCTTAAATATAAACTTTTTCGTTTTATGTTTTAATTTAAATTTTCTTAAAAATTTTTGATTAATTTTTTTTGTATCATTAATATAATTTATTGTTTTAAAACCTTGGAGCATTTCAATAATCTTTTTTCCAATTCTACCAACTCCTATTAAACCAACTTTTTTATTTAATATCGTTTCTCCAGAATATTTACTCCAAATATTTTTTCTTATGTCATTATGATTAATTATTATTTTTCTGTAAAAAGCTAAAATCATTGAAATAGCCATAGTAGCAACACCATTAGTAAATGCTCCTGGTGTATTAAAAACCTTAATACCCTTTTTTTTTGCATATTCATGTTCAATTGAATCTATCCCAGTACCCCACTTTGAAATTACTTTTAGATTTATGGCTTTATCAATTACTTTTTTTGTAATTTCGTCATCTCCGGATAAAATTGCATCATACTTATGAATAATTTTTAAAAATTGTTTTTCACTTACTTGCTGACTACTTTTAAGCAAGGTGTAATTTATTCCTCTTTTTTTTATTTTTTTTTCAAACCTTTTAATAATTGGAATGAATGGGATTGCTGTTATTAGTAAATTATATTTTTTATTTAATTTTTTATTTCTAATATTTTTTTCCATCTATTTAAATCTTTATTCAAATAATAATATTTTATTGGTTTGATTTTATCATTATTGTTATCAATTTTATTTAGTAAATCTTTATCGGTATAAAAAAAATTAATTTTCTCTTCTAATATAGTATTTTTCAAAGGTGATAAATCAAAATTATTTTTATCTTTAAATAAGAAAGTTGTTAATCCACAACTTAAAACTTCAATAATTGAAGATGTGGTATTAGATGAAACTACATATTCAAACTTATCAACTAAATATTCTAAATCTTCATCAGTTTGAATAATATCTTTATCAATATTTTTAATAGAAGA
>MDTD01167597.1_pt1 | contig 15798 bp, 14 predicted proteins | sample 811221 | NCBI WGS metagenome assembly MDTD01 (sample SAMN05326646, study PRJNA326480) | marine metagenome | isolation source: seawater | place: Pacific Ocean: South West | collected 2011
GGTATTTTCATTTTAATTATTTTCTCTAATTAATTCCGAAATATAGTGTGTATGAAGAAAGCTTAATTTGGTTAAAAATGGATAAATTTTTGGAGAAAAAAATGATATTATTCTAGACAGCTGAGGTAGAACAGTTATGGTTTTAGTCTTGATGCTGTAATTTTTAAATAAATGCTTTAATTCGTTTTTTGAAATTTTCTTTGTCTTAAAATTGAAAGGATTGTTCATTTTCATATCATAAAAAATTATAACACCACCTCTTTTAAGAACTCTATCAATCTCTTGCGCCCAGAATAACCTTTTGGATTTACCAACAATTGATGAAAAAACTGTTAATACAACTATTACAGTAAATTTATTATCGCTAAAAGGAATTTTATCATTAATATGCAAAAATCTTAAAGATTCAAATCTTGATTTTGCTTTTTTAATTCTTTCTTCCGAAGTATCAACTCCAATCAACTGTTTTTGATCAGCTCCCCAACCAACAAGTTGCTTCATTATGAATCCTTCTCCACACCCAAAATCTAATATTTCATTTTTTTTAGAAAAGCTCTTATTGTTAATCAAGAACTGATAAATTTCTTTGTCGCGTTCATTTTTTATAAGTCTGTCGCCAACTCTCATTATTTTTTCCATTTATTTATAAACTTAAATTGTCCAATTATAAATCCCAAGCCATAACTAAGATGTATAATAAAAAAAGTAATTTGAGATGCAATCAGTTTGGTAATATTGAATCTGTGAATCTTGATTGAAAAAAATAATCCTAAAAAAAAATAAGTTAAAAAAATATAAACAGATATGGCTGGTATGAATAAAGAAATCAAAAAAAGGCTTGGTATAATATGTCTAAATGAAATGAGTGCTCTTCTTTTTTGAATAACCCTGACTTTATATAAACCGTAGTGTAAATATTGATTAAATAATTTTTTAAGACTAAAACGACAAAAATATTTTGTAACTAATGATGAGTCTTGCCAGATCTTATATCCCGACTGATTCATTCTAAAATTAAATTCATCATCCTGGTTTCTAACAAGTTCTTCATCCAGCCCCCCAATTATATCAAAGATACTTCTTTTATAGCAACCAAATGGAATGGAATCAACATAGCCTGATTTACTATTTATTAACCTAAAAGAAACATTCCCAACACCAAAAATAGATGAAATTGATCTTGCAATTACATCACCCCAAAAGCCGTCTCCAGTAGCTTGAATGACTCCTCCAGCGCAGCTTGAATTATAATTTTTAAGATTTTCAACTGACTTGGATATATAATTTTTTGGCAATACAGAATGCCCGCCAAGCATTACGATAATATCAGATCTAGAATAATTTAATGCTAGATTAAAGCCTTTTGGCATTGTTTTGTGTTTATTGTGCAATATCTTTATGTTATTAAACTTTTTTTTAAACTTTTCAACTTGATAAAGTGTAGAATCGCTAGAATTACCATCGGCAACAATTAGTTCTATTTTTTCTTTTGGATAATCTTGCGCTAAGATAGATTCAAGAGTATTACATATAAATTCTTTTTCATTACGAACCGGTAATATTACCGAAACAGACGGACTACTTAATCTTACATTATCATACATTTGAACCTAATTTGGGAGGGGCAAAAAAGAGAACGAAAAATCTGTTCGCGGATTTTTACTTAAGTTGACTTGATTTGATCCATCCAAATTCATACTATATATTTCCCAATTCCCGTCCCTATCCGACATGAATATGATTTTTGTATTGTCAGGGTAAATTTTTGGGTTCCAGTCACGAGATGAGTTTTTTGTTAAATTGAGAACATTAGTTCCGTCTGAATCCATCCTGTAAATTTCAGAGTTACCATCTCTATTACTTGAAAAGACTATTTTATCGCCCAAAACAGTATATTGAGGCTCAGAATCCCAATTTTCATTCTTTGTTAAGTTAATTTGATTATACCCACTTAAATCCATCCTGTAAATTTCAGAGTTACCATCTCTATTACTTGAAAAGACTATTTGCTGACCGTCTGGCGTAAATGGAGTACCCTCGAATATTAAATCATCCCCTAGAGATTTAGATATATTTTCCTGGTTGCCCTCGATTAAATAAGTAAAAAAAATATCTGCATTATTGTATTTCCAGGACTGATAGATTATACTTGAACCGTCTGGTGAAAATATTGGTTTTTTTTCATACCAAGGTGTATTAGATATGTTTTTTTTATTTGAACCGTCAGTATCCATTTGAAAAATATCGTAATTATCATTTTCTGGAAAATATTTTAAATACAAAATTTTGTTCCCGTTTGGGGAGAAGGAAAAATCACCATCAAAATATGGATCATTTGTAAGATTTGTCAAATTATCGACATTCCAATTATAGTATCCACCTATGTACGCTAAATCTAATGAATATATTTCGCGGTTTCCGTCGCGATCTGATGCAAAAATTAATTTTGTACCATCAGGAGAGGCTTTTGGTTCGGTATCTGTCCAACTATTTCTTGTTATATGGCTCAAATCATCTCCGTAAATATCTATAGAAATAATATCATAATTCCACCACTTATATCCTGAATAAAGAATTTTTGGCTTATTATATGATGCAAAAACCATCTTTTCACTATCAACGCACGAAAATACCATTGCAATAATAAAAAAAAATAAAAATTTATATCTTACCATTAAATATTCTTTCATAATAACTCAACATAATTTGTGCACTCTCGTCCCAACTATAAAAGTTATCAACAAATTTTCTTCCGTTTTTACCCATAACGGTCCTCTTGTTTTCATTTTTTACTAAATCAATCATTGCTTCGACTATTTGCTCCTCATCTAAATTAACAATAATGCCTGTTTCTTCATTCTTTACAATTTCTGGTAAACCACCAATATTTGAGGCTATAATTGGTTTTCCAGCAGCGCTGGCCTCAAGAACAGACACTCCAAAGCTCTCTTTCTGAGGTAAATTAATATAAATATCTATTCTACTCATAAAGTCATATATTTTTTTATGATCAATATATCCTAATAAATTAACATCTTTTGTTAAGCCTAACTTATAAATAATAGATTCAATTTTTTTTCTTTCTGGACCATCTCCAGCTATTTCAAATTTTATTTTTGTTTCAATATACCTACTTTTTAATTTTGAAAAACATTTTAATGCCAGATCTACTCCTGAAAAATTAGTTAAATTTTTTGCAGTACCTAAAATAATTGTTTCTGATTTTTTTTTAATTTTTTTATCTTCAAAACCTTTAACACCAAATGGTGTAATAAAAGACTTTCTCTTTGATAAATCTTTTACTTTTCTACTTAAAAAATTGCTTGTAGAAAAAATATAGTCCGATCTATTTAAAATAAATTTTACTAATAGTCTGTGCAATAAAGATTTATTTGGAAAATCTGTAATATCTGTCCCCCATACTGATACAATTAGTTTATTTTTTTTTGCTCTTAGCCCTAATAAACCATAGCTAGTTGCATAATGAGAATGAACAATATCAGGTAAAATATTTTTTGAAATATTTTTCGCTTTATAAAATGAATAAAGATAAGAACAAATTAGATTTTTTTTAGAAAAAAAAGATTTTTGTTTAATAACAACAACGTTTTCTAAACTATCATAATTTGAAATAGAAATAGGTCTCCAATCAAATAGAAAGATTTTGTATTTTTTTTGTAACTCTTTAACCCACTTTATAGTATGGATTGAGTTACCATTTGAAATCAAAAGTATTTTTCTCATTTAGGATATAAATTAACTAAACATATTACTAAAAAAAACTGGGATAAATTATTAATGAAAATTGGCATTGATGCGCGTACTGCATTGTTACATAAAAAGGGTGGGTTTGGAGTTTATACAAGAAACCTAATTAATTCTATGGCCTTACTTTACCCTCAATATGATTTTAATTTGAAATATCAAAAAAAGATTGAGCACTATTTTGACAATATTAAAAATATAAACACTAAAAAATTATCCTTTCCAATTAATAGCCTTTGGACTCAATTAAGACTACCTATTCATTTCCTAAACTACAAACCAGACGTCTTTCTTTTTCCATGTCAAACTATTAGCCGTTTTTCAAATAGTCGAAAAGTTGTAACTATACATGATTTAAGATTTAAAGCTATTAAAAGAAATAGTATGAGTGAATTTCTTAGGCTGGATTTTCAAATTAAAAACTGTATTAAATACAGCGACCAAATAATATGTGTAAGCAACAAAACAAAATTTGATTTATTAAAATATTATTCTGTAGATCATAATAAAATACACGTAATTCACCACGGAGTAGATCACATTCATGAAATAAACAAATCAACTGTACTACACAAGAGAGAGGATCTTTTTAAAAAATACAAAATATCTAAAGAATTTTTATTGACTGTAGGGTATACACATAGGCATAAAAACATAACTAGTGTAATTGATTGTTTAAACCAATTAATTAATGAAGGGAATGATTTGATGCTTGTAATAGTAGGCCCTAATGGAAATGACGAGGTAAATATTCAAAAAAAAATTTGTGCTTTAAATCTACAAAATAGAGTTATAAGAATTAATTTTGCAGATTCTAGATATTTAGGGTCTTTGTATTACCACTCTAAACTATTTATTTATCCTTCACTATACGAAGGCTTTGGTTTTCCAGTACTTGAAGCAATGAGGTGCGGAGGAATAGTTTTAGGCAGTAAATCAGGATCAATCGAAGAAATTGGAGGAAATGCTATGAATTATTTTGATGTTAATGATCCAATAGACTTATTTGATAAAACTAAAAAAATTATTCATAATGAAAAAAAGAGAGAAGGATTACAAATTAAGGGTTATGAGCATTCTAAAAGTTTTTCTTGGATAAATACTGCAAAGAAGACAATGAAGGTCCTTGGTCTTTAGCTTTTGAATCAGCTTCAATGGTTGCAATCGCAAACCCATACATTAACCACATAGGAAAAAAATAAATAACCGAACTAGAGCTAATTGCTGCCGGTACGAAAATGATCATTGAAAGTGACAATGATTTTCCAAGATATTTTAAATCTGAAACTTTAGATTGAATGCCAATTTTAAATAATGTCCATGAAATAGAAACATACCATAAAAAAAATATGCAGGCAAATAAAATACCTGCGTCAACCACTAATTCAAGCCAAAAATTATGCATTGAAGTTATGCGCCCATCAACGCCACCTAATTTTTCTTGTACAGCAATTGATCCTCCACCCCCCACACCAATTCCATATGAACCTATTAATGCATCAACTCCATTAATAGCCAACTCTTGTCTAATAGTTAATGATTGTCCAAATAAAATATCGTCGTTGATGAAATTTTGAATAGTGGAAAATGTATTAGCAATTTCTGAAACTTGGGGATTTTCGCTTTCTTTCAATTTTTCTAATTGCGATAATAAAGCTAAAAGAACAAAAGATATTAAAAATAATAATGTGAGCTTTTTCTTGTAAAAAGTTAAATATAGTAAAAATAAAATACCCATAGAAAGAATCACTGTTCTCGAAGAAGTCATAACAATAATAATTACAATAGAAATAATAGCAACCCATTTGATCAGATTTTTTTTTGAAAATAGAAAAAATGGAATTAGCATTATCATCGTTACAGCTAAATCATTTGGATTCCATTGAAAACCTGTAGGTGGCTGAATCATTGAAGGAATTGCAAACGAATCTAGTGTTGGCTGCAGTGACTGATTTCTACCAAAAAAAGTGACCACGTTTGAAAATGGGGATATTGGCAATCTAAATGGACTTATAGATTCTAGTAAAGACAAAAAAATTTCGACACTAAAAGTAATTCCCGCAATCTTAATGGCTTTATTTAGGGCTTCTTTTGTATTAAAATTGATTGAGATAGCTAAAACAATGGCAATTCCACAAAAAATATAAAATAAATACTGCATTGTATATAGCTTGTTTATAGACCAAAATATCGATAAAAAGTACCAACCGAAAAAAAACGGTAAAAAGAAAATATAATTTCTTGAAAAAAAATTTAGATTAATCTGGTATTGATTTTTTTTAAACAAACGAATTGAATAAATAATTAACGATGCTAGAATTAAATGGAATAAATAAAGGTTTCCGTAACTCACACCTACCCCTATTACGCAAGAAATAATAAATATCTCACTTATTATCGTAAATAGAGACAATTTATATTCTCTTTTCTACATTTTGATTCCAAAAACCAATTTTTTTATGATTTAAATATATAAAGTAATAAAATAATAAAAATAATTCCGAAATAAATAGGGATATTGGAAAGGATAACATCTCATATATCTGAAAAGATAAAAATGTTGAAATAGATAAAATTATACTTGATACTAAAACCCCAAAATTGGCTATCTTGTCAAGTTTCAATGAAAATAGCCACTGTCTTCCTAAAACATGAGAAATTTTAATTATTGGAATACTTAGAGCAAAAATTTTCAAAACTAGCGAGCTTTTGATAAAGTTTTCGCCTAGATAAAAAATAATAAAACTATCAGAAAATAAAATAACTGAAAACAAGATGAGCATACCTAAGGTAAAATAAAAATATAGGACTTTTTTTGTTTGAATAAGTGCTTTGGATTTGTTCATTGAAAGCTGAGATATTAAAAACGGATATATAGCTTGACCGAGGGGACCAAATATAGAAATTAAAGCTCTAAATATCCTTTCGGCACTGTTAATTAATCCGATAGACTCTATTGAAAGTTTTGTGCTAAGCCAAAAAAATATAACCATAGTACAAATCGGTGGCACAATAGTTAAAGAAAAAGGGTGCCAACTTTCTTTTAAAGAATTAACTATCTCATTTTTAGTCACATTGATTATTTTAACTTCTTTGATTACCCAAAACATACTTATCAAGCAGATTATGAGGGACGAAATAATTTGAGAAATAAATACAATCCAAATTTCATCCACCGATTTAACTAAAAAGAAGACTGGGATAATTGTTATTGTTCTTAATAAAATTTTTAATATTGCAAATGGCAGAACTCTTTGTGTTCCCTGAAAATACCATAATGGAGTAAATCCATTTAGAATAGAGCTGGAAAAAACAAAAAAAACTACAAATGAGTATTTTTGAAAAATAGGAACTATAAAAAACGATACAAGACAGACAATAATACATGGTAAAACAAGTACTATTTTTGATAATAAAACTTTACTAAAGGTAAAATTATTTGTTTTTTTATTTGCTGCAATCTCTCTTGTTGCTGATAGCGAAAAACCATATTCTATAATTAATGTACATACTATTCCCAAGGAAGTGGCAAGTCCCAAAATTCCAATACCCTCAATATTAATAGTTCTTGCAAGAAACGGTAGGAGTATTAGTGAAATTAGATAGTCAGAAAAATTAATTAGATAAAAAGATAACGAGTTTTGAATTACAGGGTGTTTAAATTTTTGCATTTACATTGATGTCTGCATCGAAATGGTTTTATATCGGCTTAACAGTTTTGCCATTTTTTTTAAAATTGCCGCATTTACTAAATCCATTATTATCAAAATCTAGCTTCAGACCTTTTTTATCAACCCACCCAACAATTTTACCTGGATTTCCAACGATTAATGCATAATCAGGAACATCTTTTGTAATTACACTCCCTGCGCCTATTAAAGCGTAAGATCCTATAGTGTTGCCACACACAATAGTTGCATTTGCGCCAATTGATGCAGACTTTTTAACTAAGGTCCTTTGATAAAATTCGCCTCCTCTTTGTGGAAATTCACATCTTGGCAACAAAACGTTTGTAAAAACCATGGAGGGACCACAAAAAACAAAATCTTCCAGCTCAACACCCTCGTAAACCGAAACATTATTTTGGATCTTTACATTATTACCTATCTTAACATTATTTCCAACGTTTACATTTTGACCAATTGAACACTGAGATCCGATCCTCGAACCAGATTGAATGTGAGAAAAATGCCAAATTTTAGTATTTTCTCCTATTATCACATCTTTGTCAACAATAGCATTTTCATTTATGTAATAGATTGAATCTTGCATTTGTATTAATCCTTTTTTAGTACTTTACCAACAAAATTGATGAAGAAATAATGAAACCAGCTAAAATAAATAGAATAGTTATTAGAATTCTATTTGGTTTTGATTTATTCACAGGAGGCTTAGCATCATCGAGAATATTAATGATTGGAGTTTGCTTTACTTCGTTAATTCTTGCAAGCTCTAACTGCTGCTGTAAGGTTACATAAACTTGTTGTTTTGCTTCAACCTCTCTAAGTTTCTGTGAGTATTTCATGAAGAGATCTGGAGAAACTTCATAACCCCTATTTCTTTCTTTAAAATTTTTCAAATTGTCCTCTAAATTTTCTAATTCTGCTTTCACAACTATTAATCTGTCATTAATAAATAATTTTTCTTTAGCAGCTTGAGCTGAATTTTGTGTTTGAATATATGACTGAATTTCAGATCCAATAAAGTTCGCAACTTCTGCAGCTAAAGAGGGAGACTCCATTTCAATACTTACCTGGATCAATCCAGTTCTACGATCTTCATCTACATTTAATAAACTAAAATATTTATTTAAGGCAGAGTTTAATATGGTACTTTCTGATACAGAGTTATTAAATATTTTAGATAAAAAGCCTCTTTTTGATAGACCCCAAAAATCAATTAAACTTTCGTTTCCATTTCTAATGTTACTCCATTTATTGCTGATAACCTTTTCGGCAATTCTTCTTGATTTAGCTACATCAGTTATATTATAATTTTGCTCTTTTTGTCCGATATTAATGCCAGCTGTTAAAGCCAAAGATTGCAATTGATCGACTCCAGATACATTATTATCTGCAGGAAATAACGATATTCCTGCAGAATAATAATTTGTCAGCATTAATGAGCTAAGAGCACCGAAAAGGCCAAACAATATCATCGATTTGCATATAAACGATACTCTTTGTTTAAAAATAATTTTAAAGATTAATTTAAAATCAAGTATTCCATCATTCATAAAATGATCTTTTTTAATCTTTTTTGAATCTAACGTATTATCAATATCAGGATATTCTTGCTTTATTTTTTCTATAATATCTAATGGGATGCTGGTATGGCCCTTTTCATAATTAATAAGCGTTGCCCTTGATACTCCAATTTTTCTTGCCATTTCTTCTTGGGTAACTTCATTAATTATTCGATACTTTTTAAGTAATTGATTTTGACTTATGGGTTTATCCACTGCTTGTGTTACTAGTTTGACTTATTAGTATCATCAACGTAAGAAGAGTGGTTGCAATATTACCTGCTTGAGATGATATAATGCTAAACGTTTCCCACCCTGAAGGTCCTTTTGATGAACCAATGAGACTTCTTTTGTGAACTATAATTTTTCCCCCCTCAGGAACAGATTGCCATCCAAATCTTCCTCTAGGCCTTGCATTGCCATTTGGCTCTACAACTGTAACATCTCTTGGTTCCGCAAAAGAATTGAAACCACCTGCTAGATTTATATAATCTTTTGCATTATTTCTTTTGTTAAAAGTAATATATCCTGGGTTAAAAACTTCTCCTAAAACTTGCACTGTACCGGTTTTTTTTAAAACATGTAAGCTATCACCATCTTCGAGAATAAAATCCATATTTTCCCATGCAACTTTAAATGAATCTCTAAAAACTTCTATTCCATTATCAAGAGCATCTTTTGTAAATCCACCCGAATTGATTATTATGTCTTTAAGTGATTTTTGGTTATTTACATTATAAAGCCCAGGCGCCAGTATTTCACCACTTAACACCACAGACTTAAGCGGCTTACGATTATTATTAGGTGGAACGGAAATCTGATCAAATATTTGTATTGGAAAATCTTTATCTATCGATAAATCGACAAAAAGTTTTTGCATTTTTTGTGAGTTATCCATTCTTCTAAATATTGCAATATTATTAGTATCGATAGTCTCTTTAAATACAGCATCTACCAAAGAGCCATCTATTTCTAACAAATCTGATATAGTCATTCCGTTTTTAAATGGAATGATTCCCGGAGACTTCACTTTCCCGTGCAATACAACATATTTAATAGAAGAGTGAAACTTTGATATATGCAAACTATCTCCATCAAAAGCAATATAGTTTGACATATCATCTCTTTTAACTATTTCCGATCGGTTATTTTTATGACTTCTATTCATTACGTGAATATGGTTATTTGCTGACGTTGAAAAACCGCCTGAAAAATCAATTAAATCCTTTATGCTTTCATTAGGTATTGATTCATAATAACCTGGCGATTTGACCATACCTGCAATTGCTACAGTTGACTTTCTAGGTGGAATAAAGATAATGTCTTGGTCTAAAAGTCTTACGTCTGATAAAGCTTTACCTAAAAAAAGATAATCATATAAGTCTACATTTGATATAACCTTATCTTTCCTTATTATTTTTATATCTCTTAAAGATCCATTTACATCAACACCTCCAGCTTGCGCTAATGATGAGAAAACGGATGAAAAAGGGTGAATAATATGTATTCCAGGATAAACTGCATAACCAACAACGTGAATATTTATAGACTTAAGTTCTCCAAGGGTAATATCAAGGAAAGTTGTTGGTTTTTTACCAAGCAATGTAGAGTAGACTTTAGAATATCTATTTTTAATGTATCTTTTCGCGTTGTCAATATTCATCCCAACCAAACTAAGAGTCCCAACATCCTTTAGAAAAACCTGGCCATCTCTATTTATTATTTCAGCTAAAGTCTGTTCAATGGAGCCATAAAGAGAGATGATTATTTCATCACCAGGACCCAAAACATAATCATTAGGTGTAGGCAAGTTTTGCCAAAATGGTATTGTGTCACGAACTTCAAATATATCGTAGCCTATATATGGCATGGTTTTAGCGGAATCCTCCAAAGAGTTGAGCCTGTCTAGCAACTTTTGAGTATTAGCAATTAATGATTCCACTTCTTTACGCGTATAAATCACTTTATCAGGAAGAGAGGTGCTCTTTACTGTTGCTTCAGCATCTTTAATTTCCTTTGGTTTCTGCAATTCTTGATTCTTTAAAGCTTCCTGGTACTGTTTTCTTATATTATCAATATCTTGCATTGATTGAGAAAAACAGTAAGATGAAAAGCAAAAAATTATAAGGAATAAAAAAAATGAATATGAACTAAAAAAATATATATTTTGAAAAAAACTAAATCTTTTGCCAGAATTCGTTTTATTTAAGCTAAGCATTGCTTAATTTAAGTTTTATCGAGAACATGTCAAATATTTTTTACATGATGTAAAAAATATTTTAGAGAATAATCTACATATAGTTAATATTATTTTACATTATGTAAATATTTAGACGGTAAATTAATCTATATTGAAAAAAATAGTTTCTTTTGAATCTTAAAAATTAAAGTTTTTGTTCGCCTAATACTGCTCGGAAGCGGATTGTCGAGCCAAACATTATCATTTGAGTTAACAAAGCCGATATTTTCAAAATATTCATTTTCAAGGTATAGGTCGAATAGCCAGTCATTTGTTTGATAAATAATTGACAATCTTAACTCAATCTTTACTTCAGGTGGAAAATGATAGACAACACCATGTCTTTCATAGTTAAAAGCAGGAATTATGGTCCATTTTTTCCCTTGATAGCCTAAATAAAGATAAAAATCGTCAGAATCCATCCCAGAATGGGCTGACCACCTTCTTCCTTTATAAGAATTACTTTTGTACATTGATTCATCGAACCATGAGGCAGTAGTACCTCTATGATCAGAAAATGTCCTCTGAATGAGGTCAAGATATTCTACACCAAAAATAAGATTTTTATATCCAAAAAGTCCCTTTTTACGTAATCCATACAAGTATGCCGCTGAAACATCCCAGTGCGCTCTTAACTCATACAAATTATGTAAGTGATCATTAAACCCTATCTCAAAGAAAACTTTTAGTTTTGAAGGTTTAAAATATCCTTGAACGATAAATGTCATTACCTGATCCCATTTATCTACTCCTTTACCCTCTGTATACCAAAGATCTCTTTTTGATGTTAACAATAAACCCTCAGCTGGAAGTATTGCTGCATCTTTTATTGACCACTGCCTGTCCCCACTAAGCTGAATTCCTCCAGAAACATAGGTTCTGGTGACTCCAACCGAAATATCGCTTTCATCAGATTGATGCGTCAAAGTGCTTGCTATGCCGGTAAAATAATAAGGACGAATATGTTCACCTACCTCTCCTACCACATAATTGAAGTTCAATCTCAAACTTTTAATAAAAAATTTAGAGTCAGATATTCCAAGAAAATAATGAGGAAATCCTGCTGTATTGTTTGACATAGTGAGAGATGAATGTATTCCGGGGCCCCACCATCTGTTCACATTGGCTATCCCAGTTAAAAGGCTTTTGTATTTAAAATATAATTGAAATTCTCTAATTCCACTATTTTTTTGCTCAGAGACTGGATGGAGCGGTCTATCATTCAACCATTTAAAACCCCCTGGCCTTTCAGAGGGTCTAATAACTTGATTTTGAGTAGTATAGTAGTTCGGATATATATGATTATCATCCAAGGGTAATTTAGAGACATTTAAAGTATAAGGTTCTGCGGTGAGAAAGATATGTTTTTTATTTATTGCAACCAAGTACGACTGATACGAGCCCAACCCTTTTCCAAAATACTTATTTCCCATATTTTCTTGATTTGGAAAATTATTATTAAAATAAAACTCTGTTCTTGCTGCCAGCATCATATTAAAACTATTTTTTGCTATATAGGGTCTTATAATATTTTGATTACCAATGCTTTTCAATTCATCGTGCTCACCATAATTTATAATATCAGGTGAAGCCTCAATCCATATTTGTCCGTATATAATGGAAAAAAGCGATACAATTGTTAATTTAAACAATAATTTCATGCGCAAAAAATACATATCAATATTCCAAAAAAATAGGCTATACTATAATTTTGCAATAATCTTTAGTTACTTAACCATTTCGAGCTCTTCAATTATTTTTGCATCAGGGGCTTACGATAAAGGTACTTCAACGGGCAAAGGAAGGTTTGAGTTAAGCTTAACTATTAATCCCTTAGGTATCGTTCCATATGGTCAAAATTATGGGGTTTTAAGCTATGGTATCAATGACAGGTATGACCTTGTAACATATTATTCGTCACATCAAAATGGAACAAAAAGTCAATATTTAGGAGTTTTATATCAATTTTTCAATAATGCTAATATAGATTTGGCAACTGCAATTGGCTTAAGATATACAGACAATAATAAAAATTTGGATTTATTCTGCCCACAGCTTCTTTATAATTACAAATTACCGTATGGTTTTTCAATTGGCGGTAGTGTTGTTAAGGTAATAGAATTAGAGAATAAAATTGATAGAGGCAATGCAATCGATGTAACGCTTTACTCACCCATTAAAAATTTCAAAAAAATAAATAAAAATATCGATGAGGCATATATTGGTATTGGATTATTTAAAAATACGGGGATAGATATCAACAAAGATGAATTATATTTTCATTATAGCATCGATTTTATTTTTGGAAAAAAATCTTAGCCACTTCTTCTTCTCTTAATTAAAATATTATACAAAGCCTTGAAAAAATATCTAAAATCAGTTTTGAATGGATTTTTCAAATATAAATCCAAATATCTTCTCTCTGAATCACAAATTTCATCAAATGTTACCGGTAAATCAACATAGTACGGGGGAATTAGTCCTGGTTTTGTTTTAACTCTAAGTTTTTGTAAATCTTTAGGGTATCTTTTAAAATAATCTTTGCTAAGGGGTCTTACTCCAACTAATTTTAAATCTCTTTTAAACCAATTAATAATCATTGGAAATTCGTCGATCCAATATTTTCTAAGGAATTTTCCATAAAAAGTTACTCGATAATCATTATTTATTTTTCCTGACTTAGACAATTTATTTTTGTTGATTATCTCGGATTGAACATATTCAGAATAAGGAGACATTGTACGAAACTTATAAACAGAAATTATCTTATAGTTATATCCAACTCTTTTCATCTTGAATATAGGACCATAAGACGGATCCATGTCAAAGTGTGGGGCTCTAATTTTTTTTGAAAAGACATAGGTCAAATTATTGTGATAAATAACATTAATAACTTTGAATCCGCAAGAAAAAAGCCTTCCAATTATTTCAGTTTCTGTTAATACTCTATTTTTTCCTTGGGTTAAAATAAAATATAATTTTTTTATGAAAGGAAGCTTGGGCATTACCCTCTTAAAAATAAAATCTAAGAATAAAAAAAAGGGTGCTAAGAAGAAAAGATATTTTTTACGTTTCCTTTTATTTCTTTGAGCTAAAGATTCAGCACAACTAATATAAATACCACTGATTGGTAATTTTTCATTAACCATTTCATGAAATTTATTTATTTTTAAAATATTATTAATCTTCTCGTAATTTAATATCAAGTCAACTTTTTGTGATTTTTCTATATTAAATATTTTAGAGGATTTAATTATAAGCTTGTTGCTATATTTTTCTTCAAATTTTTTAATTTCCTCATCAATATTTAAGCGATGTGCCTCATTTAAAGAGTTTGACATCAGCTTAATTTACCTCTTTTTTTTTCTAGAAGCTCTTTCATGAAATCTGTTGTTTCTATTTTCTCTTTAATCATCTTTTTATGATTAGATTCTATTTTATGGATTATTGCTTTATCTCGTAAGAGCAGTTTTGATTTCTCTACTATCAAGTTAAAATCATAATCTTCAAATTGAAAAATTAAACCTCTTGAAGTCTGATCAGCCAATGTTCCTGCATTTAGTTTATTGATGTATATAGCTGGAGTTCCTAAAACTGCACACTCTGAAGCCATCGTAGCACCCTCACCAATAAATAAATCAGCATATTTTAAAACTGAGTGCATTTCTTCTGGAGAACATGGAAGTTTATATTTATCGAGCTCTTTTGGCAATTCTTCCTCAGAAGAAATGTAAACTTTTGCATATTTTTTCAGATGACCAACAAGTTTTATTTTTTGAGATAGCGTTAGTCCTTTATATCCAAAGTCATGTGCCGCGTTCCAAGAAACAAATCGAAATAATATATATTGGTCTGCATTATTTTCTTTAAGTTTATCTAAAATAGTTTTATTAGGTTTGAAATATTTTACACTTAGATAGCTAAGCTCCATATAGCTTCTAAATTTTATATGTTTTTCACCATAATCTTTAGTAAAGCAATCTGGGGTAATGATATAATTCGAAAAAGAGCTAGAAAAAATGTTTCCAATTTTAGCATGCTCTGTATCGTTGAAACAAAAATGGTCTATTTTAAATATTTTAGATATTATTGAAAAGTATGGTGAATTAAAACTTACCAAACAATCAGGTTTTATTCTTTTAATATCAAAAGATAGTTTCATAACAATTCTTATCATGTAAATAAACTTACCAAAAAAACGATTTGAACCTTTTCCCCTGTTGATAAAATTTATCTTATACGAATTTAATAAATCTAAAGAGACATCTTTGTCTCGAGCATATACATAAATCTGGTTTATATGATTTACATTAAAATAATAGATAAGATTTTTGAAGTAGTGCACATGCGCAGGGTGTCCAATATCAAAAAAGATTTTCATAAAAAATGACTATTCTTTTGTAAATAAAATTTTAGACTTAGTGGAAATAAAATATTTACTAAAAAAATTAATCAATTTTTTGTTTTTCAAAATAAAGGGGAAATATGATGGGTATTGGTTAAATGAGTTGTTTTTTGAGCGCCAAATTTTTTCAAACTCCTCAATAGA
>MDTD01163542.1_pt1 | contig 15796 bp, 13 predicted proteins | sample 811221 | NCBI WGS metagenome assembly MDTD01 (sample SAMN05326646, study PRJNA326480) | marine metagenome | isolation source: seawater | place: Pacific Ocean: South West | collected 2011
GCCCCTCTCGACCTGCAGGGCGAGGAATTCCAGCAGTTCGTGGCTGAATCGGTGCAGAACATCACCGACCTGTCGAAACAGATCGGCATCCTGCAGTAACCGTCCGCAATACCGGAAAAGCGCCCTCGCACGCCGCTGCGAGGGCCTGACAGTATCAACGTTTATTGTGAGGATAGAATGAGCGATCGCATTTTTGGCGGGATCGGCTTCGTTATCGCCATCTTCTTCGCCTGGCAGGCCTCGATCATCCAGGAAAGCTTCCTGACCGACGCCGTCGGCCCGAAAGTATTTCCCTACATCATCGCTGCCGTGATGGGTATTTCCTCGGTCTACTTCCTGGTCAAGCCGGACCCCGAGCCGCACTGGCCGCGCGCCGGACGTCTTGCGGAGATCGGCCTGGCCGTGCTGGTTCTCGCCGCCTATGCCGAGCTGCTGCCGGTTGCCGGATTCGTTGTCGCCACGGCAATCGCCGCGGCCTACCTGACCTGGCGTCTCGGCTCGCGCCCGATTGAAAGTCTCATCATCGGCATCGCCACATCGGTCGGCATCTACATTATCTTCCACCTGGTTCTCGGTCTTTCCCTGGCCCGCGGCCCGTTCGGCTTCTGAGGAGGAACCTATGGACACGATTTCTTCCCTCGCCGACGGCTTCGTGGTCGCCCTGACCTGGCAGAACCTCGCGCTCGCGCTGCTCGGCTGCTTTCTCGGCACGATCATGGGCGCGCTTCCCGGTCTGGGACCGTCGAATGGCGTCGCCATTCTTATCCCGCTCGCATTCACGCTCGGCCTCGGCGCCACGCCGTCGCTGATATTGCTGACCTCGGTCTATTACGGCGCCATGTATGGCGGCCGCATCTCCTCGATCCTGCTGAACATTCCTGGCGACGAGCCGGCGATGATGACCTGTCTCGACGGTTATCCGATGGCCCAGCAGGGCCGGGCCGGCGAGGCGCTGGCGCTGTCCGGCATCGCCTCCTTCGTGGGTTCGTTTTTCGCCACATGGGGCCTCGTCCTTCTGGCGCCGCAGCTGGTCAAGGTGGCGCTGCTTTTCGGCCCGGCAGAATACTTCGCGCTGTTCACCCTGGCCTTCGCGACGCTCGGCGGCATCTCGTCGACAAATCAGGCGAAGTCCGCATTTGCGGCGGCGCTGGGGCTTGCGCTGGCGATGATCGGCGTCGACACCCAGACCGGCGTCCCCCGCTTTACCTTCGGCGAGGTGCATCTCTATGACGGGATCGACTTCCTCGTCGCGATCGTCGGCCTGTTCGCCTTGTCGGAGGTCTTCGTCTTCCTGGAACATCGAGGCACCGATAGCGACATCTCCGCAAAGCCCACGATGAAAATCGGCCGGATTACGCCGTCATGGAACCTGATCCGTTCATGCACGCCGACCATGTTGCGCACCACCGGGCTCGGCTTCATAGCCGGCGTCTTGCCGGGCGCTGGCGCCTCGCTCGGATCGTTTATCTCCTATTCGATGGAAAAGCGGCTGGTCGACCGCAAGGGCACGTTTGGCAAGGGCGATCCGCGCGGCGTGGCTGCGCCGGAAGCAGGCAACAACGCGGCCGCCGGTGGTGCGCTGGTGCCGATGCTGGCGCTGGGTGTCCCGGGCTCCGGAACAACCGCGGTGTTGCTGGCGGTTCTGCTGGCGCTCAACATCACGCCCGGTCCTCTGCTGTTCACGCAGAACCCGGACGTTGTCTGGGGCCTGATTGCGGCGCTGTTCATCGCCAACTTCATGCTGCTTGCCATGAACATACCCATGGTCGGGTTCTTCACGCGCCTGTTGCTGGTGCCGCCGCGCATCCTGATGCCGATCGTCGCCATGATCTCCTTTGTCGGGATTTACGGCATATCCGGATCAAGCTTCGACCTGCTCGTCATGGTAGGCTTCGGCATCATGGGCTGGGTCCTGCGCAAGCTGGACGTACCGCTCGTCCCGGTCATTCTCGGCACGCTTCTCGGAAACGAGATGGAGGTGAACTTCCGCCGCGCCGTGAATATCGCCAATGGCGACTACTTGACGCTCGTCAGCTCACCCCTGTCGATCACGCTGTGGGTCATCGCTATCGTCGGCTTCGTCCTGCCGATCTTCCTCGGCCGTCTGCGGCAGATGAAGAGAATGAGACTGGACGACGAAGGCGGCGTTCGGGACTGACGGGCCGGAATGGAGCCGTGGTGGATGGTCATGCAGGCTGTACGACCATCCACCACGGCCTGGCGTGTCTTGCATTCTGATCGACAATTGTTGGCTGCGATTGGGCTGAGTGACCTCACGTTTCCTGTGCGATAAGAAGGTACATGACACCGCTGCTGAGGAAGGTCGTATTCCGACCCTCGCGAACCTTTTGTGGACTTTCGGTTCTGGTTTTAGATTCCACGGACACGCTCGTGTGGAAGTCGTCACGCTCCCCAAGAATGTCAATCCTGCACGGTCGGACGAACCGCTGAAGCTCGCTTTTCCCGGCGGCTGCCTTATTGTCGGATAAAACGTCTTCGGCTCCGGTGCGCTGTCATCCCTGCGGATTTGCAGGTTTCCATCCGTCTTTGACCTGCTTCTCTCTTTCGCGATACTGCTCGCAGTGAAGGTTCGAAAGGCTGCGTGGCTTTTATGAACAGTGTTACAACACGCTGCCTATTTCTGAAATACTGAGTTCACCACCGCAGACCATAGTATATCCAAATGCTTCGAGTGAATTGCCGGGCTACGGCACGGCGCGCGATCTCGGCTCAAGCGCAAGGTCGGGCACGCAGTATTACGTGGCTGTGGTCCGTTCCCAGACACTGTAGTTGCCGCGTTGGCGCGGGGGCCGGAGCCAAGGCAGACAAAGATCGAAAAGCCAATATAAGGAGGGCAGAAAATGAAAACAGCAGCTATTCTCGCCGCAGCAGCCACATTTGGACTGATCTCGTCGGCGACGGCGTTTGCCGCGGACGGCAAGGTCATCGTCTACACGGCCGCGCCACAGGAACTCGTCGACAAGATGGTGCAGGGCTTCGAGGCAGAGTCCGGCATGCAGGTCGAACTGATCAAGGCCGGCGCCGGCGAACTCATCAATCGCCTGAAGGCGGAGAAGGGGCGCGAAACCTCGGACGTCCTGTGGTCCGTCGGCGGTGAAATCCTTCAGGCCAATCCCGATCTGTTCGGCGACTACCAGCCGGAAGGATCCGATCATATCGTTGAAGCCGTGCGCCCCGATGGCAAATGGACGCCGTTCACGGTGATCGCCACGAGCTTCGTCATCAACACCGATGAACTGAGCGAGGATGAATGGCCCAGAACCTGGGAAGACCTTGCCAAGCCGGAATACAAGGATCGGGTTTCGATCGCGCGCCTCGACAAGTCGTCATCCGCCTACATCCAGCTCGCCACCGTCCTGCAGATTTATGGTCTGGAAGAAGGCTGGGACCTTTACGGCCGCATCCTCGACAACACCATGCTGTCCAACTCCTCGGGCGCCGTGCCGAAATTCGTCAATGACGGCGAGGCCTGGGTCGGCGTTTCCAACGAGGATGTCGGTTTGCGTTTCAAGTTCGGCGGCGGACCGGTCGACGTGATCTATCCGGCCGACGGGACGACGGCGCAGGCCGATGGCATGGCGATCATGGCAACGCCGGCGAATGAAGAAGGCGCGAAGGCCTTCCTCGATTACGCCCTGTCCAAGGAGGGCCAGGAAATCGTGGCATCGATCGGCAGACGTCCCGTGCGTGACGACGTTCCCGCAAGCGATGCGCTGACGCCGCTCTCCGATCTGAACCTGATCAAATATGATATCGATTGGGCCTCCGAATATCGCCCCACCGCTCTCCAGGAGTGGAACGAAGTGATCATGACCAAGTGATTGCCCGAAGGGCGGCCTGGAGCATCTCGCAGTCAGGTGGATTGATCTGACGCCCGGGAACAGGCTTCGCAACAAGTAGATAGAGTATCTCCGGCAATCGTTTTTTGCCGGCGATGCTCCGGCGCCGCCCTTCGCATCATTCCGCGAAAATTTAAACTCAGGAACGGATCATGGCGCGCGTACGTATCACCGATCTGAAGAAGACCTATGGCGACTTCACGGCGCTGGAAAACATCTCTCTCGATATACCCTCCGGCGCGTTTTTCACCTTGCTGGGCCCCAGCGGCTGCGGCAAGACCACGCTTTTGCGCGCGATTGCGGGCTTCCATCTGCAGGACAGCGGCACCATTCATGTCGATGAGGAATCGATCGGCGACAAGCCGGCACATCTGCGTGATGTCGGCATGGTGTTCCAGGACTATGCCGTGTTTCCGCACCTCAATGTTTTTGACAATGTCGCCTTCGGCCTGCGCCAGCGCAAGATCGGCGGCGAGGCGCTGAAGAAACGCGTCGGCGAAATGCTTGATATCGTTCAACTCGGCCCATTGGCCGAGCGCATGCCGCATCAGCTTTCCGGCGGCCAGCAACAGCGCGTCGGCCTGGCGCGCGCGCTTGTCATACGGCCCAAGGTGCTGTTGATGGATGAGCCGCTTTCCAATCTCGACGCCAAGCTACGCGTCGATCTGCGACGCGATATCCGCGACCTTCAGCGCGAGTTCGGCATTACCACGATCTACGTGACCCACGACCAGGAAGAGGCGCTGGCGATCTCCGATCACGTCTGCGTCATGTATGGCGGCATCGCCCAGCAGGTGGCCTCGCCATGGGATGTCTACAGCCGCGCGGCCAATCTGTTCGTGGCGTCGTTCGTCGGTTCGAACAACCGCATGAAAGCCGCGTTTTCGGACGGCCGGCTGACCATTGCCGAAACGTCCTTCGCGCGCGCGCTGTCCGGGGCCAACGGGCCGGTCGTCGCCACCATTCGCCCGGAGAAGGTTGCGGTCGGTACCGAGGGGCCAGACGCCTCCGTCAAGATGGCCGGCACTGTGCGCCATGCCATGTTCATCGGACGCGAGCTCGAGATCGCCGTCGACACGGAGGCTGGCGCGATAACCGCCCTTGTCGAACCGCGGGAGGATGTGGTTCGGCTGCGGCCCGGAGACAAAGTCGGGATCTCTCTGCCCTTTGATGATTTTTCGGTCTATGAGGATCGCGAAAACGGGAGGCTGCTGTCATGACCGCCGTTCCGCTTTCCGAACCGCAGCGGAAAAGCTGGCGGCGGCTGTTCAATTTCTGGAATGTCGTCTTCGCGCTCTGCTTCGTCGTGATCGCGATCCTGCTGATCGCGCCGCTTTCCGAGGTCTTCATCGTCGGGTTCGTCGATCCCCAAAGCGGCGACTTCACGCTCGGCAATTATGCGCAGGTGCTCTCGCATCCCTATTATCTGGGCGCCTTGCGCAATTCGATGCTGGTCGGCATCGGCGGCATGATCGGTGCCTGTCTCGTGGGTGTTCCGCTTGCCTATTTCGTTGCCCGTTTCCAGGTGAAGGGGCGCAGCGTCATTTCCACGGTGGCCGTGCTGGCGCTGGTCTCGCCGCCTTTCATCGGCGCTTATTCCTGGATCCTTCTTCTCGGAAACAACGGCTGGATCACCCGTCCGCTGCGCGATCTCGGCCTCGACATTCCATCGATCTACGGCACGTCCGGCATCATTCTGGTGTTCACGCTGAAGTTCTTTCCCTTCGTCTACCTGATGACCGAGGGCGCGCTGCGCTCGATCAACCGGTCGTTCGAGGAGGCCGCCGCCAATCTCGGCTGCTCGCCGCTGTCGCGGTTTTTCAAGGTGACGTTGCCGCTGGTATTTCCGGCGGTCAGTTCGGGCGCCATTCTGGCTTTCGTGCTGTCGATTGCCGATTTCGGAACGCCGGCGATCATCGGGCGGAATTTCCGGACGCTGTCGACCATCGCCTATAACCAGTACACGTCGGAGATGGGCGGAACGCCGTCGATCGCCGTTGCGATCTCGGTGCTCATGATCGTCATTTCGATGGCGGCGGTGGTGTTGCAGCGCTACTTCCTCAGCAAGCGGCGTTACGCCGGCGCGCTCACCAACCTGCCAGAGCAGAAGAAGCTCTCCGGCCTGCCGAACTGGCTGGTGCATGGCTTTTGCTATTTCGTTGTTGTGATGGCCTCGCTGCCGATGATCATCGTGTTCTACACGTCGATTCTCGCCACCAGCGGTCCGGTCTTTACCGGCGGGTTCGGGCTGTCGAGCTATGAGCGCGTATGGAACGAGCTTCCCAATGTCGTCGGCAATTCCTTCACCTTCGCCTTTGCCGCGGTTGCGATGATCACCGTTACCAGCGCATTCATATCCTATATCGTCGTGCGGCGCGAAACCTGGCTTTCTGGCCTCTTGGACGGGCTTCTGATGGTGCCCTATGTGGTGCCCGGCGTGGTGATGGCGATCGGTTTTGCACTGACCTTCAACAAGCCGCCGGTCGACCTTATCGGAACGGCGCTGATCATCATCCTGGTCGTGTTCATCCGGCGTCTGCCCTACGGCGTGCGTTCCACCTCAACGATCCTTAGGCAGATCAAGCCTTCGATCGAGGAAGCGGCCATCAATCTCGGCGCGCCGCCGGCGCGCGCCTTCCTCAAGGTAACGGTTCCGATCATGATTCCCGGCATCATCATCGGGGCAATGATGAGCTTCATCACCGCCATCAACGAATTGTCATCGACATTGCTGCTCTATACCGGGGCGACCGCCACCATGCCGATCAAGATCTACGGCGCGGTGCTGGACGGAGAATTCGGGCTGGCGGCGGCGCTGTCGACAATTCTACTGGTGAGTTCCGGCATCTGCGTCTTTGTCGTCTTCCGGCTTTCCGAAAGCCGTGAAGGGGCCTTCGTCTGATCATCGGGCGGGCGGGGCCGCGACCCCCCTTCGGCTGCAATGTCTCCGGCCCGCCTGCGGCCGGAGCGAAAGGAGTTTCAATGCGCATCGAATGTCTTTCCATTTCCAAATATCTGAACTCCGACCAGCCCGGCGATGATGTGCCATTCGTGCTGCCGGACCGCTGCTATGCTATTTTCGATGGCGCCACCGATGTGAATGGTTCGCAGATAAGGGGGGTGGGTTCCGGACGGTTCGCAGCCCTTACCGCTGCCGCCTCGCTGGCTTCCCTGTTCAGCCGGAGTGCCCCTGGCGCTTTGTCCACGGACGAAATCGTGACGACCATCAATGACGATCTGGCGACCGCCTTGGCCCGGGAGAGCGAATTGCTCGGACGCAGGGTAGGGGCTTCGACAACGATGGTTCTGGTGGAGGCGGTTGGCGAGACCCTGCGTTTCACCCTGGTCGGCGACAGCGGCGCCCGCGTCAATGGCGAGGAGGTGTTTCAGGGGCTGAAGCCGGTGGACGACATCATGTCCGCAGGGCGCGTGGCGCTCTACTTTCTGCTACGCGACAGAAATGACGGATGCGACCTGGAAGTAAAATCGCGGCGCGGCGTATTCCAGGGTTTCGATGCCGCGGTGCCCGAACTGATTTCAGCCGATGAAAGCGCCTACCTGCTAGCCCAGGCCACCGACATGCTGAAAGGCAAGCTCGATGACGGTCTGTTGCAGTATGTCGCGCCGATGCTGAAGGCGGGCATCGCCAAGGGCCAGTACCGTTATGCCAACGATCCCGATCACCCGCTTGGCTATGCGGTCATCAACGGCACGAAGTCGCGCGGGCCCGGCCTTATGAGTTTCGAGCGACCGACTGCGTCGGTCCGATCGATCGAGCTTTTCAGCGACGGCTATCTCGATCTGCCCGAAGAAGTCTCGCTTGCTGCGTGGGAAGAGACGGCGGCGCGAATTGAACGAGAGGACCCGCTGAAAATCGGAAAATATCCCGGCGTGAAGGGCTCCAGCGCCACCCAGCACTTCGATGACCGCACGGTTATCGTTTTGCGGCAATAAGCCGTTTCGCGGGGCCTGCATAAAACCCGGCCGCCGGTTATGGTGGCCGACTTTTCACGTCGGGATATGATCTCCCGCATAAGACGGCAGACGTATCTCGACCGTTGTTCCCGTCCCCGGTGTCGAGCGCAATTCAATATCGCCGCCGGACTGGCGAATGAAGCCGTAGACCGTGGAAAGCCCGAGGCCGTGCCCCCTGGAACCGATTTTGGTGGTGAAGAAGGGCTCGAAAACATGCGTGAGCACTTCGGGCGTCATGCCGGCGCCGTCATCCGTGATCCGGATCCGGATTTCTCCGGTTGGCAATGCGCCCGCGGATATCCGTATTCTACCCTTCTCCCCGATAGCATCACGCGCGTTGAAGAGGAGATTGATCAGGGCATTTTCGAGCTGGCCCGGATCGACGAGCGCGATCAGCGGCACTGCGCCTTCACCCGGGGGGCTTTCCACTTCCAGCACGATGGCATCGCCGAAACTGTCTTCTAGGAGATCGACCAGCGAGGCGATGACGGCGTTGATATCGGTCGGCGCGGGATCGAGGGTGCGGCGGTGGCCGAAGGTCAGCAATTGCTGCACCATGGAAGCGCTTCCCTCGGCGGCTTCCAGGGCCTTCAGCGCGCGCTTGCCGTTGAGGGATGCCGGATCGGTGGTCTCCTGGATCAGTTGAAGGTTGGCGGAAATCACGGTCAGCACATTGTTGAAATCGTGAGCCACGCCGCCGGTAAACCGCCCGATCGCTTCCAGGCGCTCGGCTTCGGTCAGTCGCCGGCGCATCTCTTCGCGCTCGATCATCTGGGCCTTGAAAACGGAAAAGGCATTCGCGAGCGCGCCGATTTCGTCGCGCCGCCCGCCGCCCGGCGCTTCGGCCGTCGGATCTCCCGCGGCAAGGCGGCGCATGGCCTCGGCGATGCCGGCAAGATCGCGAACGGCGCCGCGCACGGAGACATTGGCCACGATGAATGCCGCGGCCAGGGCGACAAGGCCGATGGCGAGCGCGGCGATCTTGCCAAACAACAGCAGCCGGCGGGTGGTTTCCTGGCGTTCAAGATTGGCGTGGTCGAGCAGTCTGGTGTATTCGCGCGCCAGCGCGGTGATCTCGCGGGTCGCCATTTCCGCCGCCGCGACCAGAAAGCGCTGGCGGGTCTCTACATCGATGACGGCCAGGCGACGATCGAATAGCGATGTCAGCAGCGAAAGCGCCATCGGCCGGTCATTGTCGTCAAGAAGCCGGATATAGGCATCCCTCTGGCCTTCCACATCCGCGCGATCGGATGAGGCGAGCGCCGTGCTCGCGAGCGTTAGGGCGACGGCGATCATCGGTCGCCCGGGTGCTTGCGGCATCAGTTCGGATTTGATGAATTCGAGGTCCTGCGCATCGGTTCGCATACCGGCATGGGCATCGATCGCTTCCGCCGCGGTGGCGGCAAGGTGCTCGATAATGCCTTCCAGGCGGTTTGCCTCAGCGATAATATCGGCAGCCACGAAGGGAGCCGGTGCTGTCTCTCCCGACTGCGTCAGCGATGGTATCTGCGCCGAAAAGCGTTGCATCTGGCCGCGCAACTCCGCCTCGGCCTGATATAGAGCCTCGCGATCCGCCACCTCGTGGAACCGGCGTGCTGCGATCGCGAGATCGGAGGTGGTCTCGGTGATGGCGAGCATCCGGCGGCCATCAGCAATCGATTCCGCCTGCAGCCGGGAAAGCTGGCCGTCGAGATATTCGAGACTGACGAGTGCTGCGCCTTCGATCAGCAGGATGGCGCTGAAGACGGCAACCGACGTCAGGAGCAGCCGTCGACGGAGGCTACCCTTCGCCATAGCTTGTTTCTCGTGCGGTCTGGCCGGGGCCGTCGTGATATCTGCTTTCATTTCGTGCCGGCGCTAGTTCGGGTTGCCGGTGGCGTCAATCCATCTGGCCGTCAACCGCTTGCGTTCGTCGGGTCTGTCATAGACGTCGAAATCATAGTCGATGAGGCGAACAGGACCGGCGATAGACGCGGAAGGCGGCAAGACCACGCCGATGTTTGACATCAAAGGGTAGACAAGCGCTGGCGCCGCTGCGGATTGACCGGCAACGCTGAGCGAAAACCTGTAGAATTGACGCGCGTTTTGCGGGTTCGGCGCCTTTTCCAGGATCGACATCAGAACCGGCGTAAAGCCGGTGCCTTCGCAGGGCGCGATCAGTTTGACGGGATAGCCCCTTGTTGCAAGCGAAATGCCATCGCCGAGATTGACCACGGCAATCGCAAAATCGCCTTCGGCTACCGCTTCGGCGGCGGAAGCTTCGGAGACGACGTTGAGCGCAAGATTGGCCTGCAATCGTCTCAGATAATCGAATGCGGCATCCTCGCCGAGAATCTGCACGAGGCTCGCCATTACGCGGTAGCCGGTCTCGGAAATGGTGGGATCGTCCATGCGGATCTCCGCCGAAAGCTCCGGACGCAAAAGATCGGCCCAGCAGGCCGGCTCGTTGAGCTGGCGCTGGCGTATCAGCTCTGTGTTGACTACAAATCCCAGAATGCCGGCGTAAAGCCCGACAGTTCTGCCCTGCGATTGCTCGAAAGGACGACGCGCCCATACGCGAAGCGCATTGAGCGGAACGGCGTCGGCTGTTTCGGGAACGCTTTCCCCAAGCAGCTCACTGCCCGGTGGCGCCAGAAGAATGTCGCTTTTTTCCAACGCTTCGCGGCCGGAGGCCCGGGGGAATATGCCAACCTCCAGCGGATCGGTCTTCGTGAATGCATCGACCAAGGCCCTGCACTGGCGCGCGGGAAGATCGCAATAGACGTTCAGATCGCTGGACTTCGCGTCGGTTGCGTGGAGACAGGCGAGCAAGGCCGCGCCCACCAGGGCTTTCGTTCCGCTTGGCATCACGCTTCCTCTTGAGTTCTCCACGCTCCATCTCCGCGACATCTGGCCAGTATTCGAAGAGCTTGTGAACCCGAAATTTCAGGAAAGCGAGCGGCGCTGTAACTTTGTTCATACGGAGGTCGGCTTCACGCGTGCGAAAAGCACTGACAGCTTGCGCGGGCTTCGGCTTCATGACAAGTTTTCCGCAGGCCGTTGGAGGTGGAACGGAGAAGAAGGCGCAATGGGACTGATGGAGGCCGGGCGTACCCGCATTGCTGTTGTCGACGACGACCCCGCAATCCGCGAGGTCGTGGGCGACATGCTTGCCTCGGGCGGCATGGACGCGGTGCGCTTTGCCTGTGCCAGCGATTTTCTGTCGCAATTGTCAACCGAAAACAGCTTTGACCTGATCATACTCGATCTCCAGCTTCCTGATCTGGACGGCTTCAGCGTGGCCGCGAATATACGCACCAGCAGTTCGGTTCCGATCATCATGCTCACGGGACGGGACGAGGAACTGGACCGCGTCATGGGACTGGAAATCGGCGCGGACGACTATGTCGTCAAACCATTCAGCGTTCGCGAGCTTCTCGCGCGGGTCAAGGCCATCCGCCGTCGGGCGCGCGGGGATTTCGTCAACGAGAAGCCGGTTCGGCAGGGCTATCGCTTTCATGGCTATGTCATGGATACCGAGCGCCGGCGCCTGAGCGCGCCGAGCGGCGCGCCGATCGCGCTGACGGTGGCCGAGTTCGATCTGCTGCATGCCATGGTACAGCGCCATGGCCGCGTTCTTTCACGCGATCAGCTTCTGGAAATCACCCACCGCGCCGGAGACGACATCTTCGATCGCACGATCGACGTTCTGATCCTGAGGCTGCGGCGAAAGATCGAGCCGACGCCGACCAGCCCGCGTTTCATCAAGACCGAGCGCGGCCACGGCTATGTGTTCAACGCAACGGTCGAGGCGTTGTCAGATGCGTAAGCCGAAATCGCTGTGAAATTACCCGATCGCCGCGCGCGCCTGATGACGGTAGCGCAAGCCGGACTGCGCCATAATGGCGAGGTGGATGGCGAGGGCCGCGGCAAGGCCCAGACCGTGATCCAGGATCGTGACGCCCGCTATTGACCGTGCGCTCACCAGGGTGGCGATGCTGAGCGGCAGGAATAGAAGAATTGCAGTGACGAGGCCGGGATTGTAGCACCGCAACCGCAGGGTCGTCACGATATGAAGCACGGCGTTGACAAGCAGAAGATAGGGCGCGACGAGGCTTGCGCCCGGCGACAGGAACAGCGCCGCATAGAATGCGTAGAGGTTCACCCCCCAGACGACTGGCAGGTTGACCATGATGACGTCGACCGGGCGCAGCACGTCCTTTCCGCCGAACATCCTTTCGTTCGCGAAGCGGCGAAACCGATCCCCCTCATGTTCCTCGAACTGATGAAACATGTAGATCGGCAGGTGCAGATAGATCAGCACGGTGAAAGCGGGAAAGGCAATGGCGATTGCCGGCGCCAGCGCCACAAAGCCGCACGCCATGAACAGCGCCGCGGAAACCCATCGCCTTGCCAGCCAATCCACCATGGACGCATCCCCCTGCCTGCCAGTTTTCAAGATTGCTGGCCATAACGGTGCATGAAGGCCACGGCGAAAGCAAGTCTGTCGCGGTCAGTGCGGACGGTGGCGGTAAGGCGCGCCTTGGCGACGTCACACTGCCGAGGCCTTCGTTTGGGCTTGGGCCGACCCGCTCTTTTCGCAGTGGCGGCTTTTTTGCGTTGCAGCGGGTATGAACCTGTTGTCGGCCGTCCCCGACACGCCGAGAGCGGCTCTCGGCGCGAGGCTCGGTAACCACTGACAGATCGCCGTCATTCCAAGGCATCTTCTGGGACGTCCCGCTCAGGCCGGCCGGCGCTGCACCAGATAGACGTGGTCGCAGGCCATCACCACCTCGTCGCGCTGGTTCTTCACCCGCACTTCCTCGATGACGCGGCCGTAATCGGGTCGTTTGGGATCATCCTCACAACGCGCGATCTTCAGCACGGTGTGAATGGTGTCGCCGATGAAGACAGGCTTCGGAAAGCGCAGGCGCTCAAAACCATAGGTGAAGGAGAGCGGGTTGATCTCCGAAGCAGAAAGCCCGATGCCGATCGCGAACGTCATCGTCCCGTGGGCGATGCGCTGGCCGAAGGGCGTCGATTTCATGTGTTCGGCATCCATGTGATGCGGAAAGAAATCGCCGGTATGGCCGGCATGGACCACGAAATCGGTTTCCGTGATCGTGCGACCATAGGTGCGGCGCTCCTCGCCGACGGCGATATCCTCGAAATGGCGCGGACGCTCCATCAGAAACTCTCCTCGAACATGTTGTTGAGCAAGGCGATTGCTGCGTGGGGAGATGCGCCATCCCTGAGCGCATGGTTGAGCGCTTCTGAAGCCTCGGCCTGGAAGCGCATATAGCCGTTATGGCGCGGTCGCAGATAGGCGGTTTCCAGCGTCTTGCGGGTGTTGCGATAGAAATCATGGGTCTTGGCGTTGACAGCGTCGTTGGCCCAGCCGGCGTCGTGGCCGGGCTGACCGCCCGCTTCGGGGTAGAGCCCGGACTGAACCGCGCCGCCCGCCACCCAATAGGCATAGTCGATGGCGGCCTGCCTGTTTTGCGAAAAGGCCGAAACGGCAATTCCGGTACCGCCCAGCGCGGAGCCGCAAGGGCCATTATCCCCAAGCGCGGGAATATCGGTAAAGGTCAGGCGGTGCGGGCGGAAGCCGTCCATCGCATAGTTCACATAGCCGTAGATATAGGGCGAGAGAACGGCTTTCGTTCCGGGTGCGGCAAGCGCCTCGAGCACCGCGATCGGGTCCATCGCGAAATTGTCCGCGGGCACTAGGCTCGCAAGCTCCGCCAGCATCTCGTAGACGGCAATCCCGTCCGCCTCGCCGATCAGCGGGCCGGGGCCGTCATTGCGGCAGGGCGTACCGGTGTTGGCGGCCAGCGTGTAGAATGTCATCAGATTGTGCGGCGGGCGAAGCGGCAGCAGCACGCGGCCCTCGCGGGCGAGGCCGATCAGGCTTTCCCAATCGTCAGGAGCCGAGGAAAGTAGGTCTTCGCGATAGGCCACGACCTGGCTTGCCGCATCCAGCGGAAAGGCCCATTGGCGGCCATTATAGTTATAGCTTGGGTAGGAAGCGCCGACCGAGCCTTCTGCAAGCGCCTCGCGCTCATCTTCACGACCTTCGATATCGAGCGGCGCCAGGCAGTGTTCCGCCGTGATCTGGCCCACATGCGGGTGGTCGATGACGATCATGTCGTATTGGCGGGCAAGTTCCTCGACGGGAAAGCTTTCGAAATCCTGGAGGCTGCGCTTGTCCCACTTGATCGATACGCCTGTTTTTTCCCGCCAGACCCGGGCGCTCGCCACCATCGGGTCATAGCCGCGGGGGTGGCTCCAGGTCATGCCTTTCAGTCTTATCGTCACAGTCCGAACTCCGCTCTGATAGCCACGCTCTGCTCGCCGATCCTCGGCGCGGCGCGGCGGGTCTGCATGCGTTTGCCGTCGACCCTCAGCGGCGAGCGCGTGGTCTGGATTTCGATGCCATCATCCCGCGTCACGGTCTGCAGCATGTCGAGCACCTTGAAGCCGGCGTGCTCCATCAGTTCCGGCCAGTCCAGCACCCTGGCGCACCAGACGTCCGCCGGCTCCAGGATGGAGAGCCAGTGATCGGTGGTCTCTTCCTTCAGCGTCGCCGCGATAATCCGCTTGATGTCGTCGCGGGCGGAAAACCAGAGATCGGGTTTACCGTGATAGGGAGCGAGCGCTGCGATGTCGAGCACATCGGCAAGCTGGTCAATCGGCATCATCGCCAGCGCCAGATAGCCATCCGCCGTTGGATAGACGCCGTAGGGGGCGGAGAGATAGGCATGCGCGGAGCGATAGGCCGAGCGCTTCGGCGGGCGTCTGCCGTCGTTGAGATGGGTGGTCAGCACTTCGAACTGGAAGTCGATCAGCGCTTCGAGCAGGCTGGTCTCGACATGGGCGCCCTTGCCGGTGCGGCCCTGCTTCACCAGCGCGGCAAGCACGCCCTGGCAGAGTGCCGCGCCCGCCAGCATGTCGGCAATCGCAAGGCCGAAGGGGACGGGACCCTGGTCCTCGTCGCCGTTCAGCCACATCACGCCGGAACGCGCCTGGGCAAGCAGGTCCTGCCCCGGCCGGCTGACCCACGGACCCTCATCGCCATAACCGGTGATCGAGCCGTAGACGACGCCCGGATGGAACGCCTTCACCGTCTCGTAATCGAGGCCGAGCCGCTCGATCACGCCGGGGCGGAAATTCTGCAGCACGACATCCGCCTTGCCGATCAGCTTCCGCAGCGCCGCCAGGTCGGCCTCGTCCTTCATGTCGATGGCGAGGCTTTCCTTGGAGCGGTTGATGGCGTGGAAGATGGTCGAATCGCCGCCGATCTCGGTATCGGAGAGGTAGAGCCGGCGCGACAGGTCGCCGAGACCGGGGCGTTCGATCTTGATCACCCGGGCGCCGAGATCCTGCAGGCGCAGCGAGCAATAGGGGCCGGAGAGGAACTGGCACATGTCCAGCACTAGCACGCCGGCAAGCGGCAGGTCGTCAGTCTCAGCAGTCATGGTTTTTCCTTGATGGGCGTCGCGGGCGAAGCGCTCGACTGGTAGCAGGCCTCGACCAGCGCCATGGTGTTCCAGGCATCCTCGACGGAGGTGATCAGGCGGTCATCAGCGCCGGCGACGAAGCGCTGAAGATTGCTCATCACGCCGATAAAGGCATCCGGGAACCAGGTGCCGGAAAGCGGGATCTGCTGCCAGTCGCCGCCTTTTTCGCAGAACCACAACTCGTCCGGCACACCCTTGGGATAGTTGAGGTTGACGCCGAGCGTCGTGGTCGCGACGCCCTTCGTGCCCTCGAAGCGGAAGTAGCAGTCTTGGAATTTCGGGCCGAAATCGTGATTGTGGTTGATCGAAAGCACGGCGCGGACGGGTTCCGGATAATCGAGGATCGCCGAAGTGCGGGTTTGCGCCATTGTCGAGAGCGGATGGCCCATGGTGCGGGCGTGAACGCCGGCAGGATTGCCGAGGAAATGGCGGATCAGGTCGAGATAGTGGATCGAGTGCAGC
>MDTD01069955.1_pt1 | contig 15793 bp, 15 predicted proteins | sample 811221 | NCBI WGS metagenome assembly MDTD01 (sample SAMN05326646, study PRJNA326480) | marine metagenome | isolation source: seawater | place: Pacific Ocean: South West | collected 2011
ACAACTCCAAAGAAAGAAACTAAAAAGAAAGTTTCTGATAAAAAGTCTACAACTCCAAAGAAAGAAACTAAAAAGAAAGTATCTCAGAAGAAACAAGCTTTGGATGATAGAACTGAAAAAAAAGTTAGCGCATCCAAAGTATCCGATCAAAATCTATTAGGAAACTTTAATTGGCATAATTATGAAGAGGGTATTGATTTGATTGACGAAAAACAATTAAAAGAATTTGAATTATTAGTAGATAAAAGTTTTAATTCATTAACTGAAGATGAAATAATTGAAGGAGAGGTGGTTCATATAACCGATAGAGAAGCCATAATTGATATAAATTCCAAATCTGAGGGTGTAATATCTCTAAATGAGTTTAGATATAATCCAGATCTCAAAGTTGGTGACAAAGTTGAAGTTTTAATCGATGTTAGAGAAGATAAAACCGGTCAATTAATTCTATCTCATCGTAAGGCAAGAACCATTAAAGCATGGGATAGAGTAAATGCAGCTAATAAGAATGGTGAAATTGTTAAAGGACATGTGAAATGCAGAACTAAAGGTGGAATGATTGTTGATGTTTTTGGAATTGAAGCATTTTTACCTGGCTCTCAAATTGATGTTAAACCAATAAGAGACTACGATCAATATGTCAATAAGGTTATGGAATTCAAAGTTGTTAAAATTAATCACGAGTTTAAAAATGTTGTAGTTTCTCATAAAGCATTAATTGAAGCCGATATTGAAGAGCAGAAAAAAGAGATAATCTCACAACTTGAAAAAGGACAAATTCTAGAAGGAATAGTAAAAAACATTACTTCATATGGAGTTTTTATCGACTTGGGAGGGGTTGATGGTCTGATTCACATCACTGATCTATCATGGACAAGAATAAATCATCCAAGTGAAATTCTTGAATTAGACCAAAAGTTAAGAGTTGTAATTCTTGATTTTGACGATGATAAATCACGTATTCAGCTTGGTCTTAAACAGCTTTCCTCTCATCCCTGGGATAATTTAGATAAAAATCTAAAAGAAGGTGATAAGGTTAAAGGGAAAGTAGTAGTAATAGCAGATTATGGAGCTTTCATTGAAATCGAAGAAGGAGTTGAGGGTTTGGTTCATGTATCTGAGATGTCATGGTCCACTCATTTAAGATCTGCTCAAGATTTTGTTAAAGTCGGTGATGAAGTTGAAGCTATAATTCTTACTTTAGATAGGGAGTCTAGAAAAATGTCCCTGGGTTTAAAGCATGTCTCTCCTGACCCCTGGACAGATATAACATCAAAGTATCCAGTAAACTCTAAACACAAAGGAATTGTTAGAAACTTTACAAATTTTGGAGTTTTCATTGAGCTTGAGGAAGGGGTTGATGGACTTATCTACATATCAGATTTGTCTTGGACAAAAAAGATCAAGCATCCATCAGAATTTCTGGCATTAGGTGATAATATTGATGTTATTGTTTTAGAGCTTGATGTTGATGGAAGAAAGCTAAGTCTTGGTCATAAACAACTAACTGACAACCCATGGGATAAGTATGAAGTTGATTTTGCAGAAGAAACTATTCATAAAGGTAAAATTGATTCTATAGTTGAGAAAGGAGCTACTGTCAGATTTAATGATGATTTAACTGCATTTATCCCCCTTAGGCATATGGAAAAAGAAGATGGATCAAAATTAATAAATGGTGAGGAAGCTGAATTTAAAGTTATAGAGTTTAATAAAGAATTTAAAAAAGTTGTAATATCTCATACAGAATTATTTAGACAATTAGAGCGAAAAAATTTCAAAAATGCATCTAAAAAGATAAAAGCAAAAAATTCAGAAAAGACTACTCTTGGAGATATAGAAGATTTTTCTAAACTAAAGAAAACTGACTAAAAATGATTTTTTTTCACATATGATTAATAAACGTACCCCTCCATCAGGAGGGTTTTTATTTAAAAATTATATTTTTGTTTATCAATTATAGTTATGGTTCGAAAAACGCTTTTGTCTCAACGAAAATTTGAAACCATACTAAATAGATTAGCTTGTCAATTAATTGAAAAGCACAAAGATTTTCAAAATACAGTACTAATTGGTCTTCAACCTCGGGGAATATATTTGCTTAACCGATTAATCTCAATATTAGAAGATTCATACGGCATAAAGAATATATCTCATGGTAAGTTAGACGTGACATTTTTCCGAGATGATTTTAGAAGATCAGAGACAATATTATCACCCAAATCAACTAAGATGGATGTCATTGTTGAAAATAAACTAGTTGTATTGATTGATGATGTTTTATATACTGGCAGAAGTATTAGAGCTGCCCTCACTGCTATAGATTCTTTTGGGAGACCCAATGAAATTCAGCTTTTGGTGCTTATAGATAGAAGATTTAGCAGACATTTACCTATTCAACCTGATTATTTAGGAACTCAAATTGATGCAATTCAGGGTGACAAAGTCAAAGTTCAATGGAATAAAAACGGAATTGAAAACATTGTTTATATTGAAGAAAAATGAAACGAAATAAACTTTCAGTTGATCATTTGTTAGGAATAAAGTATTTGACAGAAGATGATTTAAACTTGATTTTTCAAACAGCTTCCCATTTTAAAGAAATAATTAATCGCCCAATAAAAAAAGTACCAAGTTTAAGAGATATTACCATAGCTAATTTGTTTTTTGAAAATAGTACAAGAACAAAGCTATCATTTGAACTGGCAGAAAAAAGATTAAGTGCAGATGTGATTAATTTTTCTTACTCTGGATCTTCAATTAGTAAAGGGGAAAACTTGATAGATACAATTAGTAATATAATTGCTATGAAAGTTGATATTATAGTTTTAAGACATCCTTCACCTGGCTCTTCACTTTTTGTATCAAAAAATATTAATTCATGTATTATAAACGCAGGAGATGGAACCCATGAACATCCCTCACAAGGACTTTTAGATGCTTATTCTCTAACTGAAAAACTAGGAGATTTAAAGGGAAAGAAAATCGCTATAGTTGGTGATGTTTTACATTCTCGTGTAGCACTTTCTAATATATTCTTACTAAACATTTTAGGCGCTGAGATCAAATTATGTGCTCCTAAATCTTTGTTGCCAAAAGATATCGAATCTCTCGGTGTTACTGTAACAGATGATTTAGTGAATACATTAAAATGGTGTGATGCTGTAAATATGTTAAGAGTTCAGAATGAAAGAACTGATATAAAATTTTTTCCTTCAAACAGAGAGTATTCAAAACTTTTTGGATTAGATAGGGAAAAGTTTGAAAAAGTTAAGAAAGATGTTTTAATCCTTCATCCAGGTCCTATCAATAGGGGAGTTGAAATAACATCAGATCTTGCAGATTCTAAAAATGCAATTATTTTAAATCAGGTAGAAAATGGAGTAGCCATAAGGATGGCAATAATTTATCTTTTAGCATCAAAATTAAAAATGATAGACTATGATTATTAGCAAGCTTGGTGATTATATTTACATTAGGCCTGAAAAAAAAAATATTAATGAGCTTTATCAGTATTTATTGTCCATAAAAATAATGACTTATTCAATTATTGATTTAGAGAAAACCAATATAAATGCAGATGGTGTTATTCCGATACTTTCAAAAATCAATGATTTGTTTAATTCAAAGAATAAATCTTGCGTTTTTATCAAAAAATTATCAATTGACGATATTGATTCTTTTAATTTAGTTTTTGTTCCTAATATAAATGAAGGAAAAGATTATCTTAGTATGGATGAGATTGAAAGAGATTTGAAAAATCCGTAATGAAATTAACTATACTTGGTTGTAATTCAGGAGTCCCCAGAGAAAATTCTCAAACTACTTCCCAGATTATAGAAATAGGAAACAGTTTATTTTTAATTGATTGTGGAGAGGGTACTCAAAATCAAATTCGAAAACAAAAAATAAAATTTTCTAGAATTAAGCAAGTATTTATTTCTCACCTTCACGGAGATCATTTTTTTGGATTAATTGGTTTAATAAGTTCTTTTAGACTACTGGGGAGAACTACTAACCTCGATATATATGGACCTAAAGGGATTAAAGAAATTATCACTCTTCAATTAAAATACAGTCAATCTTGGACAAATTATCAAATCACTTTTCACGAGTTATCGTCATTAAAATCTGAGCTTATATATGAAAATGATTATATAAGAGTATTAACTATTCCTCTTAAACACAGAATTTATACTAATGGTTTTTTATTTAAAGAAAAAAAGGGCTTGAGAAAAATTAATATTGATATGGTAAATAAATATAATATTTCAACTTCTGATTTTGAGAATCTAAAAAAAGGAAAAGATTTGATTTTAGATGACGAAAATATTATTAATAATGAACTTATTACTTTCCCGCCTTCAAAGCCAATGAGCTATGCTTTTTGCAGTGATACCTCTTATCATGAGGATATAGTCAATATTATAACTGGTGTTGATGTTTTATATCATGAATCTACATTTTTAAACATACATCAAGAGTTAGCTAAAATTACTAAACACAGCACTGCATCTGATGCTGCAAAAATTGCAAAAAAATCTAAAATCAAGAATCTTATTTTAGGACACTTTTCAGCTCGATATAGAGATAAAAAAGATTTTTTAAATGAAGCAAAAATTCATTTTGAAAATGTTGAATTAGCTGAAGATGGTAAAATCTTTATCTTTTAAATTGAATTTAAAGCTTAAATTTGCAAAGTCACAAATAGTAGTTCATAGTTTACTCTCTTTAAATTATCAGATAAAATGTTTAAAAAAAGAATAGATTATACCAAAGGAGTTCTTGATCCAAAAATTTTAGACAAAAATCCATTTGATGTGCTATCGTTATGGATCAGTGAAGCTACTGACTCGGTTTTAATTGAAGAAGCTAATGCAATTAATTTATCCACTATCGGGGATGACGGTTACCCAAGATCACGAATAGTTTTGCTTAAAGATTTATCAAAAGAAGGATTAACTTTTTTTACAAATTTCAATAGCGCCAAGGGAAGATCCATAAAATATAATGATAAAGTCTGTCTTTCTTTTTTTTGGGGGCCTCTTCAAAGACAGATAATCATTAAGGGAAAGGCGAAAAAAATTAGTAATGATTTATCTAAAGAATATTTTTATTCCCGCCCTAGAAAGAGTCAAATTGCTGCAATTATTTCTCCTCAAAGTGAAATAATACCCGATCGTAACTTCATAAATGAACGTTTTAGAATAACTGAAAAAAAATATGAAGGAAAACGAATTCCAATGCCCAAACACTGGGGTGGAATTATTGTTTCTCCTTCTGAAATTGAATTTTGGCAAGGAAGAGCAGATCGTCTTCATGACAGAATTTGTTTTAACTTAATCAATAATCATTGGAAGTCATCTAGATTAGCACCCTGATTTATGAAAGAAATAATATTATTAAGGCATGCAAAATCTTCCTGGGAATATGACGTTGAAGATAGAAATAGGCCATTATCACAAAAGGGAATTGATAGAATAACAAAAACAAGTAGGCAGCATAAAAATATTTTTGAAAACCATGACTATATTTTTTCAAGCCCAGCAAATCGAGCATTTCATACTGCTTCAATTATGATTTTTGAATGTGGTTTTAATTTTAGGAAATTTTCAATAGATGAAACTTTATACACTTTTAATTTTGAAAAGATTGTAAACTATGTCTATGAGTTAGACGATTCATTTTCAAAAGTTATTTTAGTTGGACATAATCCTGCATTTACTCTTGCTGCGAATCAATTAGGTAATTTATCTTTAAATAATATTTCAACTGCTTGCTGGGTTAAAATTTCTTTTTTTGAATCATCCTGGTCAGAAGTTCATCGAGTAAAAAATATAGAAAAATCTCAAAGAATTCATTAATGAGAAACAAATTTATAAATAGAGAAATTAGTTGGCTTGATTTTAACGCTCGTGTTCTCCAAGAAGCTGAAGATTCAAATACTCCATTGATAGAAAGGTTAAGATTTCTTGGAATCTTCTCAAATAATTTGGATGAATTTTTCAAAGTGCGATATGCTACCATAAGAAGAGTGTCTCTATCAGGGAAATCAGGTAAAAAAATATTTGGAGGAATTTCTGCTGATGAACTTCTTAAACTAATAACTAAAAAAGTTATAAACCTTCAGAATCTTAGCTCAAAGATTCTTGATTCAGTTTATAGGGAAATGGAAAAGCGAAACATTTTTTTTATCAATGAAAAGCAAGTTTTAGATCATCAAAAAGAATTTTTGCGAAACTATTTTATTGAAAAAGTGAATCCTGCACTAGTCACACTAATATTATCTAAAAATCAAAAAGAAGATTTTACACATGGAAAAGGATTTTTAATAGTCAAACTTACCCTTGACAATAAGGACAATGAAAACATTAATGCATTAATTGAAATACCAAAAGGAATAAGCCGATTTATTGTTTTACCTAAATCTGGTGATGGAAATCAATATATAATGATGTTAGATGATTTAATTAGATACCATTTTAATATAATTTTTAATTTTTTCAATTATAACAAAATTGAAGCCCACATGGTTAAAGTCACTAGAGATGCAGAATTAGACCTGGATGAGGACGTATCTAAAAGCTATATTGATAAAATCACTGAAAGCGTTAAGGAAAGATTAGTTAGTGATCCTGTAAGACTTGTCTATGATAAAAAAATATCAGAATCTATGCTTGAATTAATTATTAACAAATTAGGAATTAATTCAAAAGACAGTTTAATTCCAGGAGGAAGATATCATAATCGTGCAGATTATATGGATTTTCCTGACTTGGGCATGAGGGATTTAATTTATCCTAAATTTCCTCCTCTTCAAATAAAAAACTTAAGTTTAGAAACCAGACTTTTAGTTGAGATTACAAAAAGAGATTTTCTTCTTCATACACCATACCAAACATTTTCATATGTAATTAAGTTCCTGCGAGAAGCAGCTTTGGATCCAAATGTTACTACAATTAAAATTACAATTTACAGATTATCTAAAGATTCAAACGTGATAAGTGCTTTAATAAACGCAGCTAAAAATGGTAAAAAAGTTATTGTGCAAATTGAACTACAAGCAAGATTTGATGAGGAAAATAATATAATTTTTGCTGAGCTATTAGAATCTGCCGGGGTACAATTGATTTTTGGTATTCAAGGACTAAAAGTTCATTCTAAAATATGTATTATCGAAAGGAAAGAAGATAATTCAGTCAATAGAATAGGATTTATTAGTACAGGAAATTTGAACGAATCTACTGCAAAGATTTATACTGATTTCACTTTGTTTACAGCAGATCAAAAAATTTTAAAGGAAGTTAATAAGGTTTTTAATTTCTTAGAAGTTACCTATAAAATTAAAAAGTATAAGCATTTAATAGTTTCTCCTCATAATTCTTTTTCGGCTTTATTTAGATTGATTGATAATGAAATTGAAAATTGTAAATTAGGTAAACCCTCTGGAATTGATTTAAAACTAAATAATGTAAGTAATTATCGAATTATCGAAAAATTATATCAAGCAAGCCAGGCAGGAGTCAAAATAAGAATGATTGTTAGAGGAATATGTTGTTTAATACCTGGTGTTGATGGATTAAGCAAAAATATTGAGGTGGTCAGTATCCTTGATAGATTTTTAGAGCACCCACGAGTTTATATTTTTCAAAATTCAGGAGAAAAAAAAGTATTCATTTCATCTGCAGATTTTATGACTCGAAACTTAGAAAATAGAGTAGAGGTAAGTTGTCCAGTTTACAATACCAATTTGCAGAATGAAATTATTGATGTATTTGAAATTTCTTGGAATGATAATATAAAATCTAGATTAATTAATCGTGCTAATCAAAATAAAATGAAAAAAAGAAATGGAGTTTTAAATAGATCTCAATGGGAAACCTATGAATATTATAAAAATAACCAAACTTGAAAATAGATAAATTTGCTGCAATTGATATAGGTTCAAATGGAGTGAGAATGTTAATATCAAATGTTATATCAAAAACTAAACAAAAAGTTTTTTTTCAAAAAAACTCACTCATTAGAGTTCCGATTAGATTAGGTGAAGATTCTTTTACTTCAGGCTTGATTTCAGATAGGAATTTAATGAGATTAATCAATGCTATTAATGCATTTAAATCTATCATGAATGTTCATAATGTTACCTATTACAAGGCTTATGCAACCTCTGCATTAAGAGAGGCAACTAATAAATCATACATTGTAAAGAAAGTATTTGAAGACTGTAAAATTAAAATTGAAATTATAGATGGAACAAAAGAAGCTAAAATTATTTCAAAAAGTAATATCTCAACAATAATTTCACCAGATACAGTATTCTTATCCATTGATGTCGGAGGAGGTAGTACTGAGTTTTCTGTTATAAAAAAAGGTAAAGTCATCTCTTCAAGGTCCTTTAAATTGGGAACCATAAGATTGTTAAATAATACTGTTTCTAACGAAGTTTGGGAAGAAGTTAGAAATTGGATAGAAGAAAACACTGATAGTTATAATAAAATTACTTTATTAGGATCAGGAGGGAATATTAATAAAATCTTTTCTTTATCAAAGACAAAAGAAGGAAAACCGTTATCAAGAATAACATTTAATAAAATTTTTAAACAACTCGAATCAATCAGCTATTTTGATAGAATGATTAATTATTCCCTAAACCCTGACAGAGCTGATGTTATTTTACCTGCTTCAAGAATTTTCCTTAAGGCTTTTGAATGGACATCAGCATCAAAAATTTATGTACCAAGAGTTGGGCTTTCAGATGGGATAATAAAGGATATTTATGAGGATCCATATAAACAAGAATTGAATTGAGGTCTTTTATAATTTTATTTTAAATTCATTAATTAATAATTTGATGTTGGGATTTAAATCTTTTAAATAATCTAATTTTTCTTTGTTTGTGAAAATCAATTTTGATTCATTTGTCGAAACAATGTTTATTTCAAAATTAATCCCATAATTGTTCAAAGATTTTTTTAAGTAGGATAAAAGAGCTGGCATTTCTTTTATAATTTCAATTTTATTTGATTCACTATTCGTTTCTATTAATACAACGTTATCTCCTTTTATATTAAAAGAAGTCATTTCTAGCAAAGAAGCCATGATAGTATGACCATTAGCTTGTTTAATTTTAATATAACTTTTCCATTTTTCAGTTAGATCCTCAAGAGTAAATTCATCCTTGTATTTTTCAATTGAGAATTTTTCATCGTTTGATTTTATTCTAGCTTCTTTTTCAACCTTTATGCTTGACAATGAATACCTAGATACTCCTCTTAAATCATTATTTAATTCAACATTTACATTTTGATTTTCATTACTTTTTTCATGAGATTTATTATTCTCAATTATTTTAGCTGAGATAGAGGGATTATTTTTCGCTTGACTTTTTTTTATGGAACCTAAATTATTCCTTACATCAAGATTAGTGTCAATCTTGACATCCTTATAATTAAAGGATGGTATTATAAATCCTTTTTTTTCTCTCCTGAAAGGAGAGAGGCTATTTGCATCAAACATAGTTCTATTAATAATCTTTTATTTTTACTTTGCTTGTAATCAAGCTCACATTTACTAATCAAATCAATAATTTTTAAAATATCATTCACCTCTAACTTTTCACTGTGGGTTAAATATTTTTTTTCATATTCATTTCCAACTTCTAGTATTTCTGTTGTTTCTTTATTTTTAATTAGTATTAAATCTCTAAAATGATTTGCAAGACCGACTAAAAAATCTAAATCATCAAATCCGTTTGAAACAATTTTGTCAAACTCTATTAGAAGTTTTGGAATATCATTTTTGATCACTAAATCAGAGATTACGAAATATTTTTCAAAGGTGAGTAAATTAAGGCTTTCGCTAATATTTTTTACCGTTAGATTATTTTCTGTAAAGGCTATCATTTGGTCATAAAGATATAAAGCATCTCTTAAAGCTCCGTCTGATTTTTTTGCTATCAATGTTAATGCTTCATCCTCGTATTTCACATTTTGGTTACCAGCTATTTTGATTAATTGAGACTTACAATCTCTAATACTGATTCGTTTGAAATCATATATTTGACATCTTGATAGAATTGTAGGGATTATTTTTTGTTTTTCAGTCGTCGCAAGTATGAAAATAGCATGTTTTGGGGGTTCTTCTAATGTTTTTAAAAACGAGTTAAATGCAGAAGAAGATAGCATGTGGACTTCATCAATTATAAAAACTTTATAATTTCCATTTTGTGGTGGTATTCTTACTTGTTCATTAAGGGATTTAATATCATCTACGTGATTGTTTGATGCAGCATCAAGCTCAAAAATATTAAAGCTGAAATCATTGATTTCATCATTGTTTTTTTTTGAATTGATTACTTTAGCTAAGATTCTTGCACAGGAGGTCTTTCCAACACCTCGTGGACCAGAAAAAAGTAAAGCCTGTGGCAACTTATCATTTTCTACCGCATATTTTAAAGTTTTAGTGATTGCATCTTGACCAACGACTTCGTCAAAGATTTTAGGACGATACTTTAATGCTGATACTTGATATGTTTCTTTATTGCTTTCCACAATAGCAAATATAAAAATAGATAATACCTTACTTTATATTGATTTAATTTTTTAGTGTTAAATTATCAACAAAGTTTTAAATTTGTAAAGGCAGGCTGTCTTATTGCTCTTTAATAAGAGAGGAAAGTCCGGACACCATAGAGCAGTATAGCGGGTAATACCCGTCATTCATTTTGAATAGGACTAGTGCAACAGAAAGTATGTACAGTTAGGCTGTAGTGAAATCGGTAAACTCTATACGGTGCAACGCCAAGTAGTATTACTTTTGAATTGCTCGTTCAATGTAATTGGGTAGGCGGCTAGAATTCCTCAGCAATGCGGAATCAAGATAAATGATAAGACTAGACAGAATCCGGCTTATAGGCCTGCCTTTTTTGAAAAAAACTAAAGCTATTATTCCCGTATGAACGGGAATAATTAAAATATTTATTTATTTCAAAATTATATTTCTTTGAATGCTCAATAATTAGTAAGCCATCTTTTTGTAAAATTCTTGAGGTAAATACTGAATTAATAATTTCTGAATAAAAAGGGTATTCAAGATTAAAAGGTGGATCAGCAAAAATAAGGTTGAATTTAGTTTTAGTGATTTTTATAAAATGGAATGCATCTGTTTTAATCGTGTTAATGTCCATTTTAAGCTCTTTTTTAAGGCTGTTAATGAAATTTATGCACAATGGATTACTATCTATTGCAGTAACATTCTGTGCGCCTCTTGATGAAAGTTCAAAACATATACTTCCAATGCCACAAAATAAATCTAATGCAATGGTTTTTTCAAATTGAAATTTATTACTAAGTATATTAAAGAGAGCTTCTTTAGCTCTATTTGTTGTGGGTCTTACAGAAATATTTTTTGAAGCCCTTATGATTCTACCTTTGTGAAGACCTGAAATAATTCTCATTTTATAAAATATTTATAAAATAGGGGGCAGGATGATTACTATTAATATTTTGTTGAGTATCATTTTCAACGAATTTTATGTTATCATGAAAATTATTTACGCCCAAATAATAGTTATTATAATTATCAAACTTTTCCAGAAACAAGATATCAAGAGAATCTGAAGATAATTTATATTCTTCAATTAAAGCAAATAGATAGTACATAAAATCATCTGAATTAGAATGTGGAAAAGAATTATAAACTAAAAGATTGTTGCTTTCAATCAGGAAAAGATCAAATATGTTTTTTTGAAGATTTATAAATAATCTTATTTTACTATCATTATAGGGTTTTATGAATTCTTGAAGATGATCGTATAGTATTTTTGAATAGTGATAGTAATAAATTTGGTTAAAACATTTATTTAAAGTTTTTTCTATTTTTTTACTTATTTGATAAATTATACATACTTTATTATCCTCAGTAATATTAGAAACTACTTTGTGATTTGTTTTTAGTTCAGTGTAATTAGAAAGAAGTTTTTTTGAATTTTCATAGGTATGTAATTCAGACGGGGTAAACATTGATGGGTTGTCAAAAAAAATTAATCTAAGCTGATTTTGATCGTCTATTTCATTTAAATTTAAAAACTTTGCGAATTCTTTTTCGTCAAAGATGTCTATATCCTCATAAAGGAAATAGTTTTTTTCTGAGTTTGAATTGAAATAAAAACCATCGTTAAATATATGAATTGATAGTTTTAAATCTATGTTAGAACTATTTTTTGGCATCAAAAATTGTTGGCCAGTTCCCATTTGTGCTGACTTCAACAAGAGAGCCTAGAATAATATCTGGACCATTTACTCCATCAACTGAAACAGTTTCATTTTCTTGTTTGAGTAAATCTTTATCTTGATCGTAAAGAATTATGTTTTTAGAAACCTTAACTTCAAAAACAGGGACCCTGTAGTTATTTTTTATAATTATATTAGAATTAATTTCAAAATTAGCCTCAACGCCATCAATTGGGACTTTATTCATCACTTTATAATCATCATCATACTTAAACAAAGAGTCTTTTACTCCTACAAAACCTAAGGTATCTATTACAACTACTTCTCTTAGCATATCTATTCTGTAGATTCTGTCATACTCAAGATACGAAGAGTCTTTCTTTTCAATTAAAGTGAATATTCCTTCATCAACAAATTTAATTAAGCTATCAAAATTGTTTGCATAAAAACCTTTAACATCCCTATGTGCAATTTGGGCTTTTCTTATTGTTTTCATTCTATCAATTACTTTAGAGTACCTTTTTTCTTTTACTTTGTTAAAGTTTATTGGGCCGTTAATTGAATTGTATATTTTATAACTAAAAAAAAGACAAAGCACCCACAAAAAGATTTGAACTCCTATTTTCATTTTCCTAATAATTTAAGACAAACAAATCTACAATTTTTTTTTATTCACCAAAGTATTTGCCAATTATAATCAGCTAATTTCAATGATAAATGATGATATTTGTAGTGTAAAAAAATATAATGAAAATCATCTCAATAATACCTGCAAGATATGATTCTAAGCGTTTTCCTGGGAAATTATTAGAAAATATTGGAGATAAATCAGTCGTTGAAAAAACATATGAATCTGTTCTAAACACTAATTTATTTGATAACGTTTTTGTAGCTACTGATAATTTATTAATAAAAGAAAAGATATTATCAATTGGCGGTCAAGTTATCTTGACTAAAGGTAATCATGTTTGTGGATCTGACCGGGTGGCTGAAGCATCAATAAATCTTGAAGCTGACATTATTGTTAATGTTCAAGCTGATGAGCCTTTTATTGACAAGAAAAGTCTATCAGATCTAATAAATATTTATAAAGAAGACAAAGAGGAATTGATTGAGCTGGTTTCACTAATGTCACCAATCAACAAATCAAAACTTATCATTAATCCAAATATTGTAAAGGTTATTGTTGATAATAATAATTTCGCTCTGTATTTCTCTAGATCAAAAATTCCATTTAATAGAGATGAAGACCATAATATTAATTACTTCAGACATATTGGAGTCTATGGGTTTAGAAAAAAATCATTGATTGATTTTTTCAAAAATGGAGAAACTCCTTTAGAAAGTTCTGAAAAAATTGAGTGCATTCGACACCTTGAAATGGGAAAAAAAATAAAAATGGTCAGGACTGATATGTCTTCTTTGAGCATAGACGAATATTCCGATCTGTTAAAAGCAAATAAATTATTGAATTAATTTTTTTTATAAAAGGGTAGTTTAACAATTAAAGCCTCCTCCGCTTTTCCTCTTATGTCTATTTTAATTTTATTAGTTTTTTTTAATTCCGTTGCATTAACATAACCTAGGCCAATTCCCTTTTCAAGTGATGGTGAGAATATTCCAGAGGTTACTCTCCCTATGTTTTCTCCATTTTGATTTAAGATTGAGTAGTTTGACCTTGGGATAGCTCTTTTTATTAACTCAAAGCCTATTAATTTATCTTTCGGACCATCATTAATTTGCTTTAAAAAGTTGTTTGAGTTAATGAATTTTTTATCTCTTTTAATTATCCATTCTAATCCTGCATTAATTGGAGAGATATTCTCATCAAGCTCATTTCCATACAAACAAAATCCCATTTCTAGTCTTAATGTATCTCTGGCACCCAATCCTATCGGTAATATAGGATTTTTATTCTCAATATTAATTATTGAATTCCATATATCATTTGAATATTTGGAGTCAAAATAAATTTCAAGTCCATCAGAACCGGTATATCCTGTTCTTGAAATAATCACATCTTTATATCCAGCAAAATTACTATATATATGTTCAAATGAGTTTAAAGAAAATAAATTTTCAGTTGTTAAATTTTGAATCATCTTTATAGCATTGGGACCTTGTACAGCTAAAAGTGAAAATTTATTTGATATGTCATAAATCTTTGCTCCAAACTTTAAGTTTTGTTTTTTAATCCACCCTAAGTCTTTTTCAATATTTGAAGCATTAACAACCAGCATATATTTTTTTTCATCTAATTGATATATAATCAAATCATCAACAACACCTCCATTTTCATTTGGTAAGACAGTATACTGGGACATTCCAGGAGATATTTTAGAAATATCATTACTACTGATAAATTGAATTAATTCCGCTGCATTGTTTCCTTCGATTATAAACTCTCCCATATGCGACACATCAAAAAGTCCAGCGTTATTTCTCACATAATGATGCTCTTCTTTAATGCTTGAATAATATAGTGGCATGTTATATCCTGCAAAAGAAACCATCTTAGCTCCAAGATTTATATGATTTTTTTCTAAAGGAGTCGTTTTCATGTAGTAAATTTGTATAAAAATATTACATTAATGTCAAACTTATACAAATACTATGCTTAGACTAACCATTGCTTTATTATTATTTAATTTTCCTACAGTATATTCTCAACAAACCAAATTAGATTCGCAATTTCATAAGCAAAGAAGAGACGAGCTTAGAAAAAAAATGCCAGAAAATAGTGTGGCTGTTTTTTTTACATCCCCTATCAGAAATAGGTCAAACAGTGTGGATTTTCTGTATCATCAGGATCGAAATTTTTATTATTTGACAGGATGGAGGGAACCTCACGGAGTATTATTAATATTCAAAAACCAACAGGAGGATGAGAATGGATTTTATAAAGAAAAAATTTATGTAAGAGAAAGAGACGCCTATAGGGAAATGTGGGATGGTAAAAGGAAAGGAGTTGAAGGTGCATTAAAAATGGGTTTTGATAGAGTTTTCCCTAGAAAAGATTTTAAAAAAACTGATCATTTATTCTCCAAGTATAGCAGTATATTGCTTTTTAATTTTGAGAACGATATCCGAAATTTTAAAAATGATCCTAATGATTTATATGATATAACTAATTTTTTCAAAAAAGAAATAAATTTCCCAGATTCATTTGATCCGATTAAATATAGAATTTATAGAAGAATTAAAGATTTTGACTACAATCAAGTCGAGATTCTAAAAGATGAAATTAATTTTTATGTTGAAAGAGATCCATCATTACTTGATGACCCTAATATTGTTGCTTTTATAGAATCGCAGAATCAAGAATTTTATAATGAAATTAAGAAAAAGACATCATTAGAGATTAAAGAATTTAATTTCAACGTTGAATTACTTCCAGGAATCATGACTGATCTTAGAGAACGTAAAACTCCTAAAGAAATTCAAATTTTAAGGAAAGCTGTTTCAATTTCAGTAATAGGTCAAATAGAAGTCATGAAAGCTATGAAGCCAGGTATGAGTGAGAGTGAAATTCAGGGTATTCATGAATTTGTTTTTAAAAA